>Ga0209941_1000197_pt1 | contig 105796 bp, 82 predicted proteins | sample ThiBiot_300_plan_FD_183945 | JGI IMG/M metagenome (GOLD analysis project Ga0209941, IMG submission 183945) | Wastewater bioreactor microbial communities from Cape Town, South Africa - Thiocy_solids_1 (SPAdes) | ecosystem: Engineered > Bioremediation > Thiocyanate > Unclassified | place: South...
TGTTGCCACTGCCTGTCACCGTGGTGACGCCTGTCCACGTGCCGCCCATGCCGCTCGTCGCGCCGGCGCCATTGCCCAGGTCGAACGTCACCGCCGTGCCGTAGTTGGTGTAATTCAGCGTCTGCGCCGTGACGTTGCCCGTGACGCTGCCGCTGGTACCGAAGTTCACCGTGCCGCTGGCGTCGGCGATGTTGCCGAACGATGTCCAGTTCACACCGTTGCTGCTGCCTTTGTCCGCGATGGCATTGTCCAGCAGGTAGGTCTGGCCCGAACCCGTGATCGTCGCCCCGGAGCCGTTGCCGGCTATCGTGGTCAGGCCGAAAGCACTGTAATCCAGGCCCGAGTCGCTCGAGGTCTTCGTACCGACGTCGAAAGCGCCGGTCACGTCGGTGACGTCGCCACCGGTGCCCGACACCGCGCCGAACCCGGTATAGGTTATGCCGCTTGCCGACGATGCCCCGGCGTGATCGTCGAAGCTGCCGGCGACGTTCGCAATGGTACCGGTACCCGCCACGTTGGTGGCATTGGCGAAGGTCATGCCCAGGCTGGTTCCGGCGTTGTCGTCGAACCCCGAAGCTCCCGTAACCGTCGTGGTGTCGGCGCTTGTGAAACCGTTGAAGGTGACGCCGCCGGTGCTGCCCGCCGTGCTGCCGGTCAGGTTGAACGCGGCACTGCCCAGGCCGGTGATCGAACCGGTGCCGGTAATGCTTCCCGTCCCCGCTGGGGCAGCGCCGGAAAATGCAGCGTCGCCCAGCCCTGCAAGCGTGCCGTCGACCGTGATGGTGGTTGCCGCGGTCGCCGACAAATCGCCATTGATCGTGCCGGTGCCCAGATCCAGTGCACCACTGTTGCTGACGACGGTCAGTGCGCCCGTGTTCAAGGTACCCAGAACCAGATCGCCGCTGTTCGTGACCTGAGTGGCTCCACCGGTGAGACTCACCGCACCGGTGAATGCATTGAGGTTGTTCAGCGTGATCGTCCCGCTGCCGGCGTTGAAGGCCGAGGTGCCGGCTACGCTGAAGATGCCCGACGTCTGCGAGATGTTGCCTGTAGTGGTGGTCACCGACAAGGAACCGTTGACGGTGACATCGCCCGCACTGAACGTGCCGCTGTTCGTGGTCAGACCGGTCAGCGCCACCCCGCCGCCCACCGCATCGCCGAAGGTTGCCGCGCCACTCGTGCTCTGCACTCCCAGCGTGTGCGCACCGTCGACCGTCGACGCGAAGTCGATCGAGCCGCCCGTGCTCATCAGTAGCGTATTGGCACCCAGTGTCACCGCGCCGCTGTACGTCTGATCGCCACTCGTGCTCACACCCGTGGCGTTGAGCGCCGTCGTACCGCTGACCGAAAGCGTAGTCAGGCCGGAAAACGCGCTGCCAAGCACTGCATTGCCCGTAACGGTCAGGCCGTTGCCCGATCCGGTTACACCGCCGAGCAGTTTTACCGTCGTACCCGCAAGGGTGTCACTGTTGCCCAGGGTCACGCTGTCGTTGTAGGTCTGCGCGGCGGTGGTGTGAACGTCGCCACCCAGCATCGTAGTGCCCGCCGCGTCCGTGGTCAGACTTGTCAGGGCGTTCGCCGCACCGACCGCCCCACCAAACGTCGTCTGGCCGCCCGTATTCACCGAGAGGGTGTGCCCACCGTCCACCGTCGAGATGAAATTGATGGTGCCGCTGCCGCTGCTGGCAAGCGTCACGTTGGCGCCAAGGACCACCGGGCCGTTGTAGGTCTGGTTGCCACCCGTGGTGATGTTCTTGCCGATCTTGATGGCGCCGCCCGCCACGGCTGCATCTGCCCCGTTGGCGGTTGCCGAATTCAGCACCAGCGCCGATGTCCCGGTGCCGGTGAGCACGGCATTGATGTTGACATCCTTGGCGGCGGTGAGAGTAAGCGTGTTTGCGCCCCAGCTCACCGTATCATTCACGTTGATGTTGCCGCTGCCGCCGCCGCTACCACTGCTGGACAGGATCGTGACGTTGCCGCTGCCCAGATTGGTGCCTAGCGTGGCACCCGTGATGTCGCCGCCGCTGGCGGCAATCTTGAAGTCCTTCGGGTCGATCAGCCAGTCGCCATTCGTACCGTTGACGGCCAACGTGTTGACGCGGGCGCTGTCGGCGATGCTGACGTGCGCAGCCGAGGTTTCGATGGCGCCACCGTTGCCGCCCAGGGTGCCACCGCGAGCGCTCAGGCTGCCTGCGATGGTGCTGGACTGGTCGCCCCATACGACCACGGAGCCGCCGTTGCCGGATTGCGTGGCGTCGGCATTCAATGTGGCGCTGGCGCCGAGCGTGCTGTTGGCAGCCCTGAGCAATCCTTCACCACCTTGCTGACCTCCGCCGATGCGGATGCTGCCGCCGCCCAAGGTACCGGAGGCGTCAACGCTGCCGCTGACGTTGACATCCTGATCGGACAGCAACTGGGCGCTGCCGCCGTGCACGCCGGACACCGTGATGTTGCCGCTGTTCTCGACGTTGCCGCCGTTGCCGACCAGACGCACCACGCCGCCATCGGTGCTGATTCCGTTGGCATCGATCACGCCGGCGTTGTTGACCAGGTTGGTGAACAGGTCTTTGGTGGCCGAAGCCTGCAGCACCACGGTGCCGTCTTCGGCGCGCAAGGTACCCTTGTTGGTGACCGCGGCTTCCTTCGCGTCCAGGCGTTCCTTCAGTTCACCGGTGATCTGGATGTTGATCAGGCCATTGCCATCGAAGTCCAGCGTGGCATGGTCCGCACCGTCGAGGTTGATCTTGCCGTAGTTGGCGAAGATCACGCCGTCGTTGAGGACGCTGCCGCCCACCAGACTGACGGAACCGCCGCTCGCGGCCTGGATCAGTCCATGGTTGACGATGCCGGCCCCCGCACCCGCCACGTTGAGGTTATAGCGCCCCGCGAGAAAGTCGTTCGGGGTGAGGTCCAGCGTACTGGCGATCAGGCCGCCGACATTCATCTGCGCGGTGGCGCCGAAGATGATGCCGTGCGTGTTGATCAGGAAGATCTGGCCGTTTGAATTGATCTTGCCGAAGATCTGGCTGGGATTCTGGTCGAGGATGCGATTCAGGGCCACTGCCGACCGACCGGGCTGATTGAACAGCACCGTTTCGTTGGCTGCCAGATTGAAGGTTTGCCAGTTTAGCGCCAGCTTCTGCGACACCTGGTTGATGACGGTGCTGTTGCCACTTTGGGCGATGGAACCCGAGCCACCCACCACCACGCCACCGGTCGGTCCTCCGGCGAGTGCCTCGCCACTGAACACGATCGACCCCAGGGCCAGGCCCACGCAGAGACTGATGGGCCAGGTCCGCCTCAAGGGCAGTGCCGCTCCGGAAGTCCGATCTGCATGGACGCGCGCCGTCGTGCGCATCGTGCGCTGCTTTGTGCTCTTGCTCATGGTCGTCATCCGTCAGAACGTGAAGCTGAACCGGGAGTAGATGTGGTAGCCCTTGTGGTCAGACGCATCCTGCGAACCCAGGGGCACGGCACCGTTGAGGTGAAACTCGAAATTGTGGAATCGTGGCAGGCGGAAAATCAGACCTGCGCCCACGCCACTCAAGGTGGCCGTGTCGGGCGTGATCTCGCGGTTGGCACCCGCGGAAAAACCCTTGGCGTAGTCGACGAACACCTGGAACTCCAGCAGTTCGCGCCATGGCCTTCCGTAGAAAGGCGACACCTTGTCGCCGAAACCCGGGGCGTCGACGTGATACTCCAGCGAGGTGTAGTAGCCACGGTCGCGCAAGGCATCGGCAATCGGGTAGGCGCGGGTGCTGTCGGGGCCGCCCAGGGCGAACTGCTCAAGCGGGATCAGGGCATCGTTGGTGTACTGGCCCACCAGTTTCAGATAGAGCCGCTGCGACTTGGTGAGGAACTGCATGCGCGTGTACGACAGCTTCGTCACCAGGAAGCTGCGCGAGTGCTGCGGACTGACCAGGTCGGGAACGAGCGAATCGTCACTGATGGACTTGCGCACGCCGACCTGAAGGATGTCGACACCGTTGAAGCGACGGTCGGTGTGCAGCAAGCCGTAGGTCAGTTCCCCCACGGTGAATTTCTCGTCCGACAGGTGGAATCCCAGACTGTCCAGCTTGGACTCTTCCCGGATCACATGCAGCGTGCTCAGTGCCTGCATGTCGTCGCGATTGATGAACTTCCAGTCCATGCCGCCGTAATAGAGCGAACTGGGACCCTTCACGTCCAGCGCCGCGAACGAACCGGTATTGATCTGCAACTCGTTGCGGGAGGCGCCGACCACGGCTGACAAACCGGGCACCCAGGGCGCCGGCGCGCGATACGTGGTCGCGCCGTAGATGTTGTCGCTGGGATCCAGCGCATAGTCGACGTTGAGGTTGAATACGTCGCCGATGCCCAGCGGATTGGCCCATTCGATGCCGGCCTGTGCACGGTAGCGGCCAGTGAGCTCGGTGCCGTAATTGTTGGCACCCAGCATGAACTTGACCGGACGCTTCGCTTCGGTGGCGATCATTACCAGATCGGTATCGCCCGTGTTCTCGCCGGGCTGGAATGTCGATGCCACGGTGACACCGGGGAGGTCGCGCGCGTAGAGCAAGGCGGTATCCACATCGCTCTTCTGCAGCGGCTTGCCGCGGAGTTCCTGCGCCGAAGCAGAGATCACGCTGGGCCGGTAGCGCTTGGTGCCCTTGACGATGATCTTGCCGATCTTTCCTTCCAGCACCTGGATCTGCACGATCTTGTCCGGCCCCACCGTCTGCGCCGGCAGGAACGCGTTGGAGACGATGAAGCCGGCGCTGCGATAACGCTCGACGATCTTGTTGGCGACCGCCTGCATGTCGTCGAAGCTGAGCTCCACCGGAGTGCCGGCCTTGGCCGCCAGTTCCTGGTACTGCGCATCGGCCAGAGCCTGGATGCTGGCCGGCGTCACTCCGACATCGGAATGGTCGGCCACGCCCGTCACGTGGAAACCCTGCACGGCAATCTTCTGATCGGCGGCGGCATCACGATCACGGACTGGCGGCACCACGTTGTCCGCCTGGACCTGCGCCGGCGGAGTCTGTGGAGAGCTGCCGGCAGGCGCCGCCGTGCCGGAAGCCTGGTCAGCTGATCCGCCGCCAGCATCCTGTGCCTGAACGTTTCCGCCCGTAAGTGCAAACGCCAACGCTGCCGCGAAGCAAACAATGCGCACGATACATTCCCCTTGGCCGCATCTAATCGATCCATTGACGGTGTGCCCCGATGATCGGTGCCCACCAGCTGCGAACTTCCCAAGCCCCCGGCATTCAGGCAATTGCTGCCTGCTGGCTCGTCTTACCTCTATCAGGATACACCTTTGCCCTTCCAAAGGAAGAGCCGTTCGGCATCGAAAAAGATGCCCACGAGCATGCCCGGCAAGTTCTGACAGGGCATGTCGGAAAAGGACTGCTTTACAGATACGCGACAGTCAAGAATCACTGGAAAAGCAGGGTTTTCAGTATTCCCGCGCGGTGTTGCCGGCGGGCAAATTCCGCTGGATTTCAAGAGCAGCGAGGGCCGCCCGGGCTCGCTTCGACTTGAACGAAGAATGTGCCGCACGGTTGCCTGTCATGGATGGAGTCGCAACCTGAAACGACTGCCATGGCAGGCAATCAATGACGCAGAACCAGCCAGCCAGCCACGACCACGAGAATGGCAGCGGCAGTCAGGATCAGCAGCACCTTCCTGGAAAACGTCGGCCGCATCGAAACCAGCGAGGCAAGTGCCCGTCCGGCGTCAGCAGCAGAATCATTGGCGCTCGCCGCAGCCGGATCGCCGCTACGCGGTGCCCTGACGCTTCCCGGCGGCACCAGCGCCTTGCGCGCGGTGACCACGCCACCACCGTCCGACAAGGGTTGCAGTACGCGACGACGGCGGTTGCGATATTCCGCGCGGGAAATCCGGCCCAGCCGGTGGGCATCATCCAGTGCACGCAAATCGCGGTTGATGGCAGCTTCGCGTTCGGTCATTTCAGCTCCCTCAGTATCCGGAAACCCACGTCCCGTTGCGGCGATCCGCCATCAACACGGCTGGAATCGACGCTGCAATCCGACCAGTAGCTGCTGTAACTGCCGCCACGTACCATCACGCTGCCGCCGCTCACCACCCACTCCCACACGTTGCCGGTCGAATTGACCAGGCCCCAGGGATTGCGTGAACGACCACGCGGGGAAACCGCAGCGCCACCGCCATCGCCGCCGCCGGCCGAGGGAAGGATGCAGTTGCTGTCCTCGGCCTGCTTCCAGCCACCGCCGCCTTTCGCCGCGTGCAGCCATTCCGCGTCGGTCGGCAGCCGATAGGTGAATCCGCCGCTGAGGTCACTGAGCCAGCGCGCATAGGCACGCGCCTGATCCAGGCTGATGTTGCTTATCGGCGCGTTGCCAAGATCCTTGTCGGCCACCGACACCGCGGCGCACTTGCCGCTGGAGCGGCAGAACTGGTTGAACTCGTTGATCGAGATTTCCGCACGCGAGATGGCGTATGCCTTGCCGCCGTTCACGCCGGGCACAACCACCAGCAATGGCCCGCGCCCGCCATTGATGGCATCCGAACAGAACTTGCCCTTGCCCGCCAATCCCGGCTTCGCGCAGGGATCGGGACCACCCGCCGCAGCCACGCCTCCGCTGGGCGCGGGTTGCACGACCGGTGTGGTGCCGGTCTTTCCGGTCGTCACGGGCGGCCGCCCCGGCGTCGGCACCGGCGCCTCGGTCACCGGCGTCGATACCGGGGCAGTGACCTGCGGGGCGGGCGCCGCTACAGCAGCGCGCTTCAGCTTGTCGAGCTGCTCGGCGAGCGACCGGGCCGTCAGCTGGCCCCGCGCCTTCATGCTCGTTTCCAGCTTGCCCAGTTCGGTGGCGTCGTTCCTGCGCACGCTGTCCAGTTGCTTCTGCAACTGCGCGTACTCCGCACTGCCCAGTGGCTGCTTCGAGGCGGCCATGATGGCGGCGACCACATCGTAGCGGGCCTTTGCCGCGCGCAAGCCGGCGTTGTTGCCGAGCGTCCCCAGGCCCTGCCCGAGCACGTCGGACGCGCGCTGGTAACGCCCCTTCTGGAATGCATCTTCGGCCTGGCCCAGATAGGCATCGGCCAGCAGCTTCGGTCCCTCGGTCTTGAGGAAGGGATTGTCCGGCTGCAGGGTCCTGATCCGTGCCAGCGACTGGCTTGCCTTGCTGACGTCGCCGGCGGCCACCGCGCTCTTCATCGATTCGATACGCGACTTCACTTCGGCATCGGCGCCTTCCTGCGCGGCCTTCGCCTGCAACTGCTGCTGCAGCGCATCCAGTGCCGCGCCCTGCGCGATCAGCTCGGCCGATTTCGGCACGTACTTGAGGCCGAAGTCGACCGCAATCCTTGCCTGGGGCAGATGCTGGGGATCAGCCAGGCGCGCGGCTTCGGCCGCGATGGCCGCACCCAGCGCGTTGACCGCGCGTTCGGTTTCGGGAGACTTGTCGGCGCCGAGCGTGGCCATTGCGGTGGCCACGTCACGCTGCCAGTCAGGTGTCAGCGTCGGCTTGGCACCCAGGCTGGCCAGCGTGGTGCGCGCGTCGGCAAGTGCCTGAGCCTGCTGCTGCAAGGTCTTCTGCTGCGCCGCCGAACGGGAAGCGGCCACGTCGGCCAGCACCCTGGCGAAGCCGGCTTCCGCGGGATCGATCTGCTGGCCGGCCTGGCCGACCCGCTCGGCCGCATCCAGGTTGCCACCGGCGATCTGGTCGCGCGCCAGCTTGATCAGGCCGGCATCGGCCTGCGCCTTCACTGCCGCGTAGTCGGGAGAATCCGCGCCGATCTGGGTGCGCGCGGTATTCAGGGCGCTCCTGACGTCCTGCAGCCAGACCACCGTGGCCTGGGGATTGGCGAGCAGGTCGGTTACCCGGCTCTTCGCCAACGCGGTGCGTTGCGCTTCGCTGGCAGCCTTCTGCGCCAGCTGGTTCTGCTGTTCCAGCAGGGCCTGTCGCGTCGCCGTAAGGCTGGCGTCGCCCGGGAACAGGTCGATGCCGAAGCCGGCAATGCTGATGGCGCCCGGCAGGTCGCCGGCACCCTGCCGTTCTTTCGCCTGGGCGGCCAGGACGTCTTTCAGGCGGGCCGTCTGCGCCGCCAGTCGCGGATCGTCTCCCAGCAGGCTGGCCGCATCGTGATAGGCCGTGGCTGCCTTGGCGCGCCAGTCATCGGCGCTGACTGGCTGGTCCAGCAAGGCGGTCAGCGTCTGCAGGCCCTGCTCCCGCTGCTGTTGCAGCGCCTGCGCCTTCTGCTCCTGCAGTCGTTGGGCCGCCAGCGCCTTGCCGATTTCGTCGAGCTGCGCGCTGCGCTGCTTCAGTCTCGCCGAATCGGGGAACAGGCTGCTCGCCAGCTTGAGTTCGACGGTTGCCTCGTCGACACGCCCTGCGTCGATCGACTTGCCGATGGCGGTGTCGTACTTCAGCTCCAGCTCGGCATTTTTCAACAGGGCACTGTTCGGATCGATCGCGCGGATGCGAGTCAGCGTGGTGACGACATTGTCCGGCTGGTTCTCGAAGATCGCGTCGGCGCCGATCTGGTCGGTCAGTTTGGTGTCGAGCGAGTTGAGCAGGTCGTTGCGCTGCTTCTCCACCTCGGTGCGCTTGATGTCCAGCGCTGGCGAGTAGAGCTTGAGGTCGTCGCGCAGCTTGAACACCTTCTGGGTGCCGGCATAGTCGTAACGATCCCTGGCGGGATTCCAGTAGGCGTCGATGCGGCCGAGCAGGTAGCTCTGGATCAATTCGCCCTGATCGATGATCGTACGCTTGCGATCGTCGTCGTTCAGGGTGTCGAGGGCCTGCAGGGCCTGACCCTCATCCGCGTAGTGGTCGGCGCGCGTCATGGTGAAGCGGGCGATCACTTCGGCCAGATGATGATTGCGCTGGTAGGTCGTCCATGCCCAGGCGCCGCCGGCAATGACCAGAATGGCCGGCACGCCGTACAGCAGATACGGCAGTGCGCGTTCACGCGCGCCCACGTCGCGCAGGCCTTCGATCAGCTCGTTGGCGCTCTTCAGGCGCTGCGCCTTGGTGAAGGCGACGCTGGCACAGAGCGTCTTGTACTGATGCTTGGTCAGCCCCTTCACCGGTGGCGGCTTGCGGCCTTCCTTCATCGCCACTTCGGCGCTGGCCTTGTCGTACGGATGCTTGCCGGTGAGCAGTTCGAACGTCACGCAACCCAGTGCGTAGACATCATCGCTGGGAACCGGGTCCTCACCCCGGATCATCTCCAGGCTGGCGTAGGCCGGGGTGAGCGCGCCCAGCGTACCGGCGTCGAATACGGTCTGTTCGCCGACGGCATCGCCCATGTGCTTGCCGGCGCGGGCAATGCCGAAGTCGAATACCTTCGGCACGCCTTCGCGGGTGACCATGACGTTGGCCGGCTTGAAGTCCGAATGGACCACGCCGGCCGAGTGGGCGCGCGTGAGCGCCCGCGCCATGCCTTCGATCAGCGGCCGGGCTTGCGCCAGCGGCATGCCGTTGTAGGCCTTCTCGCGAATCAGCTGCTTGAGATCGGAGCCGTCGACGTACTCCATCGTCATGAAGACGATGGTGCGATCCTTGTCGAAATCGTAGACGCGCACGATGTTGTCGTGCGCCAGCTGTTGCGAGCGGCGCGACTCGCGCTGCAACGAGATCAGCGAGTCGGGATGGCGGCGAAATTCGTCGTTCAGGATCTTGACGGCGACGTAGGGGTCGCGGTCACGGGCTTCCACCTTGCGCTCGTCGCGAGCCTTGAACACCACGCCCATGCCGCCGCGGCCGATCTCCTTCTCGAGGTAGAAACGTCCCTTGAGCAGCGAGCCGACGGTGACGAAGTCAGACGCATCGCCTTCGGCGATATGGTTCCAGCTGGAACTGCTCATGCTGGAACTCGTGCCGGTCATCCCCTGACGGGTGCCCTGCGTGCCGGTCGCCCCGACGGTCTGACCTTCAGTCGGTTCGCGTGGCGCAGCCGAGGCCGGTTTCACCATGGTGGCTTCATCGTCCGCCGCCGGCGGCCGGACCGGACGCGAGGCCGGCTTGACCACGGTGACATCATCCGGCGGCGGAGCTGGCGGACGGGAAGCGGGCTGCACCCGGGTCGCGTCATCACTGCCGACTCCGCTCGGCGGCGGAGCGGCCGGAGCGTTCGGCGCGGGGCGCTGCGTGGCGGGCTTTACCTGGGTAACGTCATCGTCATGCGACGCGCCTGCCGGGGAAGCCTGCACGGATGCCAGCTTGGCCAACAGGGCCTTGGCCACCATCGGATCGAGCGCACCGGCGTCACGCTGCTGTTCGAGCCATTCCTGTTCGGCATGGTGTTGCGCCTCGGACACGGCCCCGCGCGCACCGAGTGCGTCGAACAGGGCGGCGAGCTTGAGCTTGTCGGCCTGGTAGGCGGAGACCAGTTCGGCTATGGAATTCATGAGTGGGGGTTTTTCTTCATTCTTGGATGCGAACGACGACGGCCGAGATGTTGTCCCTTCCGGCGCGACTCATCGCCAGGTCGAACAGGCTGGCGACGAGATCCTGCGGTTGCGGGTGGCGACGGCATTCGTCGTCAAGTTCGGCATCGGACATTTCCTTGTTGATACCGTCAGAACAAAGCACGAAGCCCATGCCGGGCCGATTGCCCGCCACGACCCAGTCGACGAACAGGCGTTCCTCCGCGCCCACTGCGCGCGTGAGCACGCCGGAGCCTGCCTGCGCTGGCGTCGCAGGGGCGCCAAAATGGGTGACATCATCGTCGCCGCCATGCACGTGATCGCGGGTGATCTGACGCAGCTGGCCGTCCTCGAAACAGTAGACGCGGCTGTCCCCCACCCATCCGCACAGCATGTAGTCGCCGTCATGCACCAGCACCACGACGGTGGAGCCGATCAGGTCGACCCCTCGCGCGGCGGCGGTCTGCAACAGTTCGGCATTGACCTGGGAGAGCGTGTCCTCGATCGCTTCGATGAAATCCAGGGCGCTGCCGGAACGGGGCAAGGCGCCGAGGCGTTCGACGATCATCGAGCTGGCGTAGTCGCCTGCCGAATGGCCGCCCAGTCCGTCGGCGACAACCCACAGGCCGACTTCGTCACGCACAAGAATGGAGTCTTCGTTGTGCTTGCGCACCTTTCCGGTCACCGTGCGTCCGGCCGAAACATAGCGGGTCATCATGCACCAACCTCGATGATCGTCAGCGGCCACCTTGCCGCATCCACGCCCAGTCCCGCGGCATTCGCCAGCCGCGGGCGTGCTTCGTCGACAGGCAGCGCGAGATGGCTGGCCACGACGTCCGGTGACAGGTTCAACAGGGGCTCGCCCGCCATCAGCAACAGGCGATCACCCGCAACGAGCTCGCAGCGGACTTCTCCGCAAAGGGGCTGCTCGGACGCGCCCAGCCCGGGAGCGCCGGGCACCACACTGCTGAACAGCAGATCGTCGAACTCGCCGTCGTCCGCGCCACCGGGCAGAGGGTCGTCGGCCTGCGCGAACAGCGGCTGCACGCGCCCATGGCGCCAGTGCCAGGCGCCTGCGGCGCCAATCCGCAGCAAGCCGGCCTGCCCCGCCACCACGTGAGCGGCAATCACCGCGCAGTCTTCCAGTACCGGATCGATCAGGTCCTCGCTGGCCCGGCGCAACGGCGGGTTGAGCATCAGCAACTGTCTGCGCAGCGAATGCATGCCGCCGATCAGGTCGCTGCACGACATCGTGCGGATGATCCCGGACACTTCGCCGACGGCACGCTGGCGAGAATCGGCCGTGCCGACCTCGGCCGACAGCACGGTCAGTCCGCAGTCCGTCCGTTCCACCACGTTGACGGCCGCGACGACCTCACCTTCCCCGGCTGACGTTACCTGGGCCGCCACCGGGGCAACGGACGGGACCGGCGGCACCGAGGTCGCCGCTTCGGACGTCCCGACGAGGTCGGCCAGCAGATCCGGATCATCGGGCAGCCATGCGCTGGAAGGTGTCGGCGGCGGTGACGGCATGGCCGACACCGGCATGGCCGACACCGGGATGGCCGACTCCGGAATGGCCGGCGCCGCCGCCATCAGGTCGTCGAGCAGGCTGTCCGCGCGTCCCGACACCGCTGCCACGTGCGGCACCGATCGCTCGAAAGTCATCGGCGATTGCCACGCCGCGGCGCCATGTTGTGCGTCCAGGAAGGTCACGTAGGCGGATGCCGCCGGCAATCCGCGGGTGGCCAGCACACACGCCGGAACACGTTCGCTGCCTGCCGTCCACCACAGGCACCACGGACCCGGGACGGCGGCCAGACGCTCCCACACTTCTCCCAGGAACGGCTCCGGCGAGGAGGCCCCGCCGAGGGGCAGGCGCCAGTGTGCCGCGCGATTCCAGTCGACGTCGCGCAGCGACGTGGGGGCCGGCGACGACGCCCGCGCCAGCGGATCACCCAGGGCTGCCACCTGCTCGTCAAACGCCTCCACGCTGATGCGGGCGTCGCACTGCGCCATCGCATGCACCTGCTCGGCCGCGTCTGACCAGGCTTTCGCCTCGGTCAGCGCGCGGGTGCCGGAGGCGATGTCCACGCCGAGCGGAGCGGCGATGACCATCGGGAAGCAGCGCCCCACCCGATCCACGCCCGGCCCCATGATCCCGAACCAGACGGAATCACCGCACACCCCCGGGGCGAAGAGAAAGCGCCACACCGGACTGGCGTGGTAGGCGTCATGCCAGCCGCTGCCCAGTTCGGCACGGCTGGCCGCCACCGCCTCCTCGAAGTGCCTGTCCCAGACATCGACGAAAGCCGATGGCAGCCGGCGCTGCACGAAGTCTCCCGCGCAAGGCAGCTTTCCGAAAAAGCCCGCGGCGGAAGTCGGCATGCCTCTAGCCTCCGCACCGGAAACTGGACAGCGCGTTGCTCAGGAAGGGGTTCTTCAGGTTGTTGGCCTGGACCGTCACCTTGGCGACATGGCCACCGAAGTTGAAGCTGGCCACGAAACGCAGATCGGACTGCTTCTGCAGATTCGCTGCCTGCAGCGCCCGGAAGAACGCCCAGTCGCCGCGATAGTCGAAGGTGGTTAGCAGGGTTCCCGCCGTGTCGTAGGCCGAGATCGAGACATGGCCCGGCGTCGGTCCCGGCCATTTCATGGTGGCCGTGGTCGAGCCACCGGACTGGTACTCGTACTTCTGCCCATCGACCTCGATCACCAGCTTGCCGATGCCGGGGTCGAGCACGGGCGCAAGCAGGGTGAAGTCGACCTCGGGCATGTTGCCGCTGCGGAAGAACATCTGCTTGATGCGGTCGGCACCCTGCAGTTGCGCCAGCATGCCGGCCGAGCCACTGACCGCGCCAGGGCCGCTCTTCCACTGCCAGTTGCGGCCACTGGCATCGATCAGCTTGCCCGCGGTCTGGTTGTAGAAGCCGTCGAAGCGCCCGCCATAGCCGAACATCTCGCCGAAATTCTGCAACGGGATATCGTTGTTGCTGGACGGCGAGAACGGATAGCGCCCACGGGTGTAGTCGGCGCAGTCCTTGGCCACCATCTGCTGGTACTGATCGTCGAGCGCGCCCTTGGTGCCGCTGGCCACCAGCGCCTGGCTCTTGCCGGTCAGCGCCGCAAACCAGCCCGACGCGGGCGCCGGCAGCTGGCCGGCCGCCTGCTGCGCCATCAGCAGTTGCGGATTGGGCTGGCCAGCGGCCGAGCTGAAATCGCCCATGGTCAGCAAGGTCTTGCTGAGATCGTCCAGCACCTTGAGCGTCTGATCGATCGGCGCGGCACCCGGGCCACCTTCGCTCAACTTGTTGATCTGCTCGAAGTGGTCGCTGATCACCTGCCCCGGCTTGGCGGCGGCCGCATCGTCACCCGGCGCGGCAGTCCCGGCGCCGGCCTGGGCGAGCGCGCGCGCCAGGGCGGACTGGGTCGCCTTCTTCTGGGCCAGCTTCTTGGCCACGTCCTCGGCCTTGTCCTTCGCATCGGCGGGCGGTGCGCGCATCAGGTCGTGGGTGTTGTCGCTCACCACCTTAAGCAGCAGCTTCATCGGCGAGTTGGGGCCGGCCAGCTTGGCCGCGATCGTGCTGGCATCCTGGATGTTGCCGATCGGCTGCAGCTCCAGATCCGCCAGGATGTCATCCCAGGCCTTGATGTAGTCCTGCTCGTAGAGTGCCAGCACCTGCTGGGCGAGCCGGGCCTTCTGCAACGAATCTATCTTGGTGGCGCCGAATACCCAGTCGTCGGCGGCGAACTGCGTGACTGCCTGATCGATGCCCTTGTCGACTTCGTCCTTGAACACCGGTTGCGTGAACAGTGCAGGCAACGGTTCCGAAAGCGGCGCACCGCTCTTGCGCCGGTAGACGTTGCCGAGCAGGCCCAGCTCCTTGTCCAGTCGCAGCGGCGGATACGCACCGCTGTCCGCGTTCAGCTTGATGTTGCCGTAGATCAGCGTGGCCAGGTCTGCGGTACGCAGCGTGTTGCGCGCCTGTTCCACCAGGCTGGAATCCAGGTTCAGCGCGCGCAGCCGCCCCTCGTGTCCGACCAGCGCGTCGAAATGCCTGGTCAGCGCCTTCTGCAGCACCGGGTCGGACGGGAACAGTCGCCGCCATTCGATAGCCGCCAGCGCCACGATCTGGTCGTGATCCAGATGCTCGGGCTGGCCCAGCATCAGGTAGCCCTTGAGGTAGTAATAGAGCATCTGCGGGTCGCCCGCATTCGCGGCCAGGCCGGCCCGGAACTGCGAAGCCACGCCAGGCAGCAACAGCGCGTTCAGCTCGCGATAGTACGCGTCACGCACTTCGTCGCCGACCGCATTGCCCTGGTACAGGCCGAAACGCATCGACAGCGGCACGTCGCCCTTGTGCTGCTCGGCGACATCCACCGCGCTGGACAGCGACTCCAGCCGCTCCAGCACCATCGCGAAATAGGCCTGCTGGTTCGGCGCCAGCGAAGCGTCGCTCTGCGCCGGATACTTCTGCAACGCCGCCTGCACCTGGCTCAGGTAGGCGCCGTTGCGCCGGTAGCTGCTGGCCAGGCCGAGGATCAGCAGGCCGCAGGCCAGCAGCACGCCGATGTACGCGGCCGCCTGCAGCAGGGTCTTCTGGCGCTCCAGCTTCGGATTGGTGCCGGCAAAGCCGGATTCCTTGAACAGCACGTCCCGAAGCAGGCGTTCGACGAAGAAGGTGCGGCTCTGGGCGCCGGGCACGTGCAGGCGCGAGGCGTCCAGCCCGAAGGTGCGTGCCACCGCGCCCATCATGCGGTCGATCGGCGTGCCTTCCTGCGTGCCCGAAGTGAAGTAGGCACCACGCAGCAGCAACGGCGCGTCGTACTGATGACCGGTGAACACGCCTTCGACGAACTGCCGCGTGATGTCGCGCAAGGCGCCGAGCTGCTGCGGGAACGACAGGATGGCCGCGCGCCGGGTGCGATCGCGCTCGCCGTGCAGTCGATCGAGGATGCGCGTGTTGAGCCGGTCCAGCAGCAGGTTGAATTCTTCGAGGAACTGCTTCGCCGCGCTGCCGTCCATGGTCTTGTCGACCGCGAACGACATGCCCCAGACCTGGCTGCGCAACTCGGGATTGAGGTCGTCGAAGAACTCGGTGAAGCCGGCGACCAGGTCGCACTTGGTGAACACCAGATAGGCCGGCACGCCGATGCGCAGGTGCTTGGCCAGTTCGTCCAGGCGCTGGCGAACCGCCTGGATGTGCTGCTGGCGGCCATTCGCATCCAGGGTCAGCAGGTCGGACAGGCTCATCGCCACGATCACGCCGTTGATCGGGCGGCGCTTGCGGTACTTGCGCAACAGGTTCAGGAACTCGGTCCAGGCCGATGCATCGGCGCCGCGGTCGGAGTCCTGGGTGGTGTAGCGGCCGGCAGTGTCGAGGAATACCGCCTCGTCGGTGAACCACCAGTCGCAATTGCGCGTGCCGCCAACGCCGCGGATCGCTTCCTTGCCGAACTTGTTCGACAGCGGGAAGTTGAGGCCCGAGTTCTGCAGCAGCGTGCTCTTGCCGGACCCCGGCGGCCCGATCACCACATACCAGGGCAGCGCGTAGAGATTGGTTCCACCGCTGCGATTCTTGCGCAGGGTTTCCACCGCCTCCTGGAAGCGGTTCTGCAACTGCGCCCGCTCGTTGGCGGAGCGGTCGTCACGCTCGCCGCCGGCCTGGGCGGTGCCCTGATCGCTCAGGTCGCTGGCCATCTGCCTGGCCTTGCCGCGCACGCGCATCTGTTGCAGCTGCAACCAGACCGCCCAGATCACCACGATCACGATGATCACCAGCAAGCGGACCACCGGGCTGGCCAGCGGCTGCGACTCGCCGAAGCCGAGGTAGGGACCGCCGAACCAGATCAGCAACGACAGCAGCAGCAAGCCGACGAGGGTGATGAACAGGCGGGATTTGAACAACGCAAGAAGCTTGCCCACGATGTTCAGTCCTCCGGGCTGTAGAGAATTTCGACGCGCCGATTGCGCGCGCGATTGGCCGGCAGGTCGGGCGGCAATGCGATCGGTTGCGAGGAACCCGCGCCGCTGGATTCCAGCCGCCCGCTGTTGTCGATGCCCTGGCCGAGTATCTGCAGTACCGACTTTGCGCGCTCGGCGGACAACGCGTAGTTGTCCTTGAACCGCAGCGAGTGCACCGGCTGGTCATCCGTGTGGCCCACCACGACGACCCGCCCCGGAACCTGGTTCAGCGCGGCGGTGATGGCGTGCAGCATCGGAATCTGCTGGTCGGCCACCTCGGTGCCGCCCGATGCAAACATCGCGGCGGCATTGAGGCGAACCAGCGCCGAGCCGTCCGGCTTCTCGTCCACCGTCAGGGCGCCAGCCTGTTCCTCCGGCGCCAGCAGCTGTTTCAGGCTCTTGCGTTCGACCTTGGGCTGGGCCTGGCGACGCTGCGCGTCGTCCGGTGGCACGGCGGTTTTCAGGCCGATCTGCGCCACCTGCGCGCTGACCGGTGACGACAGTTCGTTCAACCGCGTGAAGAAGTACAGGAAGGCGCCCAGCAGCAGGCAGGCGCCAGCGGCCAGGATCACCCACAGCGGAACGTGGCGCACCAGCGGATTGCGCCGGTCCTCGATGCCCTTCCAGTGCGGGGCCAGCTCCTCCGCCGCGGGCGGGCGCTGCGCCTTGATCCGGCGGTACAGCTCTTCCTGGATGTCGGCCAGCTTGGCGCGGCCATCGGCTTCGATCTGGTAGCGCCCGCCGAAGCCGAGCGCCAGGCAGATATACATCAGTTCGATCAGGTCGATGTGCTTGGAGAAATCGGCACACAGCCGGTCGAGGATGATGAAGAATTTCTCGCCGCCGTAGGATTCGCCATGGAAGACCACCAGCAGCGTCTTCGCCGCCCAACCGCTCTGCTGCCCCCACGGCGTGTTCATCACCGACTCGTCCAGCGTCGAGCACAGCACGTAGCGCGCCGCGGTGATGGTCTGGGCGGCGATGCCGGCCGCCTGCGCGGTGCTTTCGAACTGACGGACCTGGGCGATCACCTGCTCGCGCAGATGGGCCGCATCGGGTTGCGACACGCTGTTGCGCAGTTGCACGGCCAGCAGCAGCAGCGGACTGGCGGCCTGCACCAGGGCGTTGAGACCCCCGCCCAGAAAGTCGCTGATCGCGGCCGGAGGAGCCATCTCGGCGCGCGACACCGGGCCACGCGGAGTGGCCGCGGGTGCGACGGGTGCTGCAGCAGCCGGTGGCGGGACGGGCATAGGCGCCGGTGGCGCTCCACGCGGACGGACCACCGTCGCGTCGCGCATGGGATCGTCGTCATGGGGACCGTTGCTGTTCATGCGCTCAACCTCTGATCGCCCACAGTTGCAAGTCGAGGCCGGCGAACTCGCCACCGAAGTGGAAGGCGATGCCGCCCGACGTCTTCAAGGCCCGCCACATCGGCGAATTCTTGTCGAACTCGAAATACAGGTAGCCGGAGTTGTAGGGAATCTGGCGCGGCGCGACCGGCATCGGCGCCACCGGGATGCCGGGCAGCTGCAGATTCACCAGGTCGCGGATCTTTTCCACCGGACCGATCTTCGACTGCGCGGGCAACTGCCGACGCAGGTCTTCGGACTTCATGTCCGCCTTCGCCGCCAGCACGAACGCGGCGCTGTCGACCAGGCTGAGATCGGGCACCACGGCCACCCACACGCCGAACTTGCGCTGCTGCAGCGGAATCGGAATCGCCGTCTGCTCCATCACCGCGCTCAGGCTGCTGCGCAGAGCCAGAATCAGTGGCTCGAAACTCTCGTACAGCGCCTCGTGCCGGTACGGCGGAAACGCCGGCGGCCGCTTGCCCGGCGCGGTGAACGTGCACAACTCGCCGGCCATCTCGGTCAACACCCGGTAGAAGTCTTCAGGATGCAGGATCGGGGCGGCTGCGAGGTGGGCGATCAGCGGCTGGTAGCGGTTGACCACCTGCAGCAACAGGAAGTCGGCGATCTCGGCGGCACCGCCGCGGTCGGTCACCGCGACACGGCTGGCCAGCGCCTCGCCGCGCTGGTGCAGCAGGCCGAGCAGTTCGGTGAGGAAGGTGGTGAGCTTCGGTGCGGCATGGCAGCTCAGTGCCGTCGGCATGAAGGCTTCTTCGAGGATCACCCGCCGGTCGGAACGACACTCCACGATCCGCGCCACGGGAATCTGGGCCAGCCCTTCCAGCGGTTGCGATTGCGGCAACAGTCGGCTGTTGAGACCGCCCACCTCCAGCGCCGTCAGCCCGTCGACGCTGCCCGAGGCATCGCGCACTTCGGTTTCGCGCACGCGGAAGCGAAACAGCTTTTCGGCAGGTGCCTCGGGGCGCCCACTGTCCGGTTGTGCGGGCGAGCGCAACGGCAGGGTCAGGAATACCGTCTGGTCGCGCCAATTGCCATCCACTTCCAGCGCCAGCGGCAGCGGATCGTCCGCCGGCATGCAGAATGGCGTGCCGTCTGGGAACACGCCGCGGGCGCGCTTGATCCCGAGCTTGCCGATCGCCAGCAGATCGGTCTCGAGTTCCAGCTCCGAAAAGCCCCAGGTGTAAGGGCGCAGACTGCCGGCGCGCAGTTCCACGAAGCGCTCGAGATAGCGTTCCTGCTGCTGCAGATGCTGGGGTCGAAGGAAGAGTCCCTCGCTCCAGACGACCTTGTTCATATCCGTCATGCGTCGCACCTGCCCCTGTGAGTCCCCGACGGCATTGCCGGGTGTGTCGGTGCCGGCCATCAGCGCCGACACGTCCCCTGAATCCGTCCTTCGATCTGCGACCTGCAATGCCCCCCGGCGCCGCTAGTGATGTGCCTTTTGCATTCTCCGCGCCGACTTCAGGCGTGACAACTGTTCTTCATAGGCCCGCGCAAACTCGTCGCCGAACAGGCGCCGGAAACATTCATCGGGATCACGCGAAAGGCCTTCGAAATGCTCGCGGTACTTTTCCCAGTACTTGCCCTTGCCGGCGAACGCCGACCGCTTCGCGCCATCGGTTTCCTGTTCGAAGCGGTCCGGGCTGAAATGCACCAGCAGGGATTCGAACGCGGCACGGACACCGGCGAGCATGGCCATCTGGTGGCAGCGGATGTCGTCGAAGGCGTCTTCGAAAGCCGCCGTCCCGGACATGAAGGCGCCGTTCGAGGGCGCCATGATCTTGGCCAGCGCATCCTCCGGATTGGGCGCGAACTTCAGCGGGTTGTTCTCGGAGCGCTGGATGATCGTGACCGGCAGGCGGAACGTGTTCTTGATCTCCGCCCGCGCGCGGAGCACGTCCATCACGCCATCGACGACGACCCGGAAGATCTGGTCGACGTCCGTGGGCAAGGCCGTGGTAGCCGCCGGAGGCGGCACGTACGCTGCCGCCGGAGCCGCCATATAGGGTGCCACTGGCGGCGCATGGACCGGCGGCGCGACCACCGGAGGCGGCGCCACGGCCACGGGCGGCAGCATGACCGGTGCCGGGGCCGGACTTGGCGGCGACGAAAAGTCGCCCATGGTCAGGTCCCAGTTTTCCGGCAAGGCGTTCGCGGTGGACTGCCGCTGTTCGGTGGTCATCGGCGGATGGAAGAAGTCTTCCGTGCTGGACGAGTGGTTCCAGCTCGAACTGGCATTGCCGGTAGTGGCGCCTGAAAGAAGACCGGAGGTGCTCTCCGAGGAACCCAGAAAACTCAACGGATCAAGTTCGCCGCCCGACGCGGGTGACACGGCGCCGGGAATCAGGTCTGCATCGAGCGGAATGCCGCCGCCCATCGCCGGGGGATACGCAGGCGCCTGGGGAGCGATATCGAGCAAGCCGAAATCCAGCGGGTCGAGCGCCCCCGCCGGGATGGACCCGGCCGGGACGGATGGCGCCGAAGGCGGCGGGGACAGATCGGGCAACGCGGTGGAGCTGCCTGCATCCTGCAGGCGCACTTCGACCTCGAAGGTATCGATCAGCAGGCGGTCGCCGTTCTTCAACGCCGAGGGATCGCCCTTGATCAGCGGCGCATCATTGAGCAGCATGCCGTTGGTGCTGCGGTCCTCGATGAAATACATGCCGTTGAGGAAACGGATCATCGCGTGAACGCGCGACACGCCCGATGCACTGAGCACCCAATCGCAATCCTCGGAACGTCCGATGCTTCCACCCGCCCCCTCGAACGCCTTGCTGCTTCGGCTGCCGAACTGGGCAGCCTGACGGCCAGCGACTGCAAGGATCAGGCTCTGCGACATCGGCACGCGTATTTCCCCAGCAACTGTCAGATCGGCACGGCGGTGACGAACGCATCATCACGGCTCATGCAGTGAACCAGGTTTCGAACCCACGTGAAGACCAGCGACTGATCGCGGCAAGGCCGTGAACCGGTTTCACGACCAGATTTGGCACTGGGACTTCCACATCCATGACCGAGCATCCTGCCCCTCCACCTTTCCATTCCCGCCCCGAGCCGAGCACTGCCGTAGTGCCGGAAGCGGCGAACCACGTACCGGGAAAACCGGCGAGCGATCCACCACGACAGCCATCAACTCACGAAAAATCTGCCGTCCACAATCGTATCGCCCCACGCCACGCCGGGCAAGGTCATGTCGGTTCGACACCCGGTCCTTGGCCTGCCCCGCGGCGCCTCAGGCGGTGTCGGCGACCCCGTTCAACAGGTTCATCGCCGGCTCGATGAAGGCAGCACGGCGACTTTCGAATTTCTCGGTCACCAGGGCAGCCAGCATGTTGATCGCCGCCACGACGGCACAGGCCGTGAGATGGTCGGCCGGGGGCACCGGGGTTTCCTGCGACGCCGGCGCCAGACTGCCGCCCGACCAGCCCGCAGCCGCAGCCACCCAGGCGCCAGCCGACTTGTAACCACCCGCGTTGGCGAACTCGAAGGCGGCGCGCCGATTGCTTTCGTTCGGCTCACGCACCCACTTCTCGGCCAGCGAGGCACCGGCCTTGTCTTCCGGGTCCAGCACCTGGTCGCGTGCACATTGGCACAGCCAGGCCACGGCGTAGCGCTTGGGCAGCATCCGGGCCAGCAATTTCAACGCATCCTGCACCTGCCCGGCCGCCACCAGCGCCTGCACGGCGGCCTGTGCGGTCATGTCGGGGGTGAGCAACGCACTGGCCGGCTCGGACAATTCCATCTGGACGGATGCTTGCATGACTGATGACATCGACGTGCTCTCCAACCTAGCCAATCATGATGATGCCGCCGGACATCTGCGCCATCGCGTCGGCCTTGAGCATCAGCATCGGGCCCTTGACCGTCGTCATGGCGCCGCCGGCCACTTCGACCTGCGCGTCGGAATGGGCCTTCAGCGACACGCCTGCACCGAGATCCATGTTGACGCCAGCTTTGGCAGCGATCTTCATGCTGCCGTCGAGCGTGATGTTGACGCCCTTGATCGTGATCGAGCCGTCGCTCTTCATGACGATGCTCGAAGCACCCGTGACCAGCTCGATCTCCGTGCCCGCATCGAGCTTGAACTTCTGGCCGATCGTGGTGGTGCCGTTCTGCTTGACGTCCAGCTTGTCGTCCTTGCCCACCGTCGCCGTGCGATTGCCGGTGATGTCCTCGGTCTGGTCGTTCTTGATGGTGATCTTCTCGTCGTGGTCGATCTGCACGAAATGATCGTTCTCCACTTCCTCGCGCATGTCCTTCTGCGCGTGCAGGAACAGCTCCTCGCTGCCCTTCTTGTCCTCGAAGCGGATTTCGTTGAAGTCGTCCGCGCCACCGCCTTCATGGCTGCGGCTCTTCACGCCGCTCTGGGTCTTGTTGTCGGGCAGCGCGTAAGGCGGCAGGTTGTCGGCGTTGTAGACGCTGCCGATCACCAGCGGGCGATCCGGGTCGCCTTCGAGGAAGCTGACCACCACTTCCTGCCCGACCCGGGGAATGTGCACGGCGCCCCAGTTCTTGCCGGCCCACGACGACGCCACCCTGACCGGGCAGGAAATGTGGGCGTTCTTCTTGTCCGACTTGTTCCAGTGGAACGTCACCTGGATGCGGCCGTACTTGTCCACCGAGATGTCTTCGGCCTTGTCGCTTCCCGACACCACGGCAGTCTGCAGGCCGACGACCATCGGCTTGATCGCCGTCTGCATGGTGCGGAACGGCTGGCGGCTGCTGATCACCGAGAAATTGCAGAAGAACAACTCGCCATCCGAGCCGCCGGACGTGCGCGCGGCGTTCTCGATGTGCACGGTCGACCCGGTGACCAGGTATTCCTGGTTCAGTTCGGCACGGGGGAACTTGGTCAGCTTGAACAGTGCGCCAGTCAGAAGTCCCGGCGCGTTGGTCGAGCCCGAGCACAGCGACTGGGCCACGTTGATCGCTTCGAGACGCACCTGGGCGTAGTGCTTGCCCGCGTCGCTGGTCTCGTGATCGCCGGGGAAGTCGAACGACTCCAGTCCGTTGACGGAGTGGTTGTCGTCGGCGTTGCTGATCGTCTCCTCCCCAAGCAACGAAGTCTTCGGCTTCATCGGGTCGTAATCGGTCAGTGAGTACTTGGTCGTCTGCACCGATCGCGCCGATGAAAAGTCGGTGATCGAGACCTCCAGCGCCGCGCGGCTTGCCCCGGCCTGCGGCCGATACGGAAGCTGTGCGTACCCGCTGGTGGTGGCATGTGCACCCAGGGAGTCGGCGAGCACCATGGTGTGCACGCCATCGGTGTGCTGAAAGAAGTAGTAGATGCCTTCCTGTTCCATCAGCCGGCTGATGAAGTTGAAGTAGTCCTCGCGGTACTGCACGCAATAGTCGCGGGGCGGATAGTTGCCGCTGAGGCTCAGCTTGACGTCGCCATAGCCGAACTCGGCCAGCACCGCCTTGACGATGTCGGGCACCGATTGCTTGAGGTAGATGCGGCAATCGACCTTGTGCATCAGCAGCCAGGCCTTCGGCACCAGCGTCACCGCATACTCGGCAAAACGCTCTTCCTTGAAGCTTTCGAACCCGGTCTGCGAGATTTCCGAGACCATACCGCTGAAATAGCGCTTGTAACCCTCAGATTCGAAGGTGACCGTCATCGAGCTGCCGAGCAGAGGCAGCAGTTTGACTTCGCTGTCCGTGCTGATCAGCTTCAACTGGTAGGAAAACAGCCTCCCCAGCTGCTCGCCGCCAGACAGGCTGGCAGGCAGCAGCTTGTCACCGAGGTCTGACTTCAGTGTCATCCGATTCGTCATTTCCCATCTCCCCCAGCGAGCCCGCGATTGCGTTCTTGCGAATCCCCAATGTTTATCATATTCCCGTCCAGCCCGGGAGAGGCGAATATCCCGTCAGCGCCCGTCCTGCGGCGCACAGTCTGGCAGGCCCTTTGCTTTCAGTTGCCTCGACGAGCCAGTACCACCCAGCCGGACACGGGCCGGCCAAGCTCCTTGCGCAACGGGTGCGCCGCCATCCGCACTTCGCCGAAGCCCGCTGCCTTCAACGCCCGCAGCACGTGACTCCGGCTGTGCTGATAGCGGCCACTGGGATGCAGCTCGACGCGATCGTCGTCGCCCTCCAGCACTTCGAGCGTGAAGGCCAGTATCCCGCCGGGCCGCAGTGATCCATGGGCGGCCTGCACGACTTCATGCAGGTCCCCGAAATAGATCAGGGTGTCCGCCGACAGCACGAGATCCCAGCACCCGTTGCCGCCACGCAGGAACTGGCCCAGTTCGGCGACCTCCAGTGCGTCATAGCCGCCGCGGCTGCGTGCCTTGTCGATCATCTTGCCGGACAGGTCAACACCATGCAGCCGCCGCGCGTAAGGCCCGATCAGGGGCGCGCACAACCCGGTGCCACAACCCGCATCCAGCACATCCAGGCGAGCGGCAGGCTGACCCAGCATGCCGCCCAGGTGGTCGACCAGTACGTCCGGCGCACGGTAATCGAGGCTGTTCAGCAGCTGCTCGTCGAAACTGTCCGCAAACCCGTCGAAGATCTCCCGTACGTAGGCGTCATCCGCCCGCGCCGGCATCGTGCCGCCACCACAGGATGCCAGCATGTGGCGCGGCACCGGATGGTTCGGTTCGCGCGACAACCAGTCGCGGTAGACATCGAGTGCCTCTTCGCATCGGCCCAGCACGTAGAGCGCCACGCCCAGCTCCTGCAAGGCACGTGTATCGGTCTGGTCGCAACGCCAGGCCTCCCTAAAACAGTCCACGGCGTCGGCGAGATCCTCGAGTACGTCCAGATGGCTGCTCTTGAACATGCCCATCAACATGTGGGCGCGGCCCAGACGGGGCGCCCGTTGCAGCAGCTCTTCGTAGAACCGGAAAGCCTCCGTGGGCCGCTGCTGGGCCTCCAGCACGATGGCCAGATTGCCCAGCGCATCGAGATGGTGAGGCACGCAAGCCAGCGCCCGGCGATAACAGGCTTCCGCTTCGGCGAGATGTCCTGATTCCTTCTGTATGTTGCCGAGGTTGTTGTGGGCTTCCGCGTGACCGGGCACCGCACGCAAGGCCATCCTGATCAATCGGGCCCCTTCATCGCTGTCGCCGCGCTGGTGACGCAGGACTCCAAGGAAATGCAGCGCATCGGGTTGGCCCGCCTTCATCTGCAGGGCCCGCCGATAGCCGGCTTCGGCTTCGTCGAGACGGCCTTCCTGATGCGCCTCGATGGCCCGCCGCATCGTACTCATCACGCGATGCGCCAGATCCTGGGCGTGACGACCGTTTCCGACCCGGTCAGCGGATGACCGGCTCACCCGCCGAGCTCCGGCATCCCGGACAAATGCCTGGTACCGGGCCCGCGGGATGGCAATCCGCCATCTGGCGCCCACCAACGACTAGGGCCGATGATCACTGCAGCACGCGGCGTCTCCATGACTTGTTCCGGTCAGCTGATGATCACCGTGGGACAACCGAGGATGATGGTTCCGCCATGCGCCGTCACGTCACCCATCCGGGCCGCGGGCATGTTGGAGATGAGCACCTTGAACGAGCCCATGGCGATCAGGTCCGGCGGTCCCACGCAGACAGCCATGTCGCTTACCCGAGCGGCGGGCAATCCTCCAATGAGCACCGTGGGCGCACCCGGGCCGGAGATGGGGCCGCCCACGTGGGGCACCGGCCCGGTAAACATCGGGCAGACGTGCATGTCGGTAAGTCGCGCTGCTGGAGGCATGAGCTTCCCTCTCCCTCAATGATTTGGATGAATTATGCGCCGTGCCGGGCGTCCTGCGTGCGGCCATGAATGGGGCGCGCTGCGCGAGCATCCGTCCGATCAACTTGACCCGGAATCGAAAGCGCAACTTCGCCTTCCTGACTTCAAATCCCCGCCCCCAAGGACGGGCCAGGCTGCATGACTGCTGACGCAAAAGCGGCCACGAATCGACTTAGGCGTTGAACTGAACGGTATTTCCCGGCTTGTCGATGCTGCTGTTCAACTGGATGATGTCGGCCCGACTCAACCGGTTCAGATCGTAGATCGTCTGTCCCTTGTTCTCGTCGGCAAAGTCGACCATGACGAAATTCGGCAGGTAAATCTGGAAATTCGTGGCATGCGAATCCAGGGGAAAGGCCTCCGGAACGCTGTTGCTCATGTAGTTGTAGCCACCTTCTGTCCACAACTGCTTCAGTTGCTGCTTTCCACTCGTGGTCCAGGCCTTCTTGTCCCTTCCCTTGATGCTTCGCACCATGCCGGTCTGCGTCCAGTACATCATCCGGAGTACGTCGCGGGAATAGTGCGCCGTATTGGCGTCGCCGAGGATGCGCCTCTGCTTGTCGATGTTCTGGAGGAACTTCCCCTTCACCGGGGAGCTGAATGCATAGTCCCGCGGCTGCACGATGTCCGTTCCGCCCTTCCCGTAATAGACCAGGCCGTTGATGTGGTCGGGCATCACGCCATGGGGATAGAGACTGACAACTTGTGCTGCGCCGTCCGCAATCGTCGCGCCCGCCTGGCTCAATTTGGAGAAGCCGTCAGGCATGAACCCGCAGACCACCTTGCCGCCCATTTCGTCGAGGGTGTGGTTGGCTAGATTGCCCGGCTTCGTGTAAAGCCGGGTTTTCAGCTTCTTCTGGCAGGCCTCCAGGATCAGCTCGTAATTGGCCGACTTGTCGAACTTGAGTATCAGGAATTCGTCCTGGTACTTCTCGACGAAGCGGAACGCACCATCCAGGATGTCGTCCAGATCCATGCCCCAATCGCCGAGCACCATCCGCGTAACCTCGATGTTGCGGGTGGTCCCGCCCACGTTTTTCGTCTTCATTTCCGGCGTGTTCTTGCCGTGGAAGGCGGAAAGCTTGGCGCCGCCGTGGCCGGTTCGCTGACCCGAAATGCGGATATCGAAAATGCGCACGCCGCACTTGGCCTGCTGATAGATCGACTTGCTCTGGGTGCGGGCACGGATGCCGCCCGAATTGATCGCCGCGTCGTGGCTGCCGGCCATCACGATCTCGTTGACCTTCTTCTGCCCGCCGAGCGAGTGGTATTCAATGGCCATTTCGACATCCTTCAATGGGGTGGGAGCGCACGCATCGCGGGCACTCGGGCATCAATGAAAAACAGAAACTCTCCATGCCTGTCTGGTCCGGGACACAGCGAACCTTCATGCATGCAGGGGGAAAGTTGCCGGCCAGACACTGACACGGCTATCCGCATAGCGGCCACCACCAACCTCGACGGTATACGTGGGATCGTCCGTCAGCAGCCCCTTGCCCATCAGCGAATCGCGCAGGAACGCGCTGCTTCCGACCGCCTGGAACAGGCGGCTGTCGACCTTGGACAGCAGCAGGTTGCCGTTGCCGACATCCTCGAAGATCGTCTGATAGGCACCGGGATAGGCGGCCGCGAAGCAGGCCCGATGATGTTCGTTGATCCAGTAGCTTTCCTTGCCGCCGCGGGTGTAGAGATCCATCCTGGAGTGCTTGGCGGCGGAACGCCGTCGCAATCCACCGCCAACGATGCGATTCTTCATCCCGCTGGTCTGGTAGCTCTTGTGTTCGGAAAGCCCCATGACCAGGCGGGCGTAGCCCTCGCACATGTCGGCTGCCGAGCAAAGAAAGTTGTAGGGGACGCCATCGATCGGGGTGCCGAGGCTGCGCAAGAATCCGCAAGCCAGGTTCCGCGTGATGTAAGCGGCATAGGCGGGCTCGTTGGGGATCACCTGGGCATTGTGCACACCCGGCATCGGCAGCATCACCGCCGTGGTGCGGGCCGGATCCACGACAGTCAGGCGACTCCAGTCCTGCGGCTTGAATGACTTGCGCATCTCGTGCATCGCAATGATCGCGATGTAACGCGCAACGTTGGGGGTCAGTCGCGTGGTGTCCTCGATGGTCTTGCCGGCACTCAACCCGGCGACCGGGTCGACCCCGAAGATATTGCACTCCAGCTCGTTGCCGAACACCTCGTTCAGGGCCGCCGCGATGCGGATGCAGGTCACCGCGCCACGGCTCCAGCCCGCCAGGTTCACCCGATCGATCGCCTGGCCATGCTCGAAGATCATGTCCTGGATGATGTTGACCGTACGGATCACGTTCTCGTCCCAGCCGAGTCCGCTGAGATTTCCCAGCGCGTTGCCGACCTTGTTCGAGCGCGTCAGTTTCGACGTGGAGGTCTTGCCACCCAGCGCCTTGCTGAACGATGAGCCGCCACCACCCGACCCCGAGATGCGATTGCCCGTGATGGGGTTGACCTGCTGGGGAAGTGCGATGCCCCCGACCATTCCCGAGCCGGGCCCCTCGTTGATCAGATAGCTGCCCGGAGTAACCAGCGACCCTGCCAGCCTCGCCTCCGAGCCGTCCGTATGGTTATGAAACCAGGCCACCAGTTCATTGCTTTCCGTCGCCTTTACCCGGTTGAACCCGGTACCGTGGCAGTACACCGTGAACGTAGTCATATTGATTCCCGGTTGTCGCTGGCCGCCCCCTGACGTGCGGGCCTGCGGTACATGGGCAACGTCATGCCCCCAATGGCACTTCAACTTCGCATTCCGTCGCCCGAGGTCCGCAGCAAGCCCGCGCCAGATCAGGCTGGGCGCGGGTGACGGTCATCCTTCGAGTTTCCGGACCCACGCGACTGCCCCGATGTGAGAGGGAGCGCGTCGCTGCGAAGACGTACGGTCGACCTGCAGCGACTTCGCGCTTCGTCCTTTCAGGCAGGCCATCGTCTGCCGCTTGTTCGACGGTCACCCGAAGGCGTACGCAAACTCCCCGTCCTTCACTTCCACGCGCACCTTCGCCACCTCCTCCCCGGCAATCATCCTGGTGAGGAACGCGCGCGAAATGTCCGGCAGCATCGAGTTGGTCAGAATGGCGTCGATCATGCGTCCGCCCGATTCGGTCTCGGTGCAGCGTTCGACCACCAGCTTCACCACGTCTTCGCTGTATTCGAACGGGATCTTGTAGCGGGCCTCGACGCGCTTCTTGATGCGATTGATCTGCAGCTTGACGATCTTGCCCAGCATTTCGGGGCTGAGCGGGTAGTACGGAATCGTCACCAGACGGCCCAGCAGCGCGGGCGGGAAGATCTTCAGCAGCGGCTCGCGCAATGCCTTGGCCATGCCCTCGTGATCGGGCATCAGCTCGGGGTCCTTGCACAGGCCGGCAATCATCTCGGTGCCGGCGTTGGTGGTCAGCAGGATCAGGGTGTTCTTGAAGTCGATCGAGCGGCCTTCGCCGTCTTCCATCACGCCCTTGTCGAAGACCTGGAAGAAGATCTCGTGGACGTCGGGGTGGGCCTTCTCCACTTCGTCCAGCAGCACCACCGAATACGGCTTGCGCCGCACCGCTTCGGTAAGCACGCCGCCTTCGCCGTAGCCGACATAGCCGGGGGGCGCCCCCTTGAGGGTAGAGACGGTGTGCGCTTCCTGGAACTCGCTCATGTTGATGGTGATGATGTTCTGCTCGCCGCCGTACAGTGCCTCGGCCAGGGCGAGCGCAGTCTCGGTCTTGCCGACGCCGGAAGTGCCGGCCAGCATGAACACGCCGATCGGCTTGTTCGGATCGACCAGCCCGGCACGCGAGGTCTGGATGCGCTTGGCGATCATCTCCATCGCGTGATCCTGGCCGATGACGCGGGCACCCATCAGGTTGGCCAGGTTCATCACGGTCTCGAGTTCGCTCTTGACCATCCGACCGACCGGAATGCCGGTCCAGTCCGACACCACCGAACCCACGGCCTGCTGATCGACCGAGGCCAGGATCAGCGGATGTTCGCCTTGCAGTTCGGCCAGTTCGCCCTGCAGGTTCTGCAGTTCCTTCAGCGCGGCCGCACGGTCGTCACCGGCAAGGGCGGACTCGCCAGCGGGTGCTTCCTTGGCGTCGGCCACCTGGTTGGCCGACTGTTCCAGCGCACTGCCGGTGCCTTCGACCGGCGCGGAAGAACCGCGCAGCTTCGAACGGATGTCGAGGATCCTGTCGACCAGATCCTTCTCCTTGACCCAGTTCGCCTCCAGCGTTTCCAGCCGCGCCTTCTGCGTCGCCAGCTTCTCGTTGGCGCTGTCCTCGCGGGCGGTCACGTTCACGCCCACGTTCTTCTCGCGGGCGATGATGCCCAGCTCGGTTTCCAGCGCCTGGATGCGCTTGCGGGTGTCGTCCACCTCGGCCGGCACCGCATGCTGGCTGATCGCCACACGGGCGCACGCAGTGTCGAGCAGGCTGACCGACTTGTCCGGCAGCTGACGCGCGGGAATGTAGCGGTGCGACAGCTTCACCGCCGCTTCCAGCGCCTCGTCGAGGATCTGCACCTTGTGGTGCTTCTCCATCACGCTGGCGACGCCGCGCATCATCAGGATCGCCTTCTCCTCGCTGGGCTCGTCGATCTGCACGGTCTGGAAGCGACGAGTCAACGCCGGGTCCTTCTCGATGTGCTTCTTGTATTCGGCCCAGGTGGTGGCGCCGATCGTGCGCAGGTTGCCGCGCGCCAGCGCCGGCTTGAGCAGGTTCGCCGCGTCACCGGTGCCGGCCGCGCCGCCGGCGCCAACCAGGGTGTGCGCTTCATCGATGAACAAAATGATGGGTTTGGTCGAGGACTGCACTTCCTCGATCACCTGCTTCAGGCGATTCTCGAACTCGCCCTTCATGCTGGCTCCGGCCTGCAGCAGGCCCACGTCGAGCACGCGCAACTGCACGTCCTTCAGCGGCGGCGGCACGTCGCCGATGGCGATGCGCATGGCGAAGCCTTCGATCACCGCCGTCTTGCCCACACCGGCCTCACCGACCAGCATCGGGTTGTTCTGGCGACGGCGCATCAGGATGTCGACCAGTTGGCGGATCTCGTCGTCACGACCGACGATCGGGTCCATCTTGCCGTCGCGCGCCTGCGCGGTGAGATCGATAGTGAACTGCGCAAGCGCTTCCTGTTTGCCCATCTGCGCCGGCGACATCGCGCCGCTCGCTTCACCCGGCGCCGAGCCCCCACCCATCCTGAAACCGTCGTTGGCGCTCAAGCCGTCTTCGGGTGAACCGCCGACGACCTCGGCGAACTTCTCGACCAGGGCCTCGGGCTTGATCTTGTCGAATTCGGCCGAGATGTTCACCAGGGCATTGCGCAGGTTGCGCGTGCGCATGCAGCCGACGATCAGGTAGCCGGTGCGGACCTGCGCCTCGCCGAACATCAGGGTGGCGAACACCCAGGCGCGCTCGACTGCTTCCTCGACATTGCTCGACAGGTCGGAAATGGACGATGAACCACGCGGCAGTCGATCCAGCGCATCGGTGATGTCACGCGCCAGGTTCGACGGATTGAGGTTGAACTGCTTGACGATGCGATGCAGGTCCGAATCCTGCAATTGCAGGATCTGGTGAATCCAGTGCACCAGTTCCACGTAGGGATTGCCCCGCAGTTTGCAGAACACGGTAGCGCTTTCGATGCCGCGAAAAGCAAGCTTGTTGAGCTTTCCGAACAGGGCGCCGCGACTGATTTCGGCCATGATCATCGTTCCTTTGCAGTAGTTGTCGTTCAGCGAACTTCTTGCGATGTCGAACTGGTATCTGCGCGCGCCGTTCAGGCGGCGCGATCGTGCAACGAGCTGCCTTCGCCCTGTCTGGTCAGCCCACCGGCTTCAGGACGACCTGATCGGCGTCATCGTCCCGGTACACCTGCCCCATCCATGTCGTCAGCCCCATGCGGCCACCCTGCCCCAACCGGGTGGCAGGCACCTCGTCCCTTTTGAGTACCAGTTGCACATCCCAGGCCTTTTCTTCACCGACATAGGTCTTCACCGCGGCCACGAGCTGTTTCAGCGCCTCGCCCCCCGGCAGGAAATTGTTGAACTCGGCTCGGCTCAGCGGCCCCAACCGCAGGCGGAACCGCTGCTGACTGCCCCATACGTACTGGCCGGTGACCGTGGTCAGTCCCAGCGCCGCCACCTCGCCGGATGCACCGAGGCGCAGGTGGGACTCCGGTGGCAGACGCATCCACTCGGCGACAAACTCGACAATCCCCACCGGGATGCGGAAGAAACGTTCGAGCAGGCCCTTCAACCCTTCGGCATTGCGTGCCTGCTGCAGCAACCGCCCGGCGAAGAAGCGCTTGAACTGGTCCGGCAGCGCGTCGCGCCCCTCGAGATTGGGCGTGGCCAGGCCGACCAGGGCGCCCATGTACAGGCGGAACCGGTCTTCATCCGGTCGATCCAGATGCACGGTGGGCTGCGAGTCGGCCCAGGTGCGATAGAACAGGCTCATCATCCGGTGATGGAAGATGTCCGCGAACGCGGAGAATGTGCGATCCCGCGAGTTCAGCTCGCGGTCCATCGCATATTCGGTCAGATGCAGCGGCAACGGCGCATTCGGGCCGAACAGGCCGAAAAAGAGGCCATGCATGCGCGCCGGCCGGCCACCGCCACCCGGCTGGTAGCGATCAACTGTCCTGGGCGCAAACGCCAGCGACGGCGTCTGGCACAGGCGCACGAAGTCCTCGGCAGCCTTGGCGGAATGTCCAAGTCTCGGCCGTTCGGGATGGGCACACTCAAGCCGCCGGATCGCTTCGAAAAACTCGAAGTCCTCCGGACGATCGCGCAGCGCGTTCTCCAGCGCTACAACGTCTGCCGTGTTCCGAGCCGAGCCGGCCATCGAGCGACCTCATTGCGTTCCAAAGTACGCAGGACTGTTTCAGTGAAGGAATTGATGGACACGTAGCGCGCAAAGAACTGCTGCATCACCGCGCCCAGGAGGAAGGCGCCGGTGCCCTCGAAGGCACCGTCGTCACAGGTAAGCGTGATCTCCAGGCCACGGCCGAAAGTGATCGGACCCGGTACCGGAATGCGCCGCACGATGGGCTGCGAACTCACGGCCTTCACACCTTCGACCTGCCGCAGCGCACTGGAGTCGAACTCGTCGCAGTAGAGCGTCAGCATCTCGCGCAAGGCCGAGGCGCCTTCGCCGGCGTTGTTCTCCAGCAGCGATACGTAATTCAGCTGAAGGTGGCTGAGCAGCCGCCACGCCGTCTCGCCCGTGGCCACCGGCGCTCGTGGCTTGGTGGGGCCGGCAACACAACGGATGGATTCGACAGGCGCACCGGTCTCCAGCGTGAAGTCGGTCTTGGACTTGCCCACCGGCATCTGCAGCGGCAGATCGCGGTTGGTGCACATCAGCTGCATGCCGATCTGGCGCAGCTCGGTCGAGTACGGTGCCTCGCTGGAGTCGACCAGCGCGATGAACATCTCGTTGCCGATGTAGCTGGAACGCGCACCCTGGCGCTTCTGTCGCGAGGACACCAGCCGCGGCTCGCGGCGTATCGTGTAGTAGGCCGAATGCTGGCTGTGCCAAGTGCGTTCGTCGCAACCATAGAAGGGCAGGAAGCGCTGCTCCGGTTCCTGCCGGTCGCCGAAGCCCTCGACGTTGCCGATGCTGTGGATCTCGAAATCCATCGGCCGCGTACGGTCGGCCAGGATGTGGTACTCGCTCTTGCCCTGCTGCAGATGGATGCGGTCGGCCCGGCGGGGAAACAGGTTGATCGCGGGCGTGCAGAACAGACGGAAGTTGTTCAGGTCGATCGCGTTGTGCAGGCTTGCCACGCTGCGGTCGAACAGCACGACGATCTCGAACTCGTTGCCCCTGGAGCGGCTCAGCAACGACTTCAGCCCGGTGAATTCGGCGAACAGGAAGCGCTCGGGACAGGCAAAATATTCCTGCAGCAGCCGGTAGCCGCTGAAGGATCGGCCACTGTACGGAATGAGCGCCTCGTCATCGTCGAAACCACGCCGATGGATGGCGCTGGCGTCATGTGTCTGGCTGATCTCGCCACTGGCCCCCATGGCTCGCACCATGTAACAGACCGCATTGCCAAGCAGTTGCTCGTAGAGACGCTTGGGCAACTCGTCGGCGCCGGCGATGAATACCGGCAGTTTGTCCAGCGCCAGCATGTTGGCCTGGGCGCCGGCCGTGACGCGAAGCTTGAGCCGAAGGCCGGCACGCACCGTCCTGCCTGCGGGCAGGGCCACGCCCGCCGCGGCGATGGCCGCCGGCGTCTCGAAATACTTCGCCTCGATCAGTTCCAGCGGCCACAGGGTGACGTCGTGCGCAGTGCGATACTCGCACGTCGTGCGGTCATCCTTGCCGGCAAGGCTGCGCAGCGCGGTGTGCCGCGCCACCGTATGACCGGCGAGCAAGCCGCTTTCTTTCAGATCCGGCTGCATCTGGACCACGGCCATGGACGGCACGGGCGCCAGGTAATGCGGGTAGATCATTTCCAGCAGGTGCTGGGTGAACACCGGGTATTGCGCGTCCAGCTTGAGCTGCACGCGCGCGGCGAGGAAGGCGAAACCCTCGAGCAGACGCTCGACATATGGGTCGGCGCACTCGAAGCCTTCCAGGCCAAGGCGTCCGGCAATCTTCGGGTATTCGCGCGCAAACTCGCCGCCCATCTCGCGGACGTGTTGCAGTTCCCGGTTGTAGTACCGCAGCAGTCGTGGGTCCATGGTCAATCAGCCGAAGCCTTCCGTTACCTTGAAGTTGCCTGTCTCCAGATCGACTTCCGTCTTCAGGTAGAGATTCAGCGGGATCGGCTGCGCCCACATTTCTGAGTCGATATTGAAGACCAGTGCATGCCGATCCATGCGCTTGGACATGGCCGTGGCCGTGACCCGAAGCGTGTTGGCCGTGAGCCGGGGCTCAAAGGCGAGAATCGCATCTCTGACCTGGCGCTGCAGCACGTCCGGATTGATTCCGGACAAGGCCATGCCGGTCAGGTCCGGGATGCCGAAATTGAGTACCGAGCGCGCCACCTCGGGATATTCGGACAGGTCGTTGTCGGCATCCATGCTCACGCAGTTCAGCAGCCACGACATGTCCCGCGTGACGCAGTCACGCAGCCGCGTGGCCGAAATGACCCGCTTCTCGCGGCTCTCTTCCAGCTTGCCCGGTTCGTCGTCGGTAAGGCGATCGAGCAGCGATGGCTGAAGTCGTTCCTGGGTGGTCAATTCAGCCATGGCAATGCATCCCGGCTCAGGCGGCGCCGAACGCGATCAAGCGCGCGTCGAAGAGCGAATACTCTGCTGCATCGGTAGCCAGCATGCGCTGGCCCAGGCCCACGTGCAGTCCTTCGCCCTGCTCGATCCAGTCGGTTCGGCGGCCGAGCACGAGGTCAGGATCCCCGGTGAGCTCGCTGCCCGCATAGCGCCCCGGAATGAAGCCGATCGCCTTTCCGCCATTGCTCCAGGTGACCTGGGTCGGCACCCAGATCTTGTCGCGCAGGTCGCTTGGCGCCTCGAACTTCAACTCGCTCAGGCGCGAGAACGGCACCCAGGAATAGCCACCGTTGACGATGATCTCCAGACAGGGACCGATGCGCGGGTCCGCGTCGGCAATCCATTCGAACGCATTTCCATCAATGTTTCCGGCCACTGCCGGTGCCTGCTCGAAAGCCTGTTCACGCAGGGCGGCGGCCTGCTCATGCTGTCCTTCGGCGTCCAGCTTGAGCGCCTGGAGCAGCAGCGCCAGCCATTGCTCCGGTTCTCCGATGATCACCGGCATGCGCTTGCCGGCAAAGACCTCGGCGCGCACCAGCTCGCCGCGCAGTGCCTCGGAGTACGCGCCCACCATCATGGCGTTGAGCGGATCGAGCTCACCGCAGACGTTCAACTGGTTCTGTGCCCGCTCCCATTGTCCGAGCAGGGCCAGCAACTGGAATAAAAAAACCCGGCGCTTGGCGTCTGCCGGGTTGTTGCGTACTTCTGCAGTGAGCAGTTGCAGTGCCTCGTCAGGCCGACCATCTTTGAGCTTGCTCTCGGGCGTCATGTCATTCTCGGAAGCGTATCTGTGGACATGTCCACAGACAGGCCCGTTGTCCATGCTTGGCCCCGGAGCCGCTCGCGCACGACGCCCGGAAAATCACGCGAGGCACGATCTTCGATCATGCCTGCGCGTGCATTCACGGGACGACCAGAACGAAGGCCCCGGGGTTCAACCCCGGCTGGAAGCCGGGGAGCACCGCGCGGTTTAAGCGACTTCTTCGACGCTGTACGCGACCGTACCGGCTTCGCTGACCTTGCCCTTGTCGTCCTGGGTGGAATAGGCGACTTCGAACTTGGCAAACGCGAGCGAGATGTTCTCGGTCAGCATGTCCTCACCACCCGAGCCACCGGTGCTGTAGCTGGTGACCATCACGCTGGTGAGTGTGACTTTCAGGTAGTCATCCTGCGTGCCGCCGGCCTTGGACACATACAGGATCGCCGAATCGGAATGGGCGCCGGTGGTCAGGGCCTTCATGAACTGCGTCGAGCTCTTGTCCACATACTTCGTGATGCTGATGTCCTGGACGTTGGCCTTGCCGGCGCCGCCGCCGCTGCCATGGCCGAACGAGCCACTCTGCGACATGCCCCACGACCAGGCCAGGAGCTGAATCTTGCCAGCGTGCTTCTTGTGCTTCGACTCACCGGTAAAGGTGACCGAACCGCCCTTCAACTCCAGATGCATGTCTAATGCCATGAGAATTCTCCTTGTCAGTTTTGGTCAATTGAACCGGATTGGCCTTCTACTCTTCACCAACGATCCGGCGATGTTGCGTGCAACCACTTCATGAAACGAACATCTGGCAGGAGCGTCAGCTCTTTGCCGCAGACGGCAGGCGGGAAACCAGCCGCAAGGACACCGTCAAACCCTCCAGCTGGTAATGCGGCTTGAGGAAGAACTTCGAGGTGTAGAAACCCGGTGCGCCCTCCACTTCTTCCACGATGACTTCCGCCGCGGACAGAGGCTTGCGCGCCTTGGTTTCCTCGCTGGAGTTGGCCGGGTCACCGTCGACGTACTGGCCGATCCAGGACCCCAGCCACCGCTCCATCGCATCACGATCCTTGAACGAGCCGATCTTGTCCCGGACGATGCACTTCAGGTAATGCGCGAAGCGGCAGCAGGCGAACATGTACGGCAGACGTGCGCCGAGGGCCGCGTTCGCGGTCGCGTCCGGATCGTCGTACTCGTCCGGCTTGGCCAGCGACTGCGCGCTGATGAATGCCGCCATGTCCGAGTTCTTCCGGTGAACCAGCGGCATCATGCCCATCTTGTCCAGCTCGGCCGAACGACGGTCGGTGATGGCGATTTCGGTCGGGCACTTCATGTCCACGCCACCGTCGTCGGTGGGGAACGTGTGCGCCGGCAGACCTTCCACCGCACCACCGGACTCGATGCCGCGGATACGCGAGCACCAGCCGTATTCCTTGAACGAACGGTTGATGTTCACCGCCATCGAGTAGGCCGCGTTCTGCCAGGTGTACTTGGAAGAGTCGGCGCCACTGGTGTCCTCTTCGAAATTGAACTCCTCGACCGGATCGGTCTTGGAGCCATACGGGAGGCGCGCGAGCGTGCGCGGCATGGTCAGACCGATGTACTTGGCGTCATCCGACTCACGCAGCGAACGCCATGCGGCGTAGTCCGGAGTGGAAAACACCTTGGCCAGATCACGCGGATTGGCCAGCTCGTTCCAGCTGTCCATGCCCATCAGCGTGGATGCCGCCGCGGAAATGAACGGTGCATGCGCCGCCGCCGCGACCTGTGCGATACCGCTCAGCAGCTCGACGTCGGGCGGGCTGTGGTCGAAATAGTAGTCACCCACCAGGCAGCCGTAGGGTTCACCACCGAGCTGGCCGTACTCTTCCTCGTACATCTTCTTGAAGATCGGGCTCTGGTCCCAGGCCGTGCCCTTGTAGCGCTTCAGGGTCTTGGCCAGATCCTTCTTGGAGATGTTCAACACGCGGATCTTCAGCTGCTGATCCGTTTCGGTGTTGTTGACCAGGTGATGCAGGCCGCGCCACGCGCTCTCCAGCTTCTGGAAATCGGCGTGGTGCATGATCAGGTTGATCTGCTCGCTGAGCTTGCGGTCAATCTCGGCGATGTAGGCGTTGATGGTCTGCGCAACGTCGTCCGAAACGATGTCGGAACGGCTCAGCACCTGTTCGGCCAGGGTGCGAACAGCCGATTCCACTTCTTCCTTGGCGCGGTCGCTCTTGGGCTTGAATTCCTTGTTCAGCAGCGCAGCAAAATCGCCGGCGTCCAGAGTCTCGGTGGCGCCACCCTGTTCGGCTAGTTTCTCGGTTGCCATGCGTGCTTACTCCCCGTCTTTGTTGTTGTCGTCGGACGGCTTCGGCGCTGAAGCCAGCGACTGCAGCAGCGCCGGGTCCTTCAGTGCCTGGGCGATCAGATTCTCCGCGCCGGCCTTGCCGTCCATGTAGGTGTCGAGGTTGGCGAGCTGGGTACGCGCTTCGAGCAACTTGGCTACGGCGCCCACCTTGCGGGCCACCGCCGCCGGCGAAAAGTCGTCCATGCTCTCGAACGTGATGTCGACCGCGAGATTGCCTTCACCGGTCAGCGTGTTGGGAACGGCAAACGTCACCCGGGGCTTCATCGACTGCAACCGGTTGTCGAAGTTGTCGACATCGATCTCCAGCGCCTTGCGATCCTCGATCGAGGGCAGTTCGCCAGCGTTGGCACCGGAGAGATCCGACATCACGCCCATCACGAACGGAACCTGGACCTTCTTCTGCGCGCCGTAGACCTCGACGTCGTATTCGATCTGCACGCGCGGCGCACGGTTGCGCGCGATGAACTTCTGACTGCTTTGCTTGGCCATGCCTTGTCTCCCGGTAAATGCTCTTGCAGTTCGAACGGAACGATCAATTCGGTGCGGCACCAATGTGCGCCTGCCGCAAAAAACCCTATATCGGTGGGCCGACGTTCCTGCATCGCGAGATGACCGCGACGGAGAACTGCCGGGATTTGCATTGATGCCCCTCATTGCCGCTGCCCGACACCCCGAAAGCTGGTAGCGCACATGCGCTGCACAGCCGGGCCGGTTCGATCAGCCGGACGTTGCATCAATTGGAATTGCGCAATTTCGAAACACTGCAAACCGCAGGCTCCGGCGCCCATGGGGCGCACAGCGGGGATCGCGGCACTGCCTCCGGATCAGACCCGATATCACCAGATGGTTCGCAAGCGTGATCGTCCACCCCCTTCATTCCATGCGTCGGACAGGCTCGACGGGGCTCCTTGCCTGCCCCGCCCTGGATCTTTCCACCTCATGGCAAGGCCCGCCTCATCCGGACGAACGCGCCAGCTGCCGAATCGCAGCAATGAAGTGTCTTGCAGCCCCCGTACAACCATCGTCACCGAAATGCTGCACTGGTCAGCACAGTCCGTGATACCCGGAGGCCCCTGAATCTGCTATCGCGGAACGGCAGGTTTCTGCGCTCCGCTTCCATCCTGAACCAGACTGGTTCGCCGGATAACGTACATCCGCAATCGCCTGTCTGCAAGCTGAATTTGAGCCCGTCGACGGTTATGACAACAAACTAACAACCGGCCCATGCCGGGTGATCGCCGCGACACGACAATTGCTGTTGCATCGTGTGTTTGAGAAGCATCGCAGGACGCAAGATTCTGTAGGTCTTTGCCCCGTCCTGGTGAGCGAGGCACGGGGACGGGAGCCGGCCAGCCACGGGCAAACGCGGCGCGGCCGGCCATCCGGTTCACCGAACTGCCCATTGCGGGAAAATCGGTGGCTCGGCCAGTTCGACGTCGGGGTACCGTGGCTGCCAACTCCTGTTTCAGCTGTGCGTCGGCACCACCGTTCGGGAGGTGATCTGCAGCGAATTCCGCATCGGGCCGAATCCGTAATTCCGACGCCGCCGCCCGCGGCTTCCGGCGGTACCCGCTCGCCTCGTCCGCCATTCCGCGAATGGCCGGAATGCCGGTTCCGAGGCCGCAAAACAGAAGCGGCGCGACCCTGGGGATCGCGCCGCTTCTGGATTTCAATTGGTGGGCGGTACAAGGATCGAACTTGTGACCCCTACCATGTCAAGGTAGTGCTCTACCGCTGAGCTAACCGCCCGTATCGCGCCTGACTGACGACGCGAGCCGCGCAGTATACGGGAGCCGAAGGCGATCGACAATATCCCGCCGGCGACGGGTTTCCCGGCTCAACGCAGCGACTGCTCGCGCAATTGATGGATCTGGTCGCGCAAACGGGCGGCATCCTCGAATTCCAGGTTCTGCGCGTGCTTGTACATCTGCGTCTCCAGCTTTTTCAGCAGTGCCGAAGCCTGCTGTGAGCTCATGCCTGCGTAATCGGCGGCCTGCTCCGCCACGGCGCCCTGACTGCGGGACGATGACTTGCCGCCACGGCGGTTGCCGGCATCGCTGCGCGCCCCTTCCATGATGTCGGCGATGCGCCGCACCACGGTCTTTGGCGTTATCCCGTGCGCTTCGTTGTACGCGAGCTGCTTTTCGCGACGGCGGGCGGTTTCATCCATCGCGGCCTGCATCGAGCGGGTGACGTTGTCGGCATACAGTATCGCCTTGCCCCGCACGTTGCGGGCGGCACGGCCGATGGTCTGGATCAGTGAGCCGGTGGAGCGCAGGAACCCTTCCTTGTCGGCGTCGAGCACCGCCACCAGCGACACCTCGGGCATGTCCAGGCCTTCGCGCAGCAGGTTGATCCCGACCAGCACGTCAAACTCGCCCAGCCGCAGGTCGCGGATGATCTCGCTGCGCTCGACCGTCTCGATGTCCGAGTGCAGGTAGCGCACCTTCACGTCGTGTTCGGACAGGTATTCGGTGAGATTCTCGGCCATGCGCTTGGTCAGCGTGGTGACCAGCACGCGGTCGCCCATGGCGATGCGCTTGTGCGCCTCGCTGAGCAGGTCGTCGACCTGGGTGCGCACCGGGCGCACCTCCACTTCGGGATCGACCAGGCCGGTCGGGCGCACCACCAGCTCGGTCACCGCATCGCCGGATTTCAGCAGCTCGTAGTCGCGCGGCGTGGCGGAAACATAGATCGCCCGCGGCACGCGCTCCTCCCATTCCTCGAAACGCAGCGGCCGGTTGTCCATCGCCGATGGCAGCCGGAAGCCGAACTCGACCAGGGTTTCCTTGCGCGAGCGGTCGCCCTTGTACATCGCGCCCAGCTGCGGCACGGTGACGTGGGACTCGTCGACCACCAGCAGACCGTCGGCCGGCAGGTAGTCGAACAGTGTGGGCGGCGGCTCCCCCGGCGCGCGGCGAGTGAGGTGGCGCGAGTAGTTCTCGATGCCCTGGCAGTAGCCGACCTCGGCCATCATCTCCAGGTCGAAGCGGGTGCGCTGCTCCAGCCGCTGCGCCTCGACCAGCTTGTTTTCCCGGTACAGATATTCCAGCCGATCCTTCAGCTCGAGCTTGATCGTCTCGATCGCGTTGAGCACGCTCTCACGGGTGCTGGCGTAGTGCGTGCGCGGGTAGACGGTGTAGCGCTGCACCTTGCGGATCGTCTCGCCGGTCAGCGGGTCGAACAGCGCCATCTTTTCCACTTCGCCGTCGAACAGCTCGATGCGCAGCGCCTCGGTTTCCGATTCGGCCGGGAACACGTCGATGATCTCGCCGCGCACGCGGTAGGTGCCGCGGCGCAGCTCCGTCTCGTTGCGGGTGTACTGCAGCTCGGTCAGCTGGTGGATCAGCTTGCGCTGGTCGATGCGTTCGCCGGTGGCCAGGATCAGGCGCAGTGACAGGTAGTCCTCCGGATTGCCCAGGCCGTAGATCGCCGACACGGTGGCCACGATGATCGAGTCGCGCCGCGACAGCAACGCCTTGGTCGCCGACAGCCGCATCTGCTCGATGTGCTCGTTGATCGAGGCATCCTTCTCGATGAAGGTGTCCGACGCCACCACGTAGGCTTCCGGCTGGTAGTAATCGTAATAGCTGACGAAGTACTCCACCGCGTTGTGCGGAAAGAATTCCCTGAACTCGCCGTACAACTGCGCCGCCAGCGTCTTGTTCGGCGCCATCACGATGGTCGGCCGCTGCACGCGTTCGATCACGTTGGCGATGGTGTAGGTCTTGCCCGAGCCGGTGACGCCGAGCAGGGTCTGCGCGGCCAGGCCGGCCTCGAAACCCTCGGCCAGGCGGGCGATGGCCTGCGGCTGGTCGCCGGCGGGCTGGTAGGGAGCGACAAGTTGGAAACGATCAGTCATCGGCTACAGATGTGGGCGCGGTACGCCATTTTAAATCGGGCCTGCTGACAGGGAGTGTCACCAGAAGCCGACGGACCAAAGGCTGCCCGGCCACTGGAGGGGAAACACCTGCGCCATAGCATGGACGTCCGGTCCACGCAGGAGGCGACGCCGTGACAATATCCGGGAAACGCAGGCCAGGGCACGGGCAAACCGGTTTCACCCTGATCGAGCAGATCATGGTGCTCGCCATCATCGGCATCCTGGCCAGCGTGGCCACGCCTTCCCTGCATCGCATGCTCGGCCGCAACGAATTGCGGGTTGCCCAGATGGATTTCATCAGCGCCCTGCAGCGCACGCGCCAGGCGGCCGTGATGAGCGGCCGACGCGCGCTGTTCTGTCCCAGCGTGGACGGCGGCAGCTGCAGCAGTGCCATCCGCTGGGAAGGCGGCTGGCTGGTGGCGCACGACCGCAACGGCGACGATCAGCCCGATGGACATCCGCTGGATGTCGGCAACAGTCATCGCGGAAAGCTGATCATCCAGAGCAGCAACGGTCGGCACATCGTGCGATTTCACCCGGACGGCACCGCCGGTGGCAGCAACATCACCTTGCTGTTCTGCCAACCTGCGCATGCCGGCGATGCTCTCACCGTGGTGGTTTCCAATGCGGGCCGCGTCCGCGGCGCCCCGGCCAACTCCACCCAGGCCGCCACTTGCGCCCAGCTGAGATGACCCGCCTCGGCGAGGTTGACGCGGCGGCAGCATGTCCAGTTGATCCCGATCAACACCTGGCCATGCCGACAGGCACATGCTGAGTCTCCCGGAGGAGACATGGCCATGGGCAGGTTGAGCGGAAAAGTGGCGCTGGTGACTGGCGGCGCCGTGGGCATCGGCGCCGCCTGCGTGCGCCGCATGGTGGCAGCAGGCGCCCGGGTAGCCGTCGTCGACCTGCCCGACGGGCCGGGTCGGCAGCTGGTGGCGGAGCTCGGTGAAGACACCCGCTTCTTCCCTGCCGACGTCTCGGTGGAAGCCGATGTCGCGGCGGCGATCACCGCCACCGTCGCCGCGTTCGGACGGCTGGACATCCTCGTCAACAATGCCGGCATCGCCGGTCCGAACAAGCCGACGCACGAACTCACCGAGGCCGAATGGGATCGGGTGCAGGCGGTCAACGTGAAGGGCGTGTTCTTCGGTACCAAGCACGCGATCGCGCCGCTGCGCGCAGCCGGTGGTGGCAGCATCATCAACCTGTCGTCGATCTATGGCCTGGTCGGCGCGCCCGACGTGCCGCCGTACCATGCGTCCAAGGGGGCGGTCCGCCTGATGAGCAAGACCGACGCGCTGCTGTACGCCGCCGATCGCATCCGGGTGAATTCGATCCATCCCGGCTTCATCTGGACGCCGATGGTGGAGCAGCACGTCGCGTCCATGGGCGGTGACCCCGAACAACACCGTCGCGAGGTCGGCGCGCTGCATCCGCTGGGCCACATGGGCGACCCGGACGATATCGCCTGGGGCGTGGTCTATCTTGCCTCCGACGAGTCGAAGTTCGTGACCGGCAGCGAGCTGGTCATCGATGGCGGCTATACCTGCCGCTGATTACCCAGAGCATTTGAGGAGTTCCCCATGTTCAAACATATCCTGCTGCCCGTCGACGGTTCCGAACTGTCCCTGCGCGCCGTCGACACCGGCATCGAGCTGGCCGCCCGGCTGGGCGCCAGCGTGTACGCCTTCCACGTGATCGCACCGTTCCCCGCTTCCATCTACTTCGCGGAAATCATCCAGGCCAACGAGCCGACCTATACCAGCGAGGCCATCGCCAACGCCGAGAAGTACCTGGCCGACGTGAGCCAGCGCGCGCAGGCCGCCGGAGTTCCCTGCGAGAGCAGCCACGAGACCGACGCGCGGCCCTACGCGGCCATCGTCGGCGCCGCGCGCAAGCAGCAGTGCGACCTGATCGTGATGGCCTCGCACGGCTGGCGCGGCTTCGACCGGCTGCTGCTCGGCAGCGAGACGCACAAGGTCATCCTGAACGGCGACGTGCCGGTACTGGTCTGCCGTTGAGCAACGGCCGGCAGACCGCGGCATGAACGACAAGGCATCGGCACCGGCGCGCCACGGCCTCGGCCCGGCCGAGGCGGCGCGCCGGCTGGCCGCGGACGGCCCGAACCTGCTGCCGGGCAACACGCCGCGCAGCATGCTCGCGATCGTGGGCGGCGTGCTGACCGAACCGATGTTCCTGATGCTGCTGGTCGCCGGCGGACTCTACCTGGCACTGGGCGACCGCGCCGAGGCGGCGTTCCTGCTGTCCTTCGTGTTCGTGGTGATCGGCATCACGCTGGCGCAGGAGCGCAAGACCCAGCGCGCGCTGGAATCGCTGCGCGAGCTGTCCGCGCCGCGCGCGCTGGTGATCCGCGGCGGCGAGGAAGTGCGCATTCCCGGCCGCGAAGTGGTGGTCGGCGACTTGCTGGTGCTGCACGATGGCGACCGCGTCGCCGCGGATGCGGTGTTGCTGGACGGGCATCTCGACGTCAACGAATCGCTGCTCACCGGCGAGGCGGTGCCGGTCACCAAGCTTCCCGGCGAAGACACCGGCCAGTTGTTTGCCAGCACCGTGGCGACCAAGGGCGTGGGCGTCGCCGAGGTCCGCGCCATCGCCGGTGCCACCGCGGTCGGTCGCATCGGCCAGGCGCTGGTCGACACGGCCGAACCGGTGTCCGGCTTGCAGCGTGCATCGCGCCGGCTGATCCGCAACCTCACCATCGGCGGCCTGCTGCTGGCCACGACGTACACACTGCTCGGCTGGCTGTGGGACAGCCACGGCCTGCTGGAGAGCGTGCTGGCCGGCATTGCGCTGACCATGGCGATCCTGCCGGAAGAGATCCCGGTGATCCTCACCGTGTTCCTCGCGCTGGGCGCATGGCGCATTTCGAAGCACAAGGTGCTGACCCGGCGGGTGCCGGCGGTGGAGGCGCTGGGCGCGATCTCGGTGCTGGCGGTGGACAAGACCGGCACGCTGACGCAGAACCGCATGCAGGTGGCCGAGCTGGACCTGATCGGCGACACCTTCCGTGACGCCGGCGCCGACGCATTGCCCGAGCCGTTCCACGCCCTGGTCGAGTTCGCCATGCTGGCCACGCCGGCCGACCCGTTCGACCCGATGGAAAAGGCGATCCAGCAGTTCGGCCTGCGCTGGCTCACCAACACCGAACACGTGCACGCCGAATGGGCGCCGGAATTCGAATACGCGCTGTCGCCGGAAATCCTGGCGATGACCCACGTGTTCCGCGGCGATGCCCGCGATGCGCACCTGCTGGCCACCAAGGGCGCGCCCGAAGCGGTGATCGACCTGTGCCACCTGGACGCGGATGCCGCTGCCGCGATCCTGCGCCAGGTCGAATCGCTGGCCGAGCGCGGCCTGCGTGTGCTCGGCGTGGCCCGCGGCGAATGGCAGGGCGAGGCGTGGCCGCGCAGCCAGCACGATTTCGATTTCCGCTTCCTCGGCCTGCTCGGCTTCGTCGACCCGCCACGCCCGGAAGTGCCGGCGGCGATCGCCGAATGCCGCAGCGCCGGCATCCGCATCATCATGATGACCGGCGACCACCCCGCCACCGCACGGGCGATTGCCCGCGAGGTGGGCTTGAGCGAGCGCGCCGAGGTGATCACCGGTGCGGAAATGGCCGCGCTGGACGACGTCGCGCTGCGTGAACGGCTGCGTCGCGTCGACCTCTGCGCGCGACTCAAGCCCGAGCAGAAACTGCGCCTGGTGCAATTGCTGCGCGAAGGCGGCGAAGTGGTGGCGATGACCGGCGACGGCGTCAACGACGCGCCCGCGCTGAAGGCCGCCGACGTCGGCATCGCGATGGGCGAGCGCGGCACCGACGTGGCGCGCGAGGCCGCCGCGCTGGTGCTGCTGGACGACAGCTTCGCCAGCATCGTCAGCGCGATCCGCCAGGGCCGGCGCATCTACGACAACATCACCAAGGCCACCCGCTTCGTGTTCGCGGTGCACATGCCGATCATCGCGCTGGCGCTGGTGCCCGCCCTGCTGCACTGGCCGGTGCTGCTGATGCCGGTGCACATCGTGCTGCTGGAACTCCTGATCGACCCGGCCTGCTCGATCGTGTTCGAAGCCGAGCCGGCCGACGACGACATCATGCGCCGGCCACCGCGCGCAGCGTCCGACTCTCCGTTCGCCGCGGCCAACCTGCGCTTCGCCGTGATCCAGGGACTGGGCTTCGCCGGCATCCTGCTGCTCGGCTACGGACTGCTGCCCGGCCAGGGAATGGACGCCGCGCAGAGCCGCAGCGGCGTGTTCATCGCGCTGATCATGGGGCTGTTCCTGCTGACGCTGGCCAACCGCGACTTGTCCCACCCCATGCTGGCCCGCCATCCGGCGAAGAACCCCTGGCTGCGGCGGATGTTCGGCGCCGTGACGGCGATGCTCGTCATCGTGATCGGCGTGCCCTTTTTCCGCGGCGTGATGGGCCTGGCCCTGCCCAACGCCCCCTTGCTGCTCGCCAGCGCCGGCATGCTGCTGGCAGCGATCGCGTGGCTGGAGTTCTTGCGCCGCGCGACACATGTACGGCCGCGCGCGTTTGTGGCGCCTTGACCCGCGACCGCGCCACAGGCGATATCTTCACCCACGCCGGCCCGCCCCCATCCACCTCACGCCGGCCCAGCGGAGGCCACGCCATGACCACGACGCCAGCCCACACCACCATCGGAGAACCGCTGCTGGAGCGCGCGGGGCAGCTGGGTGCCGTGCGCATGGCGGTGGTCCATCCTTGCGATGCCACCAGCCTGGCCGCCGCGCTGGATGCCCGGCGCTGCGGACTGATCGAGCCGGTGCTGGTGGCGCCACGCCACAAGCTTGAGCAGGTCGCGAAAGACGGCGCGCTCGACCTGGCCGGCATTCCCATCGACGACGTACCCCACAGCCACGCGGCGGCGGACCGGGCGGTGGCGCTGGCCGCCAGCGGACACGTCGACGCGCTGATGAAAGGCAGCCTGCATACCGACGAATTGATGGCCACGGTGGTGGCCGCCACCTCCGGCCTGCGAACGGCGCGGCGCATCTCGCACTGCTACCTGATGCAAACGCCGGCCTACCCCCGTCCATTCATCATCACCGATGGCGCGATCAACATCGCACCGACGCTGGAAGACAAGGCCGACATCGTGCGCAATGCGATCGACCTGGCGCACATCCTGGGCGTGGCCACGCCGCGCGTGGCGATCCTGGCCGCGGTGGAGACGATCAACCCGCGCATGCAAGCCACGCTGGACGCGGCCGCGCTGTGCAAGATGGCCGATCGCGGCCAGATCACCGGCGCGATCCTGGATGGCCCACTGGCCTTCGACAACGCGATCTCCGCCGCCGCCGCGAAGATCAAGGGCATCGCCTCGGACGTGGCCGGCCGCGCCGACATCCTGCTGGTACCCGACCTGGAAAGCGGCAACATGCTGGCCAAGCAACTGGAATACCTCGGCGGCGCCACCAGCGCGGCGGTGGTGGTGGGTGCGCGCGTGCCGATCGTGCTGACCAGCCGCGCCGACCCGCGCGAATCGCGCATCGCCTCCTGCGCGCTGGCCGTGCTGATCGCCCACCACTACCGGCGCTCACCGCCATGACCGACGCCAACGGCCGCCCGCTGATCCTGGTGCTGAACTGCGGCTCCTCCAGCATCAAGTTCGCGCTGTTCGACGCCAGCCACACGCCGCTGTCGCGCACGCCGCACTGGAGCGGCGCGATCGAGGGCATCACTGGCGCCACGCCGGTGTTCAGCGCGATCGACACCGCTGCCGGGCCGCTGACACTGGACGCCGTGCAGCCGTACCACTCGGCCCTGACGTTGCTGCGCCAACGCATCGTGGATCGCCTGGAAGATGGCCGGATCGTGGCGGTCGCTCACCGTGTCGTGCATGGCGGCAGCAAGTATTTCGAGCCGACGCGGGTCGATGCCGGGGTGCTGGCCGACCTGAAGAGCTACGTCCCGCTGGCGCCGCTGCACCAACCCTTTGCGCTGGAAGCGATCGCCGCGCTGCTGGATGAACAGCCGCAACTGCCGCAAGTCGCCTGCTTCGACACGGCTTTCCACCAGAGCATGCCCACCGTGGAGAAAATGCTGCCACTGCCACGCTCGGCCTGGCAGCAGGGCTTGCGGCGCTACGGCTTCCACGGCCTGTCGTATGCCTACGTGGCCCAGGCCCTGGGCGAGCGCTACGGCGTGGCCGCGCGCGGCCGCACGATCGTGGCGCACCTGGGCAGCGGCGCCAGCCTGTGCGCGCTGCAGGATCTGCGCAGTGTCGCCACCACCATGGGCTTCTCCGCGCTGGATGGAATGATGATGGGCACGCGTTGCGGCGCGCTCGACCCCGGCGCGGTGATCTACCTGATGGAGATCCGCAAACTGTCGCTCGAACAGGTGGCGCGGGTGCTGTACCACGAGTCCGGCCTGCTCGGCGTTTCCGGCATCTCGTCCGATCCGCGCGTCTTGTTGCAGCATGAGGACGACGCACGCGCACGCGAAGCGCTGGACCTGTACGTGCGCAGCGCGGTGCGCGAAGTGGGTGCGCTGGCGGCGGCGCTGAACGGCCTGGACATGCTGGCGTTCACCGCCGGCATCGGCGAGCACAACGCGGCGATCCGCGAGCGCATCTGCGCCGGCCTGGGCTTTCTCGGCATCGTGCTGGACCCCTCGGCGAATGCCGCCCATGCCCCCGTGATCTCCAGCGCGGCCAGCAAGGTGCGCGTGGTGGTGGAACCCACCAACGAGGAATGGGTGGCCGCCAGCGCTGCCGCCACCCTCATTCGCCACTGAAGCACGGCACGGCCTTACGCCAGCATGCCTGCGGTCTCCGCGCTCCACGCCCAGTTGCGGATCTCCGGCAGGTCCTCGCCGTTCTCGTCGATGTACCGCTTGTGCTCGACCAGCTTGTCCAGCAGCTTCTGCTTGAGGTAGATGCCGCGCTCGCCCGCCCGCGGCACCCGGTTGATCACGTCGATCACCAGATGGAAACGGTCGAGCTGGTTGAGCACCGTCATGTCGAACGCGGTGGTGATGGTGCCCTCCTCCCGGTAGCCGTGCACGTGCAGGTTGTCGTGGTTGGCGCGCCGGTAGGTCAGGCGGTGGATCAGTGTCGGGTAGCCGTGGAAGGCGAAGATCACCGGCGTGTCGCGGGTGAACAACTGGTCGAAGTCGTCATCGTCCAGGCCATGCGGATGTTCGCTGGGCGACTGCAGTTTCATCAGGTCGACCACGTTGACCACGCGCACCTTCAGCTCCGGCAGGTAACGGCGCAGGATCGACACCGCGGCCAGCGTTTCCAGCGTGGGCACGTCACCGGCGCAGGCCATCACCACGTCCGGCTCACCGTGCTGATCGCTGCTGGCCCACGGCCACAGGCCGATGCCCTGGCTGCAATGGCTCGCCGCCGCATCCATCGCCAGCCACTGCGGCGCCGGATGCTTGCCGGCGACCACCACGTTGACGTAGTGCCGGCTGCGCAGGCAATGGTCCATCACCGACAACAGGCAGTTCGCATCCGGCGGCAGGTACACCCGCACGATGCTGGCCTTCTTGTTGATCACGTGGTCGATGAAACCCGGATCCTGGTGGGTGAAACCGTTGTGGTCCTGTCGCCACACATGCGACGCCAGCAGGTAATTCAGCGAGGCGATCTTGCGCCGCCACGGAATCGCCGCGGTCATCTTCAACCACTTCGCGTGCTGGTTGAACATGGCATCGACGATATGGATGAATGCCTCGTAGCAGTTGAACAGGCCATGGCGCCCGGTCAGCAGATAGCCTTCCAGCCAGCCTTCGCACTGGTGCTCGCTGAGCATCTCCACCACCCGCCCGCTCGGGGCGAGAAACTCGTCGCCCGGCAAGGTGGTGGCCTGCCATTGCCGATCGGTGACCTCGAACGCCGCGCCCAGGCCGTTGGACAGCGTCTCGTCCGGCCCGAACATGCGGAAGTTGCGCTGCTCGGCGTTGAGCCGGATCACGTCGCGCAGGAACGGCCCGAGCACCCGCGTGTCCCCGATGCCGGGCACGCCGGGGATCGTCACGTCGACGGCGTAGTCGCGGAAATCCGGCATGTTCAGGTCGCGCGACAGCAGGCCACCGTTGCTGTGCGGGTTCGCGCTCATGCGACGCGTCCCGGTCGGCGCCAATGCGGCCCACTCCGCGCGGAAACGGCCTTCCTCGTCGAACAGTTCTTCCGGCCGATAGCTGCGCAGCCACGCCTCAAGCTGCGCCAGGTGTTCCGGCGGGCTCGTCGACGAGATCGACAACGGCACCTGGTGGGCGCGGAACGTGCCTTCGTTTGGCCGTCCGTCGACCACGGCCGGGCCGGTCCAGCCCTTGGGCGAATCGAGCACGATCATCGGCCAGCGCGGCCGGGTGGTGACGCCGCCTTCGCGGGCGTCGCGCTGGATCTGGCGGATCTGCGCCACCACGGCGTCCAGCGTCGCGGCCATCGCCTGGTGCATGGCCGCCGGTTCGCTGCCCACCACGAAATGCGGCGTCCAGCCGTAGCCGCGCAACAGCTGCTCCAGCTCGTCATGGCCGATGCGTGCCAGCACGGTGGGATTGGCGATCTTGTAGCCGTTCAGATGCAGGATCGGCAGCACCGCGCCATCGCCCACCGGGTCGAGAAACTTGTTCGAGTGCCACGCCGTGGCCAGCGGCCCCGTCTCCGCCTCGCCATCGCCCACGACACAGGCGGCGATCAAGCCGGGGTTGTCGAAGACGGCGCCGAACGCATGGCTGAGCGAGTAGCCGAGTTCGCCGCCCTCGTGCATCGAGCCCGGGCACTCCGGCGAGGCATGGCTGGCTATGCCTCCCGGGAACGAGAACTGCTTGAACAGCCGCTGCAAGCCGGCCTCGTCCCGGCCGATCTGCGGATAGACCTCGCTGTAGGTGCCGTCGAGGTAGGCATTGGCCACCACGGCGGGCCCGCCATGGCCGGGCCCGGAGAGGTAGAGCATGTCCAGATCGTGTTGCCTGATCACCCGGTTCAGGTGCGCGTAGATGAAGTTCTGCCCCGGTGTGGTGCCCCAGTGGCCAAGCAACATGCGCTTGATGTGCGCCGGTGCCAGCGGTTCGCGCAGCAGCGGATTCGCGCGCAGGTAAATCTGCCCGACCGAGAGGTAGTTCGCCGCGCGCCACCACGCATCGATGCCCTGCAACGATCCGGCATCGGCCGGCGGACAATCCAGGTGGGTCGCCATCGACAGTCTCCCCGGCGGGCTGGAAGCCCGGTATGCCCGCAGTATGTACCCGTATCCGTGAATTCCGATGCTGCACATTGCCGCATGTCGTGCAACCGCACCGACTCCCGACCACACTTGGGCAACGGGCACTGACCTGCGACACCGGCCCAGTCGGCAACCACTCCACCGGAAACACCCATGACCGTGCGCAGGAACACCGAAGATGGCGGTACCGAAAGGCCGGTGTGGGCCAACCTGAGCGCGGGCCTGGTCACCGGCGCGGCCGACGACGACCCCAGCGGGATCGCCACTTACTCCCAGGTGGGGGCCGCATTCGGCTACGGCATGCTGTGGTGCGTCGTGCTGACCATGCCGCTGATGATCGCGATCCAGGCGGTCAGCGCCGGCATCGGCCGCGTCACCGGCCACGGCCTGATGGACGGCATGCGCAAGCACTATCCGCATCCGCTGGTCTACGCGTTGACGGCCTCGCTGGTGTTCGCCAACGTGATCAACCTGGCGGCCGACATCGGTGCCATGGGCGCCGCGCTGCAGCTGCTGATCGGCGGACCGGCGCTGCTCTATGCGGCGGGTTTCGCGCTGTTGTCGCTGGTGCTGCAGGTGTTCATCCCGTTCACGCGCTATGCCCCGATCCTGAAACTGCTCACCCTCAGCCTGTTTGCCTACGTGGCCACCGTGCTGGTGATCGGCGTGCCATGGCTGGCCGTGCTGAAGAGCCTGGTGCTGCCACCCATCCGCTGGAACGCGCAATACGCGGTCGGCCTGGTCGCCCTGCTCGGCACCACCATCAGCCCCTACCTGTTCTGCTGGCAGGCGGCGCAGGAGGTCGAGGAAATGACCTCCAGCAAGCGCCGCAAACCGCTGCGCCGGGCGCCGAAGCAGGCACCGAGCGCCCTGCGCCGCATCGGCATCGACACCACGGTCGGCATGATCTTCTCCAACCTGATTGCCTTCTTCATCATCCTCACCGCCGCGATCGTGCTGCACGCACACGGCAAGGTCGACATCCAGACCTCCGCCGAAGCGGCCGCCGCACTGCGGCCACTGGCTGGCGACCTGGCCTTCGCGCTGTTCGCCGCCGGGATCATCGGCACCGGCCTGCTGGCCGTACCGGTGCTGGCCGGCGCCACCGCCTATGCCGCCGCCGGCGCCTTCGGTCAGCGCAGCGGGCTGGAATACAAGCCGCAGAACGCCCGTTTTTTCTACACCGTGCTGATCGTCGCCAGCCTCGCCGGCATCGCGCTGAACCTGACGCCGCTGGACCCGATCAAGGCCTTGTACTGGAGCGCGGTGGTCAACGGCGTCACCGCCGTGCCATTGATGGTCGTGATGATGCTGATGGGCTCGCGGCGCAAGGTCATGGGCAAGTTCACCATGCCCTGGCCGCTGAAGATCTTCGGCTGGCTGGCTACCGCGGCCATGGCGACGGCGGCCGTGGTGATGTTCGTCAGCTGGGGACAGTGAAGGCGCGGCGGCCCGGCCCTCGATGAGCCGGACCGCAGGGTGGCTCCCGATGCGACGACGCCATTCAGGCGTCGGCCCTCCTCCCATCCGCTCGCCGCAGCACGCCGGAAAGACGCGTGCCCGGCGCCACCGTGTTGAACACCGTGCCGAACTTGCGCACGTTGTCGTGCAACAGGGCCAGGCGCTGCTCGCTCTCGTCGCTGTCCACCAGGATCTCGTAGTCGATCGATTCCAGCCGCGGCGGCACGTCCTGGCGCACGCCATGCACGCGCACCTCGACCCCGCGCCACTGGAACTTCAGGATCGGCGTGACCCGCTCGATGCTCTTGATCATGCAGGCCGACAGGGCGGCCAGCAGCAATTCGGCGGGGTTGAACGCATCGAGGCGACCGGCCAGATCGGTATCCAGCGACAGTTCGGCATGCTTGCAGCGGGCGACGCTGCCGTGGGCATCGGTGCGATGGGCAAGGACCTGGAAGCTCAGCTTGCCAGCAGGTTCGGTCATGGGAGTTCTCCAGAATGAGACGGCCGATGGATCAAGCGTAGCCGGGCGCATGCGCCGCGTCGGTCGCGACGCGCGGCAGGCTGAAACTCACTTGCGCGCCACCCAGCGCGGAGCGGCCGAAGGCCAGCTCGCCGTGGTGCAGGCGGGCGATCGCCTGGGCGATCGACAGACCCAGCCCGCTGCCTTCACCGATGCTGCCTTCGGGGCGATGGAAGCGCTCGCCCAGCCGCGCCACGGCGGCGTCCGCGAAGCCGCTGCCGCTGTCGTTCACCTCCAGTGTCACCTGTTCGTCGCGTCCGCCGACGCGCACGTTCACCTGGCCGTGGTCGGGTACGTGGCGCAGCGCGTTGTCGAGCAGGTTCTGCACCAGGATGTCGAGCAGGCTGCGGCTGCCCAGCACGAAGTCGTTGCCGTCGTGGTCCAGCGACAGCTCGATGGAACGCGCCGCCGCGCGCTCGCTGGCGTCGCGCAGGGCGGCTTCGGCCACGCTGACCAGACGCAACGAGCCGGCGTCGTCCAGCTCGGCCAGTTTCTCGACCCGCGCCAGCATCAGCAGCTGGGCCACCAGTCGCTGCATGCGGTCCAGCGCCGCCTGCGCGCGCTGCAGGTGCTGCGCGCGCACGGGCACATCGTCACCGCGGCCGGCCAGGTCCAGTTCCAGCCGCAGCGCCGCCAGCGGGTGGCGCAGTTCGTGCGCGGCGTCGGCGGTGAAGCGGCGTTCGTGTTCCAGGCTGCGCCGCAGGCGATCGACCAGTTGGTCGATCGCCTCGGTGAACGGCGCCAGCTCGACCGGCACCCGCGCATCGGTGAGCGAGGCGGCGGCCGGATCGGTGCCGGCGGAGAGGCTGCGCGCCAGCTGGCGCAGCGGTTTCAGCCCGCTGCGCAAACCGGCGAACACGATCGGCGGCACCAGCACCAGCAGCGCGAGCAAGGCCAGCAGCGCCGGCGCCAGCAGCTTGCGCAGCAGTTCGTCGCGCTCGTCCAGCGGCGCGCCGACCTGGACCCAGTACCGATGCCGCGCATCCCAGCGCTGGAACACCCGCCAGCGCCGGTCGTCGTGCACGATCGAATGGAAGTGCGCATCACCCGGGTCGAAGCGCAGCAGCGGCAGTTCGGCGCTCTCGACCAGCAGTTCGCCGCGCGCATCGCGCAACACGATGGCCGGCCGCTGGGCGGTATCGTCCGAATCGAGCAGCGGCTTGTCCGGCAGGCGCACCGTACCGACGCGGGCGACCTCGTCCGGCATCACCGCGAACACGCTGGCGGCGGTGCGCACCAGCATCTGGTCGAAGATCTCGTCGACCTCGTGCAGGCTGCGCCAAGCCAGCCAGCCGACGGCGGCACACCACACCAGCACGATGCCGGCCAGCAGCCGCAGCACCAGCCGCCGGTTGAGCGAGGGGCGGATCACCCGGCAACCCCGCCGGGCGGATTGATGGCGTAGCCGATACCACGCAAGGTGCGAATCCAGCCTGGTCCCAGCTTGTGGCGCAGGTGATGGATGTGCACTTCCACCGCGTTGCTGGCCACTTCGCGGTCCCAGCCGTACAGCGCGTCCTCCAACTGCTCGCGGGAGTACGCACGCCCGGGATGGCGCACCAGCATTTCCAGCAACGCGTACTCGCGCGCGGTCAGCTCCAGCGGCGCATCGGCAAGCGTGGCGCTGCGCGCGGCCGGGGTGACTTCCAGCGCGCCCACGCGGATCGCCGGCTCGACCTGGCCGTCGGCCCGCCGCAGCAAGGCGCGCAGGCGGGCGGCCAGTTCGTCCAGGTGCACCGGCTTGACCACGTAATCGTCAGCGCCGGCGTCCAGCCCGGCGACGCGGTCGGCCAGTTCGTCGCGCGCGGTCAGCAGCAGTACCGGGGTGGCGTCCTGGCGCCGGCGCATGCCGGCGATGATCGCCGGGCCGCTGCTGCGCGGCAGGTTCCAGTCCAGCACCGCCGCGGCGTAGGTCGTGTCGGCCAGCGCCGCGGCGGCCTGGTTGCCGTCGGTGATCCAGTCCACCGCATAGCCGAGCTGGCGCAGGCCGTCGGCCAGCGCCTGCCCCAGTGCCCGGTCGTCTTCGGCTAGCAGGATGCGCATGGCCTCATTCTTCTCGCGTGATCGATCCGCCCACTTGACTTGCAGCAATTGGCGCCGTCTTTTCGCCGCCTGCGGCATCCTGCCCCAGCGCGCGCTTGCGGCCGTGGATCATCGCGGCGACCAGGTTCTCGCCGTAATGCACGCTCTCGCCCACCGCGGCCAGCACGTGCAGCACGACCAGCCCCAGCACGCCGTAGGCCAGCGCTTCGTGCAGCTCCTCCAGCCAGGGCGTGCCGAAGTAGGCGTCCGTCGTCTGCAGCCAGCCGGTGACGCCGACCAGCAACACGCCGACCAGCAGCGCCAGGATCATCACGGCGGCCGCCGGGTTGTGCCCGAGCTGTCGTCGCGAGCGCCCGGCCAGCCGCTCGCGCAGGTAGTCACGCACCCGGCGCGGGCCGGGCACCCAGTCGGCGAAGCGCGCGTACCGCGTGCCGACCCAGCCCCACACGAAACGCACCGCGAGCAGGGCCAGCACGGCGTAGCCGATCCCGCGGTGGACCAGCTCGCCGTCCTCGGTGAAGAAGTTGGCGAGGAACAAGCCCGCCAGAGACCAGTGGAACAGGCGGACCAGCGGGTCCCACACTTTGACCATCGCGTTCATGGCTTGTCCTCGCTCGAGTCAGGTGACGATCAACCGCCCTTCTTCCTGACGATGCGGCCGTCGGTGGGATCGAAGTAGATCTCCACGTTCTTGCCCGCCTTGTCCTTGCCGTAGATCTCGTAGCAGTTGCCGCTGACCTGGAACACCTTGATGGTGTAGCCCTGGTCGAGCACCTTCTGCTTCATCGCCGCCTCGGTCAGCCACTGCGCGCGCGGCGCCTTGGTGCATTGCGGTGCGGCGAAGGCGGACGTCGACAGGACGGCGGCGGCGAGGAACAACGGTGCGATGACGATGCGCTTCATGGTGCTTCTCCGGTATCGGCATGATTGCCTTGGGTGGCATTGCAACCGGGAAGGCTTACGTGGGTCTTAAGCCCCTTCGACATCCGCGATTGACGTCGGTCAGTACGGTTGCGGCGGCTTCATGGGAAAGTCCGCCGGACTGTGCCATCCGGAGCAAGACCCGCATGATCATCTACAGCTGCCACGGCGCCGCCAAACAGGTCACCGGCTCCTGCCACCTGGTCACCTGCAACGATCGCCGCGTACTGATCGACTGCGGCATGTTCCAGGGCAGCGACGAAGTGGAGCGGGCCAATGCCGAGCCGTTCGGCTTCGACCCGGCCGGCATCGATGCGTTGCTGCTGACCCACGCCCACCTCGATCATTGCGGGCGGATCCCGCTGCTGGTGAGCCAGGGCTTTCGTGGTCGCATCATCACCACGGCCGCCACCCGCGAACTGGCGCGGGTGGTAATGCTCGATTCGGCCGGCCTGCAGGAGGAAGAGGCGCGCAGGGCGCAACGCCGCAATCGCCGCGGCGAGGAAGTGACGCCGCCGCTGTACACCCTGGACGAGGCGCTGCACGCGCTGGACTTCTTTGGCCCGGATGTCGGCTACGACGAAACCGTGCCGGTGGTCGAAGGCATCACCGCACGCTTCCTCGATGCCGGCCACATCCTCGGCTCGGCGTCGATCCTGCTGCAGCTCGATGACGGCAAGCGGCAGCGCCGCATGCTGTTCTCCGGCGATCTCGGCAACCCCGGCCGACCGATCCTGCGCGATCCGACACCCGCGCCGCCGGCCGACTACGTGGTGATGGAGAGCACCTACGGCGATCGTCCGCACCGTTCGGTGCCGGACTCGGTGGACGAGATGTACCAGGCCATCCGCGACACGGTGAACCGGCGCGGCAACGTGGTGATCCCCACCTTCGCGCTGGAGCGCACCCAGGAAATCCTCTATTACCTGCACCGCGGCATCGCTAGCGGCGCAATTCCGCCGCACGTACGGGTGTTCCTGGACTCGCCGATGGCGATCTCCGCCACCGAGATCTTCCGCCGCCACCCGGAATGCTTCGACCAGCACTTCCTGGACGAACTGCAGCACGGCGACCCGTTTGCCATGCCCGGCCTGCACTTCACCCGCGAAACGGCCGAGTCGATGGCGATCAACAACGTCGACGGCGGTGCGATCATCCTGGCCGGCTCGGGCATGTGCAACGGCGGTCGCGTGCGTCACCACCTCAAGCACAACCTGTGGCGCGAGCGCAGCAGCGTGGTGTTCGTCGGCTATGCCGCGGAAGGCACGCTGGCGCGGCGGATCATCGACGGGGCCGCCAGCGTGCGCGTGTTCAACGAGGAGATCCCGGTGCGCGCGCAGGTGTGGACGATCAACGGCTTCTCCGCCCACGCCGACCGGCCCTCGCTGCTGGCATGGCTGGGTGATGCACCGCGGCGCAAGGTGTTCCTGGTGCACGGCGAATACGACCGCGGCATGCAGGCCATGCAGGACGTGCTGACCGGGCAAGGCGTGAACTGCCAGCTGCCCGGCCTGCACGAACCGATCAGGATCGACTGAGCCTGACGCAGGCGGATCGGCAGATCCGGCACTTGCGGTGCTGGCCTGCCCGCGGGCGCCCGGGTGAGGCGGCCGTGCCGCATGTTATGGTGCGTGCAGACTCCGCACCGGCGCGGCGCCCAACCGGGTTCACCGCAGGTGCCACCGAGGAAACGATGGCCGACGAATCCGCCGTGCTCGACCTGAGCCAGCTGCGCCGCAGCTGTTCGTCCTGCGCCTTGAGCGACCTGTGCCTGCCCGCCGGGATTGGCGGCGATGACCTCGAGAAGCTGGACATGACGATCCGCGACAAGCGCATGCTCGATCGCGGCGGTGCGCTGTATCGCGACGGCGACCCCTTCCACGCGCTCTACGTGGTGCGTTCGGGTTCACTGAAGACCTTCGTGCAGGATGACACCGGCGCGGTGCAGATCCTGGGCTTCCACCTGCCCGGCGACATCATCGGCTTCGACGCGCTGGCCACGGACCGGCATGTCAGCCAGGCCGAGGCGCTGGAGCGCAGCAGCATCTGCGAGCTGCCGTATGACCGCCTGCAACAGGTCACCAGCGAGGTGCCGGCGCTGCATCGACAGCTGATGCGGGTGGTCAGCCGCGAGGTGGTCGAGGAACACCGGCACACGGTGGTGATGGGACGGCAGCAGGCACAGGAGCAACTGGCGATTTTCCTGAAGAGCCTGTCCGACCGCTACCAGCGCCTGCAGCGCGACAGCAGCATGCTCACCCTGTCAATGTCGCGCTACGACATCGCCAACTACCTTGGCCTGGTGGTCGAGACGGTCAGCCGCCTGTTCTCGCGACTCGAGGAAATGGGCGTGCTGGAGGTCAACCGCAAAGCCGTGACCATCCGTCGACCGGACCTGCTCGCCGAGCTCTGCCGCAGCAGTTCCACCTCGCCGTCGAGACAACGCGACAACGGCTGAGCCCGCCATCGCCTTCTTGCCTGATTGACCTGGATCAAGTCGAGCCACTCCGGGCCGGCGTAGAACAGTACGCAGCGAAAAGCCGTGCCGCGATGGCCGCCCCTCCCGGCATGGGAATCGATCACGATTCATCCACTGCGGGAACGACCATGTCCACCAGCCACTCCAATCACGGCGCCTCTTCGGGCACACCCTTCGGTGCCATCGAAGGCACCCACTGGATCGACACGCTGAACGACGGCAGCGCGGTACTGATACGCCCGTTGCGTCCCGACGATCGCCAGCGCGAGAAGGATTTCATCCATCGCCTGTCCGAACAGGCCTGTCGCTTCCGCTTCATGGGAAGCCTGAAGGAAGCCAGCCCCGCCCTGCTCGACCAGCTGATGGACATCGACGAGCGGAACCGGATGGCCTTCATCGCGCTCGCCCACGACAACGGCGAGTTGCGCGAAGTCGGCATCAGCCGCTACAGCGCCAGCGGCGATGCGGGGCAATGCGAATGCGCGGTGACCGTGGCGGACGACTGGCGCCATCGCGGCCTGGCCGTGCTGCTGATGAGGCGGCTGATCGAGGTCGCGCGCAAGAACGGCTTTCGCAAGATGTTTTCGACCGACGCCGCGGAGAACGAGCCGATGCGCGAACTGGCCGACCACCTCGGCTTCCAGCGCCGGCGCGACCCGGACGACGCCACCCAGGTCATCCACACCCTCGATCTTTGAACGCCACCGAATCGACACGGCCGCCATGACAAGCACCGAACAGACACCGGACGTCAAGCGTCCGGGCGACATCCTCGCGCTGGCGACTTCGACCAGTCCATGGAGCCCGGCGGTCGTCGCCGGTGCCGCCATTGCCAGGCGCTGGGGCAGCAACCTGACCGGCTGCTACCTGGACCCCGCATTGCGAAAACTCACCGGCAGCGAAGCGGACAGCGAACCCAGCGTACTGGGCCTGCTGCTCGAACCGCGAGCCGAATTCGCTGACGAGCGGGCGGCCTTCGAATCCTTCGCCCGCCGATCCGGCATCAGCAACGCCGACTGGATTGTCGCCCGGATGGGCCTCGCCCACAGCCTGCGCTGGCTCGGCGCACGACACGACCTGGCGGTGATCGAGCGCGACATGGTGCCGGCATCCGGCCTGCTCGATGTCCTCGGCGAGGCGATCCTGTCCTGCCAACTGCCCTGCCTGATCCTGCCCCCGCGGCTCGATCGGGAAATCCGCTTCGAACGCATCGTGATCGGCTGCAACGGCAGCGTCGAGGCGATCCGCTCGATCCATGCCGCGCTGCCGTTTCTCAGGGTGGCGCGGCAGGTCACCCTGGTCGACGGCGACATGCGCAATGGCGATGAAGGACGACCGCACTTTGACCCCTTCATCTACCTGTTGCGCCATGGCGTCACCCCACGACCCAACTACATTCGCGCCTCTTCCGCGATGGCCGGTGAAATCCTGCTGAAGGAAGTGGAAAACATCGACGCGGACCTGCTGGTGATGGGCGCCTACGGCCATTCGCGCGTGCGCGAACGCGTCTTTGGCGGCGCCACCCGACGCGTGCTGGAGGAAGCCGTCGTCCCGGTACTGATGCAGCACTAGACGTACACACGCGATGCCCGGCCGAAAGCCGGTGCGTCCCCTTCTGGCGCAGTGGAGTCCGCGGACATCGGCTGTCCTGCCGGCCCCGCATCGATCGTCCCTGCCGACCGGCACCACCGGGAGCGCGCAACGCGTTCCCTTGATCGCGTCATGACCATCCCGTGACCCGGATTGCGGCCGCGACAATTCGCCCGGGCAGCTGACGTGGTCGCTTGACCTGCATCAACAACGGCGACAACCGCCTCGACCAGCATGCGCGCATCTTTCAGGGAGATGCACCATGAGTACCACCCGAAAACTCTGGCTGGGGCTGGCGGCGTTGCTCGTCGCCTCCTTCGCCGTCCTGCTGTGGGTCGGCAAGGAGGTCCACCAGCAGGCGCCACCGCTGCCCACCGCCGTCGTCACCGCAGACGGCCAGACGCTGTACACCAAGGGCGACATGGAGGAAGGCCGGCAGGTCTGGCAGAGCATCGGCGGCCAGCAGCTGGGCTCGATCTGGGGCCATGGCGCCTTGCTGGCACCGGACTGGAGCGCGGACTGGCTGCATCGCGAGAGCATGGCGATGCTTGAACTGCTTTCCCGCGACGCCGGCCTGGGCCCCTACGACACGCTGACCGCGCAACAGCAGGCGCCGCTGAAGGCTCGCGTGCAGGAAGAGCTGCGCACCAATACCTGGGACGCGGCCAGCAACACCATCACCGTCTCCGCGTTGCGCGCCCGCGCCATGGAAGCCGTGGCGGCGCACTACATGAGCCTGCTCGGCAACGACCCGGCCACGCACAAGCTGCGCGAAGGCTACGCCATGCGCGAGAACACCGTGGCCGAGATGGAGCACCGGCGCGAGGTCACCGCGTTCTTCTGGTGGACCAGCTGGGCGGCCGCCACGCAGCGCCCGAACGAGCCGATGAGCTATACGCAGAACTGGCCGTACGAGCCGCTGGCCGGCAACACGCCGACCTCGACCAGCTTCCTGTGGTCGGTCTTCAGCATCCTGTTCATGATCTTCGGCATCGGCCTGCTCGGCTGGCATCACGCCCGCCAGGTCAGCCACGAACCGCTGCCGGTCGTTCCGGCGCGCGACCCGCTGACCGAACTCAAGGCCACGCCTTCGATGAAGGCCACCGGCAAGTATTTCTGGACCGTGCTGGGGCTGTTCCTGGCGCAGATCCTGCTGGGTGCCACCACCGCGCACTACCAGGTGGAAGGCCAGCAAGCCTACGGTTTCGCGCTGGCCAACTACCTGCCGTACAGCCTCACCCGCACCTGGCATACCGAACTGGCGGTGTTGTGGATCGCCACCGCGTGGCTGGCCACCGGCCTGTACATCGCGCCGCTGATCTCCGGCCATGAACCGAAATTCCAGCGGCTCGGGGTGAACTTCCTGTGGGTCTGCCTGCTGGTCATCGTGGTCGGTTCGTTTGCCGGTCAGTGGTTCGCGGTGATGGACAAGATGGGCCTCAAGTACAACTTCTGGTTCGGCCATCAGGGTTGGGAATACACCGACCTCGGCCGCTTCTGGCAGATCTTCCTGTTCATCGGCCTGATGCTGTGGCTGTTCCTGGTCGGCCGCGCGCTGTGGCCGGCGATGGATCGCAACAAGGAAGGCGCGTCGATCGTGGGCCTGCTGTTCCTCTCCACCGTGGCGATCGGCCTGCTCTACGGCGCCGGCCTGATGTGGGGCGAGCACACCCACATCGCGATGGTCGAATACTGGCGCTGGTGGGTGGTGCACCTGTGGGTGGAAGGCTTCTTCGAAGTGTTCGCCACCGCGGTGATCAGCTACCTGTTCGTGCGCCTGGGCCTGCTGCGGGTGACCACGGCCACCACCAACGTGCTGTTCGCCACCATCGTGTTCATGGCCGGCGGCGTGCTCGGCACCCTGCATCACCTGTACTTCAGCGGCACCACCACGGCGGTGATCGCGCTGGGCGCCAGCTTCTCGGCACTGGAAGTGGTGCCGCTGGCCCTGATCGGCATGGAAGCGTACGACACCTGGAAGAAGCAGCACGAGGCGCCGTGGATGGCGCGCTACCGCTGGCCGATCATGTTCTTCGTGGCGGTGAGCTTCTGGAACCTGGTCGGTGCCGGCCTGCTCGGCTTCCTGGTGAACACGCCGATCGCGCTGTACTACATGCAGGGCCTGAACCTCACCGCGACGCACGGCCACACCGCCCTGTTCGGCGTGTACGGCATGCTGGGCCTGGGCCTGATGCTGTTCTGCCTGCGCGGCATCAGGCCGGACGCCGAGTGGCGCGAAGGCTGGCTGAAGAGCGCGTTCTGGCTGCTCAACATCGGCCTCTCGCTGATGGCTGCGCTGACCCTGCTGCCGCTGGGCATCCTGCAGCTGAAGGCGGTGCTGGAACACGGCTACTGGTTCGCCCGCTCGGCCGAGTTCATGGATCGCCCGCTGATCCACATGCTGGTGTGGATGCGCGTGCCCGGCGACTCCCTGTTCGCCCTCGGCGCGCTGCTGATCTCGGTCTTCGTCGCGGCACTGTGGCTTGCGCCAAAACGTCGCAGCGCCACGCTGCCGCTGGGGAAGCGCCAGACCGAAGGCGTCTGATGCGGCGCTGACATGACCCACATCAGGGCGCGCCGCAAGGCGCGCCCTGATGCTTGCAGCCATCCAGAAAGCCTCATGGAATGCCGGTGTTCGAGTTCTACCCGCAAATCAAATGGGTGCATATCGCCTGCGTGCTGGCCAGCGGTTCGCTGTTCGCGCTGCGCGGCCTGCTCGTCCAGCTCGGCCACGCCGGCGCTGCCCAGTGGGGGCCCGTGCGCTGGCTCAGCTACGCGATCGACACCAGCTTGCTCACCGCCGCGCTGATGCTGGTCAGCATCCTGCCCGGCGCGCTGTTCGCCAACGGCTGGCTCACCACCAAGCTGGTGCTGCTGGTGGTCTACGTGGTGCTGGCCACGCTGGCACTGAAACGCGCCCACACCCGCCGTGCGCGGCTGGCGTTCTTCATCGCCGCACTGGCCTGTTACGTCTACATGCTCGGCGTGGCGCGCATGCACCACCCGCTGGGCTGGCTGCATGGATGGATCGCATGAGCGCACAACCGTTCAACCATGGCGAGCCGCGCGACCACACGCTGGACGCCTGCTTCCTCGGCCCCTACGGCGAGAACGACGCGCTGCTGGAGAAGATGCTGGTCGAGTTCCTGCGCGATCACGTCTACTGGCGGCGCAACTTCCACCCGGAAGATCCGCCGGCGATCGCCACCGCCGCCGCGCACCACCCCGACTACCTGGCCTTCGAGTCGCGCATGCGCCGCGAGCTGCACCAGCTGTCGGCGTCGCTGAAGAAGTCGGTGCCGTTCCACAGCCCGCGCTACATCGGCCACATGGCCTCGGACCTGCTGCTGCCGGGCCTGGCGGCGCAGATGCTGACCCTGCCCTACAACCCGAACAACGTCAGCGAGGATGCCGCGCCGGTCACCGTCGACATGGAGGTGCAGGTCGGCCTGCAGCTGGCGCGCATGCTCGGCTATCCGCATGACCCCGCACAGGACGCCTGCGCGTTCGGCCACCTCACCTCCGGCGGCACCCTGGCCAACTACCAGGCACTGCGCCTGGCGCTGGCGCTGAAGGCGTTTCCGGTGGCGCTGCGTGCTGCGCAGGTCCCTGGACTGGCGCTGCCCGAGGATGACTGGAGCGCATTCAACCTCGCGCAGGCGGACGGCATCGCGCTGCTGACCGACTGGCAGGCCTGGCTTGCGGCGCAACCCGCAACCGAGCGCAGTTGCTGGCTGCATCGGGTCGAACGCGAGCGGATCGAGCAGCGCGGCCTGGTCGACTTCTTCGCCGCACACGCCACGCTGAAGCTGCCGCGGGTGCTGGCGCCGGTCACCGCCCACTACTCGTGGAGCAAGGGCGTGAAGCTGCTCGGCCTGGGTCGCGACCAGCTGGAGCTGCTGCCCACCGAAGGCATGCGACTGGACCGGGACGCCCTGCGCGACACGCTGGAGCGCTGTGCCCGCGAGCAACAACCCGTGCTGATGTGCGTGGCGGTGCTGGGTGGCACCGAGTACGGCACCATCGATCCGATCGACCAGGTGCTGGCCGCCCGCGATGCATCGCGCCAGCGGGGACTGGACTTCGCCGTGCACGTCGACGCCGCCTGGGGCGGCTACCTGGCCACCCTGTTCCGCAACGAAGACGGCTCGCTGCGCCCGCGCGACGAAGTCGCCACCGACTACGTGCAATTCCCCACGCCCGCCGTGCACGCCGCGTTCGCCGCCCTGGGCGCCACCGACTCGGTCACCGTCGACCCGCACAAGCTCGGCTACCTGCCCTATGGCAGCGGCGCCTTCATCTGCCGCGACCATCGTGCGATGAGCCTGCTGGCCGAGCGTGCCGACTATGTCTTCCATGGCGGCACGCCGAAGGACTATCTCGCCCGCTACCGCAGCCTGGGCCAGTTCATTCCGGAAGGCTCCAAGTCCGGCGCCGCGGCGGCGGCCGTCTATGTCACCCACAAGGTGTTGCCGCTGGATCACGCCCACTTCGGCCGCCTGCCCTGCGCCACCGTGCGTGCCGCCGAAACCTTCCACGCCCGCGCGCAGCGCTTCGCGCTGGAACTGGCCGACTGCGTCCACGCGCTGGTGCCGTTCGCGCCGGACAGCAACCTGGTCTGCCTGGCGCTCAACCCGCGGGACAACCGCTCGATCACCGCCGCCAACGCCTTCGTGCGCGAACTGCACGACACCTTGCGCTGCGACCCGCAGCAGCCGCTGCAGACCAAGGAGTTCTTCGGCTCGGTGACCACGCTGCGCCCGGACATGCTGGGCCACGCGCAGACCACGCGCATCTTCCAGGCGCTGGGCCTGGATGCGAGCTCGCTGGATCCGGACGAGGACCGGCTGATGATCCTGCGCCACACGCTGATGAATCCGTACCTGATCGATCACGAGAACGGCATCAGCTACATCGACCGCTATTTCGAATTTCTCGGCCGCCGCATGCGCGCGATGCACCGGGCCGCGAGCCACTCGACATGAATCCGGAGTCTCCGATGGACAGCGTCCTGCACCTGGTCAACCTGCAACAGGATCATGATCGCCGCTGGGTGCACGACGCCCTGACCAGGCTGGCGCAGGAGGCCGCACGCTCCGCCGACACCCATCTGCTGAAGCTGAATTTTCCCGGCTTCCACGGCATCGATTTCTACTTCAAGGACGAGGCCGCCCACCCCAGCGGCAGCCTGAAGCACCGGCTGGCCCGCTCACTGTTCCTGTACGCGCTGTGCAACGGCCGGCTGCGTGGCGGCCAGGCGGTGGTGGACGCGTCTTCGGGCAGCACGGCGATTTCGGAAGCCTGGTTCGCGCGCCTGCTCGGCCTGTCGTTCACTGCGGTGATGCCGGCCTGCACCGCGCCGGGCAAGATCCGCGACGTGCAGGCGCTGGGCGGCACCTGCGACCTGGTCGACGACCCGGCCCAGGTGCACGCGCGCGCCGCCGAACATGCCGCACGCGGCGCCTGCCACCTCGACCAGTTCGGCCTGGCCGAACGCGCCACCGACTGGCGCGGCAACAACAACATCGCCGAGTCGATCATCGGCCAGCTGGCACTGGAGGCCGAACCCGAACCGGCGTGGATCGTGTGCGGCGCCGGCACCGGCGGTACCTCGGCCACCATCGGCCGCTACCTGCGCTACCGCCGCCTCAACACCCGACTGTGCGTGGCCGAGCCGACCGGCAGCGGCTACGTGCACGGCTGGCGCAACCGCGACATGAAGGCGGTGGCCAGCCAGCCCACCCTGATCGAGGGCATCGGCCGACCGCGCGTGGAACCGGGCTTCATCTTCGACGTGGTCGACCGCGTCAACGAGATTCCCGACGCCGCCTCGATCGCCGCCGCCTGGCTGCTGGAAGACCTGCTCGGCCATCGCTACGGCGGCTCGTCCGGCACCAACCTGGTCGCCTGCCTGCAGCTGGCCGCGTCGATGCGCGCACGCGGCCAGCGTGGCAGCATCGTCAGCCTGCTGTGCGACCGCGGCGAGCGCTACGCGCAGACCCTGTTCGACCGCGACTGGCTGGCCGCGCGCGCGATCGACCTCGCGCCGTGGGATGCCGCGCTGCGCCATAGCCTGGCCAGCGGCCGTGCGCCCGCGTTGACATGAGCGCCGCTGCATCACCGGCCCCGGGCATGCGCTTTGCGCTGCTGGGCCATGGCCGTTTCGGCGCGGCGTTTGCGCAGCTGTTGCTGCAGGCGGGGCACCACGTGCGCGTGTTCGATCCGCACGCCCGGGTTCCCGCCGCACTGGCCGCGCCATCCTTGCGTGTCGCGCTCGAGGGCGCGCAATGGATCGTGCTGGCGATGCCGGTGCCGCAACTGCGGGGCACCCTGCTCGCGCTGCGCCCGCTGCTGCATGCCGGCCAGATCGTGTTCGACGTGGGCAGCGTGAAGATGCATCCCTGCGCGGCGATGGACGAGTTGCTGGGTGACGCGATTCCCCACGTCGGCAGTCACCCGCTGTTCGGCCCGCTCAGCCTGGCCCGCGACGAGCGCCCGCGGCGCACGGTGATCTGCGCCTCCGCCCGGCATCCGCAGGCCGCCGCGCGCACGTGTGCGTTGTTCGCCGCGCTCGGCTGCGAAGTCATCGAACAGGACCCGGAGAGCCACGACCGCGCGATGGCGCGCACCCACGTGCTGGCCTTCTTCATCGCCAAGGGCCTGATCGACATCGGCGTGGACGACGGCATGCCGATCGCGCCGCCCTCGTTCCAGGGCATGAAACACATGCTGGCCGCGGTGCGCGGCGACGCCGGCCACCTGTTCGGCGCGATCCAGCGCGAGAACCCGTTTGCCGCCGAGGCCCGCGCCGAACTGCTGGCCGAACTGCAACGCGTGCATCAGCAGTTGCTGGTCGCGACGGATGACGACGAGCTCGCCATTGCGACCTCCGGCGAACCGTCCGCATGAGTTTCCATGACCTGCGCAGCTTCCTGCAGCGGCTGGAGCGCGAGCGGCAATTGCAGCGCGTCAGCGCGCCCGTGGACATACATCTCGAATCCACCGCGCTGAGCCTGCGCGCGCTGCGCGAGGCGGGTCCCGCGTTGCTGATGGAACATCCCGGCGACAGTCGGCACGCCCTGCTCGGCAACCTGTTCGGCCATCGTCGCCGCATCGAGCTGGCACTGGCCGGGCGGCCGCTGGCCTCGCTGCGCGAATTGGGCCAGCTGCTTGCCGCGATCAAGGAACCGCGCTGGCCGTCCAGCCTGCGCCAGGCGCTGGCCACCTGGCCGGAGCTGGCGCAACTGGCCCACGTCGCGCCGCAACGCGTGCGGGAAGCGGCGTTCGAACACGAAGCGCTGCGCGGCGACGAGATCGACCTGGCCCGCCTGCCGATCCAGCACTGCTGGCCGGACGACGCCGGCAAGCTGGTCACCTTCGGCCTGGTGGTGACCCGGGGCACCGACAAGCCCCGACAGAACGTGGCGATCTACCGCCAGCAGGTGATCGGTCCGAACCGGCTGATCATGCGCTGGCTGCCGCATCGCGGCGGCGCGCTGGACTACGCCGACTGGCGCGCCGCGCATCCGCGGCAACCGTTCCCGCTACTGGTCGCCATCGGCGCCGATCCGGCGACCATGCTGGCCGCCGTCGCGCCGGTGCCGGACAGCTTGTCAGAGTACGAATTCGCCGGCCTGCTGCGCGGCCAGCGCACCCGCGTGTGGCACAGCGAGCTGACCGGGCTCGATGCACCGGCCGGTGCGGAGATCCTGCTGGAAGGCTTCATCCACCCCGGCGACACCGCGCTGGAAGGCCCGTTCGGCGACCACACCGGCTACTACAACGCGCAGGATCACTTCCCCGTCTTCACCATCGAACGCCTGCACCTGCGCCGCGACGCGATCTACCACGGCAGCTACATGGGCCGCGCGCCGCACGACGAGCCGTCGGTGCTGTCGATGGCGCTGAACGACATCTTCGTGCCGATCCTGCAGAAGGTGTTTCCCGAGATCGTCGACTTCTTCCTGCCGCCGGAAGCGTGCTCGTACCGGATCGCCGTGGTCAGCATCCGCAAGCAGTACGCCGGCCATGCGCGGCGCATCATGATGGCGGTGTGGTCGTACCTGCGCCAGTTCACCTACACCAAGTTCGTGATCGTCACCGACGACGACATCGACGTGCGCGACTGGTCGGCGGTGATCTGGGCGCTGTCCACCCGGGTCGATCCCGCGCGCGACACCATGCTGGTGGAGAACACCCCGATCGACTACCTGGACTTCGCCAGCCCGGTGGCCGGCATGGGCTCCAAGCTCGGCATCGACGCCACCCGCAAATGGCCGTCCGAAACCGCGCGTGCGTGGAGCCGTCCGATCGTGCCGGATGCCGCGGTGGAGCGGCGCGTGGATGCCCTGTGGCAATCACTGCAGGCATCCCGCGACCGCCAGGAATGCTTCACGGCTCGTCGTGCATCTCGTGCATGGCCGGCGCCGGCTGGTCCCAGCCCGGATCATTGAAATAGTGCGGATAGTGCGCGATCGCCTCGCGCATCGCGGCCACCGCCTTGACGTTGCCAGGGTTGGCCTGCAGGGCCTGCGCCGCACCGAGCAGCGGTGCCAGGATGCCGTGCAGGGCCGCGTCCGGTTCGGCAGCCAGCTTGCAGTTGGCGAACATGAAGCCCACCGCATCCTCCACTTCGGCCGCGCGATCGACCGCCATCGGCGCACTCATGTGGCCCATCTCGTAGTGACGCAGCTGGTCCACCGCGACGTGCACGCGACGCATGCCCTCGCGCAGGGACGCGTCCGGCTCCCAGCGCTGCGCGGGCACGCTCACCGTGGCGGCATGATGGGCGGCGTGATCCGCATGCGTCTGCGGTGGTGCGGCCTGCACCGAAACGGCCAGGCCCAGGCCGCAGGCCAGGGCGACAAGAGTGGGGACGGATGTCATGGGGAGCGCTCCAGCAGGCGGCGTGCATGCCGCGGATGGAAGGATGCTAGCGCGGGCCCGCCGCTGCGCGACTGACCCACGTCAACCGCGCGACCGTCATCGCTGCGGCCGGCTGCCGCAGCTCAGTTGCCGTTGCCGCGGCGCGGCAGCATCCGGCGCAAGGTGTCGTCATGCATGAAGTAGTGGTGATACAGCGCCGCGGCTGCGTGCAGGCCCACCAGGTAATAGCCGATCGTGCCGATGGTGCCGTGCAGGTCCTCCAGCCGCTCGCCGAGCAGATCGTCCGGCGCGATCAGCGGCGGCAACTCCAGGCCGAAGAACGGGATCACCTTGCCGCCCGCACTCAGGGTCAGCCAGCCCAGCGCCGGCATCACGATCAGGAACGCATACAGCAGCAGGTGCATGATCCCGGCCAGGTGATGCTGCCAGGCCGGAAGGCTCGCATCACGGCGCGGCGCCGGCGTCGTCAGGCGAATGGCCAGGCGCAGGAAGACCAGCGCGAACACGCCCAGCCCCAGCATGAAATGCCAGGTCTTCAGGCCGGCACGCAAGCTGCTGCCGCGCGGCGCCAGTTCGTGCAGCTCGATGCAGGCGTACACGGCGACCAGCAGCGCCAGCATCAGCCAGTGCATGCCGATCGACAGCGGGTGGTAACGGTCGGTGGTGTTCATCGGGTTCATGGGGAGTTTCGCCGTCGGCAATCGGAACAGATGGTCGGGCATCGACACGAGTCGTGCAAAGCCGGGCACAGCATGGACCGCACCGACGCGCCCGGGATTGACCTCGGTCAACTTCCCTTCCAGTGACTTCGGCGCATCCGCCGATTTTTCCCGCGTCCGCACGGAACCGCTCCGACCTGACCCATGTCAACGCAGCTCGCCGGATCAGCCGCCACGATGCGCCGCGAACTTCCTGGCTTCGAGGTGCACATGCAACTGGTCTGTCCTGCCGGCAACCTGCCGGCGCTGCAAGCGGCGATCGACGCCGGTGCCGATGCGGTCTACGCGGGTTTCCGCGACCAGACCAACGCCCGCGCCTTCCCCGGCCTGAATTTCAGCGACGCGGAGCTGCGCGACGGCATCGCCTACGCGCACCAGCGCAAGCGCAAGGTCTACCTGGCATTGAACACCTACCCCGACAGCGCGCGCCTGGCGACGTGGTACCGCGCCGTGGACAAGGCCGCCGAGTTCGGCTGCGACGCGATCATCGCGGCGGAGATGGCGGTGCTCGATTACGCCACGCACACCTGCCCGGCGATGGCGCGGCACCTGTCGGTGCAGGGTTCGGCCACCACCGCGCCGGCGCTGCGCTACGCCCACGAGCGCTTCGGCATCAGTCGCGCGGTGCTGCCACGGGTGCTGTCGATCCAGCAGGTCGAGCGACTGTGCGAAGGCTCGCCGGTGCCCATCGAAGTGTTCGCGTTCGGCAGCCTGTGCATCATGGTCGAAGGGCGCTGCCAGCTTTCCAGCTACGTCACCGGCGCCTCGCCGAATCGTCACGGCGTGTGCTCGCCGGCCAGCTTCGTGCGCTGGGAGGAACACGGCGACGGTCGCCGCAGCGTGCGCCTGAACCAGGTGCTGATGGACAAGTTCGAGCCCGCCGAACCGGCCGGCTATCCCACCGTGTGCAAGGGCCGCTTCGAGGTCGGCGGCGAGACCTTCCATGCGCTGGAGGAGCCGACCAGCCTCAACACGCTGGAGCTGCTGCCCCGCCTGGCCAAGGCAGGCGTGGCCGCGTTGAAGATCGAAGGCCGCCAGCGCGGCGTCGCCTACGTCGCCTCGGTCACCCGCACCTGGCGCGACGCGCTGGACCGCTACCGCAGCGCACCCGACGCGTGGCAGCTGCAGCCGGGCTGGCAGTCGTCGCTGTCGAAGCACGCCGAAGGGCACCAGACCACGCTGGGCCCCTATCACCGCTCGTGGCACTGACTTCAGGGGCATGCAACCGATGAACACGATGAAACTGAGCCTCGGCCCGCTGCAGTATTTCTGGCCCCGCGAACAGACCCTGGCGTTCTACCGCGAGGCGGTGGAGTGGCCGCTGGACATCATCTACCTGGGCGAGACGGTGTGCAGCAAACGCCGCGAACTGGGCACGCGCGACTGGATCGCGCTGGCCGCCGAACTGGCCCGCAGCGGCAAGCAGGTCGTGCTGTCGTCGCTGGCGCTGATCGAGGCCGAATCCGAGCTGGGCGTGCTGCAACGGCTGGTCGACCACGGCGACTGCTGGATCGAGGCGAATGATCTTTCCGCCGTGCAGCTGTGCCGCGAACGCGGTGTGCCCTTTGTCGCCGGCCCCACCCTCAACGTCTACAACCACCACGCCCTGTCGATGCTGATGGCCGACGGCCTGCGCCGCTGGGTACCGGGCGTCGAGCAGGGTCACCAGCTGCTGCGCGAACTGCGCGAGGCGATGCAGGCCGAGGACCGGCCCATGCCCGAGCTGGAGGTGATCGCCTTCGGCCGCCTGCCGCTGGCCTTCTCCGCCCGCTGCTTCACCGCCCGCGCGCTGGACGTGGCCAAGGACCAGTGCGGCTTCCGCTGCATCGACTACCCTGATGGCATGCCATTGGCCACCCGCGAAGGCCGCCCCTTCCTGCGCATCAACGGCATCCAGATCCAGGGCGAGGAAATCACCGACCTAGGCCCCGAACTGCCCGCCTTGCGCGAACTGGGCGTCGACGTGCTGCGCCTGTATCCCCAGGTCGACGGCATGGCCGAAGTGATGGCGCACTTCGACCTGGCCCGCCACTCCCCGGTAGCACCGCCGCGGATCGGCGCCCGCAACGGCTATTGGCACGGCGAGCCGGGCATGCGGCCGGTGTCGGCCTGAGTGCGGCTCGTGGGTCAATCCACCGGCGTGGGCAGCAGGCTGTCGAGCACCAGCGCCGTCATCAGGCTCAGCCCGCGCTCGCGCTCGTTCGCCGGCATGTGGGTGTCGCGCTGCAGATGATCACTGACGGTCAGCACCGACAGCGCGCGGAAACCCTCGCGCATGGCCACACCGTAAAGTCCGGCTGACTCCATCTCGATGCCATGGATGCGGTGCGCCAGCATGTGCGCAGTCAACTGCGGATCGCCCCCATAGAAGCAGTCCGTACTGAACACGCCACCCAGGCGCACTCCGATGCGCTGCGCCGCGGCGGTATCGACCACCGCACGGGTCAAGTCGAAATCGGCGCAGGCAGCCAGGTCATGACCGCCGAAATGAAGGCGGTTGAAATGCGAGTCGGTCGACGCCGCCTGGGCGATCAGCATGTCGCCCAACTCGATCTCGCCCACGCCGCCGCAGGTGCCCACGCGCACGATGCGGCGCGCGCCGAACACCCGCGACAACTCGGTCGCGTAGATCGCGCACGAAGGAATGCCCATGCCGCTGCCCATCACCGACACGCGCATGCCGCGGTAATGGCCGGTGTAGCCGAGCATGTTGCGCCGCGTGTTCACTTCGACGGCGTGGTCGAGAAACTCCCTGGCGATATGCCGAGCGCGCAGCGGATCGCCGGGCAGCAACACGGTGTCGGCGATCAGGTCGGGGCTGGCATCCAGATGCGGCGTGGTCATGTGCTGGCCATCAGTCGGAAAGTAGAAAGCTGCAACCCGCGGCCAGGGGCGGCAGGCCCAGATGGACAGCCATGGTCTGGCCGATGTCGGCAAAGCTGTCCCGTTGACCCACGGCTCGCGCGGCGATGCCCGGGCCGTATACCAGGGCCGGCACGCATTCGCGGGTGTGGTCGCTGCCCGGCCAGGTGGGGTCGCAGCCGTGGTCGGCGCTGATCGCCAGCAGGTCACCCGGACGCAGTGCCTGCAGCAGTTCGGGCAGCCGCGCATCCAGTGCCTCGAGCGCGGCGGCGTAACCGGACACGTCGCGGCGGTGGCCATACACCATGTCGAAGTCGACGAAATTGGTGGCGATCAGACTGTGGCTGCCTGCCTGTGTCATTGCCGCCAGGGTGGCGTCGAACAGCGCATCGTGGCCGTAGGCATGCACGCTGCGCGACACGCCGCGGTGGGCGAAAATGTCGTCGATCTTGCCGATCGCAATCACCTCGCCGCCGGCCGCCTGCACGGCATCGAACAGCGTGGGCGCCGGTGGCGGCAAGGCATGATCGCGCCGATGCACGGTACGGCTGAAACCCGCCGCAGCGTCGCCGGTGAACGGTCGCGCGATCACCCGGCCAATGTTGTAGTCAGCCAGCAACCGCCGCGCCAGCTCGCACAGGCGATACAGCCGCTCAAGGCCGAAAGCCTGTTCGTGCGCGGCGATCTGGAATACCGAATCGGCCGAGGTATAGACGATCGGACAACCACTGCGCAGATGCTCCGCACCCAGGCGCTGGATGATTTCGGTGCCGGAGGCATGGCAGTTGCCAAGCACGCCGGGCAGTTCGCCCTGCTCGACCAGCGCTCTCAACAACTCCGGCGGAAAGGAATGCTCGGCCTGACCAAACACGCCAAACGGTTCGGTCAGCACCACGCCGGCGGTTTCCCAGTGACCGGACGGCGTGTCCTTGCCGCGCGCGCGTTCCACCGCATGGCCCCACAAACCTTCGGGCGCCGGCAGGTGGTCAAAACCCGGCGCCGCCCGTCCATGAGCAGCAGCATGCGCTTGCGGCAGGCCCAGCCGGGTGAAGTTGGGCAGGCGCAATGGCCCGCGGGCTGCCGCGGCACAGGTGGCAGCGATGTGGCCGAACGTGTCCGCGCCGACGTCGCCGTAGTCCGCGGCATCGGGGGCGACGCCAAGGCCCAGCGAATCCAGCACCAGCCAGATCGCGCGACTCATGCCACACACTCCGTCGGTGCATGCCATTGCCACAAGGATGCGGGCGGCGGCGCTTCCGGCCCGATGCGGAAGGCCTGACGCACGCGGGCCTCGGCCATGCCGGCCGCCCCGGCACTGCGCGCGTGCACGATCGCCAGCGGCTGGCCCGCTTCCACGGCATCGCCGCGCCCGACCACCTCGGTCAGACCCACGGCATGGTCGATCGCCTGGCCGGGACGCGTGCGCCCACCGCCCAGATCCACCACCAGCTGGCCCAGTGCGCGTACATCGACCGCAACGACCTGGCCGGTTGCCTCGGCCAGCACCGCGCGCTGGATGGGTGCGACTGCCAGATACGCAGCGGGCCGTTCCAGCAGATCAGCCGGGCCGCCCAGTGCCGACACCATCCGCGCAAAGCGTTCGGCCGCCGCACCCGACGAAAGCGCCGCCCGTACACGCCGCTCGGCGGCGGCGCGATCATGGTCGGGGCCACCGATGCACAGCAACTCGGCGGCCAGCTCCAGGGTCAAGGCGCGCAGCCGCGGGTTGTCGCCCCGATCGCACAACAGGTCGAGCACCGCGCGCAATTCCAGCGCATTGCCCGCTTCGCGCCCCAGTACCTGGTCCATGTCGCTGAACATCACCCGCAGCTTGATGCCGATCCCCTGCGCTGTCGCCAGCATGCGTGCGGCCAGGTCACGCGCGGCGGCCATCCCCGGCAACTGCGCGCCGTTGCCGGTCTTGATGTCGAGCACCAGCGCCTGGGCGCCGCCGGCCAGCTTCTTGGACAGGATCGACGCCACCATCAACTCGACCACGTCCACCGTCGCGGCAAGGTCACGCACCGCATACAGCCGACGATCCGCAGGCACCAACTCGGCACCTTGACCCACGATGGCGCAACCGACTCGCTCGACCACCTCGCGCAATCGCGCGGTGGTCGGATGAACGTTGTAACCGGCCACGCTTTCCAGCTTGTCCAGGGTGCCGCCGGTGTGGCCCAGGCCGCGACCGGAAATCATCGGTACATGGCCGCCGCAGGCAGCCAGCAGCGGTGCCAGCAGCAGGCTCACGCCATCGCCCACGCCGCCGGTGGAATGCTTGTCCAGCAGCGGACCGGGCAGGTGGTCCCAGCGCAGCCGCTGGCCGGAATCACACAACGCCAGAGTGAAATCACGACACTCCCCGGCGCTCATGCCACGCCAGGCCACGGCCATCGAAAACGCGCCGATCTGGCCGTCAGCCCATGATTCGTCGGCGATGCCCTGCGCCACCGCATGCAACTGGCCGGCATCAAGCCGCGCGCCGTCGCGCTTGCGCCGGATCAGCTCCACGGCAGACCAGCCGTTCATGTAGCCGATGCGGCGATCGCGCACAGCTCACCGAACAGGGCGCTGGCGCCAAGGCGGAAATGTGCCGGGTCACTCCAGCCGGCGCCCATGCGGGCCTCGGCCAGCTGCAGATACGTTGTCGCATCGGCCAGCGTGCGGATTCCGCCAGCCGCCTTGAAGCCGCAGCCACCACTGGCGGCGATCGCGTCGAGCATCACCGCCGCCGCTTCATGCGTGGCGTTGACTGGCACCTTGCCGGTCGATGTCTTGAGAAAGTCCACCCCTTCCCCGATGCCGATCGCACAGGCGGCACGAATCCGCTCGGGCGTCGCCAATACGCCGGTCTCCAGGATCAGCTTCAGCACCACGCCTTCCGTACAGGCGGCGCGACAGCTCCTGACCACCGTATGAGCGCACTCGACATCACCGTCCAGCAGGCAGCGATACGGCAGTACCAGATCAATCTCGTCGGCGCCGGCAGCCAGTGCACGACGGGTCTCGCGTTCCACCCGCACGGGGTCGCCGGCGCCATCGGGGAAGTTCACCACCGTCGCCACCTTCACCGTCGTGCCCCGCAGGCAGCGCCGCGCCGTAGTGACGTGCTCGGGGTAAATGCATACCGCCGCGGGCAGGCAAGGCGCCGCCATCGCCGACGTGCACAAGGCCTCGATCTGCGTTGGCGTATCGTTCTCGCCCAGACTGGTCAGGTCCAGCAGAGACAGCAAACGCATCGCCACGCTACGCGGACTCGGGTTGTCGATGGACACGGGCTACTCCACGGATCAGTTGCCACCGAGCGTAAGGCACCCGGACAACGGGTCCCTTGATCTGCGGCAAGCCGATCAGAAGGTGTAGCGCAATACCGTGAAGTAATGACAACCGGTGCCGGCGAGCACGAACAGGTGCCAGACGAAGTGGCTGTAGCGCAGCCGTTCGTGCAGCAGGAAGAACACCACGCCCAGCGTATAGGCCAGGCCGCCGGCCAGCAGCCAGGCCAGGCCACCCGGCGCCATGTGCAGCCATAGCGGGCGGATCGCGATCAGCGCCGCCCAGCCCATCGCGACGTACAGCGCGGTGGACAGCCGATGGAAGCGCGCGCCGACGGCAAGTTTGAAGATCGCACCCAGCAGGGCCAGGCCCCAGATCACGCCCAGCATCGACCAGCCCCAACCGCCACGCAGCACGCCCAGCGCAATCGGCGTGTAGGTGCCCGCGATCAGCAGGTAGATCGCCGCGTAGTCGAAGCGCTGCAGCAGTTCCTTGATCCGCAGATGCGGGATCGCGTGGTACAGCGTGGAGGCGAGGTACAGCAGGATCGCGCTGGCGCCGAACACCGTCGACGCCACCACCGCGGTGGTGCTGCCGCTGTGCAGCGCGGCGATGACCAGGATCGGCAGGCCGGCCACGGCGAGCAGCAGGCCCAAGCCATGGCTGATGCTGTTGGCGATTTCCTCGCCGAGGGTGGAGTCACGCGAGAGCGCGGGCGCGGCCGTGGGAGACATGCGGGGAAGCTCGGAAGAATGGAGCGGCTGCCGCGAGGGCAGCCGCAGGACGCGCAGGTTCAGACCCTGGCAAACACCAGGGTGCCATTGGTGCCGCCGAAGCCGAAGCTGTTCGACATCACCGTGGCGAGCTTCGCTTCCCGGCTTTCGCGCACGATCGGGAAGCTTGCGGCCGCCGGATCGAGGTCGCTGATGTGGGCGGAACCCGCCATGAAACCGCCGTTGAGCATCAGCAGGCTGTAGATCGCCTCGTGCACGCTGGCGGCGCCCAGCGAGTGGCCGGTCAGTGCCTTGGTCGAGGACAGCGGCGGCACCGCGTCGCCGAACGCTTCGCGCACCGCGTTCAACTCCACGATGTCGCCCAGCGGCGTGGCGGTGCCGTGGGTGTTGAGGTAGTCGATCGGCGCCTTGACGTTGGCCAGCGCCATCTTCATGCAGCGCACCGCGCCCTCGCCCGACGGCGCGACCATCTCGGCACCGTCGGAGGTGACACCGTAGCCGACCAGCTCGGCATGGATGCGCGCGCCACGCGCCCTGGCGTGTTCGTATTCCTCCAGCACCAGCATGCCGCCGCCGCTGGCGATGACGAAGCCGTCGCGGCTGGTGTCGTAGGGGCGCGAGGCGCTGACCGGCGTGTCGTTGTGATGGCTGGACAGCGCGCCCATCGCGTCGAACTGCGAGGTCATGCCCCAGTGTTCCTCTTCGCCGCCACCGGCGAACATCACGTCCTGCGCGCCGTGGCGGATCAGGTCGGCGGCCGCGCCGATGCAGTGCGCCGAAGTGGCGCAGGCGGCAGAGATCGAATAGCTCAGGCCCTGGATGCCGAAGGTGGTGGCCAGCGTGGCCGACACCGTCGAGCACATCGTGCGCGGCACCATGTACGGGCCGATCTTGCGCACGCCCTTGTTGCGCAGCAGGTCGGCGGTTTCGATCTGCCAGCGCGGCGAGCCGCCGCCGGAACCGGCGATCGCGCCGATGCGCGGGTCGCGCACCTGGTCCGCGTCCAGCCCGGCATTTTCCATTGCCGAACGCATCGACACATAGGCGAACGCTGCGGCGTCGCCCATGAAGCGCTTCAGCTTGCGATCGATCACCGCGTCGAGATCGATGTTCGGCAAGCCGGCCACGTGGCTGCGCAAGCCCAGCTCGGCGTACTCGGGCATCGCGCGGATGCCGCTGCGGCCATCGCGCAAGGCGCTGGTCACGGTTTCCAGATCATTGCCCAGGCAGGACACGATGCCCATGCCGGTCACCACGACGCGGCGCATCTCAAAAACCCTCGGTGGACTGGAACAGGCCCACGCGCATGTCGCTGGCCTCGTAGATCAGGCGGTCGTCGACGAAGGTCTTGCCGTCGGCGATCACCAGGCGAAGCTTGCCGCGCATCACGCGGCGGATGTCGATCTCGTAGCGCACCAGCTTGGCCGTCGGCATCACCTGGCCGGAAAACTTCACGTTGCCCACGCCGAGCGCGCGGCCGCGGCCGGGTTCGCCCAGCCACGGCAGGAAGAAACCGCTGAGCTGCCACATCGCGTCCAGGCCCAGACAGCCAGGCATCACCGGGTCGCCGATGAAGTGGCAACCGAAGAACCACAGGTCCGGATGGATGTCCATTTCGGCATGGATCAGGCCCTTGCCGTAGGCACCGCCTTCCTCGGAAATCCGCGTGATGCGATCGAACATCAACATCGGCGGCGAAGGCAGACGGGCATTGTCGTCACCGAACAACTCGCCGCGGCCGCAGGCGCGCAGCTGTTCGTAGTCGAAGGAGGAAGGACGTGTCATGAAATACTCGCGGGGTGAGGAACGCCCAGTGTGCCAGCTGAGCGCCCTCCTGTCTTGACGCGCATCAACGCGATGCCGTACGCGTGCGCACTGAAAAGCTGTCGTGGTAGTGGGCGGTGTGTCAGGACGGACAGCCGCGATCTTCCCGCCAGTGTGCGCCCAGCGAGCGCGTGCGCAGGCGCATCGCGCGCAGCAGCGCCTTGCCCAGCTGCGCCTGCCAGCCGGCCTCGGCCAGCACCGCGCAGGCGTGCCACGCATCGCGCAGCGAACGGGCTTCACGGATCGGGCCGGCCGCATGCCACAGCAGCTCGCGCAACACGGCCAGCTCGGTCGGCGGCAGGCTCGGGCCGCGCTCGACCACGCGCACGGTTCCCGCCACGACAGGCTCCGCCGCGTGGCTCAGCCCTTCGCCCAGGCGCCGGCCGCAGACCACGCCTTCCAGCAGCGAATTGCTGGCCAGCCGGTTGGCGCCGTGCACGCCGTTGCAGGCCACCTCGCCCACCGCGTACAGGCCGGGCACGCTGCTGCGCCCTTCCGCGTCGGTGGCCAGCCCGCCCATGTGGAAATGCGCCACCGGCGTCACCGGCAGCGCGGCGTGGCGAGGATCGAAGCCGTGCGCCAGGCAGGCTGCCAGCACGGTGGGAAAACGCCGCTCCCAGTCGCCGTCGACACCGGTCGCATCGAGGCGAACACCTCCTCCGGCCGCCTGTACCGCGGCCACGCGGCGGGACACCACGTCGCGCGGCGCCAGGTCGCCCAGCGGATGCACGCCAGCCATCAGTGCGTTGCCGGCGGCGTCGAGCAGGCGGGCGCCGGCGCCGCGCAAGGCCTCGGTGATCAGGGGCAGCCGATGACCTGCCACCTCCAGCGCGGTGGGGTGGAACTGCACGAATTCCAGGTCGCGCGCCGCGGCGCCGGCGGCCAGCCCCAGCGCCAGCCCCGCGCCATCGGCGCCTGCCGGGTTGCTGCTGCGGGCATACAACGCGCCGATTCCACCGGTGGCCAGCACCACGGCGGACGCCTCCACCGCCTCATGCCGGCCGCGCTCGTCGCGGGTACGCACGCCGACCACGCGGCCTTCGCGCAGCAGCAGGGCATCGACATCGACGCCGCCGCGCCATTGCACATGCACGGCCGCCAGCGCCCGTGCGCGCAAGGCCTGCACCAGGGCTGCACCGCTGGCATCGCCACCGGCATGCGCAATGCGGGCGGCGCCGTGGCCGCCTTCGCGGCCCAGCTGAAGACCGCCGAGCGCATCGCGATCGAACGCCACGCCCTGCGCCTGCAGCCAGGCAATCGCCGCAGGCGCCTCGGCAGTCAGCCACTGCACCATCGCCGCGTCGTTGTGCTGCGCCCCGGCCACCAGCGTGTCGTGCGCGTGGGCGGCGGGGCTGTCGCGCGGATCGAGCGCCGCGGCGATGCCGCCCTGGGCCAGCGCGCTGGCGCTGCCGCAGCCGTCATGGGCGCGACACAGCAGGCGCACGGGCGCGGGCGCCGCGGCCAGCGCCGTCGCCAGCCCGGCGACGCCGCTGCCCACCACCACGATCGGCAGCCGTGCGTGCCTCACACGCGTTCGCGCCGCCCGACCGCAAGCATGCGTTCCAGCGCCGCGCGGGCCCGCTGGCTGACGTCGGCCGGGATCTCGATCGCATGACGCAGGTCGCGCAGGCAGGCGTAGATGTTCTGCAAGGTGATCCGCTGCATGTGCGGACACAGGTTGCACGGCTTGATGAACTCGGTCTGCGGGAACTGCGACTTCAGGTTGTCGGCCATCGAGCACTCGGTGACCATCGCCACGCGGGCCGGCTTCTCGCGCGCCAGCCACTGGCCCATGGCGGTGGTGGAGCCGACGAAGTCGGCCTCGGCCAGCACCTCGGGCGAGCACTCCGGATGCGCCACCACGCGGGTGCCGAACTGCTCGCGCACGTGCCGCACTTCCTGCGCGGTGAAACGCTCGTGCACTTCGCAGCGGCCGTGCCACAGGATGATTTCCACCTTCGTCTGTTTGGCCACGTGGCGGCCGAGGAATTCGTCGGGCAGGAAGATCACCTGGTCCGTGCCCATCGCCTCGACCACCTGCACCGCGTTGGCCGAGGTGCAGATCGCATCGGACTCCGCCTTCACCGCGGCCGAGGTATTGGCGTAGCTCACCACCGGCACGCCCGGATGTTGCACGCGCAGGGCCAGCACGTCGGCGGCGGTGATCGAGGAGGCCAGCGAGCAGCCGGCTTCGAGGTCAGGCAGCAGCACGGTCTTGTGCGGCGCCAGGATCTTCGCGGTCTCGGCCATGAAGTGCACGCCGCACAGCACGATCAGCTCGGCGTCGCAGTCGGCCGCGGCCTGGGCCAGGCCCAGCGAATCGCCGGTGATGTCGGCCACGCCGTGGAAGATCTCCGGCGACTGGTAGCTGTGCGCCATGATCACCGCGCCGCGCTGCTTCTTCAGCCGGTTGATCGCCTCGATCCACGGCAGGTGCAGCGGAATTTCCAGGCATGGCACCAGCGGCTCCAGCCGCTCGGCCAGCGCCGCGTAGTCGTGTTCGAGTTCGTCGCGCCAGACCGGCACGGGCAGGTTTGCGAGGTCAGTCATGGTGATCGCTGCCGAGGAAAGAAACGAAGCGTCAGGCGTACTCGCCGCGATGCGCCGCACGCGCCGCGCGGGCGAACCGGGCACCGCGATTGAGCGCGATGCGCAGGCCCAGCGGCACCGATTCCCACGGCAGCCGCTCCAGCAGGTTGCGTGCGGTGAGGCCAAGCTCGGTATCGCCGGTCAGGTCCAGCGCGCGCTGGAAGAACAGCGTATCGGCGTCTTCCAGCCGGCCGGCCAGCAACAGCAGGTCAGTGGCGCTGCCGCGCACGCTGGCCTCGGGTTCGTCGTCGACCACCTGCAGGCGATCACCTTCCAGCGCCAGCACCCAGCGCAGGCGCAGATCGCTGACCTCGATGGCCAGCCGACGGCCGCGCATGAACTCCAGCGAGCCATCGCGGATCGGCGTGGCCAGCACGCGCTGCATCGCCGCTTCCAGCAGGCGCTGCTGCCAGCGCAGCGGCAGAACGCGCAACAGTGGCGCCACGCGTTGCGGCGGCGGCAGCACGCGCAGCAGGCGCGGCGTGATGGAAGCGGGAGCTGAGGGCATGCGCATGGTGGGCGGCATCATGCGTGGATCGACGGCGTGGACGCCTTGACCCAGGTCAACGGCGAGGCCTTGCCGCGCGCAGGCATCGGCGATCGCCAGGTTCACCATCCGCGCCGCGGTGTCCGCCGGCAGTTGCAGTCGACGCGCCAGCGCCTGCGTGCGACGACGAACCTGTTGCTCGCGCAACAGGTCACGCGACGGCACACCGCTGCGTGGCTTCAACCGGCCGGCCATCGCGGCGAGCCGCCGACGCGTGGCCAGCAACACGATCAGGCCATCGTCGACGCGATCGATCGCCGCACGCACGCGGGCAAGCGCAAAACGTCCGGCGCCGGGCATCACGGCCCGCTCTCCTGTCGAGACACTCATCGCGACTTCTCCAGCGAGCGCAGAAAATACCTGGCGCGACGGCCCGCGCCGAGCAGGGTCCAGCCCGTCAATGACCACACCAGCACCAGCGCCACGCCGGCCACGCGTGCCAGCGAGGCGGACGGCCAGGCCATCGCGACCGGCAACGACAGCAGCAGCGGCTGGGCCAGCAGGACGCGACGCTTGTCCGCCTCGGGCAGCAGGCGCTGCACGCCGGGCAGCTGGATGCCGCGACCGCAGTGGCGATGCAGCGCGATCCAGCCGATGAAGGGCACGATCTCCAGCATCATCGCGGTCACCAGCAGGGGCAGCGCCAGGCCCAGCCCCGTGCTGGCGGCGAGCATGCCGCCGGGCACGATCGGCAAGGCCAGCGCGGCGCAGCCCAGCGCGATCAGCCCTGCACGCCAGCTGTCCACCAGCGGTCCCCGGCGCAATCGCGGCGCGCGCCACTGCAGCCACAGGCCGGCGCCGGCGAAGATCAGCACGGGCGCGGCAACCACGCCGCCCACCACGCCGCCTGCGCGCAGGCCGGCAACAGCCATCAGCACCGCGACCACGCCAGCCAGCCATGTCGCCTGCGCCACTTCGGGCACGCTGCCGGTGCCTTGGAACATCGGCATCACCACGCGCGCCACGGTGGCCAGCAGCACCACGATCCAGCCCAGCACGCCCCAGCTGGCATGCACGTCGGTCCACGCCGTCAGCGGAACGGCGAGGCGTCCGGCCAGGCCCAGCGCAAGCACGGCACCGAGCACGGCGGTGGCGAGTGCGGACGCCAGTGCCACGCCGAAACCCGCGCGCAGCAGTCGCTGTCCCGCCGCCGCCAGCAGTCCGGGCACCACCATCAGCGCCAGCATGGCGAAGGCCAGCGGCAGAATCGTCGCCGCGGCGATCAGCCCGAAAGGCCAGCGCTGGTGCATGCCGGCCACCAGCAGCAGCACACCGACGTTGAACAGGCCATGCAGCCAGCGGCCCGATCGCTCGCCACCGCGCAGCGTCACGCCAGCGGCCGCGGGAAGAAACTGCAGGATGCTGCCGAACATCGCATTGCCCAGCACGCCCAGGGTAAACGCGTGCACCAGTGCCAGGGTGGCCGGGCTCCAGCGCGTCCGCAGCGCGATATCGCCGTCGACGATCAGCAGGACACCGGCCAGCACGCCCCACAACGGCACCGTCAGCAGGAAGCGTCTCGGCAGCGTCGCGGCCGGCGCCCGGTCAAGCCGCAGCTTCGTCATCGCCGAGCGGGCAGCGGATCAGCACGCGGGCGCCGCCACCGGCAAGTGGCGTTGCGGTTGCCGGCCATCCGCGGGCCTGCAGCAGGTCGAGCAGCGGCGTGGGCAGCAAGGGCGTCAGCACCTGCACGGCCTGACCCGGACGCAACGCGTCGGCGGCGGCCAACGCGCGCATCATCGGTTGCGGCGACGGCAGGTCGCGCAGATCGAGTTCGAGCAGCGGTGCGTCAGCGACGCCGCACACAATGGAAGGGTTGTTCTGCATGTCGCCATCTGACCGCGGATGCGCTGCGGACGCGCTGACCTGGGTCAACCCGCCCGCAGCTCAGCGCCGGTCGCCTCAGCGGGCGCCGGCCAAACCGTGCTGACCATGCCACTCCAGCTGCAACCACACCTTGGCGCTGTCGCGACCGAAGCCGTCCGCCTGGTAGTTGCCCAGCTTGACCAGGCCGCTGAGTCCGCTCGCCAGCGGGAACGCCAGCGACGCATCCCATTCGCTGCCATAGCGGCCGCCGCGATCGGCGCGATAGTCGTGCCACACCACGGTCCACGCCAGCTTGCTGGCAAGGCCAGCGCGACCGAAGTTGCCGTTGACGCCCACGTAGCGGTCGTCGAGGCCACCGGCCGGCGTCACGTTGAACTGGTCGTTCCAGCCATTGAACGCATGCAGCGTGGCCAGCGGCGTCTGCAGCGCGTGCACGCCGTTGCCGCCCAAGTGTTCCCAGCCCAGCTTCGCGGTGATGCCCGATTGCGTCCAGCTCGGTTCGAGCAGCCAGTAGCTGTGCGCGAAGGTCAGCGGGTTGTCGGCATGCTCGTATTGCCGCGCGCCCTCCACCGTCCAGCCCAGTCCGTTGCCATCGCGCAGGGCCTTGCCGTTCCAGCGCAGACCGTAGGTGGCGGTGGAGGCGCTGGCGACGTCACGGTCATCGTGCAGGTAGGCATAGCCGGTGAACTGCTGCGTGCCCCGCGTCCACGCCACGTTGAGCAGGTGGGTATTCAGCTTGCGCTCGCGCGCCAGCGGATTCAGCGCATCATCGCCGGCCACCCGATGCACGCGGTCGAGCCAGTCGTAGTTCACCGTCAACGCGGACCATGGCTGCCATTGCAGGGCGACGGCATCGAAGGTCTGTTCGTGCTGGCGCCAGCCGCTGTTGCCGATCCAGCGCTGGTTGTCGACGAGCAGCCGCTGGCGACCCACCGTCGCGGCGAACTGGCTGCCCTGCCAGCGCACCCAGTACTGGTTGAACTCGCTGCCCTTGGGATCGGTCACCGCCGGATACCGGCTCTGTCCGTTCGCGCCGCTGTTGTAGCGATCGCCGGCGCTGGCCACGCCGGCGCCTTCCAGCAGGCCGCTCCAGCCGTGGCCGAATTCCGCATGCAGGCCGAGCCGCAGGCGCAAGGTGTCGGCGCTCGCGTTGCGGGTGAACGCATCGTCATCGACGCCTTCATGGCGCAGGCGGGCATCCCACTCCAGTTGCAGCGAAGGCGTGGCCGACGTGGTGGCCGGCAAGGCATGGGCGGATTCGCCCGCGGCCCAGGCCGGCATGGCCACGATGGCCAGCAGGCAGGCCATGGAAAGACGGTTTCTCGTGTGCTTCATCGCGTTGCTCCCTTGTAGTTGGCGGGAGTCTCTGCCCGCGATGACACACCCGACCTGACTTCGGTCAAGTCATGGCAAGGGATGCCACCACTGTGACAACGCGCCGCGCCGTCCACCCACAAGACAACGCCGTCCATGCGGACGGCGTTGTTCAGTGGTCTATAAGGTATGGCCGTATGGACGTCCATACCCACATTTCACCGCGGCATCAGTGTCCGGCAGGTGCGGCCGGCACTGCTGCGGCGCGTGCCTTGGCCACCTCTTCCTTGCTGACTTGGCCACCCGGGTTGCCCCAGCTGTTCAGCACGTAGGTGAGGATGTTGGCCACCTCGTCGTCGTTGAGCTGGCTCATCGGCGGCATCACCGAGTCGTACTCGTGCCCGTTCACCGTGATCTTGCCGGTCAGGCCGTGGGTGACGATGGTCATCGCCCGCTTCGGATCGGCCGCCAGGAAGTCCGACTTCGCCAGCGGCGGGAACACGTTGGCCAGGCCTTCGCCGTTCGCCTGGTGGCAGACCGAACAGGTGCCGGTGAACAGCTGCTTGCCCGCGGCGATCTGCTCTTCCTTGGTCAGCGTGCCGGCCGCATGCGCCTTGGCCGCCGTGGTCACCGCCTTCAGGTTCGGCTCCGAGCGATCGCCCAGGTACACCGCGTCCACTTCCTTGCCCGAGTAGATCGACTTGTCTTCCGGGCCGTCCACCTTGAGGATGCCCAGCGCGCCCTTGTTGAAGGCGCGGAAGATCGAGTGGTCGACCAGCACGTAGCTGCCCGGCACGTCGGTGTGGAATTCCACCGTGGCCGCGCCGCCGGACGGGATCAGCGTGGTCTGCACGTTGTGCTGCGCGATGGTGCCGCCCTCGGGTTGCACCTTGTCGAAGATCTCGCCGATCACGTGGAAGCTCGACACCAGGTTCGGACCGCCGTTGCCCACGAACAGGCGCACCGTCTCGTTGGTCTTGGCGGTCAGCGCGTTGTCGCCGGTGAGCGCGCCTTCCTTGCCGTTGAACAGCACATAGGTCGGGTTCTCGTCGATCGCCTTTTCCATGTCGAACGGCTGCAGGCCCTTCTGCCGGTACTTGCCGGTGGTGTAGAAGTCGCCCTGCATCACGTAGTACTCGTGGTCGACCGGGCTGAGGCCCTCCGGTGGCTCGACCAGGATCAGGCCGTACATGCCGTTGGCGATGTGCATGCCCACCGGCGCGGTGGCGCAGTGGTAGACGAAGATGCCCTGGTTCAGCGCCTTGAAGGTGAACTGCGATTCGTGGCCCGGCGCGGTGAAGCTGGAGGCCGCGCCGCCACCCGGACCGGTCACCCCGTGCAGGTCGATGTTGTGCGGCATCTTGCTGTCCGGCGCGTTCTTCAGGTGGAACTCCACCGTGTCGCCCTGGCGCACCCGGATGAAGCTGCCCGGCACGGTGCCGCCGAAGGTCCAGAAGGTGTAGCTGACGCCTTCGGAAATCGGCATCTCCTTCTCGATCACTTCCAGCTCGACGATGACCTTCGCCGGGTAGTTGCGCTTCAGCGGTGGCGGCACGTGCGGCGGGCTGGTCAGCACCGCGTGGATCGGTTCGCCCTGGGGCGGGCCGAAGTCGCCGTGGGTGGCGGCGATCGCGGCCGGGCTGGCGGCCACCTCCCCCACCGGCGACACCGAAGACGACTTGCCCGAACAGCCGGCCAGCGTCAACGCACCCGCCGCGGCAAGAACGAGTAACAACGAACGTGACATGGGTTTCTCCCTGTGGTTTCTGGATGAAATCGTAGGGAGAGGTCACGAACCGCGCTTGACGCAAGTCATCTTTGCCGATGGAAAACTGCGTGTGCGTCAAGCCGCCACAGGCACCGAAAATCGCTCAGCGCGGAAGCAGGTTCCTGCCGAGCTGCTGCAGGCGCTCGGGATCACGCAACACCAGCTCGCGACCTTCCAGTTCGATCAGTTCCTGCTGGCGGAAACGGCTGAGCACGCGACTCACGGTTTCCGCCGCCAGGCGCAGATAGTTGGCGATGTCGCCGCGCGACATGCTCAGGTGGAAGCGCGTGCCGGAGAAGCCCCGCTCCTCGTAACGCCGCGCAAGATCGGTGAGGAACGCCGCCATGCGCGCGTCGGCGTTGTGATCGCCGGCCAGCAGGGTGGCCATGCCCAACTCCTTGCTGATCAGGCTGAACAGGCGCTGCTGCACCGCCGGCATGCGGGTGGCCAGCGCGCTCATCGCGGGGAAGGAGAAGCGGCAGAAGTAGGCAGTGTCCAGCGCCACCGCATCGCAGGGGAAGTGATCCGGATAGATCGCATTGAGGCCGATCACCTCACCCGGCAGATAGAAGCCCAGCACCTGCTCGTGGCCCTCGGCGTCGACCATGCTGGTCTTCACCGTGCCGGCGCGCACCGCAAAAATGGAGCGGAACGGATCGCCGGTGCGGAAGACGTGCTCGCCGGCATGAAACGGCCCGACGTGCTCGACCAGGCAATGGAGTTCCAGCAGCTCGGGCTTGCCATAGCCTTCGGCAATGCAGGCGCCGGAAAACGCGCAGGTGCGACAGAAATGGGTTTCGTCGCCGTCGTCGGCAATCGGATTCGGTGGCTCGGGCAGGCGGCCTGCCGGGTTGTTGCGGCGCATGGGAGACCTTGCAAATCGCGCGAATCGGACCAGGCGCGCTGGTGTCGGCATACCGCCACCGGCGCGCTGCGGATACCCCGCGATGATACGCAATGCCGGCCGCCTCTGCGGCCCGGCCCGCCGGTCATGTCGTCGCGCTGCCCCGGCGGCGCGCCGGTTTGCGTTCCGCAAAAAGAACAGGGGCCGGCATCACTGCCGACCCCTGTTTGCATTTGGCGCCCGAAGTTGGACTCGAACCAACGACCCCCTGATTAACAGTCAAGTGCTCTAACCAGCTGAGCTATTCGGGCGTGAGCTGCGTAGTTTGCTGAGCAGGCCGCTGGCTGTCAAGACATCACCGGCGATTCCTGCCACTTTTTCTTCAGGCACCGAGCACCCGGTAGCACGGCTCGTACGCACTGCCGCCGGGAAGCTTCATGCGGTGCTGTGCCACGAAGGCCTGCAACAGCTTGTCCAGCGCACGCATGATGTCGGCATCGCCGTCGATGTCGAACGGTCCGTTCTTCTCGATCGCCTGCACGCCCTCCTCCTTCACGTTGCCCGCGACGATGCCGGAAAACGCGCGACGCAGGTCTGCGGCGAGCTCGTGCAGGGGCCGGCCATGCCGGATCTGCAGCGCGCGCATCGCCTCGTGGGTGGGCCGGAACGGCCGCTGGAATTCCAGCGGAATCTGCAGCGCCCAGTTGAAGAAGAATGCGTCCTTGGTGTCGAGCCGGTTGTGGCGCACCTTGTCCAGGCCCTTGATCATGGTGCGCGCCACCTCCTGCGGATCGTCCACGATGATCTGGTAGTGCTGCGCCACTTCGTCGCCCAGGCTCAGCCGCAGGAATCGGTCGATCTGCTCGAAATAGGCGGACGACTGGCGCGGCCCGGTGAAGATCAGCGGGAACGGCGTGCCGGCATTGTCCGGGTGCAGCAGGATGCCCAGCAGGTAGAGGATTTCCTCGGCGGTGCCGACGCCGCCGGGGAACACGATGATGCCGTGCCCGAGGCGCACGAAGGCCTCCAGCCGCTTCTCGATGTCCGGCATGATCACCAGGTGGTTGACGATCGGGTTCGGCGATTCGGCCGCGATGATGCCCGGCTCGGTGATGCCGATGTAGCGGTTGTGCCGGCGCCGCTGCTTCGCGTGGGAGATCGTGGCGCCCTTCATCGGCCCCTTCATCGCGCCCGGGCCGCAGCCGGTGCAGATGTCCAGCCCGCGCAGGCCGAGCTGGTAACCGACCAGCTTGGTGTAGTCGTACTCCTCGCGCGAGATCGAGTGGCCGCCCCAGCACACCACCAGGTTCGGGTCCACCTGCGGCTTCAGGATGCGCGCGTTGCGCAGGATCTCGAACACGCCCTGGGTCAGCCCCGCGGATTCGTCCAGGTCGAAACCGACCTGCTCCAGCTGGGTCGACACGTAGACGATGTCGCGCACCACCGCGACCAGCAATTCGTTGATGCCGCGGATGATCTGGCCGTCCACGAAGGCCTGCGCCGGCGCGTTGGTCAGCTCGATCTTCATGCCGCGATCCTGCTGCAGCACCTGGATGTCGAAATCGGGGTACTGCTCGAGGATGGCGCGCGGGTCGTCGCTGATGTTGCCGGAGGTCAGCACCGCCAGCGCACAGCGCCGCAGCAGCGCGTGCAGACCGGAGCCGCTGGCACCGCGCAGGCGCGCCACTTCATGGCGCGAGAGCACGTCCAGGCCACCGATCGGCGAAATGCGGGCGCTCACCACGCCGGTTCTGGCCGGCGCGCCCTTGTAGGTGTCATTCATTCGATTGCTTCTCCATGGCCGCTCCATCGCGGCCGACCTGTTAGCTTCCTGCGCGAACCACGATATGGTCAAGCACAAAAAAACCGGCGCCCTCGCGGGCGCCGGTTGCGTTTCAGACCCGGGACCGGATCAGAACGTGTACTTCACCGTCAGCTGCACCGCCCAACGCTGAGCCAGATCGCTCGGGTAGGTCGAGGTTGGCACCTGCTGCGGGCTGTAGTTGCCGTTGCTGTCGTGATAGCTGGAGCCGGAGATGTCGTAGATGTACTTGCCGTCCGCATCCACGCCATAGAAGTCGGCCAGGTTGCGGTAGCCCGGGAAGTTGGCGCGCTTCTCGATACCCCAGTGCTTGTTCAACAGGTTGGTGAAGTTGTAGACGTCGAGCTTGATCTTGCCCTTGTTGCCCTTGAACAGGCCGGGAATTTCCTGGCTGAAGCTCAGGTCGATCTGGTTGAGCCAGCCCGCGTGATCGCCATTGCGGCCGGCAGGGCCGCCCTGGTGATCCTTCAGGTAGTCGTTCGCCTTGATGTAGTCGTAGAACTGCTGGATCAGCTTGGGATCGGTGTTGGCACGGAACGACACCTGGCCCGGGTTCGGGATGAAGGCCAGGTCGTTGCTGACGCCGTCGCCATTGGCATCGTTGCCGAAGGTCCAGCTGTACGGCGAGGCATTGTGGCCGTCATAGAACACGCTGGCGCTGGTGGCGTAATCGCCGAAGAAGCGATGCTGCCAGTTCAGGCCGGCGATCACGCGGCGCGGGATCGAGTAGTTCGACGGGCTCGCCTTGTCCTCGTTCGGGTTGAACACGTAGTTGTTGACGTAGTTCGAACGGGCGACGCTGCTGGTACCCGGGTTCACTTCCGTGGCGCGGCTCCAGGTGAAGCCCACCATGCCCGACCAGTCGGTCGAGAACGGCTTCTTCAACGACAGCGCCAGGCTGTCCGCACTGCCGCGGCTGCTGTTGGCCAGGTTGATGGTGCCGTCGGAGAAGGCGCCATTGGCGAGGTAACGCGACTGCTGACCCGACGAACGCGGATCCTTGGTCGGGTTCTTGTAGTAGGTGAAGCGACCATCCGGCAGCACACCGGTGGGAGCACCGATGTTCATGTTCTGATAGTAGATCGCGTCACGCACCTTGATGTGCTGGTAGTCGGCGGTGGCGATCAGGCCCCACCACGGCAGTTCCTTGTCCATGCCCACGCTGAACTTCCACACGCTCGGCAGGCGGAAGCCCGGCGAGACGGTGTTGACCGTCTGCTGACCCGAACCGACCACGCCGTCGTTCTGGTTGTGCGCATCCGGGCTGAAGGGCGGCAGATTCGTGTTGCAGGGAGCTTTCTGCGTCGGGCCACAATTGAACTGGGTCTGCGTGGCACCGGAGTTGGAGAAGATGTTGCCGATCCACACGCCGGGCGGGTTGGAGATGAACAGGCCCGCGCCACCGCGCAGCTGGGTCAGATGCTCGGTGTCGAAGTTGTAGTTGAACGACAGGCGCGGCTGCACCACGCGGTTGCCGTTGATCGTGGTCTGGTTGGTACGACCAAAGCCGCCGGTGGCAGCACCGGTCACCGGATTGGTGCCCGGCGCCGCTGCGAACAGCGGGTTGTAGATCGGCTTGTCGCTCATCAGCGGGATGTCGACGCGCACGCCGTACTGGACCGACAGGTTGCTGGTGGCCTGCCAGGTATCCTGCAGGAAAACGCCCCACTGCTTGAGCTCGAAATTGGCGGCAACGTCGTTCAGGCTCAGGCCGTCGGACGGACGGCTGTAACGGTACTGGTAGTAGTTGCCGGCCTCGAAGTTCTCCAGGCCGGTCATGCCGTTGCCATCCTCGAACGTGTAGCTGCCGAAATAGTTCTGCAGGAACAGGTTGTAGGTGGTGTCCCGCTCGTAGTCGAAACCGCCCTTGATGGTGTGGTCACCGGCGTAGTACGTGCCCGCCCACGCGGCGTTCAGCGTCTTCACGTCCAGGATGTTGGCCTGGTAGGAATAGTTGGTGCCGAATTCCACCTGCGCACCGTCGCTATAGCCGACCGGATAGATGGTGATGTCCGGCAGGTCGCCACCCGCCACTGGGTTGCTGCCCTTGTGGAACTTCGCGTACGAAATGGTGGTGTCGGTCGAGAACGAATCGGACCAGTCGTCGTAGAAGTGCAGCGCGTAGCTGGTGTTCTTGGTGTCCGAGTTGTACCAGCCGCTGGAAAGCACCAGCTTGGAGCTCGTGCCGCCGATGGTCGGCTTGCTTTCCTTGGTCTGGCTGAAGGTGAAGCTGGCACGATGGCTGTCGCTGATGTTCCAGTCGATCTTGCCCAGGTAGCGCTTGTCTTCCAGGTCGGTGTTGCCACCACCCGCGGTACCGATGTCGGTGATGCCGTACTTGCTGGCGGCGATGTCGCGCACCTGCTGGATCATGTCGGGGGTAAGCCCCTGCACGATGACGCTGGCGCCGCTGCCTTCCGCACCGTAGGGGCTGCCCGAGCCGATCTGCTTGCTCTTCTCGGCCGAGATGAAGAAGAACAGCTTGTCCTTGATGATCGGACCACCGACGGTGGCGCCACCGGTCCACTGGCGATCGAAGCCGTTGAACTTGGTGTCGCTTTCGTTCTTGCCGATCATGTTCTGGTTCTGGAATACGTAGTAGACCGAACCATGGAAATCGTTGGTGCCGCTCTTGGTCACCGCATTGACCACGGCGCCCACGCCGCGGCGGGTCGCCACGTCATAGTTCGCGGTGGAGATGTTGTATTCCTCGATCGTGTCCTGCGAAATCGGCGTGGACAGGGTCGGCAGGCCGTTTGCGTTCAGGCCGAACGGATCGTTCGCGCTGACCGAATCGACGGTGATGTTGTTGTAGCGGCTGTTCTGGCCGATGGCCGAGAACGAGCCGGCGGCGCGATCGGTGACCACGATGCGCGGATCGAGGCGCACGATGTTCTGGATCGAGCGGTCCGGCGTCGGGGTGGCTTCGATTTCGCGGCTCGACACGTTGGTCGAGATGCCCTTGTTGTCCGCCGAAAAAGTCTGGGCCAGCGAGTTGGCCGAAACGGTGACGCCGCTGAGATTGGTGGCTGCCTGCTCGCTGGCGCCGCCCATCGTCAGGTTGACCGGGGTTTCCTGAGCCAGCTGCAGATAGACGTTGTCCTGTTCCGCCTGCGCCATGCCCGCCTTGGAGACGGTCACGTCGAACGGACCGCCCACGCGCAGACCCTGCGAGGAATAACGGCCATCCGGACCGGTGGTGGTGATCTTGGTGGTGCCCGACGGCTCATGCACGATCTGCACGGTGGCGCCGGCGACCGGCTGGCCGTTGGCGTCGAGCACGCGGCCGCTGATCGAGGAAGAGGTGTCCTGCGCCATGGCAGGCACCGACGCTGCCAGCAACGAGGCAATGGCAAACGGAAGGAGTTTGGTGCGAATTCGGCTATTCATTCTTGATCGACCCTCAGGCTCGCAACGAAAAGGAAACTCAGGTTTGAAGGTCAAAAACGTGGCTACGCCCGGCACGGGCCAGGCAACATCGACACGATCTGCAACCCCAATTGATTTGCGCGGTTCCAAAACAGCACGAACCGCAAGAACTCCGGCACGCTGGACCAACCCGTCCGCGGCTTTGTTAAATGATTGTAACGACATTGTATGACATTTTTGTAACGTTTACACGTCACCCCGGCGCGACAAAGCCCTGCCCCCAGCGCCAGCACGAAGCTTTTCAAATCAGCCACATGGCAAGGTTTCGCGGGATCGGCATGGCTGCCGTGCGGCACCTTATCCAGGGACGCGCCTATACCGAACGGAGAATATTTGCCGCGGCTTGGCGCACACCTGCCGGATGTCGATCTCGCGGGACCAACGCGCCCCCGTCGCGGCGGCGAAACAGCTCGCGACAGGGGCGAAAGCTCAGCTGCTCGCGCGCAGGAACGAGGCCACGCCGGCCATGAACATCTGCACCGAAAGCGCGATCAGCAGCATGCCCATCACGCGCTCCAGCGCCGTCAGCACGCTCTCGCCGAGCCAGCGGAACAGGTAGGTCGAGCTGAGCAGGATCAACGCGGTGGCGAGCCATGCCAGCAGCAGGGCCAGCACCCAGTCCGCGGTGCGACCGGGCTGGGTGTTGGTCAGCAGCAGCAGCGCGGCCATCGCCGAGGGACCGGCCACGCCGGGTATTGCCATCGGCACGATGAACGGCTCGCCGCCACCGGACTTGCCGAAGATCCCGCCACCATCGGCCGGCGGAAACACCATGCGGATGCCGATCAGGAACAGCACGATGCCGCCGGCGATGCTGATCGACTCCTGCCTGAGCTGCAGCAGGTGCAGGATGTACTGGCCGCCGAACAGGAACGCGAGCAGGACGCCCAGCGCGATCAGCAGCTCGCGCACCATCACGTGGCGGCGGCGCCTGGGTGGCACGTCCTTCAGCAGGCTGAGGAACAGCGGGATGTTGCCCAGCGGATCCATGATCAGGAACAGCAGGATGCCCGCGGACAAGGTGGTCATCTGCGCTTCCATCTCGACTCCATGCTTGATCGACGCCGGTGTGGCGCCCTTTCGGTGGATCTGCTGCCGATCAGCCGGCTCGCAGGTCCAGTATCGTGCCGCGCGCGGGGGCGCCCTGCGCACCCAGCAGGTGGATCGCCGCGGCGGCGGTGGCATCCGGCAACGGCCGCTGCAGCAGGTCTTCGCCAAAGTACGCCAGCTGCCGCAGCGCCGTGCGCATCGGCGCCGGCAGCAGGGCATGTACCCGCAGCGGGCCGGTGTCGGTTTCCTCGTGCAGGATCGCCGCGAAACGCTCCAGCGCCGCCTTCGATGCGCCGTAACCGCCCCAGTGCGCGCGCTGCAGCAATTCGGGGTCGTCCAGCACGAACACCACGGCACTGTCATCGGCCTGGGTCAGCAGCGGCAGGCAGGCCTGGGTCAGCGCGAACGGTGCGTTGACGTTGACATGCATCGCGCGCAGCCAGGCATCCGGCTTGTGCATGGTGATCGGCGTGAGGCCGCCGAAACTCACGGCGGCGTGCACGATGCCGTCGAGGCGACCGAAGTCGCGCTCCAGCCCTTCGGCCAGTGCGGCATAGTCCTTCGGCGTGGCCACTTCCATGTCCAGCGGGTGGATCACCGGCTCGGCCAGACCTTCGGCGAGCATCGCGTCGTAGAGTTGTTCGAGCTGGCGCTTGCGCTTGCCGGTGATGACGACGGTGGCGCCCGCACGCGCCGCGGCTCGCGACACCGCCCCGCCGAGGCCACCGTAGGCGCCGGTGACCAGCACCACGCGACCGGCCAGGGCATCGCTGGCGGGTTGCCAGTGATCGGGCAGGCGGGAAAAGGGCAGCATGCTCAAAGTGCGACTCCGGCAACGTCGCTGGCCATGCGCGACAGCTCGCCGGCAGCCTTCAGCTCCTCGATGATGTCGCAACCGCCGATCAGCTCGCCCTGGATGAACAACTGCGGGAACGTGGGCCAGTTGGAAAAATGCGGCAACGCGGCGCGTATGCGCGGATCGGCCAGCACGTTCACGGCCTGGAACACCGCACCGGCTTCCGTCAGCGCCTTCGCGGCGCGACTGGAAAAGCCGCACATCGGAAACTCCGGCGTGCCTTTCATGAAAAGCACGATGGGATGCGCGGCCAGCATCGCCCTGATTTGCTCGTTGATGTCCATAGTTCGGTGATTCATCTTTACAATGCAGGCAGAGCGCTATTGTATCAGCCAGCCGTCGACTGCCGTCCGCTGCGCCGACCTTTTTCCCAGCCAACGTCAAGGAGCCCCAACATGGCGATCGAACTTCCCCCGCTTCCGTATGAAAAGAACGCGCTGGAGCCGCACATTTCCGCCGAAACGCTGGACTTCCACTACGGCAAGCATCACCAGGCCTACGTGACCAACCTCAACAAGCTGATCGAGGGCACCGAATTTGCCGACGCGCCGCTCGAGGACATCATCCGCAAGTCGTCCGGTGGCGTGTTCAACAACGCGGCGCAGATCTGGAACCACACGTTCTACTGGAACTCGATGAGCCCGAAAGGTGGCGGTGAACCCGGCGGCAAGCTGGCCGACGCGATCAACAAGGCGTTCGGCTCGGTCGACAAGTTCAAGGAAGAATTCAGCAAGTCCGCCGCGGGCAACTTCGGCTCCGGCTGGACCTGGCTGGTGCAGCGCCAGGACGGTTCGCTGGGCATCGTCAACACCTCGAACGCGGCCACGCCGATCACCGGAACCGACAAGCCGCTGTTCACCGCCGACGTATGGGAACACGCCTACTACATCGACTACCGCAACGCCCGCCCGAAGTATCTGGAAGCGTTCTGGAACCTGGTGAACTGGGACTTCGCGGCAAAGAACCTCGCCTGAAGTCCGGCCATCTGAAAGCAGGAAGCGGGGCCGCCAGCGGCTCCGCTTTTTTCATGCCTGCGCGAAGCCTCGATCAACCGAGTCGATCATCGGCCAGGTGATAGTGCGGGTCTTCGGCGGCGTTCGATTCGATCATGCCGCCCGCCTTCAGCAGCAACTCGGCACAATCCGGACTCAGGTGGCGCAGCTGCAGTCGCTTGCCGAGCTTCTGATAGCGCTCGGCCAGCGTATCGATGGCCTCGATGGCGGAGTGATCCATCACCCTGGCCCGACCGAATTCCACGATCACCTGCTGCGGGTCGTCCCTGGGGTTGAACAGGTTCTGGAAATTGCGGGTCGAGGCGAAGAAGAGCGTGCCCTTCAGCTCGTAGATGCGGCGGCCTTGGGCATCGGTGCGCGTGCTCACCTCGATCTGGCTGGCATGCTGCCAGGCGAATACCAGCGCCGAGATCACCACGCCCAGCAGCACCGCCAGCGCAAGGTCGGTGAAGATGGTCACCACGGTGACAGCGACGATCACCAGCGCATCGGCGCGCGGCACCTTGCCCAGCACCCGCACACTGCCCCAGGCGAAGGTCTTCGCTGACACCACGAACATCACCCCGATCAGCGCCGCCAGCGGAATGCGCTCGATCAGCGCCGAGCCGAACAGGATGAATCCCAGCAGGCCCAGCCCGGCCACCACGCCCGACAGGCGATGAGTCGCGCCGGCACCGACGTTGATCATGCTCTGCCCGATCATCGCGCAGCCGCCCATGCCGCCAAACAGGCCGGTCACGATATTTGCGGCGCCCTGCGCCAGGCATTCGCGGTTGGGCTTGCCGCGTGTATCGGTCATCTCATCGATCAGGTTCAGGGTCAGCAGCGACTCGATCAGGCCGACCATGGCCATGATCAGCGCATAAGGGAACACGATGCGCAATGTACCGAGGTTCCACGGCACGTCAGGAAGATGGAAGCTGGGCAGGCCGCCCTTGATCGAAGCCAGGTCACCGACCGTGCGGGTGTCGATGCCGAGCAGGTTGGTCAGCAGCGCCACGGCCAGGATCGCCACCAGCGCCGAAGGCACGGCCCGGGTCACGCGCGGCAGCAGGTAGATGATCGCGATGGCCAGCGCGACCAGGCTCAGCATCACCGCCAACGCCCGGCCGGTGATCCAGTCGCCATGCTGCTGGAAATGCGGCATCTGTGCCAAGAAGATCACGATCGCCAGCCCGTTGACGAAACCCAGCATCACCGGGTGCGGCACCATGCGGATGAACTTGCCCAGTCGCAGCGCGCCGAACAGCAACTGCAGCAGCCCCATCAACACCACCGCGGCAAACAGATACTGCACGCCGTATTGCACCACCAGCGCCACGATCACCACGGCGATGGCGCCGGTGGCGCCGGAAATCATGCCCGGGCGCCCACCCAGCATGGCCGTGATCAGGCACATCATGAAGGCGGCGTACAAGCCGGTCAGCGGATTGACGTGGGCGATCACCGCAAAGGCGATCGCCTCGGGCACCAGGGCAAAGGCCACGGTGAGACCGGACAAGACATTGTTTTTCGCTTGCGCGAGCGAGAGCGACATGGAAATCCCTGTTGTTCGACGCCAGCGCGGCCGGCATCGACGATGCCTTCGGCTGGCGGCGGATTCACGAAAACGCGCGGTGTCGGACATGGCGACACGGCGCAGCAGACGGAAGAACAGAGGGGGCGCTTACACTGGCGGAAGATCCTGGGGGCCGGCGCGAACAGCGCCATGCACGCCGCCCAATATAGCAGGCAGGCTGCCGGATCGGGGCCAGCCTGCTCCGGATTCCGGGCGCGACAGGATCAATCGCCCAGCACGTCCAGCACCGGCTGCGCCTGTGGCTGCCGATCGAGCAAGCGGGCAACCCGCTGCACCCGCTCGGCCAGCGCACCGGCATCGATGCCGCAGACGGTCGCGTGGCCGACCTTGCGGCCGGCCCGCTCCTGCTTGCCGTAGTCGTGCCAGTGCGCATCGACCGTTTCCAGCACGGCCGTCCGCTCCGGCAGTTCGCCGATCCAGTTGAACATCGCCGACATCCCGCGCACACCGGTGTCGCCCAGCGGCATGCCGAGCACGGCCCGCACGTGGTTCTCGAACTGGCTGGTGCGGGCGCCCTCGATGGTCCAGTGCCCGGAGTTGTGCACCCGCGGCGCCATTTCGTTGCCGAGCAACTCGCCATTCCTGACGAACAGCTCCAGCGCGAACACCCCCACGTAGCCCAGCCGTTCGGCCAGGATGCGGGCCAGTTCGGTGGCGCGTTCCTGCAGCACATCGCTGTCCGGCGCCGGCGCCAGGCTCATCGACAACACGCCGTCGACATGCCAGTTGCGGGTCAGCGGCCAGGTGCGGAAGTCACCGTCGCGGCCGCGCACGGCAAGCACCGACAACTCGCGCTCGAACGGCACGAAGGCTTCGAGGATCAGTCCATGGGCCGGTGCCTGCGCGCCGAGCGCCGCCCAGGCCGCGTCGGCATCGGCCACCTCTCGCAAGCGGAACTGGCCCTTGCCGTCATAGCCGAGCCGCCGCGTTTTCAGGATGGCCGGCGCGCCGACCCGTGCCAGCGCCTGATCCAGCTGCTCTCGGGTGTCCACCGTCATGAAGTCAGGCGTGGACAAACCGCATTCGCGGAACAGGGTTTTCTCCGCCAGCCGATCCTGCGCCACCGCCAAGGCCTGCGGCGCGGGAAACACCGCCACGCGTTCGGCCAGCCAGTGCGCGGTTTCGGCGGGCACGTTCTCGAAATCGAAGGTCACCACATCCACCTGCGCGGCAAACTTCTCCAGCGCCGCGTAGTCGGTCCAGTCCGCCACCACCAGCGGCGCGACCTGGCCCGCGCAGGCATCGGCCGCGCTGTCCACCACCAGTGACTTCACTCCCAGCGGCGCCGCCGCCAACGCCAGCATGCGCGCCAGCTGGCCGCCACCGAGTACGCCCAGCACGGGCTGCTGCCGCGGGCTCATTGGCGCGGGTCCGGCTGTTCCAGCACGGCCTGGGTCTGGCGCTGCCGCCAGTTGTCCAGCGCCGCCGCCAGGGCAGGATCGTGCAGGGCCAGCACCGCCGCCGCCAGCAGGCCTGCGTTCACCGCACCGGCGCGACCGATGGCCAGCGTTCCGACCGGGATGCCGGCCGGCATCTGGGCGATCGACAGCAGGGAATCCATGCCGTTGAGCGCCTTCGACTGCACCGGCACGCCGAACACCGGCAGCCGGGTCTTGGCCGCCAGCATGCCGGGCAGATGGGCGGCCCCACCGGCGCCGGCGACCACCACCTGGATGCCGCGGGCCGCCGCCTGTTCCGCGTAGCTGAACAACAGGTCCGGCGTACGATGCGCGGAGACCACTCTGACCTCATGGGCAACGCCCAGTTCGGTCAGCACGTCGACCGCGTGCTGCATCGTTTCCCAGTCCGAGCGCGAGCCCATCACGACGCCGACGCGCGGCTGCATGCTTGTTCCTGTCATGGCCGGAATGCCCAAAAACGGCTATTGTACGGGCTTTCTCCACCCCGGCACACCCAAGCGAACCATGGACAAGCGCCTGCTAGACATTCTGTGCTGCCCGGTCAGCAAAACTCCGTTGCGTCCCCTGAGCAAGCGTGAACTCGAGGCACTGAACGAGGGCATCGGCAGCGGCAAGGTCGACACCGTAGCCGGCGTGGCGGTGGGCCAGCGGGTCAGCGAAGGCCTGATCACCACGGACGGCAAGGTGATCTACCGGGTCGAGGACGGCATTCCGGTCATGCTGCCCGAAGAAGGCATCGGCACGCTGCAACTGGCCGATTTCCCTGCGGCCTGAGGCCGCAGCACCGGCCTGAAACGCCGGACCGCGCATGACACGGGGGCGTCATTTCGCTTATCGTCAGCACCTGCGCGATCCATTGTGGGTCCTGCCGCACGCCATGTTCCAGGGGTTTGGCGATGAATGAAGCCACCGATACGTCCCGAGTCGTCAACCTGAGCCAGCGCATGGACCCGGCCAGTGAACGCGTGGGCGAATTGCTGAGTGCGGTGCGCAACATCGCCGGCAAGCACTTGCAGCAGTGGACCGGCAATGCGTTCGAGCACGTCGACGACGCCCTGTTCGACCTGGCCGAAAAGGCCGAGAACAATGCCACCCAGATGCACTATTTCGACGGCATGCGCGAGGTGCGCAAGCGCCGGCCGGCGGTGGAGCGCAGCTTCCTCGGCGCGGTAAGCCGCAACATTGCCGAGCTGGCCCATCCGCCCAAGACCGAATCGATGAACGCGCCGTCACCGCTCGGTGGCGTTGAACTTTCGCTGGTGGCGGACAACGAACTGGAAGAATCGCTGGCAATCACCAGCATGATCGGCAAGAACGAATCGCGGCTTTCGCGCGACCTGTTCTCGGTCAACCAGCGGCTGTCGGTCATCTGCGGCGGCCACAAGGTGGACGATGCGGGCAATCCGGTGGGGCCGGCCGTGCTGGCGCAAGCCTTCCGGCAGGCCCTGCACGAACTCAGCGCCGACATGCGCGTCAAGCTGATCATCTACAAGCTGTTCGATCGCTATGTGTTGTCCTGCCTCGAAGAGCTTTACCAGGACATCAACACCGAGCTGGTGCGCGCCGGCGTGTTGCCGCAACTGCGCCACGAGATCACCCGCGGCGGCGCCAAGTCGGGGGCGGCCAGCGCCCTGGCCGCGGGCGCGGATTCCGCCAGCGGTGGCGCCGACGAGGCCGGCGATATCCCGAGCGACCTGCTGCAGACCCTGCATGCCCTGTTCAGCGCGCGGCGCCCGCACGCCGGCGTGGGCCTGGGCACGGCGAGCCTGCCCAGCGGCCCGCTGCCGTCGGCCAACGAGTTGCTCGGTGCCTTGAGCGTGCTGCAGAGCCAGATCGCGACCGCCGGTCCGCTGCCGCACGCGCAACCGGATGATGCCGCGGTACTGAGCCGCGAGGTGCTGCAGCTGAAGGGCCAGTTGCTGACCCAGCTCGGCGCCCTGCGTGGCGAGAAGCCCAGCCACGTCGCCACCATCGATGAAGACACCATCGACCTGGTCGGCATGCTGTTCGAATTCATCCTGGAAGACCGCAACCTGCCTGCCGCGATGCAGGTGATGCTGGCGCGCCTGCAGATCCCCTATCTAAAGGCGGCGATCCTCGACCGCAAGCTGTTCGCCCATCGCCAGCATCCTGCGCGGCGGCTGCTCGATTGCCTGGCCGAGCAGGCCAAGGGCTGGTCGCAGGAATCCGACCGCGACCAGCGCCTGCACGACAAGGTGAAATGGATCGTCGACCAGTTGCTGCACGATTTCGACGATGACATGGGCATCTTCGAACGCCTGCTGGTCGATCTGCAGCAGTTCCAGGATGCCAACAAGCGGCGTTCCGAACTGGCCGAGCAGCGCGTGGCCGAGTCCACCCGCGGCCGCGAGAAGCTCGAGCAGGCGCGCCGCCGCGCCGCCCGCGAGATCCTCGATCGCATCGGCGAGAACAAGTTGCCGCCGCTGGTGCACGGCGTGCTGGCGCGGGCCTGGGCCAACCACCTGGTGCTCACCCTGTTGCGCGAGGGCGAGGATTCGCCCGCCTTCAAGAGCGCCCTGCGCTTCATCGACGAATTCATCGCCAGCACGCGCACGCCACACGATGTCCAGAGCCAGCAGGTGCTGCGCCAGACGCTTCCGGGCATCGAGCGGGCGTTGCGGCAGGGCCTGGCCAACGTGGCGTTCCAGGAACAGGACGTGGAGCGCCTGCTGGCGCAGCTGCACACGTACTACCGTCAGCAACTGGGCGAAACGCTCGGTCCGGCCGAGGTCGTCACCGTCGAGGAAGACGCCGCGATGCTGGCGATCCCCGACAACATCCAGCCCATCGTCGAAAGCCGCAATTCGCAGCAGGACGAACTGGAGGAAGAGGTCGCCGAGGTTCCGCTGGACAGCCCGGAATGGCATCAGGTGCTGGCGCTGCAACCCGGCACCTGGCTGGAGTTCTGCCTGCCCGACGAGGCCATGACCCGCGCCAAGCTGTCCTGGATCAGCCCGATGAGCGGCCGCTACCTGTTCGTCAACCGGCGTGGCCTGAAAGTGGCCGACTACTCGCCGCAGGAGCTGACCGGGTTGATGACCGATGGCCATGCCCGCGTGCTCGCCGCGAACGCGCTGTTCGACCGGGCGATGAGCGCGATCGTGGGCAAGCTCAGCCAGCCCGACACTCCGGCCCCCGCAGATACCACCGCCGAATGACCCAGCCGTCGCCGCTCACGCCACCCGCCGCCGATCAGATTGCCCTGGATATCGAACGTGCCCTCGCCGAGGATCTCGGCGCGGGCGACGCGACGGCGGACCTTCTTCCCGTCGATGCCCAGGCCCATGCGGTCCTGACCTGCCGCGACGATGCCGTGATCGCCGGCACGGCCTGGTTCAACGCCTGTTTCCGCCGCATGGACCCCGCGGTGCGGATCGACTGGCAGGTCCGTGATGGTGAGCGCGTGGCGCCGGGCACGGTGATCTGCCGGCTTTCCGGCCATGCCCGCTCGCTGGTCACCGCCGAACGTTCGGCGCTGAACTTCCTGCAGCTGCTTTCCGCCACCGCCACCCTCACCGCAAGCTACGTGGCAGCGGTGGCCGGCACCGGCACGCGCGTGCTGGATACCCGCAAGACCATCCCGGGCCTGCGGATCGCCCAGAAATACGCGGTGCGTTGCGGCGGTGGCCACAACCACCGCATCGGGCTGTATGACGCGATCCTGATCAAGGAAAACCACATCATCGCCGCCGGCAGCATTGCCGCCGCCGTCGCGGCGGCGCGCCGCTCGCACTCCAGCCTGCTGCTGGAGATCGAGGTGGAGAATCTCGACGAGCTGGAACTGGCCCTCGAGGCCGGCGTGGACCGCGTCATGCTGGACAACTTCACGCTGGCGGACATGCATGAAGCGGTGAGCCGTGCCGCTGGCCGGGTGGCGCTGGAGGTCTCCGGCAACGTCGACCTGGGGACGATCGGCGAATACGCCCGCACCGGCGTGGACTTCATCTCGGTCGGCGCGCTGACCAAGCACGTGCACGCCGTCGACCTGTCGCTGCGCCTGCAACTGGATTGACCGAAGCGCCGGCCGGGCCATCGGCTCCGGCGGCTTGCACTGGATCGGCGGCACCCACACACTGAAGGGATGAGCGACGTCTTCAACCTCCTGCTGCTGCTTGGCCTTGTCGCCATCGTGGCCGCGTGGCTGAAGCTCAGCACGGCCCGCGAGCGGGCGGTGCTGGAGGCCCGGCGCCAGTGCGAGCAACACGGCCTGCAACTGCTCGATGAAACGGTCGGGTTGCGCGCCCTGCGGCTGCGCCGGGTCGACGGCCTGCTGCGGGTCGAACGCTGTTACGGATTCGAGGTGAGCATCGACGGCCACGATCGCGAGCCGTGCCGGCTGTGGATGCTGGGAAACAGCCTCAGCGGCCTCAGCCTCCCGGTGATCGAACTGCTGCCCCACGAGGCCTCGGCCAACCGGGCCGACAACGTGGTGCCGCTGCGTCCACGCAAGATTGACCGCCTGAACTGACCGGCTGTCGCGCCGGCCCGCCTGCCCACGCCCCGACGATGCGGGGCTGCGAATCCTCCGCGCTACTTCACCACCCGCAGATGCGGCGCGCTGCGCTTCGGCTTGGAACCCGCATCCTCGGCGCCGCCGGTGCCCGGCGTGCTGTCGTCCGGCTCGGGCGCGGACGGCGGCGGGTCGCCACCCTCCTCGTCGGCGGGGAACATCATGCCCTGGCCGTTCTCCTGCGCGTACAGCGCCAGCACGGCCAGCACCGGGATCTGGATCGACTGGCTGACACCGGAGAAACGCGCCTGGAAGCTGATCCAGTCATTGCCCAGGTCGAGGTTCGCCACCGCCCGCATCGCCAGGTTCAGCACGACCTGGCCGTTCTTGATCACCTGCGGCGGCACCCGCACGCCGGCAAACGTCGCATCCACCAGGATGTAGGGGGTCAGTTCGTTGTCGCTGATCCAGTCGTAGATCGCCCGCAGCAGATACGGCCGATTGGACGTCATTGGCACTACTTCATTCTTGCTCATGGTCCTGCCGCATCGCCTTTTCCTGATCGGTCATGCTGCGCGCAAAACCCTGGCTGTGAAACAACCGCTCGCCGTAATCGATCAGCGGCTTGCCTTCCCTGCCCAGATCCACGCCCAGCCACGGCAGTCGCCAGATGACCGGCGCCACCAGGCAATCGGCCAGGCTCATTTCGGGATTGAGGAAGAACTTCGCCGCCTTGAACAGCGGCACGGAAGCCAGCAGGTGCTCGCGCAGGCGCTTGCGGGCCGCGTCCGCCGGCCGGCCACCGGCACGGATGATGTCGACCTCGACCAGCCAGTCCTTCTCGATGCGCACGGCCGCCACGCGCAGCCGCGCCCGCGACTGCGGATCGATCGGCATCAGCGGGGGGTGCGGGTAGCGTTCGTCGAGGTACTCGCAGACCACCGAGGTATCGAACAGGGTCAGGTCGCGATCGACCAGGGTCGGCGTGCTGGCGTAGGGATTGAGGTCGATCAGGTCCTCGGGAGGACGTGCCGGATCAACCAGGACGCGTTCGTAGCTGACCCCCTTGGCGGCAAGAACCAGCCGGGCGCGATGACATTGCACGTCATCGGCGGTGGTGTAGAGCGTCAATACGGTACGCGAGCGAGCGCTTGGGACCATGCGCAATTCCCCATCGGTGAGACGACTGCGGCGGCTCGTGGCCGCCGCAGTCGGTTGATGCCATCGGGCTTCAGTGAACGTCCTTCCAGTATTCCTTCTTCAGCATGGCTGCCAGCAAGGTGAAGAACGCCAGGAACAGCAGCACCCAGATGCCGTAATGGTGACGCTCCAGCGCCGCCGGCTCGGAGGCATATTCCAGGAACGTGGTCAGGTCGCGACTGGCCTGCTGGAACTGGGCCGGCGTCAGCTTGCCCGGCTGCGACAGCACCAGCTTCTCGACCCTGGCGTCCTCGCCCGGCTTGGCCTCGGTCATCACCGCCGTCTGCAGGCCCTGCAATTCCCACAGCGGGAACGGCATCGATGCGTTCGGGAATACCGTGTTGTTCCAGCCGACCGGACGGCTCGGGTCCAGGTAGAACGAGTTGAGGTATGCGTTGACCCAGTCCGGGCCCTTGGCGCGCACTTCCAGCGAAAGATCCGGCGGTGCCTTGCCGAACCACTTGGCCGCCATGTCCGCCGGCATGTGGGAAACCACGGGTTCACCGAACTTGGCGCCGGTGAAATTGAGGTTTTCCATCACTTCGGCTTCGGTCAACCCCAGGTCGCTGGCGATCCGCTCGTAGCGCATGTACTTGAGCGAGTGGCAGCCGACGCAGTAGTTGAAGAACAGCTTGGCACCGCGCTGCAGCGAAGCCTGGTCCTGCACGTTGGTGCCGGCGGGCGGCAGGCCGCCCTCTTCCGACGCCTGCACCGAGGCACTGCCGACGATCAGACTGAACGCCAACGCCACCGGGAAGATGTATCGCTTCATTAGCAGCTGCCGCTTAGTCATGCGTCGTCACCCGTTCCGGAACCGGCTTGGTCTTTTCCCAGCCGAAGTGTGTATAGACCCAAAGGAATGCGAAGAAGCCGAAGTAGATCAGCGTCATCAGGCGACCGAACAGGTTTTCCCAGAACGTCACGTCGACATCGCCGAACCAGACCGGGATCACTTCGGCGGTGATGCCCGCGCCAACCGCACCCAGCGCGATGAACGACACCACGAACAGGCCCAGTGCCACCTTGAAGCCGGTGCCGCGGTAGCGGATCGACTTGACCTTGCCGCGGTCGAACCAGGGCAGCGCGAACAGCACCGCGATGGCGCCGAACATCGCCAGCACGCCCCACACGGCGGAGCCGAGGAAGGACGGGATCATGCGCACGATCGCGTAGAACGGGGTGAAGTACCACACCGGCTTGATGTGCGACGGGGTCGCCAGGTTGTTCGCCGGGATGAAGTTGTCGTGTTCGAGGAACCAGCCGCCGAAGGTCGGCGCGAAGAAGATGATGAAGGCGGCGATCAGCAGGAAGAAGCCCACGCCAACCAGGTCCTTCACCGTGTAGTACGGATGGAACGGGATGCCGTCGGCCGGCTTCAGCGCATCCCAGCGGTTGCCCTTGGGACCCTTCTTGATCTCCACGCCATCGGGGTTGTTCGAACCCACTTCATGCAGGGCCGCGATGTGCAGCACCACCAGCAGCAGCAGCACGATCGGCAGCGCGATCACGTGCAGGGCGAAGAAGCGGTTCAAGGTGGCGTCGGCGGGCAGGAAGTCGCCCATGATCCATTCCACCAGCGTGTTGCCGATGTAGGGAATGGTGCCGAACAGCGAGATGATCACCTTGGCGCCCCAGAACGACATGTTGCCCCACGGCAGCACGTAGCCCATGAAGGCTTCCGCCATCAGCACCAGGAAGATCAGCATGCCGAGCAGCCACACCAGCTCGCGCGGCTTCTTGTACGAGCCGTACATGATGCCGCGGAACATGTGCAGGAACACCACCACGAAGAACAGCGAGGCGCCG
>Ga0209941_1000199_pt1 | contig 105650 bp, 95 predicted proteins | sample ThiBiot_300_plan_FD_183945 | JGI IMG/M metagenome (GOLD analysis project Ga0209941, IMG submission 183945) | Wastewater bioreactor microbial communities from Cape Town, South Africa - Thiocy_solids_1 (SPAdes) | ecosystem: Engineered > Bioremediation > Thiocyanate > Unclassified | place: South...
AATTCAAAACCACTAAAGATGCTTTTACATGTTTCAATTAAGTTTACCACTTCATAGGTGAGTGTTCCATTTTCCTTCATCCGCTCGTAGTCCGCATTAAATTCTTCTTCGATAACTGAGCGGATACACTGATAGCGGGATGGTTTCAATTCCTCTGTCAAAGCACTAAAGCATAATTCTTCAATGATATATTGGGGTCTTCCTTCATCAAGAAGCTGCGCTACCATCGGCATGACTGTATTTACTTTTTCTTCCAGATACCCGGTAACTGAACAACTCTCCTGTAAGCTGAGCATCAGTTCAGGATTGTTGTGGACGATATACGTCCACAACTTTTGCATCAATACATTTTGCATACTTTCCTGATTTTTTTAAACACCAAAGAAGGATTGAATAACAGTAGCTACCACTACGAGGAAAATACAACTGCCAAACCAGGCGGCGGCAACTTTGCCTGTGTCCTGGTCACCTGCATTCCATTTCTGGTACACCTTTACAGCGCCTATCAATCCCAATAATGCGCCTACAGCATACATGAGATTGGTACCTGCCGAAAAGTAGCTGCGAACTTTGGTATTCGCTTCATTGATACCCTCAATACCGTCCTGTGCAAATGCACCATAATGAATAAGGGTTAGTGCCACTACGACACCGAGCATGATTAACTTTCTACGGTTAAAGTTTTTAGTTTTCCAACTGCACATTTTCATAATACACGTTTATTAAAGTTTAAAATAAAAAGAGAGACGATAAAAAAGCGGAGCGGCTTCGCCACCTCATTACCCACTATTCCTGTCACACTTGCCCTTACGCACGGGGACGGGTGGGAAAGCACACTCCGCTGAAGACTGTTACATTCAATCCTTCCACACTAAATCCGCTTCATCCTCTGTAAGTGTAACAGTCCCATATTTTTCACATTCTGATATTATAAGTTCATTTACTGATGCCCGGAGAGACGAATTTTTTACTGATGGATATTCTTTCAATACAAGGCTCAGGTACTGCTTAAATTCCTGCGGAATCATCTTTCGACGGGAAGCATCTGCAATTAATGCTTTAAGACGTTCGATAAGATGTTCTAACTCTGTAAACTCTTTATCCGTTGTTTCTTCAAATGAGGCCTCAGATGGATGGATATTTCCGTCCGTGGATGAAGGATACTCACCTTTTGAGTTGAAGGGTAAGGCTGTTTTCAGGTTTAATTTCCGCCTGCCGGATAACAGGTCTTTCATGTCTTCTGCATAATATCGTATTCCTACGAAGAGATAGTAAATTGCCAACAATATGGTCACTGTAATGAAGTAGTCCGTCCATGAGATGTTTGTAAACATGTGCTTCTTATTTAATTGTGTTTCGCTAATCAATCTTCGCTGTTAAGGCGCTTCCGATTGTTTTAATTTCTACACAAAAGAACACCTACATGAAAGCGTGTACAAGTCCAACTTTTTTTATTTTTATTTTGTACCCTTGTACCTCTTGACTATCAACTAAGAAATTTTTATTAAAGCGGTAAACGCATAACTAATTGGTTTTTCTATTTCCAAAAAAATCTTTAAACAAAGGAAATTCTTCAAGTAAACCGACGTTTAAATCCCATAATGATTCATAGAATTTAACTGTATATTTGATCAACCAGATATTCTGATTAACAAAAGAAAAGCTACTGAAAGGGAAATTTTTAATGAACATAAAAGAACTGAAACCAAAAAAGGCGCTCAACAAAGCATTTTTAAAAGTAAAGCCAAACAGAACTGATATTGAGCGCTTTAAAACAAATCTCATCCAGCTTCTCGACCGGACAAACGATACCGAATCAGAAGAATTTCATAAAAACCTTGTTTCTGATTTTTTAAAAAAGACTTATTACGATCCCGCTTATTTTATCAATACCAAAGGACGCAAAGACCTTGTGATTCATAACGGAAACAATGCCGCCTCGCCTGTTGGTGTGATCATTGAAGCAAAAAAACCAACGAACAAAGGCGAGATGATAACGACTGAAAAGCTGAATGCAAAGGCTTTTCACGAACTGATGCTTTATTACCTCGAGGAAAGGATCACTCACAAAAATCTCGAATTAAAGCATCTTGTTATCACCAATATTAATGAATGGTTCATCTTTGATGCAACGCTTTTTGAAAGGCTGTTTGCAGAAAATAAAAACCTGGTAAAACAATTTAATGATTTTGAAGGGCAAAGATTATCAGGTATTAAAACAGATTTCTTTTATAAACAAATTGCAGAGCCGTTTTTGGCGCATCTTACGCAGGAAATTGAATTCACCTATTTCGACATACGCGATTATCAAAACCCGCTTCGCAATTCCAACAAAAGCGATGATAATAAACTGATCGCTTTATTTAAGCTTTTATCGCCGGAGCATCTTTTAAAGCTTCCTTTTGCCAATGACAGCAACAGCCTTGATAAACGTTTTTATACAGAGCTGCTTCACATTATCGGACTTGCAGAAACCAAAGAAGGAAGTAAGAAAATTATTGGCAGAAACAAAGAAGGTGAAAGAAATTCAGGTTCCATTTTGGAAGATGCCATTATTCAGTTAGACAGTCTTGATAAGATCAGCCGCCTTGATAACGCCACTCATTTTGGCACCACAAATGACGAACGCTTGTTCAATATTGCACTGGAATTAAGCATTACATGGATGAACAGAATATTGTTTTTGAAACTTCTGGAAGCGCAATTGATTTCTTATCACAAAGGCGACGAATCATTTTCTTTTCTCAATTTCAATAAGATCAAAAATTTTGACGATCTCAATAGTTTGTTCTTCCAGGTGCTGGCAAGAAGATTCGAAGAACGAAACGCCGATGTAAAACAGGCATTTCAGCAAGTGCCTTACCTGAACAGTTCGCTTTTTGAACCTACAGAAATAGAACAACAAACGCTTTTTATCAGCAATTTAAAGGACGATAAGACGCTGCCGGTTCTTCCTTCAACAGTTTTGAAAAATGAACAAGCTAAAAAGAGAACCGGCAACCTCACCACACTGCAATATTTGTTTGAATTTCTCAATGCCTATGATTTCAGCAGCGAAGGCTCCGAAGAGATACAGGAAGACAATAAAACACTGATCAATGCTTCTGTACTCGGGTTGATCTTTGAAAAAATAAATGGTTACAAAGAAGGTTCTTTTTTTACACCCGGCTTCATCACGATGTATATGTGCCGCGAAACGATCAGCAAAGCCGTTATTCAAAAGTTTGGTGAATATTGTCTAAATAATGATTTGCAGGATTCAAGGATTGAAAGGATGGAGGATATTTATGATTTGGTTCCCAAAAGTATTAGTCGGGCAAAAGCAAACGAGATCATTAACAGCATTAAGATTTGTGATCCGGCAGTAGGCTCTGGCCACTTTTTAGTTTCTGCATTGAATGAAATGATCGCTGTAAAAAGTTATCTCAAAATACTGGAGGATAAATCCGGTAAATCTCTGAACCGTTATGAGATACAAGTAGTAAATGATGAACTGATCATAACTGATGAAGACGGAGATTTCTTTGAGTATCATCCTAACGATCCTGAAAGCCGGCGAGTACAGGAAACGCTATTTCATGAGAAGCAGACGATCATTGAAAATTGTTTATTTGGTGTTGACATCAATCCAAATTCGGTAAAAATATGCCGGTTACGTTTGTGGATCGAGTTGCTGAAAAATGCTTACTATAAAAATGCTACAGAATTAGAAACACTTCCCAATATTGACATCAATATCAAATGCGGAAACTCTTTGGTGAGCCGCTTCGCGATAGATGCTGACCTTACCCAGGCGTTGAAAAAAAGTAAATGGACGATAGATAGTTATCGAATTGCTGTGGATACTTATCGCAACGCAGAAAACAAAGAACAGAAAAGGGAAATGGAGCGGCTGATAAGGGATATTAAAAATGATTTCCGAAGCGAAATATCTTTGAACGACCACAAGATAAAAAAGCTGAGAAAATTATCCGGTGAATTGTTTACGCTTACCAACCAAACACAGCTTTTTGAAAAAAGCCAAAAAGAAAAAGCCGCCTGGAATAAGCAGGTACAAAAGTTGACCTCGGAAACCAAAAAGCTGGAAGCAGAAATAGAAGAAATAAAGAACAATAAGATTTATGAAAATGCTTTTGAGTGGCGGTTTGAGTTTCCAGAAGTGTTGGATGATGAAGGTAAGTTTGTAGGGTTTGATGTGGTCATTGGGAATCCGCCGTATGGAGTTGACTTATCGGACTACGAAAAAGAGTATCTGAAAAATCACTTTGTTTCAACTTCAGGTGAAGTGGAAATTTATACCTATTTCATTGACTTGGCATTTAAGAAATTATTAAAAAACAATGGATATTTTTCTTACATAACTACAAACACAATTTATTATCTTAATAAATTTTCTCCTGTCAGAAAAGAAGAATTCTTAGATAATACAATTATATCACTTTTAGAACTTGAAAAGCAGGTGTTTGCTGATGCTCCTGATATTGTACCTGCTATCTATGTTTTGCAAAAGGGCAAAGTTTTAAATAATTTAATTACACTATATAAATCCCAAGAAACAAAACGTGTTTACGATCTTATAAACTTTGAGGGATTTAGTATCAATAAAATTGAGCAAGATAAATTTGAAAATAAAAGCGATCATGTTTTTAATCTGACAACTAATGAATTGAAAGAAAATTTATTAAATAAACTATCTGGATTGAAACCAGTAAAGAATTTTTATAAGGTAGTATATGGGATAAAGACAGGAAATAATAAGAGATTTTTATCAAAAGAAATCGTTGATAAATCAAACTGGAAAAAATGTGCTTCATCCGCAAACAATATTAAAAAATACGTAATAGATTGGCAAGGGGACTATCTGAATGTTTGCAAGGAATTGGCTGGATTAAATAATATAAATTATGAGCAACCAAAGATTCTAATACAATATATCCGAAAAATAAGTATGCCGATTAGGCTTGTTTGTGCTCTTGATATTAGAGGAGAATACTATCCACTTAATAACTTTTCTTTTATCATTTCTGAAAATGGGAATTCCCTCGAGAGTCTTTTAGGAATATTAAATTCAACATTAATGAATTGGTATTTTTCTAATTGTTTTGTCGATTACAATATAAAACCTAAATACATTGAACAATTGCCTTTGCCTACAATCGTTCATTCTAATGAATTAGAGAACAGTGTCAAAAAAATAATATTAGCAAAATCAGAAAATATACAATCCGATACATCTTTTCTTGAAAATCAAATCGATCAATTAGTTTATGAACTTTATGATTTGACAGAAGAAGAAATAGCGATTGTGGAGAATGGCAGTAAATAAAGAATATAAAAAGTATGCTAATGAATATTTGCCCTTTAACGGGATTAAGAATGGATCCATCAGAATCAAAAATCTATCCAACTACAGACATGACGTACACTTATGAATTCATATTGGTAGGAAAAGTAAAAATTGCTCTTCCGACTTATCAAAATTTTATAAACAGTAAGCTTTTCAAACATCCTATACTTGCTGGAATTTGTCGGGAGTCATTTGAAAATAAAACTGAACCTCCATTAATAAATACTGACTTTCTTGAAAACGGTATAAAAAATATAAATTATCCCAAAACATTTATCGAAAAAAGTTTGCAACTTTTAAAGTTTATGTATAAAAATGAAGGCAATGATTATGCAGATTTTGAATTTAATTCAATCAGAGATTATCCTTTGGCTTACGCGACAGGAGAAGAAGAGTTTAATAAAATAATTGACCATTTAGAAAATAAATATTTTATTAAAATTGGAAATAGGTTAGGAATGGCAGGACATAGAATAGTTTATCAAAAAGTAACACTGATGGATTATGGCATTGAAGAGGTTGAAAAAGAATTACCTAAAATTCCAATGATAGGACTTGTAAACCAAGAAATTTCTACCGGAGAACAAAGGATTGACTCAATTATCAATCATGCAAAAAAACTATTTTTTGAAGAACCAACAACTTTAGATAAAATGCGTTCAGCATGTGAAAGTTTAAGTTATGTTCTTGAACCCTTGAGAACAGAATGCGAAAAATTATTTACCAAAAGGGATGTAAATGATTTTTTTAAAATTATAAATGAATTTGATATTAGGCATAACAAGGACTCAACAAAACAAATTCAATTGCCCGAACAATTAGAATGGATATTTTATTCTTTGCTAAATACAATCAATACATATACTAAACTAAAAAAAAGGATGCCAGTTTAAAATGGATTTTTTTTAAGTCAATTAAAAAAGTTGCCTTACTATGCAAGAATATTTAACTTTTGAAATATCATTTCCGGATGTAGATTTTGACAAGTTCATTCCAATTGATGCAAAGGTCGCGCATACCCATCAGGCATATCTTTTTACCGATGAAAACGAAATTGAAATTAGAATCTTTTTTAAATCTGAAACATATTTTGGTGAGAAGCTAAGCCGCTGGTTTTCAAAAATTAATTGGCGTTCTTTTGGCTCTTTTATTTCTGTTGATAAGGTAAATGAGAATTTAAGAGTATTAGATATTGATTTTAAAAATTCAGCATTAATTACTGCAAGAAACAGCACAACCCAATTTGAGAATGGTTTTCAATATATAAGAATCTTTGTTAGTTCAGTTAAAAGCTACTGGGAACCTTCAAAGGAAAAAAAGAATACTGGGGAATTTTATTTTAATGAACCCGGATTTACTCTTGTCAGTGATTATTATACAACTTTAGGGGGATGGGATGGAAAATTCAGTATTGATAGAATGAATGGAATGGATGAATTTTATAAAATTGGAAAAGCGGAATTCCGGCCCGAGTTACACTTCAGTTATTCTGATCAACGGAACAAGAAGGAAGTAATAATCACTAAAGAGCCAAAGCTACAATTCCATTATGAAAAATCAGTAACAGAAGAAGAAGCAATAATTTATGCAGAAACGATTCGTCTTTTAGCTTCCTTCTATTTTCACAACGAAATGGCCTTTTTAGTACAAAAAATTTATTTGACGGAATATAGTATAATAATAAAAAAAATACAGAAGAAAGATTCGAAAGACGAAGGTTTCGCCAATTTATGGGGAATGAAGAATTATTGGAGTTTTCATGAATTAATGCAATCAAATTGGCAAAGTAAAACGAGAGAAAACTTTATGAAACTCTCTAAGGCTATTGAATTATTTAATTATTCTCACACCTTGGACAAAAATTCCAAATTTCTTATACGCTTTAATATTATTGAATTATGTAGCAGTAAAATATCAAAAAATCCAATAAAATTTCAATCAATATTAAATGATAAAGAACAAAAAAAAGTATACAACAAAGCACGCGATTTAATACTTCAAACCATTCATTCGACAGAACAAAAAGATTTTCTAAAAAAATGGGAAATTTTAAGTGATAAAATAAAATACAAACCAATGAAAAGTCCGTTAATTCAATTCTTTCAAAACCAAAATTTGGATCCTAAAGAGTTTCCTATTTCAGTTAATGAATTAATGAAGATTAGAAATAACCTTACACATGGAAGTATTTCTAAAATAAACAATGATCAGCTTGATAAAGCAAATATTTTGCTTTATCGAATTGGAGGAATTTTAATTTTGAACCTCATGGGAATCAGTGAATGGAAATTGGACAAAAACATAAAATAAGTAATCTTCCTGTAAAATCTGCCATGTAGTGCAGTATAGAGCCGAAGGTTTTCTGTGTAACTGCTTTGTAGGTTCGGAAGAACTTATCTATTTTGCTCTTCTCAATTTCCAATAAGGGATAATAATAAAATCACTTTCTAAAAACACCTGAATCTCTTTCAAGTCAACAAAGCCATGTGCAATCAGATTTATAAAATTAACCTTCTTAATGTGAGCAAAGGATTGCAACCCCTAACGCTAAAAAAGCCTCACCTTCATTTTTTCCTCCACAAGCAGTATGACAAACGAAATAATTTTTTCATACCGCTTGCCCATGGCTATGCAGAAGAAACAAGAGTTAATCCGTTTTATTCCCGACTATTCCGTTCCTACATTGCGGTAACAAAGCCGTTTAACACTTGTAAAAGCCAAATAATATTCAATATTCCTTTATTTTCTTAATCATTTTTTCGAGTGTTTGAATAGCAATCTCTTTGTCTCTTGTTTCAGCAACATAAGATTTACTGCGCATGGAATCATAAGAAAGATTTTCTTTATAAGGAGTAGAAAGATGCGGAACGATTGTTTTGAACACTTCGTTCATTGATTTGGCTATGAGGATTTTCAATTCATCAGCCGCCCGTAGTATAAGAGCAATCTGATCTGTAGATAATACACACAATACTTTAGCTTTTTCTTTTTCAACAGGCGTTTTTTCTTTTACACCTGCCACTTTATCCTTTAATGGAACAATGGAGAAATGAAGTTTTTTTTCAAGATAGAAAATTTCCTGGCTAAACCAGTTGCTTAGCTCATCTTTAAGATCAACTTGCTGTGGATATAAGGCAATCCCTAACTTTCTGTGCATCTGGTTAAATTCTTTGAAATGAATGAGTAAGCAATCCATTCTTTTGGAAACATCGTCATGAGTATTTATTTTATTTGCAATTTTTTGCGTGAGATAATTCATGTACTCTGTATTGTTGAAATTGAGATAGATAAGTATTCTGTCTAATGAGGTATAAGTACATTTATTTTCTTCAAGCGCCTCTATCGCTTCCAGCTCATTTAGAAATTCCTTGATATAAAATAGTTTCTGAAACGTGACGGGATTACCCTCATCATTCTCAATAGAAAAGAACAGGCAATTCACAACAATATCCCTAAGCTGGTCATCAATTACCTGCTTTGATAATTTCAAATTCAATTTGTCTATTCGGGGCTTTAGCTCTTTTTTTGTAACCGAAAGATAAGTTAATGGTACACGTTCATCCAGGCATAAATAGTCGGAAAATCGGGTTTCAATAAAAGACAACAGTTGGTCCACGCAGGTAATAGTTTCATTTGCAAGACGCTTTAGTGCTTTTTTCTTACTGGGAATTGCTTTGTTATTTTCCAAAGCCTGGTCGAGGAGAATAATCAGATCTGAATGGTACTGTTTTAGGAATAGCCCGATCTGTTTTTCCTTCGTTAACCCAAATACATGGTTTTTCAGACGAGATTGGAATTTCGTCTTTTCCTCTGCCATTTGGGTGAGAATCGTTTTTATTTGCTCATCAGTTACTGTTGCATCATCGTTTTTCGCCGGATTAAGAGAAACGGTAATCAAGTAGTCGAGCCATTCTAAAATATATTTTCCGCACATGTCTCATAGATTGAATACGGTGAACATTTTATGTTCAAAGTTGAGTATTCAAGCTCAGCGAAAGAATAAGGCATTTACCGCATTTTCGTACTCAAAAAGCAGTATATTAATGAGTTAGTTACGAAAAAGCACTATTGCAGTCACGTTTTCAATTTGTTAATCAACTCAACCTTATTGGTTACACACACTTTTTCAAATATATTTTGAATATGCTTAGAAACCGTCTTTTCTGATATAAACAGGGTTTGGGCAATTGCTTTATAACGGACACCCTTTAAGATAAATCTTACAATTTCTGTTTCCCTGCTGGTAAGCAGATAAAGTTTGCATTTTTCATCCAAAGCAGCAGGAATGCCTGTATTCGATGGATTAGTTTCAGAGCCATTTAGGATTTTAAGATTTGAGATGGATTGATCTAAAATGGCTTTCTTCTGCTTCATGATATTGTTCAGCACAGTTTCAATTTTCTGATAAAGCACTTCAAAGGAGAATGGCTTCTGAATAAAATCAATAGCGCCCAGGCGCAAGCCTTTAAGTTTATCTGTTGGATCTGATTTTGCCGTCAGGAATATAATTGGGATATGACTATAACCACTTTGTTCCGAAATTACTTTAGCAAATGCAAATCCATCCATTTTGTCCATCATAATATCGGAAAGGATTAAATCAGGTACAACAGGTAGATGCTCCAATTTCTTTAATGCTTCCGATCCATTTAGTGAAGAAAAAACATTGTATTTGAGGCTTAACTTTTTAAAAAGAAAATGAAGCATCGCTTTATTATCCTCAATAATTAATATGGATTGCCGCTCAGGAAGATAAGGTGTATCAAGCATGTCGAAGTTTTCGATGCTATAGATCAGGGACTGGGCTTTTGATGTACTCGAGGCTTTAACATCACCTTCTTTTAAACTGTATCTGTCAAGTGTTATTATAATTTTCGTTCCGAGCTTTTCTGTAGGATTACTTTCAACTTGAATATGTCCGCCTAAACTGTCTGTTACCTTTTTCACAATCGGCAATCCAAGCCCCATGCCTTGCAAGTCTGATTTTTTATGACCGATTTGGTAATAAGGTTTAAATATTTTGTGATGAAGGTTAGATGCTATTCCAACACCGTTATCCTTTACAGAAAAAATTATTTTATTATCAACAGCTCGCAGGGTTGTTTCTATCTTTCCACCTGTGTTTGAAAATTTAATAGCATTCTCTATGACGTTATTAACTATCCTGTTGATAGCATTCGGATCTGCTTTTATAAGAATGTTGTCCTCGATATTTTTACTGCATAGAAGGTTTTGTTTCTGGCAGTAATATTCAAATAAGAGAAAGCTGTTCTTCAAAATTTCACTGAAATCCGTTATCTGATTGTGATTATAGACACCGAAGCCTTTTGTAAATCTTTCCAGATCAAACAAATTAGTTATGTCGTTCGTCAGCTTGTCAATACCTCCCTTGATAATATCCAGTTCAGCAACTGATCCGTACTTGTTAATATATTCTTCCAAATAATTGTTGACAAGTGTTAACGGCGTTTTTGTTTCATGGACGAGATTAATAAAGTTGTTGGTCTTCTGCTCATTCATTTTCTCCAGTTCTCTTGTCCTCTTATCAACTTCTTCCTGCAAACTTGTATTCCAGTTACGAAGAAGTAGTTCGGATTGTATTAGCCTTTCATGTTCCAGCCTGGTTTGTTTTATATGACGGCTTACCTGAAGTCCAAATAAAAGTAGAAATCCGGTGTTTGTAATAGCGGCTTCTATAGCCTGGCTCTCATTAAAATAAGTGGTAAAAGGGACGCCAATCCAGGGTGTTACACTTAAAAATAAGATAGCTGCTTCCGTTTTTGATTCCTTGCTTTTAAAATCATTCCCGTATTTATTTTTAATAGCTTTTGTCAGGGAATAGATCACCCATAATGCATACAAAACCGGCAAAAAGAGTAACTGTTGCGCTGTTATCAGGTTACCCGTTTTAGCAAAGACAACAACAAAAATGAGATAAGGAAGTACTAAGAATAAATAGACGCCTCTGTACGCATGAAATTTCATTTTTTCCAATCCAAACGCCTTATAAACATAATATGGGAAATAGCATGGCGTAATAAATCCGGTAGCATAGGCAACAACTTCCTGAAGAAAAAATGACCCTGGCAAATCCCGGTCAGGCAATAAACCACCTGAAATATTGTAAACTATAAGCAAAGAAATAAGGGTGATGTTCAGAATTGTGGTCTTATCTTCTGGTCGGGCTAACTTATAGGTAACCAGATAAAAAAGTATCACCGTTTCTAAACACACAAAGACAAATGTGACAATATGCATTTCAGTTCCGAAAACCAGCATACGCACAATTATTTATCAAGTTCTTTTTTAAGAAAAAATAGTTTATAGCTTAATTCCAGTTCATTATATATCTGGAAGCCGTATTTTTTATACCATGGTAAATTCTTCAATGTTGAAGTTTCCAGGAAGATTGGCCTTTGCTTATGTTTACTATCTTTTATGATTTCATATAGAAGAATGCTGCCAATTCCTTCGTTTTGGTATTCAGGATCAACGCCAACAAACCATAAATAATACATTAACTCTTTGGGCTGTAATTGCTTAATTTTTGATTCTCTGGAAAGTGCCTTTTTAATGTTTTCTACACCTATGCAGGAAAAAATCAGCTTTATGTCCAGTAATATTGATTTTAAAGTCGTTTTCTTTTTATCAGGGTATAATATTAAGGCGCAAGCCTTTCTGTCATCAGAAAGAAAAACATCTCCAAACATATGGCAGACTTCAAAAGAATAATTCATTAATGCACTGATTCTTTTTACTCTTTTTTGATCCTGTTTTACTATATAGTTAACACTTTGATTCGTATCAAATGATTTGGTAAGAATATCAACTACCAAATTTTTGTCATTGTGGTCTGCCTTTTTCATGAGTTTATTATTTTTTGATTTTATTTTTTAATACCTTTTATTGCCTTTGTACGTAAATGAAATAATTCGGCATAATGTCCATTCCTAAAACAAGACTACGATCAGCTATGCGTACTGTGAAAAAACGATATGAAATAAGTACGCAGTTTTCCCTTTGGAGTTACTGCTTAACCTTACTATGTATCCAATGTAATATACCTGCATAAACATCTTCAGGCTGTTTTAAGTGCGAAGCAAATCCAATTTCTGCCTCATCAGTTTTTGTACTAAAGCTAATATAATCTGTCACTTCATCTTCCAAATCATTTTCACGCACTACCTCCCAAACTTTTTGTTTAAATTGATTTATTACTTCCTCATCTTCAACAAAAGAATAATCTTTAAATAATTCATTTAAATAATTTTCAAGTTCACGCTGTGTTTTAGTTTTTAAGCATTGTGCAATAATTTCGTTGTAATTCATTTTCATAAAATATTATTTTTTGAAAGTGAGAAATATATTAATACAATATTCTTTAAAATATCAAAACCAAACTTCCGCCAATAATTAATAATGCACCAACTGCAGTTTTTATAGTTAATGGTTCTCCAAGAAAGACAACCGCTAAAATTATGGCGATGGCAACGCTCATCTTATCTACAGGAGCTACCTGCGATACTTTGCCCAACTGCAATGCTTTAAAATAAAATATCCATGAAAAACCTGTTGCTATTCCGGATAAAGTGAGGAAAATAATATTTTGTTTTGTAAGTGTGTGAATCGTGGAAGCGCCGCCTCTTATAAATGCAATTCCCCAGGCAATAACTAAAATAACAACAGTTCTGATGGCTGTAGCCAAATCTGTATCAACTCCCTTTATTCCTACTTTTGCAAAGATGGCTGTCAATGCTGCAAAGAAAGCCGATAATAAAGCATAAATCCACCACATAATTTATTGATTTAGGGTTACTGATTTTCTTTTGAAATGAAAATATATCCGGCTCATCCCACAAGACAAAGGAATGCTTAATAAAAATGGCGCGGCAACATCCGTTGGATAATGTACTCCCAAATAAATCCGGCTATATGCCACCAAACAAGCCCACGGGAAAAGAAGAAAAGGAAGCCATTTAATTTCTTTCCGCGTTGTAAAAAATAGATAGAAACTTAAAGAGAATACATTGAAAGTATGCGCCGAAAGAAAACCATATTGACCACCTCTGTAATTGTGTACATAATGAAGAAGATTGCTTAAACCCGGTACATGGCTTGGCCTTGACCTCATTACCAACGGCCTTATTACAGAGGCAGAAAGCTGGTCGCTGATCAAAATTAAAGGAAGAATTAGAAAAATTAATAACCAGCCTTGTTTTTTAAGTTTTACAATTAAAACAATCAGTATAAAAGCATACAACGGAAACCAACCTGTTTCACTGCTGGCAAACCACATGATTTTATCCCAAAAAGGATTGTGATGGCCATTGATGAAAAGCAATAATTCTTTGTCAATTTTTTCTAACCAATTTATTATTGTCACTGGTTTTTAGTTTGTTTGTTTTTAGTTTGTTGAAAATATGATGTGTAACGAGGGCAACTATTGTACTAACAACAATAGAACCCAAAATGTCACTTGGATAATGAACACCCAAAACTATGCGTGAATAAGCCACCGCAATTGCCCACAGCCAAATCAGCGCAAGCAACCATTTTTGTTTATAAAATAACAAGCTCATAGAAATTGCTACCACCATGGCATCTCCTGTATGTCCCGATGGAAAAGAAGGGCTGCCCCCGGTAGTCAATTTTTCAATGTATTTGTCCACTTCAAAAGGGCGCTGTCTGTTGATGGTATATTTAAGAATATTAATGATAATGGCATTGATCGTAAAAGCAAAAGCCACCTGGTACTTTCTGAATTTTAAAAATTTAGTTTTTTTAATGAATCCATACATCAAAACAAGGAGTGCTATTGCTATCGCAATAAAGGCAGCAGAGCTCGTTATAAAAATGAAAAAATGATCTAAAGGTTTTAAACGGTTGTGGTTAATCCATTCAAGAATATTTTTATCAATTTCATACATATACAACAACTTATTTTATTATTATACTTTATTCAAAATAAAGTATCGGCTTCTAATTTATTGCAACGCTTAATATTCTTCTGTGATAGAAGTTACGTTAATGATTACCGATTTCTTTTTTATTTATTCCACTCTCACGAATGTTGGAGTAGTTCTTATAAACCAATCTCATCAAACTCGGAAATACAACCAATAACATTAGCAGGCCAACAATAAAACCGCCAACTACCGCAACAGCTAATGGCTGCTGCATCTGCGCCCCCAGGCCAATGCCTAATGCCAAAGGCATCAAAGCCAAAATAGCTCCCAAAGCCGTCATTAAATTGGGCCTGATACGCAGTGCAATTGCATAATCAATTGAATGATTCACATCCCCTGTGGCTTTAAGGTTGGCTTTGAACTGGCTAACAGTGAAAATCGCATTTTCCGCGATGATTCCTACAATCATAATAATTCCTGTGTAGCTGCTCACATTCAATGGAATATTGGTAATGTATAAGGCTAGTATGCAACCGGTGATTCCCATCACTGACACCAGGAGCACCAGAAATGAGATCACCCATTCTTTAAACATAAAAATTAATACGGCTAACACAAGCAGCGTGGCCATTCCTAAAATGAGCAGCAGTTCTTTAAATGATTGTTGCTGTTCAGAATATGCCCCACCATACCCAATACTGTAGCCTTGTGGTAATGGTAACTGCTCTTTAAAACTGGTTTGAATTTCTTTAATTGCACTACCTAAATCCCGTTTATTCAAACGGGCAGTCAGCACAATATTAGATTTTAAATCTTCTCTTCTTTCTTCAATGTCACCGGCAATAACTTCTACTTTACAAAAGAAAGAAAGTGGCCGCGTTGTGCCATCCGGCAAAAAGATCAACTGGCGTTTTAAATGTTCCAGATCATTATCAGCGAAATTTGCAAAGCGAAGTAATATTCTTCGCATTTGTTCGCCGTCCTGTAGCTGCCCAATCTGTACACCACCTGTCATTGCCGCCTGTGCCGGTGAAGGTTCCGGCATGTTTGAATTCATTCCTAATGGAACACCACCGGTATAAGCGCTTAATTGTGTTTGAAAATCGGTAAGGCTGATATTGTACATGTTGAGCTTATCCTGGTCAGGACTGAAGACTAATGACGGGCCTTCAGTTACCAGGCCATTATTGATATCGGTAATCCCTTGTATCTTTTCCAATATTGTTTCTGCCTGTAACGATAATTGTTTTAAAGTTTCATATTTATCTCCAAAAATTTTTATCTCAATTGGCGCAGGTGTACTCATTAAATCACCTAATAAATCTGAAATACGTTGCCCGAAAGCTATATCCAATACTGGGACAACTGCCTGCAGATTTTTTCGTAAATCATCAATTACCTGGGGTGTTGTTTTGGTCCGTGAAGTTTTTAACTGAATTAAATAGTCCCCAAAATTTGCAGGAACAGTTCTAAAAGCCATTTTCATTCCGGTTCTTCGTGAATAAGCTTCCACATTTGGATTGGCTAAAATAATTTTTTCCATCTGTTGGCAGAGCCTGTCTGTTTCTTCCAAAGAAGTGCCAGGAGGTGAAAAATAATCTAATACTATAGTACCTTCATCTAAATCCGGGAGAAACCCGGTTTCCAGTTTTGATGAAGCCAACCATGCGGAGATTCCCAAAACTAAAAGCAGGAATATGGCAATCACAGGCCTTTTGAATGTCCACGTTAGCCAGCTTATTTTTTTCAAAGAATGTGCGGCATCTTTATGCTTCGATTTAAACGATTCCTGGTAACCAATAACCAGGTGTAAGACCGGTAGCAGAAGCCAGGTAACCAAAAATGAACAGATCAAAGTAACCTGCATAGTCACGGACAATTCGTAAAAGAAACTACCTGCCAACCCGCTCATCATGCGAAAAGGAAGAAAAATAACAATGGTAGAAAGCGAAGAAGCAACCATTGCCGGGAAAAGGCTATGAATAGATTTTTTAACTATAAAGAATTTATTTTCACCCGGATGTTCTTCATGCTCCCGGTATATTTGTTCAATTATCACAATGGCATCGTCTATGACCAGTCCGATGGATGCCGCAATTGCTCCCAATGACATAATATTGATGGTAATGCCGAAGGAGTATAATAGGAATATGGTAAAACATAGCGTTACCGGAATGGTAAGCATTACAGCAAGACTGGCTCTCCATGAGCGAAGGAAGAGTATCATCACCACAATAGCCAGAAACAAACCTTCATAAATGGTTTTGATTACGCTATGAATGCTGTCGCCAACAAAAGCGCTTTGATTGTAGTACGGTTTCAGTTCATATCCTTTGGGAAGCATCTTCCTAAGTTCACTTGCTTTAGCTTCCGCGTCTTTGGCAAAGGAAAGCAAATTGATACCCGGTTGTTTTACCAGATCAATTAACACTGCATTATTACCATTGGCATTAATTTTCACAAATTCCTGTTGTTCCTGTATTTCAACTTTAGCAATGTCTTTCAGCTTTATTAACCGGCTGCTATCATTATTTATAGTAATATTCTGTAGCTCATCAATATCTTTTACCCGGGTGTCTGTAAGATTTAAATACAACCGGTTGAAATCGGCCAGGTAACCATTGGACAACACAAAATTGTTATTACTAAAAGCCGTGATAATCGTATTAGGTGTAATTCCCAAAGAAGACATTTTAATTGGATCTGGGATTACCACATATTCTTTTGCCTTACCACCACGGACTATTACGTTTGAAATTCCGCCTATTTGTGAAAAAACAGGTCTGAGCACCAAATTCGCTTCATCGCGTAATGCGACCTGGCTATGGTTTTTGCTTTCCAATGTATAACCATATACCGGAAACAGGGATTGATTCATTGCTTCTGTGGAGAGATTAACCCCAGGTGGCAGGAAATTTTTTATTTCGTTGATGCGGCTTTCTAATTGGGTTTTAATATTATACACATCAACCCCCCAATTAAAGTAAACGTCAATGGTACAACTGCCCCTGCTTGTGCTGCTTTTAACTGTGGTAACGCCCTTCACTTTTTTTACTGCGCTTTCAAGCGGCTTGGTAACCGTTATCAGCATCCGGTCAATTGGCTGTTGGCCAGCATCTGCAATAATAGTAATGCGTGGAAACAGTACTTCAGGAAACAAATTTGTTTGCATTCGGGTATAAGAAAATATACCAGCGACTAACAATAATAAGCCTAAAAATAAAACAGGTCTTGAAAATATTTTAAAATAATTCTTGTCGTTTGTCATTAGATAATGAAGTTATTTTTTCACAGTTATTTTAACTAATGCAGTGTCGGGTAATCCATAATTACCGCTACTGACAATTCTGTCATCTGATGTGAATTGGGGAGAAATAATTTCTATTTCATCTTTATTTTTGTTGCCAATAGTTACCGGAACTTTTACGGCGGTACTGTCGTTCATTAATTTCATTACCCAATAGTTTTGCATCATTTCATCACTTAAAACACATGAAGTCGGTAATACCTGGTTATTATTTTGCCCGCCTTTGCTCACTAGAACTTTTGCAATTAACCCTTCAGGAAGAATAAGTGCATCTGTTGTTCTTGCCAGTACACTTTGCGTTTGTGCCGCCACATTCATAGAAGTCAGAGGTTTGGTAATAATAGCTTTATGCTTTGAATTATCTGGCAATACAATGGTGCAGCTTGTTCCGCTATTTACATATTTAATAAATTCAAAAGGCACATTTACTTGGAAAGTGACACCATTGCTTTGTGCGATGGTACAAAGAGGCGTTCCTTCAAGTACGTAATCACCGGCTTGTTGCCTCTCAATAGTGGTAATGACCCCGGAGGTGGAAGCCTTTACAGTTATTTTACCATAGCCTGCTAAAGAAGAATCATATTGAACCGGGGTGTTGCCTAAAGCCCTTCTTTCCTTGGATTCAAGCTCGTACAGTAATTGCCCTTGCCTTACCCGCTCGCCGATCTTTATATACACTTTGGTGATGTAAGCAGGAATAGGCGCCATTATTATATTATGGCTCAGGTAAACAGTAGTGGCAGATAATTCAAGATTATCACTTACAGAACCATTTTCCATGGTAGTAACTTCTACCGGAACTCTTGGCTTTTGCACTACTTCCTCTGTGGTGTTATTGCTTTTACAGCTAATCGCAAAAAGGCCCAATACAAGAATAATTGACGTGATTGATTTTTTCATGTTGATCATTATTACCAGTTCCAGTAGTTATAAGCATTAATTAATAAAAGTTGGTTAGTTTGCAGCAACGAATAATCTCTTTGAATTAAAGCCATATTCTTTATGGTATTAATAAAATTAATCACCGATTGCTGCCCCGATAGAAGTTCCTTCCTGTAGGAGTTAATCACTCCCCGGTATTCGTTCAATTGCTGTTCAAGAAGGACAGAACGTTGCCTGTATGAATTCAATTCTGATAGAAACTTTTCTTTACGTAAATCATTCTGAACAAGAAAATTATCTTTATAAGCAGCAACGGATTGAAGCTGGTATTTGGTTTTTTGCCGGTTAATCTCTTTCTGTTTGCCGTCATAAAAATTCCAAATTAAACTCACGCCTGCACTCACTCCAAACCTTCTTGGAAGAGTATATACGTTCATTGCATTTAAACCGGAATTAGCAAAAACGTTAACCTCTGGTTTGTATTTTGTTTCAAATATTTTTTGATTCGCGTTAAAATTTAAGCTGTCTAACCGGTATCTCTCCAGGTACTGAGAAGCAAAGGAAGATGCCTCTGCTTGCACATTTATAGAAATAGAATCTAATTCAACTATCGAAGTATCACCGATTCCGGAAAGTATTTTTAGATCCAATAAATCTCTTCTATAGTTGGCCTTATTGAGTGCTAACTGGTTTTCATAATTTTGGTACTCAATGTTAAGTAATGAATAATCAGATTGCTTGAGCAGACCACTATTGGCCAATTTTTTCACAATCTCTCTTTGCTCCTGAAGTTGCTTTAGCATATCCCTGGAAAAATCTGATTGTTGTAAATCCAGTAAACAAAGTATGTATTGGTCGGTTACAAACTTTTCTATGTCATGTTCTGCCAGCTTTATGTTATTTTGGTTAATCCGGCTACTTATGTCTGCCTGTTCTGTATAAACTTTATAACGTTCCTGGTTAAATAACGGTTGCGTAATGGTAACCAATCCCTGGTAGAGGCCACCATTTGACAGCCCTAAATCATAGCCATAATATTTATCAGCACCTTTTGAATTAAACTGAAAACGGGTGCCATCATCTGTAGAAACGATCGGTGCAAATAAAAAATTTCCTGTCAGGCCAATCTGGGGTTTTGTAAATTGTGCTTTAAGCCTTTCTATTTCTAATTGTGCTATTTTACTTTGATTTTGATTGTCCTTTATTAAAGGGCTGTTTGCTTTAGCTGCCTCTACATATTGTTGTAAAGATCGTTGCGCGATCAGGGCGGAAGAAATCCCAAAAATAAATAAACCAAAGAGTAGTAATTGCTTTTTCATAGTTAATTTACAGGTTGATAAACTCTCATTTCTGCTTTCATATTTGCCATCTGTGGCACTGCAAGTATCAATTTGTCAAGTTGAGGAGAAAACAAAGATGTTCCGGCGCCTTCTACAGTTTTAACGGACTGCATCGCTTCATAATGATCTGCATCTTTTTGATGTATGACTTCTATATCTCCTTCGCCGCAGGATACATAGATCCTGCTTCGTTTAGCATCATAATATATACCATCAGCTCCTTTACTGATAGTTATACTTTGAAGAGTTTTACCCGTGTTGGTATCATAAACTATAAACTTCCCTGGCTCGCAGGCTATAAAAAGCCGGTGATGAATACGGTCAAATGCCATGGGAACATTGTTCTCTGATTCTTTTAAAGGCCAGGTAGCAATTACTTTTTTGGCTGAACGGCTAACAACTTCTATCCAATTTTTTTGCGGCTCATTTACATAAATTAAATCGCCGTCAAGCTCAAATTGTTTGGCATATCCAGAAAGATGAATTTCACCGGTTACTTTATTTTTTTTCAGATCAATAATCCCAAGCGAACCAAAAGTTTTTCCGACACCAACAAACAACTCATTCGTTGTACTGTCAAACCGTAAGTTGTTGCAGCCTTCTTTAAATGAAAAAGTTTTTACTATTTTATAGGTATCCCCATCCAGAACGGTTACTTTTCCATCTCCGCCTGTTGATACATAAATCCTGTTGAACTTTGGAATAAAAACCACCCATTTTGGCTCATTAAAATCAGGGATACTGCGAAGATGTTTTGCTGTTTTCAGGTTGATTACCTCAACCGTATGATTGTCCTGTGCTGAAACCAAAAGGCGTTTATTTTTTAGATCAATGGCCATCAGGTCGAATCCTCCTTTTACATCAGGCAGTTTAATTACTTTTTGAAGTTTTAAGAAGGGTGTTGTAAAATGATTTGAGTTATTATGATTTGGAAGCTTCTTAGTTTGTTGTCCTGAAGCAGTTAGCAAGCAACCAATACACAAAACATGGATAAACAGAAACGGGATAGCTTTCATGTAAATTTTATTCCCGCAAACCTATTATCAGATTTAGGATAAATTCTGGATTTAAAGCATAATATAAAAAAAATGTTGATTTTTTTTATATTCATAGCTCACCTGCCATTTATGAAAATTGCAGATTTGTTTTACGATGGCGAGGCCCAGACCTGAACTATTATTTAATTTGGATTCTTTGGAAAATCGTTTGAATAAATTTTGAGTATTTAATTTTTGAAGCTCACCGGTATTGCCAATTACAATTTCTTCGCTTGTCAGTTTAATGGAAATACTACCGTTATTACGATTGTGTCGTATTGCATTTAAGATAAGATTGTTGATCATAATTTCAACCAAAGGCCTGCATGCATTTAAAACCGGGGCATCGCTAATGTTTGTATGAATGGTAAGATTCCTGGACAATGCCTGTTCCGAAAAATAGGGTATCACATCATGAATTGTTTTTGCTAAATCTACCGGCTCCCGGGAAGTATATTGATTGTTTTCAATCTTTGAAAGAAGTAATAAATTTTTATTAACTCTTGACAGGCGGGACGCTGCCTGGTACAAAGATTGAAGTATTGACGCCTGGTTAATATTAAGAGAAGGATCTTGTAAAAGCATGTCCAGTTTGGATTGAAAAACTGCCAGGGGAGTTTGTAATTCATGGGCAGCATTTTCAGTAAATTCCTTTTGGCTTTGATACGCTTTTAAATTTTCATTGATGAGTTTGGAAATTCCTTTATTTAATTGTTTGAATTCTGTAATATGGGTAGTAACCAAAACGGGTGATTGATGTTGCTCAATATTAAAGTGATCTATTTGATTTAACGTGTTAAAAAAAGGCTTCCATAAACGATTTGAAATAAAACGTGTAATAAAAAAGATGATCAATAAAAGTACAAACAAGACTCCGCAATACAGCCAGGTCAATGTTTTTATTAAGTCTTCCGATTCGATCAAATTCAATCTGATCATTAAAACATAGTGCTGGTTTTGAATAATAACATCAGAATATAAAATCCGGTACGGTTCCCATTCAGGCGTCATTTCATCAAAAAACATTTCCTGAATTATATGTTCTTTGGGCTTTGAAATGGTATCCGGTAAAATTTTTGTATCCCTGTTAAAATGATTCCAGTCAATGATTTGCGCTGTTGTAAGGGAATCTCTGTTTTTAGAATCAAACTCTTTTCTTCGAAGCATAATGGCTTCATCAACATCATCTATGTATAGCTTTTCCATCATCCAATAAAAGAAAGGGCTGCTAAGCAACAGAATCAGGGTTGCAAATAAACTATAGTATAATAGTGTGCGGTTTAAAAGCCTGTTCATGCTTCCCATTTATAACCTGTTCCATATACTGTTTTTATGTAGTCTTTACATTCCGCTTCCATTAATTTTCTTTTTAAATTTTTAATATGAGAATATACAAAATCGAAATTGTCCATCATATTAGCCATGTCACCGGACAAATGTTCAGCCACAGCCGCTTTTGAGATAACCCTGTTTTTATTTCCTATCAGAAACAGCAATAAATCAAATTCAGTTTTTGTAATAGGTACTGTAGTATTATTTACATAAACAGCTTTGGAAAGCAAGTCTATTTTTAGTTCATTGAATTGAATTTGATTGGTGTTATCAAACTGTTTTCTACGTATCAATGAATGAATACGCGCGCTTAATTCCGATAAATGAAAAGGCTTCGCTAAATAATCATCCGCTCCTATTTTTAAACCAGCTATTTTATCTTCTAAAGAATCTTTTGCGGAAATAATAATGACACCATCCTGTTTTTTTTCTTTGGCAAGTTCTTCCAGTAATTTCAATCCACTTCCATCGGGCAGCATTATATCCAACAAAATACAATCGTAGTAAAACATACTAATTTTTTCATACGCATCTTTAAACGAAGAGGCAATTTCGCAAACATAGCTTTCACCTTTTAAATAAGATGAAATGCTTTCTGCCAATTCCAATTCGTCTTCAACAACCAGTATTTTCATTCTGCTAAAATCGTATTCAATTTTGGATAAATTCTGGATAATTATTTTTCCAATGGCCTTTATAAATCACCATTCGTGATTTTTGCTACAGATTTATATTTGATGTTAACAGTTACCACATACAACTTTTTTTCAATCATTTTATTCTTCAGGTTCGCTATTTCATTTATCAATAAATCATCTTCATATCCATTAAGAATATCAGAAAGTTCATCTATTTTTGAAAGTAATCCATTTAAAATCTTTTTAAATAACATGAGTTGGTAGCCAATAAAACTTACTAATATCCCTGTAAAAACCAGACACCCTTTGGCTAATAAACATATCTATCCTATCAAAGGCAATTTATTTTAAAATGCGCTTTCCTTCTCGAAAATCCTGTTATACAAATCAACTCCATAGCTTGTTTGAAGCGGTTTGCCTTCTGTTACTTTAAAAGTCCGTGTTGTATCAGCCTCCCTTTCAGCCCGCAAAAAAATTGCATTATCCATCTTCTTTTCATAATAGCTATTTGCCAGGTCATATAAATGTGTTACGAAGAAAACCTTAATATGTTTTTCCAACAATGCATACACTATTTGCCTCGCTATTTCTGAACCCTCTCTCTCATTAGTTGCAGCGAAGGATTCATTAAACAACAGTATTGAATTGACTGCAACATGGTCAGCGATGTTACTCATCCTGCTGAGTTCTTCATCAAACTTTCCGCTTTTCATGGTGGTATCTTCTTCTCTTTTGAAATGCGTGAATAGAGCGCTACAGGTATTTGCGGAATAAGATGCTGCCGGTACAAACATGCCGCTTTGCATCATCAATTGTGATAAACCAATGCTTCGCAAAAAAGTAGATTTGCCGCCCTGGTTAGCGCCTGTAATTATCACAAGGTCTTTATTGCCTGCATTCAAATCATTGCCCGTGATTTTTTGTTGCATGCTTAAAGCGAGGCATACATCGTATAATCCTTTGAATGTATGTTGTCTCTCATAGGAAGGTGCAGGAAGTGGAAAAGAATAAAGTTCTCCCATTTGGGTAAGTAGTTCCTGTAAATTCAGGCAACCAACATAAAAGCCAAGTTCAGCACGCAACAAACTGAAAAAGCTAAGAATATGGTCATTTGATTGTGCGACTGCATTGGCAACCAGGTTGATTCCTTCATTATTTAAATCCGATAAAGCCCTTGCCCCGCTTTCATCGCGTGGATGAATATAAAAAGTATAGACAGATGATTTTGGTGGAAAGAGCCGCTGTAGCCATGATGGCTTTTTATCCTGCAATTTGCGCAGGACATAATTAATCCCTTTATTGCCTTTTCCTAATTCAGCGCTGATTAATTTACCCTCTTTAAATATAAGTTCATTTAGATGATTTTCAATATCCAAAAAATATTCGTCGCCAAGTTCTTTTTTAAGCATTTCAAAAAAACGGATAAAACCTTCTGATGCAAATTTTTCCGAATGCTCATCAGCCATGCTTTTCAGCTTCTTTAGTATGTCCACAAATGTTTGCATCATTCCTGTAGAACCTGATAATACTGAGGACGGATATTTTGTAAAAATGCCATACCAATTTTTTTTCTGGCTTTCCACTCCCTCAACAGCAATGGCATAAATAGCCCGGATAATCGAAGAATTTTTATGACAATCTTTAAGAATATTCTGTCGGTATTTTATTGTATCCAAAGAATTATCCATGCCGGAAAGAATTACTTTTTTTGCCACTTCAAATAAAAATTCATCACCGGAAGACATGGCATCGAACAAGGTATTTAATTCAAGGTCCTGTGTGATTGCTTTTTCATTCCACGGCAATTTTTGCTGCGGATTAAAATCATGGTTTTTATATAGAAGAAATGTATTCATGATGGTATGCGCTCATTTAAATACTTGTAAGTAACCCTGTATTTTTCGGCGATGGACAAGGCGTACGCAAGCCCGTCAGCAAGCCTTCTTTCTATTTTAAATGTACGTATAGCGGGGTTTTCGGGCACTATGGCACTTACCATGCTTACGGTTTTTTCGTTTAATGATGCCAGTTCATCAATGAAGGTTATCCAAACGCAAAGCGCATCAAGTTGCGTTATTTTTGACATTATTTTTTTGCTTAAAAACACGGCGTCCTGCAAGGTGGTGGAAGATAGTATTTCATTCATAATGATGATACTCTTTGGGGTGGCTTCATTCAGCATTTCGTGAATCCTGATAATATCTTCTTCAAATTTGCTATGCAGGCTTTTGATGTTTTCTTCCTTTTCAAAATGTGTTAATAATTTATCAAACAGGAAAAGCCGGGCTACTCTTCCCGGTACCGGACAGCCGATATTGGCGAGGTAATGTAATTGTCCGAAAGTGCGGGCAAAAGTTGTTTTGCCACCCTGGTTTGGCCCTGTTACCACAATAATTCTTTCTTTACCCTTCAGATAAAAATTATTGGTAACAACCGGAGAATTTTCACTGACCAATTTATGAGCAAGCGCTAAATCGTACCCTTCGTAATCATGGATTTCTTTGCTGCTGTCTGAGATTTCAGGGTAACAAAATTTTAACCCGGACTTTTTAATCTTTGCGATATACTCAAGATAAGAGAGGTAAAATTGTATTTCACGGTCAAAAATTCTTATCGCCTCATCCTGGTAATTAAAGTGCTTTTCGTAAAAATCAATCAAATGCTGAAAGATGTCCGGATACAATCCTGCTACACCTTTGAGTATAGCCGCTTCCACGTGATTCATTTCAGGAACAAAAGGAAAATCAATCCGGTAATCTTTTACTGGTTCCTGTTTAAATTTCTCAAATAATTGTTCCACTTCCGCACTGTAATCAGTTTCATTTTCAAAAGGGCGAACCTGTACACGAAGGTCTTTGGTAAGAATAGAATATTTTACGGAAGATAAACCGGCGATCAGTTTTTTAGTCTCCTCACGAAGCGGAATAAAATGAACCGATTGTAAATAACCCGCCAGGTATTGACGAAAAGCCAGAAGCCCTGTTGATTTTATATTGTCGGAAAATAAATGATTTGCCAGTGATTGAATGGTTTCACAATATGTTTCCACTGAATCTAAAAACAATCTTTCTTTCTGGTATTTATAAGAGCATTTCTCCGCATCATCAAGCGCCTTGCGGATTCCACGCATATTTTGCGCGAATAATTTTATGTGGCTAAACAACAGATCATTTTCGATATCACGCATTATTTCCTGCCGGTAAAGGATGGCATCTTTGTCGCAGAGTGAGGTATAAAAAAATGGTTTTAAATGATATTCTTCTTTACCGGTAGTAATTTTATCTATTACCTGGTTTAAATTTAGATCAACAAAAAAGACGGGGGTTTCAGGGTTAAGTTCTTCCTTATTTAAGATGTCCTCCTGTCTATTAAATAGTATGCTGTGAAAAGTTGTACTCAACACATCTTGTCCGGAATTATTAATTTCTCTTAATAGCATAACTCATCATTTTTCAATTTTAAATTTCTCATTTTTATCATACGCCTGTCTTTAAAAATTCATCGTAAGCTTTCCCTAATCCGAGGAAATGAATTTTATTCATCACTTTTTTTACATTATAATCTACATATTCAAATTGAACCTTTACTGATTCAGGATTGCTTAAGTCAGTTTCATGATTGATACCCACCATTGCGTAACAACTTTTATTATCACCATGTTTTGGCTTGCCTACAGAACCCACGTTAATAGCATGTTTATAGATTTTCCTGTTTTCTTCTTCACAATAAATTGCGCGATGAAAAGGAACATGCGTGTGACCCATCAATAGAATATCTGCCTCAATTGCATCCATCATTTCCAGCAAATATTCATCGCTGACATCCTTCTTTACATATTCATTATTGGATGAAATGCTTCCATGTACCATCGCCATCCTGATGTTGTGAAATGGAAAATGAAATTCTAATTTCAACATAAAGGGAAGGCATGAAATGTAATTCCTGTTTTCTTCTGTGATAGATTTACTAACCCGTTGAATAGATTCTAAACCAAACAATTTTTGCGCTTCATTTTTATATGAAAAAGAAAAATCTCTTTTGTGATAGCCAATGCCTTCATCATGGTTTCCCTGCAAGCAGGTGATGTGATTTTTTCGGATGAGCGTAATCACTTCGTTGTCCCACCCGGCAAAATTTACCAAATCGCCTAAACAAAAAACATCATCGGGATTATGTTTTTCAATATCTTTCAACACAGCATTCAATGCCGGAAGATTAGCGTGTATATCACTGATAAAAGCAAGTTTCATGTGGCCTCCCTGCCCTACAAAGGAGGGTTCTAAAGCTCTCACAGTAAACAAACAAATATTTTTAATTTCTGTTTTCTTTATTTTATTTAATGTTTTCATTTTTTTAATATTCAATTACTTTCAGACTTTCTAAAGCCCCTCCCCTGGAGGGGTTTGGGGAGGCTGGTTTGGGGAGGCTACTGTCCACCTATCAAAAACCCCGCATATAAAATAGACAGAGGGCTATGTTGAATCGCTTTCACCGCTTTGTCCAAATCATATTCCAACCTGTAAAAATCTACTTGTACCGCATCCTTATTTTTATGCAAATCCATTTCCGGCTGAAATGTAATTATAGCATAACTGGATCGCCAGTCTCCATCGTTTGTGGTACCCACTGCGCCGGGGTTAATGGCATGTTTATATATTGTTTCTCCTTCACTTTCTACCTGAATAATAATATGATGCGGACTGTGTGTATTACCCGTCAATAAAATATCAACATCTGCATCATTTATAATTTTAGCGAATTTCTCTTTCTGCAAAAAGCGATACAACCTTTTATTAAAATCTCCCGGAACACCGTGTGTCAGCAACAGTTTCAATGATTGGCCGTCATTAGAATGATATACTAATCTTTTTTCTAAAGGGTAAGAAGCAAGTATGGATTTATTTTCTTTCGTTACCTGAGCCAGTGTATATTCAATTGCTTCCTTTCCGCTTTTTTCGGTATCTCTGGATGAAAAAGAAAATTCAAAATTTCTTTTACCCGCACCAATCCCGGCATCGTGATTTCCCTGTATAACCATGATCTTATTTTCCTGCAAAAGCTGGATCACTTCATTATTCCACACGTTCTGGTTTACTACATCACCCAAACAATAAATAACATCCACTTTTTGTGAATGAAGTGCTTTTAAAACTTCCTCCAATGCCGGAAGGTTTGCATGAATATCACTGATGACGGCAATGCGCATTATGTTTTTTTGAATTTTTCTTTATACATGTCGATGCTTCTATTAATACATTCATACGCTTTTTCCCTGCCGAACATATTTCCCACTTCAACCTTTTTATTTTCCAAAGCCTTGTATCCTTCAAAAAAATTTTTCATTTCGTTCATGTGATGTTGGGGAACATCGGCTAAATCATTGATATGATTTAATGACGGGTCAAACGCTGCTACAGATAAAATCTTATCATCAACACCCTGGTCGTCCACCATGTGCATAATACCGATTACCCTTGCATCTACAATGCACAGCGGAACAATATCCATTGAGCACATTACCAGAATATCCAGCGGGTCGCCATCATCAAAATAGGTTTCAGGAATTAATCCATAATTCATCGGGTAATGCATAGAAGAATGAATCACCCTGTCCAATTTCAATAGGCCGGAATCCTTGTCCAACTCATATTTCATACTACCGCCTTTTGGTATTTCAATGATCGCTTTTACAATTGCGGGAGCATTTTCTCCAATGGAGGTATGCCAGGGATTTATTACGGGAATATTTTTCATGCTTATTGATTTTTAAATGCTTTAATGCCGGCAAAACTTGCATCACTTCCCAATTGTTCTTCAATGCGTAACAACTGGTTGAATTTAGCCACTCTTTCTCCACGGCAACCGCTACCGTTTTTTAAATGGCCGGCACCTGTGGCAACTGTTAAATCTGAAATGGTGGTGTCTTCTGTTTCTCCGCTTCGGTGAGAGATAAAACAATTGTAATTATTCTTATAAGCCAGGTTTATGGTCTGAAGCGTTTCAGTTACAGTGCCGATTTGATTTAGTTTTATCAACACTGAATTACCAATTTTTTCCTGAATACCTTCTTTTACAATTTCAGGATTGGTACAAAAAATATCATCACCTACTAATTCAATTTTGTTACCTAATTTTTGAGTTAAGTCCTGCCATCCACCCCAATCATTTTCACCCAGGCCATCTTCTAATAAAATGATAGGATATTGGGATACCCAGCTTTCCCAGAGCGCAATCATTTCACCACTTGTCTTTTCTTCTTTGGTGCTTTTAAAAAAAACATATTTTCCATTATTCCACATTTCACTGGAAGCAGGATCTATGCATAAGGATATGTCTTTTCCAGGTGCGTAACCCGCTTTAGTGATGGATTCAAGTATCACTTCTACAGCTTCTTCATTTGATTTTAAGTTGGGCGCAAAGCCACCTTCGTCACCTACACCGGTATAGTATCCTTTGTTTTTTAAAATATTTTTCAGTGTGTGAAAAACTTCTTCGCCCATTCGAATCGCTTCTTTGAATGAAGGCGCATTATGTGGTGCAATCATAAATTCCTGGAAGTCAATATTGTTATCCGCGTGCCTGCCACCATTGATTACATTCATGCAGGGCACAGGCATTATGTATTTTGATTGGTTGTTGAATTGCCGGTATAAAGGAATTTTTTTATAAGAAGCAGACGCTCTTGCAAATGCAATGGATACGGCCAAAATAGCGTTGGCGCCCAAATGTGATTTGTTAGGTGTGCCATCAAATGCTATCATACTATCATCCACTTCTTTTTGAAGTGTAACTTCCTTTCCTGTAAGCGCATGAGCTATAATTCTGTTTACATTGTCAACTGCTTTGGAAACGCCTTTTCCATCGTAACGGTTTTTATCGCCATCTCTTAATTCAACCGCTTCTTTCTCCCCGGTACTTGCCCCGGATGGTGAAATGCCTCTTCCTGAATATTTATCATCCAGAACCACAGTTGCTTCTACTGTTGGATTGCCTCTTGAATCCAGGATTTCCATTGCGTGAACTTTTGTGATCTTCATAATATTTAATTGAATTGTTTTATAAGGTTATTTGTTGCGTCAATCATCTGGCTAATTTTTTGTTCATAATCAATTTTCACTTGCTCATTTATTTCCCCATGCCCTCTTAAACTCTTTACAGTAGCGCCTGACAGGTCTTCCCATAAAAAATTTGTTTTAATCATTAACTCATTTCTTAAATCGACTTGCTCTGTTTTTAATTCAAAATCGTTGCAAAATTTTTCCAACAGCTCATACATTACATTAATAGCATCTTCTATTTTTGCTAATTCATTTTCTGAAAAAGAATCCATATAATGAATATGTACAAATCGCAGGGAATTCCTATGAGCAACAATTGCTATCTGCATCTCCAGTAATTTTCGTTCTATCACGTGAGCTAAAGAACTAAAGCTTCGCAAATGATTTTCTGATATTTCATAATTCATGATTATTTTTTTAGCCTGCTAAGTTTGTGTGCATTTTATTTTTAGAATGATAAGTAAGGATTATCAGAATGACAACAGCGATCACCTGTGTGATTACAGAAAAAGCAATCAGCCAGGGTATGGAGTAATCATATAAATATCCCAAAGCCAGGCTTCCCAGGAACCAGAAAATGCCAAATCCTGTATTGAATAATCCGAATGCGGTACCCCGTTTATAAGTTGGAATTAACTCCGCTACGGCTGCTTTTAAAATGGATTCCTGTGCACCCATTCCGATGCCCCAAACGATCATTCCAACAATGGCCCAATCAAAGCCACCTAAAAAAACCATAGGTGCAAAAAATAAAGAAATAAAAGTGACTACAATCATCGTTTTCATTCCAAATTTGTCAAACATTTTTCCCAGGAACAGCGCCGATATTCCATCTGCGGCCATAGCGATAGCATACAAAATAGGGATCGTGGCATCACGCATTAAAGCTGTTTTTTTAAAGTGATAGGCGATTAAAGGAAAGTCTGCATAACCCGCTGCAATAAAAATGACGGCAAATAAATAAAGCCAAAAAAGTCTGGGATAACCTTTGGTTTTAATTTCAATATTTTCTATTTCTAAATGCTGTGGTTTTGGATATTGTGACTTTGCAAACAAGAGAATGAATATGGCGATAATAGCCGGAATAAAAAGTATTAAAAATGCAATATGATAAGATTGATTTTTATAAAATAAAACAGCGCTCACTAACAAAGGCCCAACCGTCGCGCCGGTTTGGTCCATCGCTTCATGTAAGCCAAATCCCCAGCCACGGCCCATTTCCTTAGCGCCATAAGATAACATGGCATCACGTGCAGGCGTACGAATGGCTTTACCAATTCTTTCTGTAATCATTAATACTACCGCTAATTGCCAGTAACCCGCAAAGGCTAATAATGGCCCGGAAAAAAGATTGAGTAAATAACCAATGATGGTAATAGTCCAGTACTTTTTTGTTTTATCACTGATGTAACCTGAAACAATTCTCAAGCCGTAGCCTAATAATTCTCCCAATCCGGCCACCCATCCAACAGTAGCGCCGGAAACTCCAAGAATGCTCAGATATGGGCCACTAATGCTTCTTGCCGCTTCATAAGTCATGTCGGAAAAAAGGCTTACACATCCTAAGAGCACTACAAATTTGGTGGCTGTTTTTATTTTCATTTGGCTATAAAATTATTTACATTATTTTTTCATTATTTTTTTGTTTTCAAAATTTATTCTTCATCTTCAACAAACCGTTTTTAAAAGTCATAAAATATTACGTTTAAGCATTACTGTTATTTAATTCTTGTTGCTTTAATTGTCCACTTGAATTTAAAAGTTTCTTTTTCTCTCTGAATTTTCCCCATGCTTCCATGGTAGTATGTGTTGGCCTGAAATATTTTTGGGCGAAAATAGTAGGTAATACAGCGCTTAGTATCACCACCGTTACCAGTATGGTATATTGATTTTGGTCAATAATGTGATTATTCAATCCATATAAAGAAGCAATAGTTCCGAAAGTTAATCCGGTACCCATCAGCAACGTAGTGTAATGGCTTTCTTTACTGTGCATACTAAACACCCGCGCAAAAGGAAAAACGCCCACATATTTTGCGCCCATTTTTAGAAGAAAAAGAAAAGAAATTACCCCAATAGCGCTCCAGACAGCCGGCAATGAAACAAACAAACCTGCTTTAATAAAATAAAATGGAGTGAACACGGCGAAGGCAATACTTCGAACTCTATGCATCAAAGTTTTGTCGCGCATAAAAACTCCCGCTACTACCAACCCAATGAGATATGCAGGCAATACAGCTTCGCTTTTTGCAGTTGTAGCTAATCCTCCTAAAAAAAATAACATGAGCAATAAAAATTTCACTTCGGGCTCGCTGATTTGATGTGAAGCGCCCATTTTAGAAATAATAAATTTCATCCAGCGGGACATGTAAAATAACATGATGCACATGATTACTACAAATACAAGCATCCACCAATTAAAGCTTGCAAACAAAACACCAAGTGCCAGTACCGTTCCAAAGTCGGTAATAAAACAAGCAGCTAAAATCATTTTCCCCATAGCATTATCGCTGTGGCCTGTTTCAATCATCACTGCATAAACCACTGCAACCGAAGTCGTGGATAGAGCGATACCTGCAATTTGGGACTGATGCATGTTCCATCCCATTACTAACTGAGCAAATGCCCACACTAAAGCAAAAGGGACTAAAAAAGAAATTATCCCGATTACGAGGCTTGGGCGCAAATTGGCTTTCAGAGAAACAGGGTCAATTTCCGCACCGGCAAGAAAGGTGATAACACCACTACCTAGCATAGCCAAAAAATTAATCCAATCCGTCGTTTGATGAATGCCTAAAAAGTTACCGGCAAGGATGCCGACAAAAATTTCAATCAAAGCAACCGATACTTTTAACCGGATTGAAACAATACTTGCTATAAAAGCAAGCCCCATCCAGATTGCAGCAACAAACCAGATGTTATTGAGAATCACATTCATGATTTATTTTTTTTAGGACGTGGTTTATAATAAAGCACTCTTACTTTTTCTATTGTTATTAGCCCGCCACATTGTGCCTTTTGCATCAGTTCATCTACGACAGGAACAAACGCGTTTATTTTATCTTCATGTTCCACTATTTCTACTATCATTGGGAGGTCTTCTGAAATATCTATCAGTTTGGCAGTATGAATAACTGAAGATGCGCCATAAGATAACAATCCTCTTATGACAGTACATCCGGCCATTCCATTTTTTTTCGCAGCAAATACAATTGCTTCATACAAAGGCTGGTGGCCTACTTTGTCAATTTCGCCAATAAAAATGCGAAGTAATTTTGAGTCTTTATTGAGTTCCATAATATTTAGATTGATTTGATTAATAAAATTCCTAAATACGCCGAACCAAAACCAATGATAATGCTGAATGCGATATATAAAAAAGTATAAAACATTTCACCATCCTGCATCAGGCTTATATTCTCATAAGCAAAAGATGAAAAAGTAGTGTATCCACCACAAAACCCGGTGATAAGAAAGACCCGCAGTTGGGGAGACAAAAAATTTCCTTTCATAGAAAGGCCATAAGCCATACCAATAATAAAGCAACCAACAACATTGACAGCCAGTGTGCCGAAAGGAAAAGAAGAAGGAAAATGTTTTTGAATATATTGTTGCGTAAGAAAGCGGCAAATGCCGCCGGTGCAACTTCCGAGGCCGATATAAAATAAGATCCTGTGCATTGTAAAACAATTTTACTTTGAACAGGAGTCATCAGCTTCTTCAGCGGTTTCAGGCGAACTCCATCGCCTTTTTAATATAACGAAGATAATTCTTTTTGTATACCGGATTTCTTGTTTCAATTAATTTTTTGACAACGCTATTCGATATCCCAAAATTCCACCTCTTTGTAAATAACAACTTTTGAACGCAGCAGTTCTTTATGCTTTAAGAAAAACTCCTGTAGTTTTTCTTTCTTATCAACTAATTCCACACACATGTTGAGTTTAGAATTATCTCCCTCTGTGCTGAATGTGGTTATCTTTCCCTCGCTGGTAAAACTGGTATGTGTACTGTGCGCTGAAGTATTAATGATCCCTTCTTTTTTGGCCTCTAAAATAATATGCATGTACACAGATTTAGGAAATAATTTTCTGAATAAAGTTCTGTCTCCATGACGCACTTTATGTGCCGGCTCGATGTATATTTCCAATTTACCTAACGAATGAGTTTTGATTTTTTTATCCATTGTTTTCTTTTTTTTATTCTTTTATTCCGCACTTCGAGGAGTGTGGTATTTGTATGATGATTTAAATGGTTGACTTTTGAAACGGCAACTCTTTGTGAATGATAAATACCGGAATGGCCACTGAAATAATATGCGGTAAAACAAGCGACAGCAAAGTAAAGCACATTGCCTCCTCCAAATAATTCTACTCCCATAAGCGTACACGCTATTGGTGTATTGGTCGCTCCCGCAAATACTGCGATAAAACCTAAGCCAGCCATTAAATCAACAGGCGCTCCGGTGAATACTGCAATAGTATTTCCTAATGCTGCTCCGATAAAAAATAACGGTGTTACTTCCCCGCCCTTAAAACCTGTTCCTAAAGTAATGGCAGTAAACAATAATTTCCATAACCAGCTAAATGAAGTTGCACCTCCTGCATGAAAACAGGAAAGAACCGAAACTCCATTTTTATCAGGATTGAAAACACCCAGGCTTAAATAATCACGTGTTCCTAAAATATAGGTAAAGGCGATAATCGTTAAACCGCCAATTGCAGGAATAAGCCACCTGATTTTAATAAATCTTTTACTATAATTTGAAATGGTATGTGAGGTCTCAGCAAATAAAAATCCAACCAAACCGAAAAGTACGCCTGCAATAATTACTTCAAACAATAGCAGAAAATCAAAATGAAAATTCAAAAAAAGCGTGTTGCCAACTTCAGTTAAATTAATGTGATACTGGGTGTGATGAATACCCCATGCATTACAGGTTATATCTGCCAAAACACTCGCCATAAAACAAGGCAACAATGCATCATGTTTTATTCTGCCTACCGCTAAAACTTCGAGCGCAAATATGGCTCCTGTAATTGGCGTGCCGAATACGGCTCCGAAACCTGCAGCGATTCCCGTCATTAGCAGCATCTTTACCTCTTCTTTTGAAAGATTAAATTTCCTGGCAAAAAATTGTGCGATGCTTCCACCAATTTGAACCGCAGTTCCTTCGCGTCCTGCAGAACCGCCAAATAGATGAGTGATAATAGTCGTTAACAAAACCAAAGGCGCCATTCTTGCCGGAATTCCGCCTCCTGGTTCATGGATTTCATCCATAATAAGATTGTTGCCACCTTCAGAATTTTTACCTAAATACTTGTACAAAAAATAAATAAGTATGCCGGCTAACGGAAGAAAAAATAACAACCATTGATGGGCAAAACGAAAATCAATTGCCTTCTCTAAAAGCCAAAGAAACAACGCAACCATTGAGCCAATGGAAATGGAAACCGGTAACACAAGCAGCGTCCATTTTAAAAGATGAGATACAATAAAAATATGTTCAAACGAGGTTTTGATTCGCTTCATTCCTACAAATTATAACTGGTTTATTACTACTAATAATTTGTAGGCGCCATTAGCTGGTCATAAGGCCAAGCGGTTGGTTCAGGAAGACACCATTTCCTCTTAAAAGTGCGCGAAGATAATAAAAGAAATCACATAGAATCAAAATGGCTTTTTTAATTTATTCATTTTCTCTCATTAGAAAAAGAATAAAAGAAAGGGTTAGGCAAAGCAGCCCTTTTTTCATAGCTCAAATGATTACCACACCAAAAAACATGAACCATGGTACAAATTATTTTGAACAGCACCTATTTTCTAACTTCTTTATCCAATAAAAACGTTCTCAAAGTTGTATTGGGTGCTATCGGGATGCAGTTTATTACATTAGATTGTTAGCGGACTTAAAGTCCCTTTTTTATTATTTTATTATATCGTTCTTTAAAAACGGTAAAATTTGTAATTTTATGGCCCCTTAATTTTTATAGCTATGAAGAATGTACTATTCGCCCTTTTTGCTGTGTGTACGCTATTAACAGCTTGTTCCGATGATAACAAAGAATTGAGCAGAGAAGAAGCCATGAATCTCCTTAAACAGCAAACCACTTACCCTAAAGTAGTTGACTATGATATTTTTTGCGGAGACCCTGCATTTGCCAAAAAGGTGCTTGATGCGGGATTAGAAACGCAGGGTCTTTTAACCGTGCAACAAACTCAGAAACTAAGCGAACTCGGTAAGCCTATCATCCAGCTTTCAACTAAAGCCGAACCTTATTTATTGCCAACTCCCGAAAAGGATAAATCCATAAACATACAAAAGGTAAAATTGGCTGAAGAACAACTAAAAGAAGTTACCGGTATAAAAATGATGGATGATGGCAAAAGTGCAGTTGCAGAATATACAACAATCTATAAAAATGTCACTCCCTTTTCCTCATTAGTCAATACTGATTTTTCAAAGGAAGATACGCATCAGGCCTATTTTGCTTTATATGATGATGGTTGGCGACTGGAAAAGAAACAGGACAGATAATTGTTAGGTTCTGCCAGCTTCTTAGAAAAAGTGTACTTTATTTTATACTGGCGTTTGCTCAATTGCTTTTCAGACCTATTGTTGTTAAAGCGATAATAATTTAGTTATGCCATATTGTTGGAAACAAAGCGAGGCTACCGATTTTTAATCGGAAAGCAGAGCTGTGCTTTTTATTGTCTTATTTTAATCCGAAATACTACTTTTGCACAAAATATTCTTGAAGCGTTTTTGCTTTAAGTCCTGCACTGAAACTTAGGAACTTTCGAAGGTAACGGGACATAAGTGGAAAACGCTCATGCTACGGCGTGGGCGCACTTATTCGTTACCGGTTCCTAAGACCTCAGTGCGGTAAGCTGTTGCCTGCGCTTATTTTTTAAAGGCAGCAACGGCTAATGTGTAAACCTAAAATCAAGCGTTATGAGCGCAAACAGCCGTTATCCGGGATTTGACTATCCAGCCTCAGAATTATTTAAATTTTTAGCTGCTTCGGACTTTTTTACCATTATGCTGAAAGATGGAAGGATTATCCATTTTACTCCTGATGATGAAAATTCATTTCGACACTGGTTGCTGCTTAATAAAATCATGGACATGAGAACTGAGAAAGGCTGGATTACATCGTGAAACAAACAGCAGGCATCTACTTTTCTCCACTTAAAGAACTTAGTTTTTCACTAAGCTCAATTAACCCCGCTTTTTCAGACAATCTTCAGCTAAAGTTTTTAATTCCTGTAATGTTTCCTGCGCTACACTTTTCAATAAATTGAAAGATTTATCATCATCTTTCGCACTCACTCCACGTTCAATAACGCTGTTCAACAGCAGCAATTCTTGCGTGAGATTCTTAAATCAATCCTCACCGTTTCATTCATGCCAGGAATACTCACTGATAACCCTTTGCTTGTAAATTAAACAACTCAGCATATCTTCCATTTTTACGAATTAATTCTTCATGGCTTCCCTGTTCCAAAAGCTCACCTTTTTCCAAAACCAAAATCCGGTCAGCCATTCTTACTGTTGAAAAACGATGTGAAATCAATACGGCTGTTTTACCTTTTGTAAGTTCAGAAAATCTTTGAAAAACTTCATTTTCCGCTCTTGCATCCAATGCAGATGTAGGTTCATCTAAAATGAGTAATTGTGCATCTTTCATATACGCTCTTGCAAGCGCTATCTTTTGCCATTCACCCCCGGAAAGTTCTACACCATTATTAAATCGTTTGCCTAATGCCTGTTCATATTTTCCGGGCAAACGTTGTACTAAAATATCCGCCAGGCTTTGTTTTGCAGAATTGATAATCAGATTTTCATTTTCTTTTTCAGCAATATTTCCAACAGCAATATTTTGCGAAACGGTCATTTGATAACGAATGTAATCCTGGAAAATAACGCCCACCTGCGTCCTAAGTTCTTCTAAATCAAATTCACGCAAATCGTGGCCATCCAACAATATTCTTCCTTCGATAGGCTCATAAAGTCGCGCCATCAATTTTACTAAAGTGGTTTTGCCAGCTCCATTTTCTCCCACCAATGCCAGTTTTTCTCCTGCATGAAGTGTAAAATTCAAATGCCTGTTTGCCCATCGTTCTGAATTTGCATATCGGAAGCCCACATTCTCAAATGTAAATCCTTCTTTGATGGGATTTGGAAAAGGAAGTGGATTTACAGAAGGTTTTATTTTGGATTTAATATTGAAAAAATCAAAGAAATCTTTTAAATAGATTGCTCCCTGAGATACTGTGGTAAATCTTGAAAGAATCCCTTCTAATAAACTTCTTAATTGCCTGAATGAACCGGCCAGAAAAGTTAAATCACCAATAGATAATTTCCCGGTTATAGTTTTAAAAATAATAAAAACATAAGCGCCATAATATCCCAAGCTGCCCAATACTGCAAACAGAGTTCCCCACAACGATCGTTTTAGTGCAATCTGTTTATTATCCTTATAAAATTTGTCGGATAAAAACCGAAAGCGGTCCGTTAGAAAACCGGATAGGTTGAAGATTTTCACTTCCTTCGCCGTTTCATCACTTGCGCCCAAAAAGCGCATATAATCCAGTTCCCTTCTCTCCGGCGTTTGCCTTCTTGTCAATGAATAATTTTTGTCATTGAAATAAGATTCTCCTGCAAAAGCAGGCAGTACCGCAATAAATAACAGCACAAGCAGCCACGGATTAAAAACAACCAATCCCGCAGCCAGAAAAGCCATGGTAATAATATCCTGCACCTGGCTCAACATCTGCGAAAGCAAAACAGTACGGCCAACCGTTTGCTGCCTGGCACGTTCTAATTTATCATAAAACTCAGAATCTTCAAATTGGTCAAGATCCAGTGTAGCCGCATGTTCCATGATTTGGATAGAAGTATGATTGGAAAATAAATCGCCCAACAAACTATCCACCAAAGTGGTTGCACGGCTTAAAGCATCAGAAAGAATGGCTAATAAAAATTCAATTACTACCAATTGCCATAAATGATAATGTTCACCTCCCGAGCCACGGCTGAAAAGAACGACTTGGTCTATAATTAATTTACCCACATACAAAATAGCCACGGGCAAAGCCGAACGAGTAATTCGAAGCAAGGCATTAATTAAAGTAAGTGAAGGACTGGTTTGCCACACCAGCTTAAAGAATCGTGGAAGGTTATTTAAAGCGGAAAACCTTTCTTTTATAGTAATATCTGGCATGTAATTCCTTTTCTGAATTAATGATTATTTTCTTGGATAAAAAAGCAAAGTTATTGCTATCAAGAGTGTAAGGCTAAGTATGGCGCCTATCAAAAATTCTTTATTTTGAAAATGATAGCCGGTAAAGCCGGCAATAGGATAAGCAAAAGCCCACCACAAATGCGACCAGGCAAAGTGTGCTCCATAAATTTTACCATGTTCTTCTTGCGGAAATTTTTCGGCTATTAATATTTGAGAAGGCATCTCTGCAAGGGTTTGGCCAAATCCCGCTATTAACCATAAAACCAGCAATGGAACAAAAACAACATAATTGGCAAAAGCAATAGAAAGGCAAACTAATATGCCGCCAGCAAACAAAGAAATAACTCTGTTTTTTGATTTATCAAAATTACCTGAAGCAAAAGCCGCTATTGCCGCGCCTACTCCAAATGCAGCCATTACATAACCATATTGTTTATCTCCTAAATGCAATTGCCCTTTTACAAAACCAATTGTGTTTACTAATATTTGTGCTCCTGCTATTGCAGAAACCAATTCAATCAACAAGGCAAATCTTACCGCTTTATTTTCAAACAACTGCCTTGTTCCTTTTACAATATCTGTCCAGATTTTTGGTTGAAGAGCGTTACGCTCTTGCTTTTCATGGATTACCATTAGTGATGGTAAGGTGAGAATAATTACTGCAGCAATAATAAATGATGCAGCATCTACAAAAAAGATTTCTCTGGCGCCAAGCCATACAGCAATGGCTCCCGCAAGCCCCGGGCCTAAAACACCAAGCAATTGGTTGGTTGCATTAGACAAGGCAATTCCTGAGCTATATTCTTTTTCGTTTTTTATAGATTGCGGAATCGCCGCCTGGTAAGCCGGTGTAAAAAAAGCATTAAAAATATTCAGAAAGAAAATGAGCAGATAAATTTGCAGCGCCGTTGTTACAAAGGGCAGGCAAGCCACTATGGCCATTCTCACAAAATGAGTGGTATAAAGGATTTTTTTTCTATCTATTCTATCTGCAAGAACTCCTGCATAAGGCCCAAAAATAATGAAAGCAACTACTCTTAATGTGAGCGCAGTAGCAAGGATTGCGGCAGAATGTGTGCCTCCAAATTGAAAAGCCAATAATGCAATTCCTACCCAGGTAAAAGCATCGCCAAGCAAACTAATAGTTTGCGAAAAATACAATTTTAGAAATACCTTTTCTTTAAGCGGGCTGAATGGATTTGTCATTTATTCGAATTTATAGTTCATTCATCATCTGCAATCTGTTAACCTATTCCTCGGAAGTATTTTTCATTTTCATTAATAAAGTATAAGCGCCTTTTATTACTACTGTTTCATTGTTGAGATTTTGATTTTGAGCTGGAATAATTTCTGTAAATCCGTTTTCAGAGTTACCTGTTTTTACTTCCGTTATTTCAAATTGATTATTACCTTTTGAAATAAACGCATACTGTTTGTTTTCATAACTCACGATTGCATCAGACGGTAATGCATACACGCTATCACTTTTAACTTCAATTTCTGCATTCATATACATGCCCGGGATAAGTGATTCATCATAATTTTCAAAATGACAATGCACTTCCACACTTCTGTCATTTGAAAAATCTTTCCCGATTAAAATAATTTTACAGGAATACTTTTTTTCAGGATTTGTATTGGTATAAGCGATTAATTTTTGCCCGATAAAAAGTTTATTAATGTCTTTTTCAAATATGGTTAATGCCAGGTGAATATCAGAAGGGTTTACGATTTCAAACAGTACGTCTGCAGGATTTACATACTTGCCAATGTTCACATTTACTTTGGAAACGAAACCATTTATTGGCGAAGGAATACTTACACTTTTCGAAATGTTCCCCGCATTTCTGGTAGCCGGATTAATACCAATCAATTTTAATTTTTCTGAAAGTGATTTTTCCAAAATCTGCAGTGTTGTATAATCCGCCAACGCCTGCTGATACACTTTATCGCTGCTGGCTTTGCTTTGGTTTAGCTCCTTTTGCCTTTCATATTCCTGCTTTGCAAAAAGTAGTTTTGCTTTTGCTGTAAGGTAATCCTGTTGTAGTTGGATATATTGCTGGTCTTCAATTATGGCTATGCTTTCACCTTTGTTTACGTGCATGCCGGGCAACAGTTTGGTAGATTTTAAATAGCCACCAAGCGGAACGCTAATGGAAACCATATTTTGTGGTGGCACATCGATACTGCCATTTACTTTCAAAATAGATGAAATAGATTGTTGCTCTAATTTACCGGTTTCAATCGCGGCATTTTTTAACTGAGCATCTGTAAGTGTTACTATGTTTTCCGCTGTTTTAAGTTCCGGTTTTTCTTCAGGCGTTTTTTTGCTGCCACACGCTGTAAACAAACCCATAACACTTATTAGAAAAATTATTTGTTTCATGATTCTTTATTTGATTTTTTGATTGACAAACGAATTGATTTCCACTGCACTTTCATTTAAATTCTTTACCGCTTCTATATAATCACTTTGAATAGAAATTGCCTGGTTTACCAGCATTACCCATTCTAAATAATTGATATCGCCATTGATAAATTTTTTGTTGACAGAAGTAGTTAGAATGTCAGCATTTTTTAATGCAGTCTTTTCAAAATAAGCAACTGCTTCCTTATTTTTTTGATATTGTAAGAGAGCCGTTTTATAAGAATTTTCAAAATTTTGTAAATTCATTTCGTACTCGCTTGCTACAACCATTTCATTAGCTCTTGCAGCATTTATTTTTGCTTTTTGCCCTGAATTGAAAATCGGAATACCCAGCCCAATTTGTACCGATAGAAATCGTGGGATACTATTGTATTCTTTATTGTTGGCCCCTGTACCACGGATGCTCATAAGATTGTAACCAAGTATAAGGTCGGGTAAAAGTTTTGATTTTTCTACCTGCGTAGATGCTGCCGCGATTTGTTTTCGCTGTTGATAAAATTGCATGGCCGGATGTTCCTTTAGAAAAGATGTATCCGGATTTGAACTGACATTTACTTTAAATCCGATAGCCATCGGATCCTTTTCATCGGGAATAAAAACGGTAGCTGTGTTCAGCAATAATTGAAACTGCAATTGCACCAAATCCATGTCCTGTTCCAGTTGGTTTAGCTGCAATCTTATTTGTCCCCGCTGATTTTCAGCAGTGGTTTTTTCTAAAATATTACTTTCGCCTTCATTAAAACGTAAGGTTGCTTTTTCTAAAAATTCTGAAAAAAGGCTATCTGTTTTTTGCAACAATTCTTTCTTCTGCTGTAAATACAAAAGGGTGTAATAAACAAGGGATACTTGTTTTTTTAATTCCGTTTCTTTTATTGCTGTATTTAAAATACTGCTTCTCCATTCTTCATTTAGTAAAATTTTTTGAGTGGAATACACTCTTGGAAAACTGATAGTTTGAGTAATACTCAATTTTGTATCTGTATAAAAGCTATTGATTTGTCCGAAGTCACCGATAACATTTGTTGGCGGAATAATCTTTGCTGTTTTTATTAATTTTTGTTGATAATCCGATTTTAGTTTTTCATTTTTAATGGATAGATTATTTTTTAAAGCTGTGTCAGTAGCAGCTTTCAGGCTAATCAGTTTTTGTGCATTACCAGTTTGAAATGAAAACAATATCACTAACAAAACGGCAATAATTGTAATTGGTTTTTTTCTTTTGAATGAAATCCCTTTTTCAAACATGATATATAAGATTGGTAAAACAAATAGGGTGAGAAATGTTGCAATCAATAAGCCACCGATTACAACAGTTGCCAATGGCCTCTGCACTTCAGCTCCTTCTCCTGTGCTTAGCGCCATCGGTAAAAATCCAAGTGAAGCTACTGCAGCAGTCATTAATACAGGCCGTAAACGAACTTTCGTTCCCTGTATTACGATTCGTTTTAAATCGGTTAATCCTTCTTTTTTTAACCGGTTAAATTCTGCGACCAATACAATGCCATTCAAGACCGATACGCCAAACAATGCAATGAAGCCAATACCTGCGGATATGCTAAATGGCATTCCTCTTACTGCCAAAGCCAGAATTCCACCAATCATTGAAAGCGGAATGGCTGAATAAATTAGTAAGCCTTGTTTTACAGAATGGAAAGTAAAATACAGCATAAGGAAAATCAACAACAATGACACAGGAACGGCAATGCTTAACCGCTGTTTCGCGGCAATTAAATTTTCAAATGCACCTCCATAAGTTACGTAATACCCTGGTGGTAAATTAATTTGTTTGTCCACTTTTTCCTGCAATTCGTTCACCATACTTTGCACGTCCCTGCCACGCACATTGAAGCCAACAATTATTCTGCGTTGTGCATCTTCGCGCTGAATTTGATTTGGCCCTTCAATGATTTCAACTTTTGCAACAGCATTCAATGGAATTTGTACACCCTGCATTGTAGGGATTAAAAGATTCTGCACATCTTGCAAATCTTTGCGCTGCTCACCGCTTAGCCGTACTACTAAGTCAAATCGCTTTTCACCTTCATAAACCGTTCCGCTGCTTTGGCCGGCAAAAGCGGTGTTTACGACCTTGTTGATATCACTGATGTTTAAACCATATTGTGCAATGGCTGCGCGGTTATATTGGATTACAATTTGCGGCATGCCGGTAACTGCTTCTACATACAAGCCACTTGCGCCTTCTACAGTGTTTATGATACTGCCTATTTTATTAGCATACAAAGCCAATGTGTCCAGGTCCTCACCAAATATCTTACAAACAACATCCTGCCTTGCGCCGGACATTAATTCATTAAAACGCATTTGCACCGGGTATTGAAAACCGTAATTAACTCCCGGAACATCTTCTAATGCCTTACTCATTTTTGCCTCCAGTTCAGGATAAGTTTTGGCGGATGTCCAATCTTTTTTATCTTTTAAAATCACCATCATATCGCTTGCATCTATTGGCATTGGGTCGGTTGGTATTTCACTGCTGCCTGTTTTGCCAACTACTTCTTTTACTTCAGGAAATTTCTCTAATAAAATTTTTGCACCGCTTGAAATGGCATTCATTGAAGTAGTCAGGTTACTACCCGGCAATACTCTTGTTTCCACAGCAAAATCACCTTCCGGTAATGAAGGAATAAACTCACCGCCTAATTGTGTAAGAATGAAAATGGCTACTGCAAAAAACGCTACTACCAAGGCTATTACGCTTTTTCTAAAGCCTAAAACTTTGTTTAATGCTCCCTGATATATACGTTCAAGGCGGCCCATCATTCTGTCAGAAAAAGTTCTTTTGTGAGAGATTTTTTTACTTAAGAATAAGGCGCTCATCATAGGAATGTAGGTGAGTGAAAGTATGAAGGCGCCCAGCAAGGCAAAGACAACAGTTTGCGCCATAGGCTTAAACATTTTTCCTTCAATGCCCTGAAGTGTGAAAATAGGTAAGTAAACAATCAGAATTATAATCTGCCCGAAGACAGCGGCATTCATCATGCGGCTTGCAGATTTTTTTACTTCGCCATCCATTTCCTGCTGCGATAATTTATTAACTTTATCAAAAAGTTTACTGTGTGTAAGCTTATGCATTACGGCTTCTACAATAATTACCGCGCCATCTACAATTAAACCGAAATCCAAAGCTCCCAAACTCATTAGATTTCCGCTTACGCCAAACAGATTCATCATAATAATAGCGAATAGCATGGCAAGTGGTATTACAGAAGCTACCAAAAGGCCTGCCCGAAAATTACCTAGGAACAATACCAGTACGAAGATTACTATTAATGCACCTTCTATTAAATTTCTTGAAACAGTACTGATGGAATTGTCAACCATTTTGGTACGGTCTAGAAAGGGGTCAATCGTAACGCCTTCTGGTAATGTTTTTTCAATTTGGGTGATGCGTTCTTTAATGTTTTTTATTACTTCATTACTGTTAGCTCCTTTCAGCATCATCACTACCGCACCAGAGACTTCCTCTACTCCATTGTAAGTCATTGCACCATATCGTGTAGCGCTGCCTAATCTTACCTCTGCAATGTCACGAATTAAAAGAGGTGTACCATTGGTGAGATTTTTAACCACAATATTTTGGATATTGTCAATGCTTCCGATAAGCCCTTCGCTGCGGATAAACAAAACCGTGGGGCCTTTTTCAATATAGGCACCACCTGTATTCTCGTTATTATTTTGAAGAGCGGTGAAAACATCATTAATAGTAATATTGCTTGCCTTTAATTTGGCGGGTACCACGGCTATTTCATATTGCTTTAAATATCCGCCGAAACTGCTTACCTCAGCAACTCCTTGTACACCCAATAATTGCCTTCGCACAATCCAATCCTGAATGGTGCGTAAGTCCATTGCAGTGTATTTGTTTTCATATCCTTTTTTTGGCCGCACGGCATATTGATAAATTTCGCCAAGCCCCGTAGTAACAGGCGCAAGAGTGGGCGTACCAAATCCTTTCGGAATTAGTTCCTGCACCTGCTGTAGCCGTTCTGTTACTTGTTGCCGAGCCCAATACACATCGGTTTCATCATTAAATACTATTGTTACAACCGATAATCCGAACCGGGAAAAACTCCTTATTTCTTTCAATCCGGGAATGTTGCTATTGACCTGTTCTATTGGAAATGTAATAAGCCGCTCCACATCTGGTGCGCCTAATGCTGGCGTGATAGTGATAACCTGCACCTGGTTATCTGTAATATCAGGCACTGCATCTATTGGCAATTTTGTGGTTTCGTAAATGCCAAAACCGATTAGGCCAATGATAAATAGTCCTATGATAAGTTTGTTCTTTATAGAGAACTCAATGATTTTATTGAGCATAGTATTTCGTCTTGTTAATTATAAAACATAATTATGCTGAATACTGAATAGTAAACGCAGGAAAGCACAAAACAACAATGTTTTTATGCAAGGAAAGATAGGAAAATGATTAACAGGATTTCGGAGGCTGCCAAATATTGGAACTCACAGTAGAAGAAGAAAATGCTTCTGAATAAAGAATATTTTCTTTGGACGGGATTATTTTAGCAGGTCTTATTTTGAAAATAAAGGGTGGCTCACAAATGAAATTCACCTGGGCAAAACTAAAATCAACAGACTTGAAAGGAAGCTTTTGATGTTCGTTATTCATAGATGAATGCGAACTTTCTTCAAGATAATGTTGGTATAAAAAATCAACAAAAGAGGTTGAATTGCCATCTTCCTCTTCATGAACTATATAATGGTGCAGTAAAACAGGCAATTTCAAAAATTGGCCTAATTCTGTGTGGGCGCACAGAAAAATGAAAAGGAACGATATGGCTGCAAGTTTTTTCAATGTTGCAAATGTATGGTAAAAACGGGAAAGTGATAATGCAGAAAAGCTAAAACTCTAAGGGCAATTAAAAGGATTTTGAAACTATTTATTGACCTAAGAGTTCTGGTTTTCACAGCTAATGTTTTCAACGAGTGAAACATCAAAATATTTACAAAAAAGGATTTATTTTATTATACGATTGAAAATAGTTTTTTTACTTTTCAGCTTACATCATTTAATAAACGGCAAGTAATTTATTTTATTGATAATAAATTAAAACCGTAATAATTATAAAACCATCCGGCAAACAAGGACAGAAATAGGATTCTGTATTAAATCAATAGGGGGTTACAGAATCCACCCTAATCCAAATCATTAACCTTGAATTAAAGGCGTTCAGACGTCTTTTTAATCAAACATCAAAACCTGTAATTCAGACTTTAATTGCTTTTTTTTATTTAATTTTTTTATGAGATTCAAAATTTAAATTGACTTTAAAGCCCGTTATGACAGGAACTGCAGTGCATTAAATAACATAATTTTCAATTCCCATTTATTTAGGAATATCGTTTAATCGTAGGTGTGATATTAAATAGGATATAACAAAAAGTCCTATAACAAGTAGCGATATCAATACAACTATAAGTGCTTTAAGAATGAGACTTTTTTTTACCGTCGATATGGCTTTAAAACTCTTTTGAGTTTGTTTCTTTTTTTTGCGCTTCGTATTTGAGCTCACGTTATTTTATTTCTTTTACAGCCTATTTATAAAAATAACCACCATTCCCAAACTGATAAATAAATTTTGCCGGATAATTCTACCAGCCTTTTTACTCAAACCAATAGCAAACGGAAGATTGTTTAATTTGTCAATCGGCAAAGCAATGTCTGCTGTTTCCAAAGCTATATCAGAACCGGTTGCACCCATTGCGATGCCTGCCGTACTTTTTGTCATGGCCGATGCATCGTTTACACAATCGCTACCATAGCTACTTTCCTTTCAGTTGCTTTTAATTTTTCAATGGCTTCTACTTTTTGTTCAGGCATCAGGCCACCCAAGGCGATTGCCGGTGGTGTCATTACTACTTTTCATATAATAAAGAAAAGAGAACTATTTTTTGGAAAAGTGGTGTCATTTAAAAAATTAATTCAACTAAAACCAGTTTCGGGGTATAAAAATAGAAATGGCTTTTTACACTTTCATTTTCTGTATCCGCACTGCGTTCAATATAGCCAGTAATGCAACACCCACATCCGCAATTACTGCTTCCCATAATGTAGCTATGCCGCCTGCACCAAGAACTAAAACAATCACCTTTATAACCATCGCAAGAGTTATGTTTTGCCAAACAACACTCCTGGTTATCTTGCCTATTTTGATGGCGGTTACAATTCTTGATGGCTGGTCGTTTTGAATAACTATATCTGCCGTTTCTATGGTTGCATCACTGCCAAGCCCGCCCATGGCAATACCGGCATCTGCCAATGCTACCACAGGAGCATCATTCACTCCGTCTCCAACAAATGCAATATGTTTTCCTTCATCTTTTATTGCCTGTACTTTTTCCACTTTTCCTTCGGGTAACAGGTCGCCGTAGGCTTTATCTATGCCCAGGCTTTTTGCAATTTTATCAACCACTGACTGCTTATCGCCTGATAACATTACTGTTTCAATATTCAGCTTATGCAATTCTTCTATTGCCTGTTTTGCATCTTCTTTAATTTCATCCGCAATGGTTATGTAACCTGCATATTTATCATTAATTGCTACCACTACAATTGTATCAACCAATGCTTCTATTTCTGATGGATATTCAATTTTGAATTTCTTTAAAAGTTTTACATTACCGGCTAATATATTCTTTCCGTCAATGGTTCCCTTTAATCCGTGCCCGGATACTTCTTCCGCATTTTCCATTTTCACATTTTTGATAGCATCACCTGCATATTCAGCTATTGCTTTTGCAATAGGATGGGTAGAGTTTTTTTCAATGGCTGCTGTGAGTTTTATAAGCTCATTCTTATCAATATCTTTTGCAACCACTTCTTGTACTTTAAACACACCTTTGGTAAGCGTGCCGGTTTTATCCATAATCACAGCATTTATTTTTGTAACTACATCCAAAAAGTTGGAACCTTTAAATAGTATTCCATTTTTTGAGGCAAGGCCTATTCCGCCAAAATATCCTAATGGAATTGATACAACCAAGGCACATGGACAACTAATGACTAAAAATACCAATGCCCTGTAAAACCAAACATTAAAAATGTAAGGATGTACAAAGAAATACGGCACTAAACATACAGCCACAGCTAATGCAAAAACAATGGGTGTATATATTTTTGCAAATCTGCTGATGAATAATTGCGTTTGCGATTTACGGGCTGTTGCATCCTGCACCATTTCGAGGATCTTGCTTAGTTTACTATCTTTAAATAAAGATTTTACTTTTACTTCAGACACTTTGTCCAGGTTGATCATACCTGCAAAAACAGCTTCCCCTTTTCTTTTTGTATCTGGTTTACTTTCACCGGTAAGCGCTGCTGTATTAAAAGTTGCCACATCTGAATTTAGTTCTCCGTCTAACGCCACTTTTTCGCCGGCCTTAACCTGAATTATTTCATCTATTTTTATTTCGTTTGGATGTATCACCTGCGTTGCACCGTTTCTTATTACTGTTACCTCATCTGGTCTTATATCGAGTAATGCTTTTATGCTTCTCTTTGCTTTATTAACTGCTGAATCCTGAAACCACTCGCCGATAGAATAAAAAACCATAACTGCTACACCTTCGCTATACGAGCCGATAGCAAATGCACCAATGGTTGCCACACTCATTAAAAAGAATTCATTAAAGAAATCAAATCGCTTTACTTTTCTAAATGCCATTCCTAAAACACTATATCCTGCAAGTAAATAGGCAGCGCTGAAAATGATTAGATTAAACGGAAAAGCTGGAACATATTTAAACCCGAATTGCAAAATCAGCATCACAAAAAGAATTGCCAGAGAGAGAAATAATCGCCAATGGCTTTTCCAAGCTGGCACTTCTGCTTCAACATGGTCATGATCTTCATCATCATCATGTTCGTGTTCATCATGGTTATGTTTCGGTGCGCTTATAATTTTTTTTTGGCCATCATCATTTCCACAGCAATCGTCTTTTTTCATCCTGATGACTTTTGTTTTATATTGTTCCATATAAATTATTTTAAGAAATAAAAAATGAGATGATACCTGTTATTATCAATGTTAATCCTGTTATTATACCGGCATTATGCTCAATCTTGTGCCAGTTGAGCTTTAGAATTCCTTTGTATGCTAATCTTACCCAAAGCACCATACCGCTAACGGAGATAGTTAGGTACAGTAATGCAATAGTGATAATAGCATACCATCCCATACTTCCCGCTAATAAAAAATAAGCTTCAATTTCCATACAGGGCGAAAAGAACATGGCAATTACCAGTGTTATAATTATTTTGTTTTTTGATAACGCCGGCTTCGGTTGGTTATGCAAATAAAAATGCCTGTGCCTGTGATGCTGGTATATAAAAAAAATCCCTAATAGAATTAACACCGAAGGCGCTACAATGTGGGAAAAATGCTGAACAGATTCTGTAAGCTTCAAACCTAACAAGCCGATTATAACTCCAATAATTATTGTGCTTAACGCATGAGCAAGACCGGAAAGAAAGGTTACTCTTGTTACTTCATTTATAGTCCAGTTTTCTTTTCTGCCAATGGCAAGCACCGGCAACCAATGGTTAGGAATTACGCCATGTAAAATGCTTAATAATATACTTCCGGTAATGATGCTAAACATTTTCCTGGTGTTTTAACCTGACTACATTATGTCTGCTACCGCTAAAGCAGCAGAACGCATTTCCAACAGTTTATTTTCATATTTGCAATTTTTTGTGATTATAAATTACAAAGCTAAATATGAAATCATGCAACTCAATTGCATTGTTTTAGCTGCAATTGTTGCATATACCTCTTACTACTAAACTAACCTCTTCTAATTGAAATTTATCCGGCAAAATTATTTCAGGTATTTCTGCCTTTGGTAAACAAAAGAGCTCTTTACATTTGGTACAGTAAAAATGAAGATGCATATCATGATGAACACCATCTTTACAGTCAGCCTTGCATATTGCATATTTTATAGATTGAGTGCCATCGTTTATATCATGAATCAAACCTTTTTCTTCAAATGTTTTAAGCGTTCTGTACAAAGTCGTTCTGTCTGACCGCTCAAATTCTTTTTCAAGATCTGATAAGCTAATTGCAGCTTTTTGCTTTAATAAAAACTCAAGAACCAGCAAGCGCATTGCGGTCGGGCTAATCTGCTTGGCAATAAGCATATTTTCAAGTTCTTTATTCATAACTTATTTTTTGAAAATTATTATTTTTCTCCTTTACTCTTTGGTGCTGATTTTATAAAAGCATCACTTAGTGCATCTGCAATTTGTTTAGGCAATTCATTGCTTTTAGAAATATCAATTGAAAGTGTCCCTGTTTCTTTATCTGCTTCCAATTTATAATAATCCTCAATTTTTCCTTTTAGAAAAAATGCATCAAACTCTATTTGAATATGGATTAACTCCTGATTAAAATCTTCAATCCATTTTTTTGTTTCTGATTTCATTGCTTTTATTGGTGCTTTTATTCAGGAAAATATTTAAGTCCTCCGACAATTCTGACCAGGCTATTTCACATACAATTCAATTTTTTATCCAACACAAGGCTTTATCTTTTTCATCTATCTCAAAGAAATTAATTTCTGTCTTAATGAAAGGCCTTATTAAACGCAAAATTAAATAGTGCCATTTCTCTTCACAGACCAATGCTATTTTTTCATAACAACCGATATGTTGCAGATCAAATTTTACATCATCCCAAAATGCTTTCATCTGGTATTCTTCAAAACTTACTATTTCAAAATACCAACAAATCTTCTTAAACTTTTTCAAAGCATTTGTTATAACCGGCAATAATTTTTTATAATCAGCATCGGTTAACTTATCAAATGCTCTTGTTGCGATTATGTTTCCTTTTGTTTCTGCTAAAACTTGTATCATTAAATTTTTTATTAAAAGGTTTGTGTCTTAATTCTTGCTGAAGAATTTCTCATATTGGTCATGCAATTTCTTTAAGAGCCTCTTTCGTTTCATAAATACAGTTAATAAATAAATGAATGCAACAACCGGCGATAAAATATTAATCGCTGAAAAGAAAATTGAATGATAGCTCCGATGTATAAGATGGAAAATATTTACCACAATGCAAATAGTAATTAAGCTCATTGTTATGTAGTAAAAGAGTTTCATAAAATAGTCGTTATTAGAAATTACTTATTGTTTCATTATAATTTTCGCTTTCAATCTGAATCGTGGTATGCGCAATTTTAAAATCCGTTGTTATGTTATCCGTAATAAGCTTTAATATTTCGTCAGGGATTGCTTGTTTATTAATGACAACATGCACACTTAATGCATTTAAGCCGGATGTTAACGCCCATACATGCAAATCATGCGTACTTAAAACTCCGGGAATTTGAGCGATAGCTGTTTTAAGTTCAGGGATTTTTACATCAGCGGGAACGCCTTCAAGTAATATACCCACAGCGTCTTTTAATAAAATCCATGTTCTTGGTAAAATAAATAATCCGATACCGGCAGATATAATTGGGTCAGCATAATACCAACCTGTGGTAAGCATTATAATAGCCGCGGCAATTACACCAATTGAAGTAAGCATATCGGAAAGTACTTCAAAATAAGCCCCCTTCATGTTAAGGCTTTGTTTAGAGCTTTTTCGAAGAATAAGCATACCTGCTATATTTACAACCAGGCCAATCGCCGCTATAATAAGCATGTTTTTGCTTGACACTTCAGGTGGCGATTGAAATCTTTTTACTGCCTCATAAAGAATATAAATTGAAACGAAAATCAGTATGATACCATTTGCCAGAGCAGCCAAAATTTCTGCCCTAAAATACCCATAGGTTCGTAGTTCAGTAGTTTTCCGTTGAGCAATATTAATAGCAAATAAGGCAAAGGCCAGACCTCCGACATCCGTAAGCATGTGTCCTGCATCTGCCAGCAATGCAAGGCTATTAGTCATTATCCCTCCGATAACTTCAGCAGCAAGATAAGAAAGTGTTAAGCCTAATACCAGTTTAAGCTTTCCCTTGTTTTGATAAGATGCCGATGTTACTTCCATAAATTTTATTTTAGGTGATGTAAAACTTAAAAGGGCTTTTTACAATTAAAAGATTTAGTTATAAAAAAAGTTTTGAAATCAGCACCAGATATTTGAATCAATTAAAATTTCATCTATTTTTAAATAGCTCTTTAAAGCATAAATAAAGTAGGTGCAGCTTTGCAAAGCTGCATCTACTTTAAACCGGTTCTAAACATTAGCATGATGTTCGTGGCAGGCCTCTGCGCATTTAGCACATTCGTCAGCACATCTTTTACAATATTCATGCTCATGTTTACCGCATTCTTAAGCGCATTGCTGGTTTTTCATTTTTTTAAATTTAAGTGTGAAAAAATGACGTAGCTATTTGTTGAAATTTAAAATAACGCTTTGCTATTAATTACTTTTCTAATTATTAGTATCAGTGTTTTTTATCTTATTCTTCCATTGCATATACCATTTTCTACGTTCTAACGACAACAGAAAATAGATCATTAAGGATGCAGTTATAGCAATGAAAAACATATCTAACCCTATAGCCACACCCACAGCAGCCGTACACCAAATAGTAGCTGCTGTAGTTAAACCATGTGAAGACTTTGAATCATTATTCCGGTAAATAATTCCGGCTCCCAGAAAACCAATACCTGTTACTATGTTTGCTACTATTCGCGAAATAGAAGTAACATCATCATCAATATTTTCGGCAATAGTAGTGAACAAGGTTGCGCCCAAACAAACTGCTGCGTAGGTTCTTATACCCGCGTCTTTCCCCTGTCTTTCTCTGTCCAGGCCAATAAATAACCCTAAAACAAATGCTACAATAAGTTTGGGAATAATGATTAATTCAATTTCTATATTCATTTCTGCTATGTTTAAAATTGGCGTTAAAATTTATTTTCACTATGATAACAATTACCTATTCCTCTTCTTCAGTATTGTTCATTTTAGAAAGTAAATCGTAAGCGCCATTTGTAACCACTTTACTTTCCATATTAAAATTGGAAGGCAATTGCACACCGGTAAACCCGTTTTCAGTTACAGATACGCCTACTTCAATCCTTTTGAATTTTATATGCTTATCAGCAGTACTATCCTGGTCTTTCGCATTTTGAGCAACATCTTCATTTGATTTATCTTCATCCAGAACAAAAATGTAATTCCTGCCGCCTGACTGAACAACTGCCTGTTGTGGTAATGCGGTAGTTTCAGAGGCTCCGATTTCTATGATAGCATTAATGAACATACCGGGTATCAAAGAAGGTGCAGGATTCAGTAATTTTCCACTCACCTGAACGGTTCTGTCGGCATCAATATCTTTTCCAATTAAAAATATTTCGGCTATACGTTCTATACTATCACCTGTAGCTTTGAAGCGTATCTTTTGTCTCATTTTTACTTGTGGCAAATCTTTTTCAAACACTTTTACTTTTACCAATATGTTTTTTGTATTTGCCATATCTGCAAGCACTTCATTTGGCCCTATATATTTCCCTACATTGGAATATACATGCGTAATGTACCCGCTTATAGGTGCATGAATGCTTACACGCGATGTAAATTTTCCTGCTTTTACGTTGCCAGGATTGATATTAGCCAATCGCAATTTTGATTTTAATCCCTCTAAACGGGCGACCATACTATTATATTCACTACCGGCTCTTTGTAAAGATTTTTTTGCGGCTATATTTTCTTTCACCAATTCTTTCTGGCGCGTCATCTCTTGTTTCAGAAAAGATAACTGGCTGTTGGTTTCCATATAGTCCTGCTGCATTTGTAGAAATTCAGGATTCTCAATTACAGCAATCACTTCGCCCATTCTCATATATTTCCCCTCAATTACAGGTGTGCTTTTTATAATACCGCCATAAGGCGCCGTAATGCTTATGAACTGATTAGGCGGAACATCTAAGGTACCGGAAGCTTTTATGTAGCTGCCTAAATTGGTCATGGAAACTTTTCCCAATTGAACATTGGCATTGTTGTATTGGTCTTGCGAAAATTCAACCGAATTTAGGTCGTGTGTTTCTGCTACCACCGCTTTCTCTTCAGTTTTGGCGGTACAGGCTGCAAATAATAGGGTGATGGCGAATAAACTTTTATACATTTTTTTATACATGCTATTTCTTATTTTAATTTTTTTAAAGTCCGGAAATTAATTCCAGTTCTATTGCGGTTTGATTGTATTGATTAATTACTTCTATGTATTGGCGGCGTACATTGTTGCCATTGTTTAAGGATTGTGATAATTGATAATAATCAACTTCACCTGCTTCAAATGCCCGTTGAGATTTATTGATAAGCAATTCAGCCTGTGGCAAAGCGGTTTTCCGGAAATAATCGAGTTGAATCTGAAGCCTTCTTAAATCTGAAAGCAACAAAGTGCCTCTTTGTGAAAGGCCGAAATAAAATGCTTCTACCTCTGTTTCACGTATCTGCATGTTTATTTCTGCCGCACGTATTTTAGCTTTTTGCGGTTTGGCAAAAAGGGGTATGCTGATGCCTGCTTCAATTCCCTGGAATCGCTTGCCTACTCCGTAGTATTTTTCCATCCCATCTTTTGGATGGTTGCCCACCAAAGACTGGTTAAAATATCCTATGCTAAAATCAGGTAGCAACTTTCCTTTTTCTACTCTTATTTCTTTGCCTGCTACGATTATCTGACTGCGCAATGATTGCAATACAGGATTATTTCCCAGCATAGAACTGTCTAAACTCATTAATGATACTGTTTTTTCTTTCAACACGCTATCCTGAATACCGGTAACAGTTGTGTCGTTCATATACTTACTCAAGAGTTTTAAATTGGCAGTGATGTACTCTGTTATTTGTTGGCGCTGGGCAATGGCTTCCTGCAATTGAGTATTTGCATTGTATTTTTCCAGAATATTCGTTTCACCTGTATTAAACCGGATTTCAGCAGCTTTTAGAACACGTTCATACAAAACGGTTAAGGTATCTGCAAGTTTCCGCTGTTCATTCCGGTAAAGCAATTGGTAATAAACATTCTTTACCTCGAAGGCTATCTGGCTCTGATAAATTTTCAGTTGAGACCGGCTGGCATCAATTGAGGCATCAGCAAGTTCTTTAAGCCTCTTTAAGTAAACAGGATTTGGAATGTTTTGAGTAATGGTGATGTTGTTGTCGTAAGGTATCGGGCTATTGTACTGCCCGTAAGTGAGGTTGATGTTGGTTTTGCCGATATATCCTGTGCTTCCTTTTAAAGTTTTCTGATATTCAACACCCAGATTTCCCACTCTCGTATTTGGATTGGCACTTAAAGAATTGGTTACTGCTGTCTGTAAATTCACTTTATTAATGACAGGGCTTTGTGCGTAGGAAAAGTTAGTACTGCCCAATAATAAAAACAAAACGGTTATAATGGTTGGAACTGTTGCTTTCCTTTTCTTTATCTTTATTTTTTCAAACATGGTATAAAGCACCGGCAATACAATAAGCGTTAAGAATGTTGCTGTAATCAATCCGCCGATAACAACCGTCGCCAAAGGTTTTTGAACCTCTGCACCAGAACCATGTGATAATGCCATTGGTAAAAATCCTAATGAAGCAACGGTAGCAGTCATCAATACAGGCCTTAACCTTGTTGCTGTACCCGTAAGAATAATTCTGTTCAAATCACGCATGCCATTCTTTTTCAGTTGATTAAACTCACTGACCAGCACAATTCCATTTAACACAGCTACCCCAAACAGTGCAATGAACCCAATACCTGCTGAAATACTAAAAGGCATTCCTCTTAGCCATAAAGCGAATATGCCGCCTATAGCAGATAAGGGAATGGCCGTAAAAATTAGTAGGGAATACTTAATGGATCCAAAAGCAAAATATAATAATAAAAGAATCAGCCCCAGGGCGACAGGAACAGCAACAGATAACCGCTGATTGGCTTCTTCAAGGTTTTTAAACTGCCCGCCGTAAGTAATGAAATACCCCGTTGGCATTTTCACTTTTGCATCAATTTTTTGCTGCATTTCTTTTACCACTGAAGCAATGTCGCGGCCTCTTACATTAAAGCCAACAATAATTCTTCGCTTCGCATCTTCTCTTTGAATTTGGTTAGGGCCTAACTGAAAACTTATATCTGCAACCTGTTCCAATGGGATATTTTTTCCGTCTTTGGTAGTTACAAAAAGTCTCCTTACATCATCTATACTTTGACGTTCCGCTTCCTGCAAACGTACTACTAAATCAAAACGTCTTTCCCCCTCAAATACGGTTCCCGCAACACCTCCTGCAAATGCAGTATTAATTGCCTGGTTAATGTCTGAAACATTCAAGCCGTATTGCGCTATTTTATCCCGGTTAAGCTTTATTGAAATTTGTGGCAATCCGGTTAACTGCTCCAGATACAAATCTTCTGCACCTTCTACTGTTGGCACGATAGCGCCTATTTTTTTAGACAATTCTGTCAAAACCTGCAGGTCCTCCCCGAAAATTTTAATACCAACATCCTGTTTAACACCGGATAACAATTCATTAGAGCGCAACTGGATTGGTTGTGAAAATCCGAAGGTAACTCCCGGAATTACAGCAAGGCTTCGCTGCATCATTTCAGCCAATTCTTCCCGGCCTTTGGCACTTGTCCATTCTGCTTTTGGTTTTAATATAACAGTTATATCAGCAGATTCAATAGGCATCGGGTCGGTTGGAATTTCAGACGAGCCAATTTTGCCAATCACTTCTTTTACTTCCGGAAACTTTTCCATTAAAATATCCGATGCCTGCGTTACTTTATCAATGGATTGGCTTAACGAACTGCCTGTGAGCAATCTTGTTTCAATAGCAAAATCACCTTCATCCAATGTGGGTATAAACTCGCCGCCAAGCGTAGAGAATACAACTAATGAAATAGCTAAAAGGCCTGCTGCAATGCCTACTACTAATAATCTCATTCGTAAAGCGCCTTTAATAAGTGGCTCATACCATTTTTGAACGCGAGCCATCATTCTATCAGAAATATTCTTTTTGTGGCTGATATTCTTACTTAAAAAGATAGAACTTATCATTGGCACATAAGTAACTGATAAAATTAAAGCGCCCAGGATAGCAAAAGAAACAGTTTCAGCCATTGGCCTGAACATCTTTCCCTCTACGCCTACCAAAGCAAGGATTGGCAAATAAACTATTAGAATAATAATTTGTCCGAAAGCCGCAGAATTCATCATTTTTTTGGATGCACCACCTACTTCACCATCCATTTCTGCCTGGGTTATTCTTCCTGCCTTTCGACTTGCTATGTGGTGCATGGTAGCTTCCACAATAATTACTGCGCCATCCACAATTAATCCAAAATCTATGGCCCCAAGGCTCATTAAATTACCGGTTACTCCAAATACCTTCATGAGTGAAATCGCAAAAAGCATGGCCAATGGAATCACAGAAGCGACTATTAATCCTGACCGTACATTTCCGAGGAAAACAACCAGCACAAAAATGACTATGAGTGCACCTTCAAGCAGATTTTTTTTAACAGTACTTATGGCTCTTGCCACAAATTCACTTCTGTCTAAAAACGGTTCTACTACTACTCCTTCAGGCAAGGATTTATTAATTTGCACCATCTTTTCCTTAACGCTGTTTACAACTGCACTTGCATTACTACCTTTTAACAGCATTACAATACCCCCAACAGCCTCTTTGTCATTACGGGTGAAGGCACCATAGCGGTTGGCAGCACCGAACCTTACAGTAGCAACATCGCGTATGGTAACCGGAACACCACTTTCCGTATTTTTTACAACGATTCTTTCAATATCGCCGAGATCTGTTATCAAACCTTCACTTCGGATGAAATAAGCATTGGGTTTCTTATCTATATAAGAGCCACCCGTGTTTTGGTTATTATTTTCGAGAGCTGTGAAAATGTCTGATATGGAAATATTGTAGCTACGTACCTGGTCTATATTCAAAGCAATTTCATATTGTTTTAAATACCCGCCAAAGCTGTTTACTTCTGCGATACCCGGTGTTCCCAATAATTGCCTTCTCACAATCCAATCCTGAATGGTGCGCAAGTCCATCGCATTGTACTTGTCTTCATATCCTTTTTTGGCATGCACCACGTATTGGTATATTTCGCCCAAACCTGTGGAAATAGGCGCCATTTCCGGCAGTCCTAATCCTGGTGCAATGGAATTTTTTGCTTCAGTTATTCGTTCTGACACCTGTTGCCGTGCCCAATAAATATCGGCATCATCATGAAATATTACCGTAACAACTGAAAGCCCAAAACGGGAAATGGAACGCACTTCCTCAATTTCAGGAATGGTCGCCATGGTTTGTTCTACGGGGAAAGAAATAAATTGCTCCACTTCCTGTGCGGCAAGTGAAGGACTTACGGTAATAATTTGAACCTGGTTGTTGGTAATATCAGGAATAGCGTCTATAGGTAATTTTGAAGCGCTCCATACCCCCCAGATAATAAGGGCGATGGTAAAAATTCCGATAACCAGTTTATTTTTTATCGAAAAATCAATGATCTTATTTAGCATGTTTTAAAGAGAATTAATATTTAGTCACGAGCTCGTAGTATCTAATGATTATAGCTATAATTGCGCCTATCATTAAAATGGACAGGATGATTATAGTGATAAGTCTAATAATCCTGAACCTTGGTCGGGAAGAAACTCTGCGTTTCTTTTTACTAAATTTTGTGGTCAAAATTGGCGTATGTAAAAATGAAACAGGATTGCCTGTTTAAGCGAAAAAAGATAAGCTTAGGGGGAAGTATTACGCCAATTGAGGTGGTTGCCAGATAGACAATGAAATCTCTTTAATAAAGGATGAATAAGCAGAATTATATCTCTTTATTAATTCAGGTTTAACAAGAATTACTTTCGGTATATATTGTGGGATGGGGGAACCTGTACAGCATGAACAACTGCAAAAAGGTGAACAGGCATCATTAACCGGCCCATCCTGATGATGAGATGCATTTGTTATTTCTGTTTCCGACTTATTATTCGTGGCGTTTGCATCTGTACATGGGATTACGCTAAGTACTAAAGTTATAAGAGCTAATATGGAGATTATAAATTTCAAAGTTTTGCAAAAGTATATAATGTGATTTATAAAATGAAAATTAAATTGGAATGCAATAGATTTTAATAAAACTTTCTCAAAAATTTATTTATACACAACAGGATCGGTTGATTTGCATCGGGGGACATTTTACAGTACCATAGCTGCAGAAAACACAACAATCACCTTTTTTCGGTTTTAGAATTGTCTCACAGTTTGTGCATTTATAAAAATATTGGCAGGAATCTACAGGCATTGTTTCTTCTTTTTGAAAACTGCAATGCGGGCAGGTAATGGTTGACTGTAATGTTATTGTTCTTTTCATTTATTTTAATTTTGTTTGAGTTACCTTATATCCGGTTGAATTAATAGCCTTTGTAATTTCAGAAATACTTGTTTTCGAATTGTCGAACTGAACCATTGCATTTGCATTTTGATAGGATGCTTCCGACTTTAAAATTCCTTGCAACTTATTGACCTCGTGTTTTACTTCTTCGGTGCAGCCTACACAAGTCATACCACTGATTTTAAATTCGGCAGATTGAATATTTGATTTTTCAACAAAAATTATTTGCTTTTCAGTTTTTGGAAAAAATATTTTTGAATAGTATGGAAACGCAATCATTACGACTGCAAAAATGGTTACCAACAAGAGAAATGTTTTTGATTGAGTAAACTTTGGTTTCTCATCCGCAGCACAACCACAATTATCAGAATTCTGCCGTTTTAATTTCAGATACCATGCCAACGATAATGCTGCAACCGATAATCCAATTAAATAAGGCCTTGCGGGCTCTACCCATGAAAAAGTAGCAGCTATGCTGCTGCTTCCGGCAAGTAATGCAACGACGGGGGTTATACAACAAAGAGAAGCGGCAATTGCTGAAAGAACTCCGGCACCTGTAAATGTACCCTGTGATTTTATAAGTATCATAATGTTTCTAATTTTTGAGTTTGTTGATTAATATGCTTAAAGAAAGGCCTTAAAATTTTTAGATTTTCCTTGGTAAGAGAATAATAAATTGTTTGTCCTTCTTTCCTGTTTTCAACAATGTTACCGTCTTTTAACTTCCTTAGATGTTGCGAAACAGCGGGAACACTCATGCCTAAAATATCAGCAAGGTCACAAGGGCATAGCTCCTTTTCTTCTTCCAATAAATAAACAATTTTTAGCCTGGCCTCATTACCGGCTAAAGACAGAATATTAGATAATTGATTAAAAGACTTCCGGGCAATTTTCAGAGTGGCTTTACAATTTTTTATTTGTTCCTGGTCGGCAAATAACCTGATGCAAGTATTATTGTTCATGCAGCAAAGTTAATAGAAATAATTATTTAAGCAAATGCTTAAATAAGGTTATTGTGAGTTGTATCTTCAATAAAAGTAGAAAGTCAAAAAATTAGTAGGAGGACACCCCTATAACACTTTATTTTTGCTGATCTCATAAATCTAAATATATGTTACCAGGTGAATTAACAGGTGATTTAAAAAAAAGACTTTCTACAGTTAGAGGTCAGATTGAAGGCATTTTAAAGATGATGGATAATGATACCGACCTTGACAAAATATTGGTGCAATTCAAAGCTGCTGATCAGGGCTTACAAAAAGCACACTATTTACTAATGGATGAAGTTTTTAGAAAAAGCCTTGCATTAAAGTTAGTACAGGTAATGAATGCTTGTCCAGGAAACTGCCAGGATGCGGAAAAAATAGAGTACATGAAACAACAATTTCCGATGCTTGAATTTGACCAACTAACTACCAAAATTAAAGAGATTAATGCTATAGATAAGCGATTAGAAGAGTACAATAAAAATAATCTTAAAAAGGATTAGGAAGACACCCCCCTTACCATCCGACCTTTGTTTTTCAATTAAAACTTAAAGGTTATGGAAAATCAAACGAAAAGAAAAGTTGAGTTATTTACTGCCAGTTGTACTGTCTGTGAACCTGTGGTTGAAATGGTAAAAGCTATGGCTTGCAGTTCTTGCGAGGTTATTATTTACAACCTATCTCAGCCGTGTGAAACCAAAGAGTGCCTCCAAAAAGTTAAAACCTATGGCATTAAAGCTTTGCCTGCAATTGCTGTAAATGGTGAACTTTTATCATGCTGTCAGAATAAGGGAGTATCCGAAGCAGAACTAAGGAGTGCAGGAATTGGTCAACAGGTTTAATACGTAGTGTTAGTCATTTAAAAAATTCAAGTGACTGACGCTTCTTTATTAAATCAATCTTAATATTTTTTTAAAATTAATCTTAATAATTATGGCATTAGAAAGTATTCAAATGAAAGTTTCAGGACTAATGTGTTCCTTCTGCACGATGAGCGTAGAAAAGGCGCTAAAACGTAATCCTGCCATTAAGAGTGTAATGGTAAATCTGGTGCATGGTATTGTATTGGTAGAAGCGGATACCGCTAAAATGAGCCGTGAACAACTGGCGGAAGCTGTAGAAAAATTGGGCTATAGTGTATCATCAACAGAAGTGCAACAATATAAAACAGATGAAGATGTTTTTCATTTAATAAAGCAACGCGGCACTATTGGAATGGTGGCTTCTGTAATTGATTTATTGGTTGACCCTTTAAATCTCTTTGGCTTGCCTCAACAATATCGTGCATGGTTCAGTTTGGTTGTTGCCGCTTTTGTATTGTGTTGGGTTGGATATCCGATTTTGCGAAAAACTATTATGGCTATAGGGCAAAGGGTAATTAATGCCAATGTATTATTATCTGCCGGTGCCTGGGGTTCTTTTATCGTAGGAGTCTTTTCTCTCTTCAATCCTGCGCTGCCCAACTTTTTACCTGTAGCTGCCTGGCTAATGTCACTGCATCTTTTCTTTGCTTATTTTAAATTAGATACCCGTAAAAAAGCATCTGATGCAGTTAGAAAGTTGATTAATCTGCAACCTGCTAAAGCAAGGGTTTTGAGAGGGGAACTTTTTGTTGATGTATTAACCAAGGATGTATTGGTAGGGGAAGTTATAGAGGTTCGTCCGGGTGAGCGTATCCCTTTAGATAGTGTTGTATTGAATGGTAATGCAAGTGTTGATGAAGCAAGCTTTACCGGTGAAAGTACTCCTGCAATAAAAGAGCCGGGAGATAGCGTAATTGGTGGCACTTTAAATCTTGATGGTGCCTTACAATTAAAAGTTTCTAAAATCGGACAAGACAGTTTTCTAAGCCAGATAGTGAGTTTAATGAGCAGGATTGCTGAAAAGAAACCGCCTGTTGAACTCTTGGCGGATAAATTAATGAACTATTTTGGCCCTGTTGTATTTATTGCTGCTGCTATTGCTTTTGTTGCCTGGGGATTGGCAACCGGGAATTATATACAAGCGACTCTTATATTTCTTACCACCGTCATCATGGGTTATCCATGCGCATTAGGCATTACCACGCCTATGCTGGCTGCTATTGCAGGTGGAAAAGGAATTTCAATTGGCCTTTTAGTAAAAGCAAGTGAAGTGTTTTACGGATTGTCAAAAGTTGATACCATTGTTTTTGATAAAACAGGTACACTTACTTATGGCAAACTTACCGTAACAGATGTCCGAGCTATTAATGGAAATGGCATTGAATTATTATCTATTGCAGAGGCACTGGAAAGTAAATCTGAACATCCTATTGGGCAAGCCATTACTTTTTTTGCACAAAAAGAAGCTGCCCCCAAATTATCAATAAACAATTTTAAAGCAATACCTGGTAAAGGCGTTTCAGGAAATATTAATAGCCAAATGGTGTTAGCTGGTAAGCCTTCTTTTATAGACCAAAGCGGCGTTGCAGTTTCCGAAAGTATTCAAAGTGTAATAGATGCTTTTGGTGATGAAGGTAAAACTGCTGTACTTATTTGCAAGGGTAATAATGTAATTGGTATTATTGCTTTGCAAGACACACCACGCCCTACTGGTGAACAGGTAATAGCAAAGATGAAGTATAGAGGTATAAGAACTGTAATGCTAACAGGTGATGCTAAACAAGTGGCAGAGCCTATAGCAAAAAGGCTTGGTATTGATGAAGTTCATGCCGAATTATTGCCTGGTGAAAAAGCAACTGCCATAGGAGAATTACAAAAGAAAGGTTATAAGGTTGCAATGGTTGGTGATGGAATAAATGACGCACCAGCTTTGGCACAATCTGATGTAGGGATTGCGATAGGCGCTGGTACTGATGTGGCTATAGAAGCTGCCGGTGTTATTTTAATTGGCGATAGATTAATTGATGTGTTGAATGCCCTAATATTAGGAAAGGCAAGCTATAAAACAATGACAAGTAATGTGATTATTGCCGTGCTGTTCAATTTTGTTGGAATGCTGCTTGCCACCCTTGGTTTTATAACTCCTATACTGGCAATAGTAGTAATGATTGTTAGCATTTTTTCAATTTTAATAAACACGCTTCGTATCAGGACTTTAAAACTTGAAAGTGTATTACCGGAAACAACGGAAGTATTGACAGAGACAAGATTTAGAGTTTCCAATATGGTTTGTGAGGGCTGTGCTGAAAAGATAACAAATGCCTTAACGGCTTTGCCCGGTGTAAAAGATGTTAATTCAAAAGTGATGCAAAAACAAGTGTTGGTGAATTATTATCCTAAACAGGTAAAACAAGAAGAGCTTAAAAAGGTTTTGGAGAAAGAGGGGTACAATGCTGTTGAATTATAATGGTATAGCAGCTTATAATGGTATAGCAGCGATTGGGAAAAAATTTTTTTCTACTAAAATTTCCAATAAAAATTTCAATAACAATAAATTTCCTATTATGATTAAAAGAATTGGACTGATTAAGCTAATGGCTTCCTCACTTTTGCTATTACTTGCATTTGTTACCCCTTCATGCGCTCAACAACAAAAGAAAACAGAACCAATAAAAGAGCAGACTAAATCTATGACGGTTCAAAGTGTTAGAATGTCAATTGATGGAATGGTATGTATGGCATGCCAATCAACCGTGAAAAAAGCGATTAAATCATTAAATGGTGTTACAAATGTTGAGGTGAGCCTTGAAAAGAAAAATGCGATTATTAGCTATTATCCTGACGAGGTTAAACCTCAACAAATTCGGAAAGCGGTAAACGATAAAGGCTATACTGCCGGTAAACCACAACAGATTAAACAATGAGTTTAGAAAACTTTATCCAACAGTTTAGTCAGGCACTATCAAATGGTTCAGTTATTAGTTTGCTAATTGCTGCAGTCGCCGGCATTATTTCTACAGGTGTATGTCCTTGCACTTTGCCTGTTGGACTTGGCATAGCCGGATTGGTAAGCAGCAATACAGAAAAAAAGTCCAATAAGGGATTTATGATTGCACTGGCTTTCTTTTGTGGCATTGTTGTATGCCTGGCTTTATTAGGTGCATTGGCTGGTAAATTGGGTATTTTTCTAACTGAAAAATTCGGCCAGTACTGGGCTTTGTCTATGGCTTTAATTTCAGCTTTAGCTGCGGTGCTCGCCTTTTATGGACCAAGAATGAATGTAACAAGGCTGGCTTCTATACGTAAGCCTGGTGTAGGAGGCTCTTTTGTTTATGGATTGGTTTTTAGCTTAGGAACATCTGCGGCTCCTTTATTGTTACTCCTTTCATTTGCTGCCGCTAAAGCAAATCCTCTTTATGGATTTATGCTTGCATTGGCCTTTGGCATCGGCAGGGGTTTGCCTTTCTTAATTGTTAGTGCCTTTGCCGGTGCGGTTACAAAATTTGCACAACTTACGTGGATTAGAAAGAGTATTCAAATAGTAAGTGGACTCGCTCTGTTGTTTGTGTGCTATTATTATGTGAAAGTATTTATTGATTTGCAATAGATAAAAGGAGGTGAGTAAAAAAATAGATTGCTATCTCTTAATTGTAATCTTATTCATATAATTATGGAAAATTACTCTTTATTAAAACTTAGCAGATATACCAACATAAAAACTTCTTCCAATGGATGGAATAATTCCGGGACCGGGATATTCATCAGTGCGAAGGGTAAAATATTTTTTATCGGCAATATTATTCATACCTGCTTTCAAAGAATAACGATCGATCCTGTAGGTAGCGCTTGCGTCAAAAACGCTGTAAGCAGGTATGTAACCCGCAACGGGATCTGAACTTACCCGGGCATTAGTAGCATCCCCAAAAGCATCACTCACGTTACTCATTTGCATAGTACCTGATAATTTTTTATCAGAATAAGTTAAGCCAATCCTGTTGATATATTTTGTGGAAGCCTCTACCCGGTTGCCCTTAAATTCGCCTGTTGTATATTTAGCGTCAATTAAAGCAAGAGAATTAAAAATACTCAGTCCTCTTTTAGAATGCTGATTCAGATATTTCAACAAATTAAATTCCACATAACTTTCTAATCCCTGATGAACGCTATTGGCAACATTGGTGCGAAGCGTATAGGGCGCATTAGAACCGGAATTGACTAATACAGTACCCACTCTTTTATTGTAAGCCATATAAAATAAGCCCAGGTCGAAATTCAAATAACTTTTAACTGTACCACGGTACCCAAGATCGGCATTAAAACCGGTGGCGTCTTTAAGGTTGGGATCTATCTTTGAGGTGACACCAATGGGCGATAGCTGCGAATAAGTAATGGGCCGGTATGCCTGGCTGATATTCGTATATACATTGGTGTTAGCAGTTGCTTTATATTCGCCGCCAATACCAAATAAGGGAATATACCTTTCCCGGTTTTCATCAGAAATAATTTTTACACCACCGGATTCTTTATAACCATTACTGGTGCTTTTAAGGTATTCAAAACGAAAACCAGGCGTGATACTTAAACGATTATTTATTCTGAAAATATTTTCTACAAAAGGCGCCATATTAGTAGTAGTAAAATCAATATCCTTTTCATATTCACCTGTAATAGATAAATCAAAATCAGACCCGGTTGTTCCTTCGCCGCCACTCTGTTTTTTAAACCAGGCGTATGTATATCTTACACCACCAGCCAGCGTATTTTCCATTTTGCCAAACTTGTAATTATGCAGCAATCTTATTTCTGTAGTCGTATTATTCATGTTTTCATTTTCTACTTCACGATTAATAAATTTTCCTGTTGAGGGATCAATTTCGTCCAATGCACCTGCGCCGCCATCTTCATTCCGCCAAACCAAAGCACGGTTACTAAGCATTAATGAGCTTTTTATATTTAAAGAGGTTTGGGGAGACAAAGTAAAATTGGCATAAGCCGTCACAATATTCCATGGGCTTTTTATCCAGTTCCTGCTCCTGAAAGAAGATCTTGGATTAGCCTCAAACATACTGTCTGTAAGGCCGCCAGGCATTTTTATTCTATTACGAAGTAAGGTATATTCCACACCGATATTCAATTTTTCAGAAGGGGTGTATTGTACTTTGCCAAAAGCGGATAGCTGCCATTGATTGGTATTAGGCCTCCATCCTTCCATAGTTCTGAATTGTGCAAAACCGTAATAGCTTATTTTATGAATAGTGCCTCCAACAGAATTAAAGGTGTTGAACAGGCCATTGCTGCCGGCAGTTTGCGAGGTGTACCATTCAAAAGTCTTGTCCTTTGGAGGTTCATTTAAAACGTAATTTACCATACCGCCAAACTGCGATCCAAATTGAAGTGAAGCCGCACCACGCACCATTTCTATCCGGCTTACCGCTTCCATCGGAGGAAGATAATACGCTTCATTATAGCCAAAAACATCGCCACTGATATTGTAACCATTCTGCCGCGTGTTCATCTCAATACTTTGAGAAGGGTTAAGGCCCCGGGTTGCGATACCATTGGCCGTAAAACCTCCGGTTTCTGTTTCAACAATATTTAATCCCGGAATTCTTCCAAGTATTTGCCTCGTATTATTGATGGCTTTATTGGCATCCAAACTATCAACAATAATGACTTCATTTTTTTTACCGGCATATATGATCCCGTCTTTTACTTCCGGCATGTGCCCGGTTCCTTTCACGGTTTTTATTCCGTTAACAATTATTTCTCTTAAAGAAATTGTTTTGGAGGTATCATTTATTTGTTGTGCTAATAAACTTAAGGGAAATAATGTTGTCATCAATAGTACACTCTTCTTCATGCTTTAAATAATTTTTTTGTAAAACTCATTTAAAGGAAGCCGGGCAGTTTACCTAATAGGGAAAAACGATTTACGAAATAGGAAATAATTATTTTTCAGTTTCCTACTTTTACTTCTATTAAGCACTGAACAATAATTTCACTAATAGAAGTACTTTAGCCTGTTTCATCATGAAATTTTCTGTTTGTACAACGATGAAGAATTATCAACTCAACTTCTTGCTAACACATCACAGACGATCAGGAATTGTAAGGTTCTACATGAACTAAAACGTTTATAACTCTTAATTTACTTTCAAGAAGAGCATCTTTTACCAAATGGGCAATACGATGGCCTTCTGTAACACTTAGCTGGCCATCTACTTCAATATGGATGTCCACATAATAGTCAAAGCCCATTTTTCTTACATAACATTTTTCTATGCCTTTTACCGTAGGAACAACTCCTGCTATTTCTTTTACCTTCTCAACGATTTCATTAGAAGGAGCTTTATCCATAATTTCTGATAATGCCGGTCTTAGTATTACAATAGCATTATAAAAAATTAGTGCAGATGCAACAAGTGCCGCCCAATCATCTGCACCTTCGTAACCTTTGCCGCCAATTAAGGCAATAGAAATTCCAATAAAAGCTGCTACGGATGTGATGGCATCACTCCGGTGATGATGCGCATCTGCTTTTACTGCCTGGCTGTTTATTTTATTACCAACACTTAAAACATAACGAAACATCGTCTCTTTAATGCCAATGACAATCAGGAGTATCCATAAGGTAAAGCCTTTCGGTAATGTGTGGGGTGTGTTTATAAAATTTATTGAATGATAAGCGATCCATGTGGCTGCTACTATTAAAAAAAGAGAAACTGCAATAGCTGCTAATGGCTCTGCCTTTCCATGCCCATAAGGATGTTCTTCGTCGGGTTCTTTTAGTGCTATCCGTAATCCAATCCATAATAATCCAGAACTTAAAATATCGGCGCCTGACTCTGTTGCATCAGCAATTAATGCATAAGAATGACCTAAATAACCGGAAATTCCCTTTACAAAAATCAGCACTACACTTATTGCAATACCATATAATGTTGTTCTTATGGCAATAGAAGAAGGATGAATGTCAATATGATTCATAACTACTAAACTATTTTCCTAATTAATATTTTGATTGAGAGAACAAAATTATATGCTTTTTGCTTTTAGATAATCATTATTAAATGCTATCGTTTAATTTTCAGCATACTTGCGTTTATCGCTACCACAATGGTACTAACGCTCATGAGGGCCGCTCCTGCTGCTGGACTTAATATTATTCCCTGGTTATACAAAACTCCTGCTGCCAAAGGAAGCGCAATTACGTTGTAACCTGTTGCCCACATTAAATTTTGCACCATTTTGCGATAAGTTGCTTTGCCAAATAAAATGAGGTTTACAATGTCTTTTGGATTGCTGTTCACCAATATAATTCCGGCTGTTTCTGCTGCGATGTCGCTTCCGCTTCCAACCGCAATACCAATGTCAGCCTGGGCCAATGCAGGTGCATCATTTACGCCATCGCCAGTCATGGCAACGAATTCGCCATTGCTTTGCAGGTCTTTTATCTTCTCTAATTTTTGATGCGGCAATACTTCTGCAATAAAGCTATCCATGCCCAAAGTGTTGCTTACCGTTGCTGCAACATTTTTATTATCGCCGGTAAGCAAAATAGATTTGATGTGATTCTTTTTTAATTCCTGAATCGCTTCTGCAGATTCAGGGCGTATTTCGTCTGATAAAGCAATGTAGCCTGCTAATGCATTAACAATAATTACAAACACAATTGTTTCAGCAGCATCTGTTTTAAAATTTACCGGAAATGGAATATTATTTTCTTTTAAAAATCCGGGGCTTACCACTTTTACTTTTTTACCTTCTACAATTGCTTCTACGCCTTTTCCAGTTATGGCATTAAAATTTTCCGTAGCCGGAACCTGGATTTTTAAATCTTTTACTTTTTGTAAAATCCCTGTAGCAATCGGATGTTCAGAGTTTTGCTCCAATGCCGAAGCAATGCAAATCAATTCATTCTCTGATAAGCCATTTTGTAGGGAAACGACTTTTGAAACTTCAAATTTTCCGATGGTTAATGTGCCTGTTTTATCAAAAACCAATGTGGTAATTTTTCTGCTATTTTCAAAAGCAGTTCTATTTTTAATCAGCAAACCATTCTTTGCGGATAAAGCGGTTGATTTGGCTACTACTAATGGAACCGCTAGTCCTAATGCATGAGGGCAACAAATTACAATCACGGTTACCATTCGCCCCATGGCAAATGCTAAAGTTTTTCCATCTACATACCAATAAATAAAAGTGACGACGCCTGCAAGAATGGCTATGCCGGTAAGCCATTGCGCCGCTTTATCGGCCAGCAATTGCGTATTCGATTTTGCATTCTGCGCATCTTTAACCAATTTAACCACCTGCGCCAGGTAAGAATCTTTTGCACCATGAGCCACTCTTATTTTTAATGAACTATTTCCGTTAATAGATCCCGCAATTAATGATGTACGAGAATACAGAAATCAATTTTATTTACTGCTTTACAGAAGCCAGATAACCTATTTTTTAATCCATCAATTCATTAGTAAAAGTATCAGCGCCGGAATAATCAGAAGCCAACCGCTTAGCATAAAAGGAAGGAAAATTTGTGTACTTGCTAACCAAGTATCGATTAAGGGGCCAGCTACTTATCCTAAATTATTTACTGACGTTTGAACCGATAAATTTTTTGCTGTTTTGTTATCCTCCTTCAAAGAAATCAAGGATGTTAACTGCGGCACTACTAAAGCGCCTCCCACTACAAAAAGAACTATAAATATAAAACATAGTTAAGGAAGAGGATAACCTAATCAAAACCTGCATTAAAATAAAACCCAGCAATCCCATTATTATAAAACTCCGCCTGACTGCACGGTGGGAAAGTTTACCCCAGATCAAAGCAAAAATTAATTGAAATAAAGAATAGACGGCAGTAAGCGCTCCAATATGAAATTGATTGTTTGCTGATTGATACCCGGTAGTAATGCAAGTCTTTCAACAAAAAAGGGCAGAACAGGCAACAGTACTCCATAGCCAGTTATAACTACAAATAAACTAAACAGGACTGTTGCTATTTCTTTAGTATTTTTATGCTGCGTTATCATTTTTTACCAATCTTTCTTTTCAACAATTGTGCATTAATGGCTACAATGATGGTGCTGAGGCTCATGAAAATAGCGCCCACTGCTGGGCCTAATACGAACCCGGCTTTGTATAAAACACCTGCCGCCAGGGGAATAGCAAAGGTGTTATAACCCGTAGCCCAAACAAGATTTTGGATCATTTTTTTATACGTTGCTTTACCAAAAAGAATAAGTTTCGCAATATCCTTCGGATTACTGTTTACCAAAATGATATCTGCAGTTTCGGCAGCTACATCCGTTCCTGAACCTACCGCTATGCCCACATCAGATTGTGCCAATGCTGGTGCGTCATTTACTCCGTCACCTGTCATGGCAACAAACTCTCCTTTACTTTGGAAGTCTTTTACAATTTCCACTTTCTGATGTGGCAGTACCTCTGCAAAAAAACCATCTAATCCTAATTCTTTGCTTACTGCTTCGCCCACCACTTTATTATCACCTGTAGCCATGTACACCTTAATATTATTCTTTTTAAAAGTTTTGATGGCTTCGGCACTTTCCGGCCTTATCGCATCTGCCAGGGCTATATATCCTGCCAACTTTTCATCCACCAATACAAAGACAACCGTTTCTGCTTTTGAAGTAAACGCACCTTCGGGCTGATCGATATTTTGATCTTTAAGATAACCCGGGCTTACTACTTTTACAGATTTTCCCTCTACCATGGCTTCCACACCTTTGCCGGTTATGGCATTGAATTTTTCAGCTTTCGGTATTTCTATCTTCATCTCTTTTATTTTGTTGACGACACCCACCGCAATCGGGTGTTCGGATGTTTGCTCCAAAGCGCTGGCTAATCGCAACACTTCTTCCTTTGAAAAATTACTGTCGGTACTTTCATAGCGGGTAACGCCAAACACACCGGTAGTAAGGGTTCCTGTTTTATCAAACAACAAAACGGTTATCTTACGTGATTCTTCAAATGCAGTTCTGTTTCTTATCAATAACCCATTTTGTGCCGATACGGCTGTGGAAATGGCCACGACCAATGGAATGGCCAAACCAAGCGCATGAGGGCAGGCGATCACCATTACTGTAACCATACGCTCCAGAGCGAATACAAAGGGGTAACCTGCAATCAACCAGACTGCCAATGTTCCAAAGCCAATAGCCAATGCAATGTAGGTAAGCCATTTGGCCGCTCTGTCTGAAAGATTTTGCATTTTTGATTTTGCTTTTTGCGCATCTTCCACCAGTTTAATTACCTTATTCAAATAACTGTCTTTTCCGGTATGTTCCACTTTTATGGTAAGCGAACCATTGCCGTTAATAGAACCTCCGATCACTTTGCTGTCCTTTTCTTTTTTCACCGGTTTTGATTCGCCGGTCAGCATAGATTCATTTAAATAGCTGCTTCCTTCCAGGATAATGCCATCAGCAGGAACTTTCTCTCCGGGCTTAACCAGTATAGAATCATTCTTTTCCAGAAGGCTAAGCTTCACATCTTCAATTTGGCCATCCGCTTTAACCCTGTGAGCTTCTGCCGGCATCATACTTACCAATAATTGCAAAGCTTTGGATGCACCAAGAACTGATTTCATTTCCAGCCAATGCCCTAATAACATAATGTCAATCAAGGTAGCCAGCTCCCAAAAAAAGTCAACACCTTTCAAACCAAAAACGGTGGCGGTGCTATAAAAATAAGCAACTGAAATAGCCATAGCGATAAGGGTCATCATGCCCGGACCGGATTTTTTTATCTCTTTCCAAAAACCTTTTAGAAAAGGCCAGCCGCCCCAGAAATAAACAATAGATGAAAGCGCAAATAAAATATATGGATTGCCCGGCAGCAGCCATTTATATCCAAAAAAATCCTGGATCATTGGTGAGAAAACAAGTATCGGAATAGTGATAATTGTGGAAACCCAAAAACGTTTCCTGAAATCGCGTATCATCATTTTATGATGGTCATGGCCTGCCTTTCCCATAGGAATAGCGCCATCATCGCCGTGATCCATTTTACTATGATCCATTTTTGAATGATCCATCTTTGAGTGATCCATTTTTGAGTGATCCGTTTTTTTCTTTTGATCATGTTCTTTATGATCCATAATGATTGATTTTTAAGATTGTAAATATTTGAACACTATTATATTAAAATATTTCTTTTCAATACATACTGGTTCATTAAATATACTTTATTTTTTGACAGGTGTATTTCTTGTCTGATTATTTTTGGATATCAATTTAATTTTTCCATTTCCAGTCTCTCACTTCCGGCATATCCATCCCTTCTTTCCTGATATAAATTTTATGCTCAATTAATTTATCCTGCATCTCCTGTTTCAAGTGAGCTGTTCTGTCCTTCAACTGAGGTAATCTGTCTAATGTATCCATCACTAAGTGAAACCGGTCCATGTCGTTCAAAACAGTCATATCAAACGCGGTGGTAATTGTTCCCTCTTCTTTATAGCCGCGTACATGAAAGTTTATATGATTTGTACGGCTGTAGGTAAGCCTGTGAATGAGCCAGGGATAACCATGAAAAGCGAAGATCACCGGCTTGTCTTGTGTAAACAATGTATCAAAGTCCTTATCATTTAAGCCATGAGGGTGCTCTGTCTCCGGTTGTAATCTCATTAAATCAACCACATTCACTACACGCACTTTAAGGTCAGGTAATTTTTCACGCAGAATGGAAACAGCGGCTAATGTTTCCAGCGTAGGTACGTCGCCTGCACAAGCCATGACCACATCAGGCTCTACATCTTTGTCGTTGCTTGCCCATGTCCAAATTCCAATTCCTTTAGTGCAATGCACCACTGCTTCATTCATATTGAGCCACTGCGGCGCAGGATGCTTGCCGGCTACGATGACATTTACATATTGTTTGCTGCGGAAACAATGATCCATTACGGATAATAAGCAGTTCGCATCAGGCGGCAAATAAACCCGGATTACAGATGCTTTTTTATTCATAACCACATCAAGAAAGCCGGGATCCTGGTGCGTAAAACCGTTATGATCCTGCCGCCATACATGTGAGGCCAAAAGGATGTTAAGGGAAGCAATGTTTCTTCGCCATGGCAACTCTGAAGTTACCGTTAGCCATTTTGCATGTTGGTTGAACATCGAATCGATTATATGTATAAAGGCCTCATAGCAATTGAAAAGACCATGCCTTCCGGTCAACAGATAGCCTTCCAGCCAGCCTTCGCATTGGTGTTCGCTTAACATCTCCATTACCCGACCATCCTTTTTGAGAAATTCATCTGTTTCCAGGGTCTCCGCTTCCCATTGCCTGGTTGTAGCCTCAAAAACGGAATTTAAACGGTTTGAAAGTGTTTCATCCGGTCCAAAGATTCGGAAATTCCGTTGCGACTGGTTCAATTTGATAATGTCCCTGGCAAATTCTCCCAGAACACGGGTATCGCCGTTTCCCATTTCGCCTCGCGAAAGATCCAGACCATACTCCCGAAAGTCGGGCATGTGAAGTTCTTTCAACAAAAGACCTCCATTGGCATGTGGATTGGCACCCATTCGTCGCTCGCCTTGAGGGGACAGGTTGGCCAGATCGGACAAGAGCTTCCCTTGTTCATCAAAAAGCTCTTCGGGTTTATAGCTTTTAAACCAATCTTCCAATTGTTTTAAGTGTTCCGGATTACTTCTAGCATCGGACAAGGGAACCTGATGTGATCGAAAATGATTTTCAACTGGCAAACCATCTATAAATTTAGGCCCCGTCCATCCTTTGGGTGATTTTAAAATAATCATAGGCCATTGCGGACGTTCTGCGTTTTTATTTTGCGCAGCATTTTGTTTTATCTGCTTTATTTCTTCCATTACTTTATCCAGTAACGCAACCATTTTTTGATGCATCTCCATTGGGTCATCGCCTTCAATAAGATAAGGTTTCCATCCATAACCTAAAAAAAGTTGTTCCAACTCTTCGTTTCCGATTCTTGCAAGCAAAGTTGGATTGGCGATTTTATATCCATTGAGGTGAAGGATAGGCAGCACTGCGCCATCGGTTACCGGATTTAAAAATTTGTTGGAATGCCATGCTGTTGCCAGGGGGCCTGTCTCCGCTTCTCCATCACCTACCACACAGGAAACGATTAAACCTGGATTATCAAAAGCGGCACCAAAAGCATGGCTTAGCGAATAACCCAATTCTCCGCCTTCATGGATAGAGCCCGGACATTCCGGGGAAACATGGCTCGGTATTCCACCGGGAAATGAAAACTGTGTAAAAAGCTTTTTCAAACCTTCTTCATCCTGGCTGATATTAGGATATACTTCGCTGTAAGTGCCTTCCAAATAAACATTGCCTACAATGGCAGGGCCACCATGACCGGGTCCCGAAATGTAAATCATATCAAGGTCATACTTTTTAATGATCCGGTTCAGGTGGACATAAATAAAATTTTGTCCCGGCGTAGTGCCCCAATGCCCAAGTAACATTGGTTTAATATGTTCAGGTTTTAAAGGTTTTCGCATTAGAGGATTATCCCATAAGTATATCTGACCTACGGAGAGATAATTTGCTGCCCGCCAGTAGGCATTTATTTTTTGCAACAGATCTTCTGGTAAATTCTCTTTTGTTGATTGTGCTTCCATAATTAAATTTTTTTATTGTGATTTAATTTGAGTATTTCTATAAAGTTCTTTCGTTTCCATTGCAATCATTATTTCTTCATCAGTTGGAATTACATCCACTACCACTTTACTGTTTATGGTTGAAATGATCCTACTATTTTTTTTATTTTCTTCTTCATCAATTTCAATTCCCAGATACGCAAATCCTTTACAGATGCGTGATCGTATTACTGCTGCATTTTCACCAATACCCCCGGAAAAAACCAATGTATCAAGGCCACCCATAGCTGCAGTGTATCCACCGATGTATTTCTTAATTTGATAACAAAATATTTCAATTGCCAAAGCTGCATCTTTATTATTCTTTTCATGTTTAAGCAGGTCCTGCATATCAGAGCTAAGGCCTGATATTCCAAGCAAACCGCATTGATGATTGATCAGATCATTAAAGCCTTCTGCATTCAGCCCTTCCTGCATTAGATACCAGGCCACACCAGGATCCATATCCCCGCTTCTTGTACTCATTACGATGCCACCTGCGGGTGTAAGGCCCATAGACGTGTCCAGACATTTGCCTCCTTTAACTGCTGCAAGACTGGCTCCGTTGCCAAGATGTGCAAGGATAATTCGTCCCTTAGCTTCCCCTTCATTTTTCTTTCTTAATTCATCCATTAAATAGCTATATGAAATGCCGTGAAATCCATAGCGCTTAATTCCTTCATCATAATATTTCTTTGGAAGAGCAAATGTCTTTGCGACTTTAGGCAGAGTTGTGTGAAAGGACGTATCAAAACAGGCTACTTGTAATAAATTCGGAAATTGCTTTTTGAATAATTCGATCATCTTAATTTCCGCGGGAAGATGGTCAGGATCGTATTGAACTATTTTGTATAATTCTTTCAATAAATTGTCATCAATAATTACCGGGCGCGTATGCTCCATTCCGTGTACAATGCGATGCCCGATACATTTAATGGCTTCAAAATATTTATGTTCTTTTAACCATTCAATTAAAACTTCTGCGGCTTCCATGAAATTCTTTGCATCGATTTTGATTTCTTTTTTTTCATTGTTAAGCTTATTATTAACAGTAAATTCAGGATTGTCAAAGCCAATTCTTTTTATTTGTCCTGAAAGAATTTTATTTAGTTTTTCATCCATGCTATACAAAGCGAATTTGATGCTGGACGATCCACCATTAATTACAAGCATATTTTGATTGTTATATTTCATAATGTCGTAAAAAATATTGCAGATTTCATGTCTATTTAAATAAATAAGATATCAAGTGCAAGAATGAGGCTAATCCGTCAGTTTATCACCGCTGCCACAAAATCAGGTTATCTTCCAATGGCACTGATGCCCCTTCATATGACGGTATAATACGCACCGTGTAATCGCTTGCAGGCCGCACAGTATTGACTTGCGCACGGTATTTATATTCACCGTTACTCTCTATTGAGCCAGCCTCCATCGTTATTTTTTCCGGCGTTTCACCATTCATTCCATTTGCATAAATCTCCACCAGAACGTCATCAGGGTTTATTTCATTCAGCCATAATTCTACCTGAAAGTGATAACCGTTTTCTATGCTTTCGATTTGCGTTTCTCCAAAATGAATTTGTCCCCATTTGTTTCTTAATTCTTGTTTCATTTCCATAATCCTTTTCCCTGCCACTCCTTTTTGTCCTGCCCTTTTTAAATAACCCGCTGCCAAAGGCAGGTAATAGTTTTCTGTATATTCACGAACGGTGCGGTTAGCTGAAAACTGAGGGGAAAGAGTTGCCATGCTTTTTCGCATCCGCTCAACCCATCTTTCTGAAACACCATTTTGGTTTCGGTCATAAAATTCAGGGACTACCTGCTGCTCCAGTAAATCATACAATGCTTCCGCTTCCACAGCATCCCATGCAGGGTCATCGCCATGTTCCTGCTTATCGCCCAATGCCCAGCCCACTTCCGGCGTATAGGCTTCTGCCCACCATCCATCTAACTCCGATAAATTAATGCCGCCATTGACCAGCACTTTCATACCGCTCGTTCCGCTTGCTTCCCAGGGCCGTCTCGGTGTATTGAGCCACACATCCACACCCTGCACCAGGTTTTCTGTTAAATACATATCGTAATCTGCTAAAAAAATAACATGCTTATATAAATGATACTGTTGGATAAATTGTACCCACTGTCTTATTAAAGCCTTTCCTGACTCATCGGATGGCGATGCCTTTCCGGCAATGACCAACTGCACGGGCCGTTCGGGATTGGTAAGTATGCGTACAAATCTTTCGGGGTCATGTAACAAGAGACCGGGTCTTTTATAAGGAACAAAGCGGCGGGCAAAACCCAGCGTTAACGTATTGGGATCAAAAACTTGTTTTGCAGCTTCCACAACTTCGGCAGATAAACTGGAGATCATGGTTTGTTTTTCAAATCTTTGGCGTATAAAATCGACAAGATTGTTTCTGGACTTGTTACGAAATTGCCAGAGCTTTTCATCAGAGATTGCGGTGATATGCTCTTCCATATTTTCAAGATCACCTCTCCAGCGATCCTTGCCGCAGGCTTCTGTCCAAATTTCATCTGCATATTCAGAATCCCAGCAAGGCATGTGTACACCATTGGTTACATAACCTACCGGTACTTCAGGCGCAGGCCAGCGTGGAAAAAGGTTTTGAAAAAGATTGCGGCTAACAACACCATGTAATTGACTAACCCCATTCACTGCTCCGCTGCCACGAACGGCGAGCCAGGCCATATTAAAACTTTCAGAAGAATTATTAATATCCTCCCTCCCGAGCGCCATTAATTCATTGAAAGGAATACCAAGCTCTTTGGTGACATATTCGCCAAGATAATGCTCCATAAGCTCGGGGCTGAAATGATCAAATCCTGCGTCAACGGCTGTATGTGTGGTAAATAAATTACCGGCTCGGGTTACAGAAAGCGCTTCCTCAAAGGAAGTCCCATTTTTTCTCATAAAATCATTGGCACGTTCCAGCACCAGAAAAGCGGCATGCCCTTCATTCATGTGGCAAACTTCCGGACTGATATCCAGTGCCTCCAATAATTTCCAGCCGCCTATTCCCAGAATAATTTCCTGTTTAATGCGCATTTCAGAGCCGCCACCATAAAGTTCATTTGTGATGCCGCGGTGAGCAGGCAGATTAGCGGCGTCGTTGCTGTCAAGCAGGTATAGATTCAATCTTCCTACCTGAACCTGCCAGGCCCGCAACCATACCGGATAGCCGGGCAACGAAACTTTTAATCTTAGCCACTCACCGTTTGGCAAACGCAATGGTGTGATGGGTAACTGGCCAGGATCATTAAATGGATAAAGCGCCTGCTGATTGCCATATTGGTCAATTACCTGGCGAAAATATCCTTGCGCATAAAGCAATCCAACGGCCACAACGGGTACCCCCAGATCACTGGCTGATTTTAGCTGATCGCCTGCTACATTGCCAAGGCCACCACTATATATCGGCAATGCTTCGCTCAGCATATATTCCATGCTAAAATAGGCTATGCAGGTAAGGGGCGCTTTCGGATGATGTTGCTGATACCAGGCAGGTGCTGAAGTTGACAGCTCTTTTTCCTTCATCAGTTCATCAATCTTCTTTTTGAATACCGGATCAGCCAAATGCCGTTCAAGCTGATCTTTGGAAACTGTCTGCAAAACTATCCACGGGTTACGTGTGAGTTCCCAGAGTGCCGGATCAAGTTGCTGCCAGATGGTATCTGCGGCATGATTCCACGACCAGCGTATATTCAGAGCGAGCTCTATAAGAGAGTCAATCCCTTCAACGTCTGTGTGGATCAGGCTGTATAGCTGGTTGGCATTGATTTTTTGATTGTTCATAATTTAATTTTTAATTTATTTATTTATTTTTTTATTTTGAGCTTAAAAATTTATTTGTAGGTAATGATAAAATAATCCCCGTTTGATTCTTTAAAGAGTTGCTTTTCCAACTGGCCTGCATTTGTCAGAAATTCCGTCACATTATAGTTAATGGTTTTTATTCTTATCCCTAACAGGTATGCTTTAATCCTGAGTTTTTCGGTAACCTTCCAGCCGGAGCTTTCTTTGGAAAGCGAACGACTGTTCAAATCAATAGTATTTTTTGATCCCAGAAAATTAAGGATGCCCGATTCTATGTACATCGTAAGACTGAGGCTGCTTAGCAAATCATTTAAATCATATAACTTTTTAAAATCTCCTGATTTCACGGATACTGAAATTTTTTGTTTTTTGGGATTGAGCGTAAACACAGACAGAAGTACACTGGACTCTTCCGGCTTACATCGGTAGGTGGTAGTGTAGGTTGATTCCAGTTTTTGGGCTTCATCATAAATTTTTGTATTAATATCTACAAAAAAGCTGCCGCCGCTTTGCCCCATTTTTCCGGCAGTAAATATTTGTTTTCCCGTAAGCTTTCCATTTTCAAAGTTTTCCCGCGTGATCGTTTTGCCGGAAATTTGTTCAATAAACATTTCCTTATTCTGAGCGCTTAATGTATTTGTAAAAAGCAGCAACAGGCAATAAAGGATCAGGCATCTGGCTTTCATTATTCTCATTTAAATATTATTTAAAATAAAATCAGCTCTTTCATCAGGTTTTAATACAGGCACAAAAATGACCGGAAATCCCAATGACTTATATACATCAATAATTAATTGGTGAATAGCTTTTTGAGCCTCTTCATCTTCTGTTCTTGCGTAATCTTTTACAAAGGGCAACCTGTCAAGAATAAAAATACTTTTATAGGACACCTGCTCCATTGCCTCCAATAATTCCCTGTCATAATCCAATTGCAAAAATTGATAATAAGCCATGGCATCAGGGATTGCACGGTCAAGAAAAACAGTATCATCCCTTATTAATTCCGCTTCCTGTTTTATTTGCATTTCCAATATGCCTGACTGAAATTTTCGTTCATTTTCCCGTATTTCATCAGCGGTTCTTCCTCCTACTCTCATGGTGTCTATATAATGTCTTGCATGTTCAATAGTGGTCTTATAACCTCTTTGCGTAAGAAGATTAATGACTGTTGTTTTTCCCGTACTGGGGCCGCCAGTAATGACGTGCCAGTTGGTTTTTATTTTGTGATGATTCATATCAATCTATTTGTTCAGGGTTGTCAACCTTCCAAAGGTTAACAACCTTTTCCTTTAATAATTTTTCAATATCACCAATTGCATAGGCCTTAAATAAAGGTGTATGTAACATACTGCGTTGGAAGGATCTTCAGAGTGTTGAATTTCTACATTGGTTGTGGCCCCGTAAACAGGCTTCATCCACTTACGGGTTTTGTTCAACTGGCCATCAACCAACACACATTCCTGCTTTACATCACCCGGGGATGAATTAAATACAAACAAAACTTCCTCGTCATATAATATTCTTGAAAAAGCAAGGGTGCAATTATCACAATCGGGAAGTTTAAAATGAATACGGTCAGTTGAAATTTCACGCATAAACATCCTGCCAAACCGTAAGGCATTACATTCATTTCTGAATTTTGCCAAAATTGCAATGGCTTTGTAAATGGAAGATTGAGGATTAAAAACATTTGTGTTTTTATCATCCGGGTTAAACATACATTCTCTAATGTACCGGTCATCTTTACCACATCCGTCCAGGCCTTGTTCCGTGCCATAATAAATACAAGGCGTACCCAGAGCGCACAGCAGAAATGCAACCCCCGCAATGATTTGCTGCGGCTCGGTATCATAACCAAAGCGATGTTTAATTTCCTGCCCTACCTGGTCATGATTGTCTAAAAACGTTACGAGATATTCCCCGCTTTCCCCCCGGTTCAAAGCATTCTTTTGCAAGGCATCATAACGTTCCATCAGTTTTCGGGGTGACTCTTTGCCTTTGATAACACCTTTTAAAACGAAATACAATTGGAAGTCAAGGACAGAGTTAAGGCCGTAATAAACGTTGCTGTCAGAGGGGGTTAAGGTTTTAGGTCCTATGTAATGATTTGCCATATCATCAGCACCCACCAGTTCGCCGAAAAGAAAAAAGTTTCTCTTGCCCAGTGTATAGGCATACTCCCGCACATAAGAGCAAAAGCGGCTGACAGCCTTCGTTCCCATGTGCTTTACCGCATCCAGGCGAAAGCCGTCTATATCTAATTCTCTTATCCAATAACAATGAATGGCAATTAGTAATTTTTGCACCTCAAGAGCTTCTTTCGATTCATCATTTTTAAATGCTTTTAGATGGAAAAAATCACCTTCCCTTGTTTCAGGAAAAGCATCGAAATTGCGTATCTGCCCCTTACGCCCATATAAAGAGGGATTGCGTAATTCTATAGGTACAGGCCTGTCTGCATACCGCCAACTTCCGAAAGGAAACTCCATTCCCTGGTAATAATAATATTCTTTATCATCAGGGTAGTTCCAGTTATCGCCTCCATGATGCAGCACGATATCCAGAAACACACGGATTTCATGACGATGAGCCGCTTCAATCAAATCTTCCAAATCACCTTTGGTGCCGAAGCGTTCATCAACTTCCAGATAATTTTCAATGGCATAACCATGATACGACTCGGGATTATTTTTAAAAACAGGGCTTAGCCAGATAGCCGTACAGCCGAGATTTCTTATGTAGTCCAGATGATTTAAAATGCCGCGTATAGTTCCGCCACATATTTTTGATAATTGTTCGTTATCACCAAAGCCGGAATGACGGGTATCAAATTCAAGGCTACGACGTTTATTACTATCGTGAAAACGGTCAACCATTAAAAAGTAAATAAATTCTTCCCGCCATTCCCGATGGCAGTTGATCCAGTATTTTTTTCCTGGTTTGGGAGAAAGGTCTATGTCTTTAATTGATTTCATGTCATAATTTGTTCAATAGAAAATATCTTTAACCTAATATTGGAAGCGGTTTACCCGCCCATTTCTTTAATGGTGTAATGCCCTGCTTTTTTGAGTTGCGCTTGCAATTCGTCCACATCAATGGATTTGCTCATAGTAACAACTGCACTTTGCGGATGCAATTTCACCTCAACATCTTCAACATTGGGGACGTGCAGCAAGGCACGTTTTACGTTTGCAACACAGCCGCCACAACTCACTCCGGTTAGTTCATAATTTTTTTTCATTTTGATTTGATTTTTTTATTAAAAATTTCTTTGCAGTTTCATTTTCAAATTGCTAATAGAATTTTTGTTGGATCCCCAAACTTTCATTCGTTTTATGAATTGATTTTTCCGCACTTTTTTCAAGGCCGGTTAAAGCCCTGATAGCGTCAATGGTTTCGGGAATTACGATTGCCTGGTTATCCACCACATAGGCGTAAAACAATTCATCGCCCACTACTTTCAACATATCTTTCCACAAAGCCACTTCATACATATCGCCATACGGCCGGTTTAAAGCGAGCATCAATTCCTTAATAGTATTATTAGCGGATAGTCCCTCACTGTATTCTATCATGGCTATGCGTGTGGAATTATGGAAAGCTTTCAACACTTCTTCTTTTGTTGCCTGCCTGGTCAGTTGCACATTCCAATAATGAAGATGACTCAATGTTTCCGGCACTTTCACAGCCGCGGTAATGACATCCAGCGAAGGGTCAACGGTTTGAGCATCCGGACCCTGGTGGCTGGGAATGTCTTTTTCAGGAACCAACGTATTCATAATCCCATTGAGATGGCTTTCCCAGGGGTCGGTTGCCCTGCGCAATAAAGTGCCTCTTGCTTTTTTAAGCAGGCCTGCATTCTTTAAGGCGGTGAGTGTGCGAAGAATAGAAGTAGTATTGCAGGAAACAACACGGGTACTGTTACGGCCCAAAGCAGTCTCATAATTATTTTCTGCACTGAATGAATGGCCGGTCGTTGCATGTTTTTCGCCGCCCTGTACGATAAATTTTTTGCCTATGTTTTCATATTGCACAATGTTTTGTGCTGCAATTTTTTTGGGTGTGCATTCTAATACGATGTCCGCTTCATCTAAGAGTTGTGCCAATGTACCCTGAACAGAGATGCCGGATTCCTTCATGTTGTTTTGAGCTGTTTCATCAAAAGCAAAGACAGGATAACTTTTTTCTCCCGCCATCCTGATGCGCCAGTCGGTAATCACATCACAAACTCCAGCCAGTTCCATATCATCCTGTAGTGTTACGGCATCGGCCACCCGTTTGCCGATAACGCCATATCCGTTTACTGCTACTTTTATTTTTTTCATAATTATTTTTTTATTTTATTTTAAAAGGAATAAGGTAATAAGGTTTTACATATCCGTTACAGTTTTTTATTAAGGTTTAATAAGAAAACTGAATAATAATTTATCCAAAACTTTTTGTTCAGATAACAAAGTTTCCAGATAATAAACAGTGGCTTCTACCAGGATTTAACCTTATAACCTTCTTATTGTTGATTACATCTACTATCCGAAATAGCCATTTTTATTCTAATCCTTTTTCATCTTCCACTTCCCGTTTACGTACAATCAATACTGAGCAGGGTGCGTGCAAGGCCACTGACTGGGAAACCGAGCCAAGCAAAAAGCGTGACAAGGCTCCCAGCCCCTGTGAGCCAACCACAATCAAATCTGCTCCAAACGCTTCGGCTTCCTTTAAGATGGCCTGTTTCGGCGAATCATTAATTACCTTAGTGGATATGGATAAAGCGGGATTTTTTTCTTTTATGATTTCAGAGGCAATCCGTATCGTGTCTTCCGCAAGTTGCTTTGCAACAGCATCTGCTTCTTCATAGTAACCAGCGAGGCCACCCATTGTCGCCGGTTGAGATACCGTCAGAAACGTACTTTCAAAAACTGAAATAATTTCTACTTCGGTATTTAGTGGAAAAGGCCTTCCGGCAATTTCCTCAACCGCTGCATTGCTGTGTTCCGAACCGTCGGTTGCTAATATTATTTTCATTGATTTTTTTTATTTAGTGATCTAATTTTTTTTTTATTTTAATAGCTTCCGGAAAAAAAGTATTTCATAATATGATCATGGTACAAGTAGCCGCCTTTTATAATCTTTATGGTTTGCAATTTTTTGCCAGTAAATATGTTCGTACAAGCCGGACCAAAACATTCCAAAGGTGAATGCAAACAATAATTCTTCCATTGGTATCCCTGATATTAAAATTCCTGTGAGCGCATTAAGGTTCCAATATGCTTTTACATAACCCGGAAAAAAAATAAGTATGCTGCCGAAATAGATAAAATAAAGCAACATAAAGAGCAATCCTCCCATCCATATTTTTACTTTGAGATCAGGTCGGCAGTACAATGTTGCCAGGGCCCCTGTAAAAAGGGAAATGATTCCGCAATAAATATGATTAAGCCGGGTGGTAATAGTTAATATGAAAAAGATTAAAACCGGCACTATTAATATATAGGTATGCAGGTGATGCCTTCGATGTTTTTTTTCTTCTATATCCATCTCAATTTCTGCAACCGGAAATAAAATCCGGTAAAGCACCGCGCCTATCCCACCAATGGCAAAAGAGAAAATGAAGCTTTCAATATCAAATCCTGTTTTTTGAGCCAGATCAAATAGGGAAGGAGGAAACCAATATCCCGGCACAAACAGGGGTTCTGTGAAGCCAAACAACATAGTGGCCAGGCTCACAGGAAGCATTATTTTCCTGAAATCCCTTTTAAAGAAATAGACGACCATCCATAAGCCCAGAATAATGAGCGACCATATTAACCATATATATTGCATCGGTTGTTTATTTTTTATTATATACAAATGCATTATAAAACCCCGCAATACAGGCTCCTATCAGCCAGCCAAGAACAAACGTTTCTACAATTCCTGCGCCTGCTTCCCACATGGGCACTTCCATTCGTACAATCGTCGAAACATCGAGTCCGTGAATGAGGCTGTTAAAGAATTTTACAGTCCCGTCATGTCCCACCGTTGCCATTACAACTATACAACCCAAGTATAGCAAAGCGCCGGTAAGGCCGGTCGCGAAACCGAATTTTTTGATATTAATGGTGGTGTTCATGATTTTCTGTTTTTAGAGTTTTTGAATCTTGTTGCCCATCCCGATCATTGTGTTTATGGGCTCCATGGCTGTGCATAGGCATTAATAAATGACAGGCAAACATGAACAGGATAAAGATGAACAATGAAGTGCCGTTTCCCAGGCCTAATGCCGGTGCAAAAAATATCAGCAATAAGGGCAGGCCACAGCCAATGATCATCCAAAAAATATGATTTTTCATTTTTGAAACTTTTGTGCTATTCGCTTATATACATAAATAAAATCAATAGCGGTGATAAAATTGTACTCAGCTTTTATTCAAAATACCTTTCCTTTCTTCAAATTCTTCTTTAGTAATTTCCCCTTGGGCAAGTCTTCTCTTTAGTATCTCCAGTGGGGTATCTTTTTTTGTCTTTTGTCCGGGAATATCCCAGGGGGTTACAAAAATCCAAATGAGAAGAATGATCCAGATGATCCACCAAATGAAATGCATACCCCAAAAATGATCGTTATAAAAATGCATGATTTTACGTTTTAAAGTTTTAAAAATTTTGATAGTACCGATTCAATGGGCTATTCTGACAATCTTACCCATAGATTCTTTTTTTTAATGAACATGATTGTGCTTTATGCTCTGTAGGCTATCTTCTTTACGATCCGTCTGGCCATTCATTTTATTCTTCATCATCCCTTTCATCATCATCTGATGCATATCCTTATTTTCCATCATCATATTCATCATGTTATGGCACATTGCGCTGTCTTTGCCGGCTACATTCATCATCTCTTTCATCATCCCTTTATGCTGCATCATGGTAAGGATCGCTTCTTTATTTTGCATTATATGGGTGGTCATTTTATCCATCATGTTTGGATTATTGCAAATCATGGTCATTATTGAATCCTGCATGGGTTTATCTTTCATCAATTCTTTTGCAGACTTATGTTGTGCAAAGGCGAGGATGGGGGCCATCATGACAGCCACCATCAAAACATTTTTTAGATTTTTCATTTATTTTATTTTTTGTTTGTGATTAATTTTGTTCGAGTATCTTTTTTTTCTCCTCGTATTCTTCTTTGGTAAGTTCGCCACTGGCAAACCTTTTCTTTAGAATATCCAGTGGGGTATCTTTTTTTGTCCGTTGGCCAGGAATATCCCAGGGAGTTACAAAAATCCAGATGAGAAGAATGATCCAGATGATCCACCAGAACAAATGCATGCCCCAGAAATCCCAGTTATACATGTGTTGCATATTCATGATTTTTAAATTTTATTGTTAATAAATATTGTTTGAATAACTTTCATTGTTGTTTGAAATTTTGTTTTATCAACTATGGAAGCCTTCATTGATAATTAAATCTGTTCTTAACTGCCAGAGTGAGAAACCTTGAGTGAACGAAGAAATTGGAAAGCCTTTTTCAGAACTTTACATCTTCAAAATGGAAGGTTTATAATATCAGGCTACCTGAAAGATGTGGAAATATTAAATGCGGTAAGTACAAAGAAAGGTAAGAAAGGATGGGAATTGACTTCGTGTAAAACCGGATGAAGAATAATAGCTTTTAAGAGAGGTATGATGCGGATAATCAACCGCGTCAAAAGTGAAATAATCCGGTAAGATGAAATCGGAAAAATCCGGTGCCACCCAATATTGCTGAACGACTTTATGATTATCTGTTTTTGCACAAATAATTTTATCAGTACAGCAGGTTTTATCATGTAATCCGTTATGGTCACAACCACAATTTGTTGTATTACTAAAATTTGAAAAAGTGACTCCGGAATATTTTCCGCTACAGTAATGAATATCCATTGTAATAGCAAAAGAAGTACTGCTATACAAAACGATAAGAAATATGGATATTATTTTTTTCATCTTATTTAATGCTAGTCAAAGATAAATAGTTGAAAGGTCTGGTAAAATGACCTTAATTAGTTTCTACCATGATTTTGGTCATCTTTTTTTAGCTGCATCTAATATCAGTCATTTCCATTTTTGAGTTCCCTTTTTAGAAGATTCGTATTCGGGGGAATTCTTTTTCCGAAGAGGTTTCTTCCTCCTTTTCTTCTTTTATAGCTTCCTCTATTGGCAGCTTTGTTTTTGGTACACCGTCTTAGGATTGTTTGTATTCGTTGTAACCCGGGGTTACTTGTCATCCAGGCCCGTATTGATGTTAATCGTTATTTCTGTCATAATGTTTGTAAAGTTTATTTTATTAAAAAATTTATTTGGGATACTTCGTTTTTAATTTTCAAGTGTTTTTACAATAGTATATACCACTAAATAATTACGATACAATTTTTCATCAGCCGGAATAATAAGTCCGTTCATATATTATTCATTCCTTTCAATTCTTGGTTTGTTATTTATCAACCCCGAATAAAATCTAAACTTTCTGATAGATAAAAAGGCAACGGCAAATAGTATGATAGAAATAATGAAGTATGGCAAATGAACAAACCAAATCATCATAACCGAACCTATTATAACTCCCAGCATTTGACCTAAGCTATTTACCGAACTAAAAATACCAAGAGATGTTCCGTAATTTATTCCTGAATCTTTTGTAATCAATGAAGCTAAACAGGGTGTGAGAATGGCCATGCCAACAGAAACAATGGAAACAAAGAGTAAAATGAATTCCATTTTATTTGACGACATAAGTAACGCCATACCTATACCTAATAATAAAAGGCCATAAGGAAGAATCGCATTTTCTCCTATCTTTTTAATTAACCATGCAACAGGCCCTAATTGCAATAAGCCCATTACTGAACCGCAAACAATAAAAACAAGGCTCATTTGTTTAGGCCCAAATGAAAAAAGGCGTTGAGAGTGCAATGCAAAAGTGCCCTCGAACATAGCTAATGAAAGCTGGCTTACGAAGGAAAGAAAGAGTAGAAAAATAAATGATTTTTTTAATGTTTTTAAAACTGCAAATACCGATGCTTTTTCGGTTCGCTTTGGATTAACAATTTCATACGTGTTATTTCTTTTTGATTCTGATAATGCGAAAAATAAAAAAACAAAAACCAATAGTACTAAAAAAGCAGAGATAGAAAACGGTAAAGAGAATTGGTTCAATGTAAATTGTCCTATAGTAAAATTAACTTTAGAAAATAAATTTCCTATTAATGGACCTGCCACAGCACCGAGACCCGCAACACTAACTAATAATGACATACCTCCGCCTCTTTCTTTTTCAGTTGTGTTGTCTGCTATGTAGGCACTGGAAGCTATTAAAAAAGCTGCTGAAAATATACCCGATAACAGCCGAAAGATATAAAGAAATAATAAACTTCCACTAATTGAAAACAAAAATATGGATACTGAATATCCAGCGAGACCATATAATATAAGAGGCCTTCTTCCAATTTTATCAGATAAGCTGCCTATGTAAGGCGAAAATAAAAATTGCATAAAAGGATAGGCACCCGTTATTAAACCAACATGCAACCAAACTTTCATAAGAGAAATACCTTCGTTGGTTGAAATACGCTGGATGTAAAATGGAAGCACCGGTAATGTTATTCCAAAGCCTACCATTACTAAAAACAGTCCGCATAAAATTACAAACAGGTTTTTTTTAAATGACATATTTTGAAATTTGTTTGTGAATAAGTCTATGCCCAAAAATTTGCTCATACATGCTGAACCAAAACATACCAAACGTGAATCCAAAAAGTAATTCCTTTAAAGGGACTCCGAAAATTAATATGCCAGCAATAGTTGCAAAATTCAATACTGGGTTAACATATCCAGGATATTGCTATTGCCAGTGATTAGAGATAGAGAAAATCTAAAAAAAGAAAAAGAATTCACCCATAACTGAAGATTTTATTTAATTTTTAAAGTTGGTCTTCTAAAAACAAAATACAGCCCAACCAAAATAAAAGGAATACTTAAAATTTGCCCCATATTAATTGATAATGCATTTTCAAATACTTCCTGATTTTCTTTTAAAAACTCCATAAGGAAACGAACAGAAAACACAAGTATTAAGAATAAACCGAACAGAAAACCCTTTGGCAAATGTGAAACCTTCTTATTATACAAATTCCATAAGATAAAAAAGATAAACAGATAGCATATCGCTTCATAAAGCTGTGCGGGATGGCGTGGAATAAGATCCACTCTTTCAAAAATAAATGCCCAGAAAACATTCGTTTGCTTACCAATTATCTCCGAATTAAAAAGGTTTCCAATTCTTATAAAAAACCCCGAAAGAGCAACAACAATTACCAACCTGTCTATCACCCACAAAAATGGTTGTTTGTATTTTTTACAATACCAGCCTAATGCTATAAGTATTCCTATGGCTCCGCCATGACTTGCCAAACCCTGATAACCTGTCCATTCAAATTTTCCCTGTTGTAGGCTAAAAGTTAAAAAATACCTGGCCTGATCTTGCGCCAATCAATGTTCCCAAAATAATAAAAATGACAAGTTTATCTACGAGATGAATTGATACACTTTACCGCTTATATATTTTTGACAATATCAGATACTGAAATAGAATGCTGCTGCAAACATTAAGAAATAATATCTTACCGCAAAGCCTCCTATGCGGAAGATTTCAGGATTGATATTCCATTGAATGTTTAAGAAAGATTGCGTGATTATCATTTGATTATCTTTAAAAAACTATTTAACACGTTCCTTTAATTTTTTAGGCTTCACTTGACGGCCCGAAGGTGTAGATGATTTTCCATAATAAGAATTTTAAAAATCTGGTGATAAAAAATTAAGGACTTAAAATTATTGTTCCCCTAAAGCAATCCCTTGAACCGACAGAATTACAGATAATCTAACCACAACAATTTGGCAAATAATTCACATCCTATATTAATTAAGTCAAGTTACCAAATACCATCTGATTTAAATGCATGCCCATCCCACTTCCGTATTTTATACGATTGAAAATGAAAATACTTAGTCCTTTGTTATATAACAATCCTAAGATTCATGCGCTAATTTTTCAATTAACTCCCCAACTTTTTTTCGGGTACGCCAATAAACATCCTCCATAAACCGATGGGAAAACTCACCATTACGTCCAATACTCAAAAGATTTTCCACATTAGTTGACTGTTCAAAATCTTTTCGCTCCTTTTCATATTCGCTAAGAAAAACAGGATAAGAAATGGTTGTACGTAAAACGGTACTACCTAAAAATTTATTTTTTACGCCGGGAATCACCGACTCAAGATGATCTAAACAAAGCTGCGTCAATGTTTTTTCGTCCATGGCCCAGTACTCGTCATCTTTTTGACATCCAATATCAACAGTAATAATGGATTTCCCTTCCGGTGCCAACCAAGGCATTGAGCGAGTTACTTCAGTAATTCGGAAAAAAGGAAATTTATTTTCCGGAAACCAAAGAACGGTATCAGGTAATAACTTGCGCCCTTCTAAACGCAAATTCACAAACAGCATTGGCCGAAATCGAAAACGCTGAATCCCCTGCAAAACGGTTGTGCCTTTCACCATCTTTGCGAGAATATTTGCAGGCGCAGTACTAATAACCGCTGCCACTTCTAGTATTTCTCCTTTTACCAGTATTGCAATCACTTTTTCGTTTTCCACCATAATTTCCTCTACAGGCGATTCCAGCCTAATCGAATCCTCTAAGCCTTCGGCAAGCTTTGAGCATAAGGTAGCAATTCCACCATTTGGATAAACATGCCATACAGATGGCTTTTCCGGCATCTCTCTGTTATAACCACAAGAAACTGCGCGACCGGTAAGTACACTGGAAATTTTTAAATAAAGAGTTTTAAGAATGCTTCCAGGCAAACTTTCACCCACGGCCGGAGAAAGTTTTTCTGCCGGCGCCCCCGACCAGGCTTCGATAAGAGGAAGCGCAACTTCGTTGGCAATAGACGATCCAAACTGCATATTAAACCATTCAGCCGCAGAATTAGGCGCTTGCTTGTTATTGAATAATTTAATTTTAGTTTTTATAAAATTCAAAGACATTCTGGGTATTTGTATCAGGCCAAATGGATAATTGTAGCTTTTGCCTTTTAGCCAGACTGCTTCTCCGTAATGTTTTACCAATCGACATTCAGACCCTACCCCAATTGCATCAGCCAGCCGATTGGTTACGAAATGTGCACCAAAGTCATGGCTAAACCCGTCAGCATCTTTGAAACTGGTAGCGAGTCCTGCTATCTTATTGCCTGCTTCGAAAAGTATAAATGGAACATTATTCTGTCTTAAAAAATTTGCAGCAGTTAAACCTGCAATACCTGCCCCTATAATGGCAATAGGCTTCTTTGTATTCATATAATTTAATGTATTTAATGCTTAATAAAATAATTACCAACATGGATAATAATACCATGAAGAAAATAACCTTAAGCATTAAATCATATCTGAAAACTTTGGATAGCTATACGAATGTCTGGAATTGGGGGATGGTGATGCCGGACAAAATATTTGATGTTTGCAGATAATCTAGAAGTATGTAGAACATCAATATTATAAAAAGAGGAAATTAAAGTGGTAAAAAATAATGCACTAGGCCCCGCAAAACTATGAGGCACAAATTTTTCAACCTGAGCAAATTTAATAACCTGATCATTGCAGCAATTATCCTTATTGTCTTTTGATTTATGATGTTCATCTGCTTCATCGTGATGATGAGAAGAACTTTCATGTGCCGCTATTCCAATTTCGTCGTGATGGTGAGAAGGGCTTCCATGATCTACTATTTCTTTTTCCTCATGATGGCTAATATTGAACCACATATCTATACCAATAGCGCAGGCAAAACCTATAACCATATTCAGGGAAAATAGGATCAATAGAGAAGCCGCTTTTAATCGTATAGAGATAGATGTTTTCATAAAACTTTATGAAGATATATTTAATAATCAAATCCTAATAATTTTATTTTACTAAGCTTATAATTTTTATTTTTCAAAACTTTTATCAAGTCTGCTTCTAAAATTGATCTCCAAAAATCCGTGGTTGGAATTTCATAAAGGCTTCTTCAAAACTACCCGTAAAAGTGCACCCTTTCCAAATTTTTGCAAAATAATATCCAGCATGGTAAAAACAGACAGCGAAACAGTAGATTTAAGTGTAAAGCGATTTATGATCCAGTTTGGCGCCTTAATGTCAACCAGCCAATTATGAATGGTATAAACCAAATTCACAGGACTAACCTGGGTTTCTAAAACTTCAATGTCAAAATTAGTTTTGGCTGCAAGTTTGGCTAAAGAATTTTTATTAAATAAATTCCAATGTCGTGGAAAATGATAGCCCCCCCAATAGCGTCTTTTGAAAAAGCGGAAATCCAGGGAATCAGTGTTATCCGTAACGATCAACAATTTCCCTCCAGGTTTCAAAAGCCTGCTAATTCCCTGTAAAACTTTATTTGGATTTTCAACGTGCTCAATGGTTTGGATAATAAATGCTCCATCATAGCTGTTTTCAGGTAGGTCAATAGATTCAACACTTCCACGATAAACAATCAAGCCTGATTCTTGTGCTTTTGCGACAGCCCGTTCATCCATGTCAATACCTTCAGGTACCCAGGATTTTTTTCCGTATTGACGTAATAATTTTAAATGAAAACCATCGCCACATCCTACATCCAAAATCCTGGCATCGTCAGCCAACCCTTTAAAGCTTTTTAGTAGTCGTTGAGCCTCAAGACGTGACCTGATTTTATGAACGATACCATAGTCTTTTTCGGAAAAATTAAAAGCATGATAGCTCGCAGGGTAAATTTTTTTAAATTCTGAAACCTTGGGACGCGGGTTTAAATAAACTAATCCGCATGAATTACACCTCATTGCCACAAAAGTATCTTCACTCGTATGGTATTCAAAATCTTTGCCCTCACCAACGATTTCAGCATTATCTGATTCACAAACGCAACATTTAACTTGAATTAAGTCAAGTAGTTTATTTTGTAGATTTTCCATTTTTTAATTTTAGCAGTTAATTTTCTTTAAATATAAACCAATAAATAAAGCGTATTATCAAAGAATGCGTTTTTGTTTGCAGGAAACGGTTTGTTTTTCATTTATATTTTCCCAGATGAAACAATTAATTTGCTTAATAAACCCAGATAATTACAAATGTGATCAGGTTATTGATCTTCTGAAAACAAAATACAATCCAACTAAAATAAAAGGTATGCTTAAAATTTGACCCATATTAATTGGTAGTGCATTTTCAAATACTTCCTGGTTTTCTTTTAAAAATTCAATTATAAATCGAACAGAAAAAACAAGAATCAGAAACAGGCCAAATAAAAATCCTCTTTTTTGCTGTGTGCCTCTTTTTTTATAAATATTCCATAGAATAACAAAGATAAAGAGATAGCAGAGCGCTTCATAAATTTGTGTAGGATGGCGTGGAATAAAATCAACCCTTTCAAAAATAAAAGCCCAAATAATATTCGTGGGTTTGCCAATTATTTCTGAATTAAAAAGATTGCCCACACGAATAAAGAAACCTGAAAGAGCAACAACAATTACCAACCTGTCTATCACCCACAAAAATGGTTGTTTGTATTTTTTGCAATACCATGCTAATGCAATAAGAATTCCAATGGCTCCTCCATGGCTTGCGAGGCCTTGATAACCTGTCCATTCAAATTTTCCCTGTTGTATGCTAAAAGGTAAAATAATTTCAAGCAAGTGATTTTTATAATAACCAAATTCATAAAAGAAACCCTGTCCTAATCTTGCACCAATCAATGTTCCAAGAATAATAAAAATCGCAAGTTTGTCCAAGAGATGAATTGATATACTTTCCCGCTTATATATTTTTGACAATATCTGATAACTGAAATAAAATGCTGCTGCAAACATTAAGGAATAATACCTGATTGCAAACCCTCCGATACGAAAGATTTCAGGATTGATATTCCAATGAATGTTTAAGAAAGATTGCATGATTGCTTTTCTAATTATCTTTTTCTTAGATCTTTTCCTATTCTATCTTTTAAAACAAATTATTTATTCAGTTCCTTTAATTTAGCTTTCATCATTTTTATTTCTTCCTGCTGGCTTGAAATAATTTCCTGCTGTAATTTTTTAATTTCAGGGTCGGTGGATTTAGTGGTTATGTCTGATTGATATTAATTATTTTTTGTTATCCTTTAATATTTTGTTTACGGCATACCGCCAGTTTCAAACCAATAGCTTATACCATTGGGGCCTTTGCCAACGGGAATTGTGTGGATCACTTTTTGACTTGCTACATCAATTATAGAAACTGTATTGTCTATACTATTTGTTACATAAACTGTTTTGCCATCGTTGCTTACTACTACACCGTGAGCCTTATTACCAACTTTAATGGTGCTTATCACTTTTGCATTTGAAATGTCAATTACAAAAACTTCGTTTGAAACCGGCCGTTCCAAGAGTTCTCCCTGGTCAGCGACATAAAGTAATTTGCTATCGGGTGTGGCATACAACTGGATTGGACCTTGAGCAGTGCCGGGTAATGGTATTCTTGTAATTTGCCCACTTTTAAGGTTATACTTTATTACCTCTTTTGTATCATACAAAGAGACGAGAATAAATTTATCATCACGGGTAACTGCTACCTGTGCAGCCATGCCGCCTAGAGGAATGTCAATTACTTTGCCATCAGCTACATTAATGACAGACATACTTTTTGCATCCATATTGGCTACATATAGTTTTCCGTGAGAGTAGCGCAAACCATGCGGCGCATGTCCTGCTCCTAAATCAAACTTCCGTACCACCTGATAGGTCGTTGCATCTACTTGTATGACCTCATTAGTTTCGCCTGCAGTTACGAAGGCATTTTTTGATTCATTGTCTAAAACCACATGGGCCACATGTAAATCTTTACCCAATTGCACACGTTCTTTTATTGTGCCAGCATTTGGATCAATAACTATTAATTGATTTATTTTATTGCTATCCATAGTTGCTGCTGCCACCCAAACAGATTTCCCATCGGGGGCCGCCTGCACATTATGGGCCATAAACATATTTCCAGCGCTATCACTTAAGTCAATGCTTGTAGTTTTTAAGCTATCCTGAAGGTCAATAACAGAAACACTGCCTCCGGCTTCATTGGCAACATAAACTTTAGCCGCTGGCAATGAAGACGGTTTTTTACTATTATCGCAACTGCTGACCATACCCAATACCATTATTATTATGACAACCAAATGTTGAGGTTAAAAAGAACTGTTTCATTTTTATAGTTTTAATTTTTAAAATAGTTTTTACTAAAATGTCATTATATAAGACCAAAACTGTTTCAATACTTTTTTGAAGCAAATAAAATCTTTTGACTTTATCATTTTCCTTATTCCTTTCGTGATGAATTATGGCTAATCATAATTTTCCATTTGCCATTCTCTTTTTTTAAAACAGATGTTGCAACTCCTTTTCGTTTTACTTCCGATTTATCTTTAGCAACAATTATTGAATAGCCATAAGTTTCGGTAGCAAAAGCGTATTTCCCATCAACTTCTACATTTACTTTATAATCAGTGAATTTGAAAGACGTAAATTCTTTTAATTCCGGATTTAAATGATGCTCTAAATAATGTGCATAGTTTCCTTCACTGCCGCCTGATTCAAATATTTAGAGTCTGTAGTAAATAAATTTTGGGTTCCGGTGGCATCTAATTTTTCAATGGCGGAATTATATTGTTTTAAAACGGATTTTACAGCATCTGCATCTTTGGTTTGTGAAAATGATGTTAGCCCGTTTAAAACAATCGTGGCGATGATGAAAATTTTTTTCATCTTTCTTATTTTGATTTGGTGAAGTGTTTGTAAATAGTTTTGAATATTCTTTTTGGGAAAACTACTTTTCCAGTTCCTCTAATTTAGCTTTCATCACTCTTATTTCTTCCTGCTGGCTTGAAATGATTTCCTGTTGCAATTTTTTAATTTCCGGATCGGTGGAATTTGATTGTTCGCTCATTAAAATAGCCGCTGCATGGTGGGGAATCATTCCTCTCAGAAATTGCCTGTCAGTAACGCCTGTTTGATATTGGATTAATAAAAAAAATGCAATTAACGCTACTGAACTTATAGAAATAAGAACAGCATTTAGCTTTTTATTCATATACATTTTGCCCATTAAGGCCAGTTCAATTATAATCATTGGCATAGTCATTAATCCAGCCATATAAAATTGATTGATGTTTGGATATACATTCTTTAAACTGTTTGCCATTGAGTACATGAGAATGTACATAGAAATAAATGACAGCACTAACATGATAAATAATTTCCAGTATGAATTGTCCTTACTCTTCATTTCCATGCTTTGCATGCCATTCATATTTTTTTTATGATTATTTTCCATGATTTGTTTTTTAAATAAAGAAATAAAAGAAAGAATGCAGATAAATTTTATCTGCATTCGTTCTCAAAGTAATTAAGCCGCATTGCAGGCTTCCGCACATTTTCTACAAGCTTCCGCGCAACTTTTACAATGCTCCATCTGCTGATGTTTTTCACATTCATCCGCACAGGCGTTACAGATTTCAGCGCACTCTTCTAATAAGTGATTTCCATGCTCTGAACCGCGCGCTATCAGTGTAGCTGTCAGGGTACAGATGTCTGCACAATCTATATCAAGGTTGATACATTTTGCCAGCATTTTTACATCCTGTTCGTCCAGGCAGGCTGTTGCGCAATGATTGCATTCAGCTGCACAATTGTAAAGTGCATCCAATAATTGTTTGTTTTGTTCATGTGCCATTTTGTTTGATTTTATTGGTTAAGAAATTTATTGCTGTTTTTTTTTAATAAGTTATAGTAATACCGGCTCCCAAGCCCATATCACTATCATAGTGAGAAGAAAGAGAAAAATATTTGGTTAGAATATATCTTAAGCCGGCTGCATATTCTTTGTCGGTATTTACCATCCAATTCATTCTGATTCTGGGTGAAACCGGAATATCTTCCCTGCTTAACTGGAACCGGAATTTTCCATCGCCATCCACTCTCATATCTGCAATTACTAACATCGGCAATGTATATGCGATACCTGCCACCACCGTTTTTCTGTTTTCTTTATTACTTTTTTGACCAAACATGTTTGTAGCATCGGTGCCAAAAATGTTTTTTTCATTAGGATTGGGCTTTTTATAATGATAATCGAAACCGACATAAGGATACCACCATTGCATACGGCCGAGATAACGGCCAACCATAGTTTCACTTTCATACCCGTGCATATCTTTTAAACCCAAATGCCATAATGTGCTGGCTTTCCACCGTGTTTGTGCAAACATGAATTCTCCATCGCTACCATTGCTTTCCAGGCCAATCTTTCCCATAGGATGAAACATGCGGTCATCACTTTTAAATTTGCGCCAAGCTAATTTGGGATTAGGTATTTCGGGATTGGGAAGATTGTTATCGTAGCTGAAAACCCTGCCCATGCCACTCATCATGTGGTACAGAATATGACAGTGAAAAAACCAGTCGCCGCCGGGTTCAGTAGCTGCAAATTCTATCGTATCTCTCTCCATTGGCATGATGTCTATTATATTTTTCATAGGGGCATATTCGCCCTGCCCATTCAGCACTCTAAAATCATGCCCATGCAGGTGCATCGGATGCCGCATCATGCTATTGTTGAAAATAATAAGCCTTACATTTTCACCTTTTTTAATTAAAATTTTATCTGATTCCGATATTGTTTTATTATCCAATGTCCACACATACCGGTTCATATTTCCTGTTAAATCAAATTTTAATTCTCTTAACGGCCCATCTGGTAATGTTGTTTTTTTGGGGGCACGCAGCATTCCATAATTGAGGGTTACAATATCTGAATTATTTTCTGACATATCCATACCTGCCATACTGTGTTCGCCATTGTTCATTTTATCAGCAGGCGTTTTATCATTCATCTTCATATCCTGCATGTTATTTGCTTTGGTAGTATCGCCAGGATTTTCAGGGCCTGTTATTTCAGGATACATAACTGTGTTCATGTCCATTTCCTGATTCCTCATGCTCATTCCTTCCATTTCAATCATGTTGCCTTTCATGTCCATCATATCGTTCATCATTTTCATGCCGGCAAAATATTTCAGTTTGGGCAATTTTGTTGCCGGTACTTTTTGCCCGCTGCCTAACCAAAGAGAAGCTGATTTGGTACGGTCTTCGGGTGTAACTAAAAATTCATAACTCTTGTTTTCCGGAATGGTTACGACAACATCGTATGTTTCGGATACTGCAATTATCAACCTGTCTACTTCTACCGGTTCTATATCATTGCCATCGCTGGCCACTACAGTAATTTTACCGCCAGAATAAGTAAGCCAAAAATAATCTGATGCTCCGCCATTCGCTATCCGTAACCTTACCTTATCTCCCGCCTTAAATCGAGGCTCTTGATTTTGATTTTTTCCGTTTATTAAAAACTTATCATAATACACATCGCTTACATCCATTGCATTCATCCGCTTCCATTCGTTGGTTACTTTTGTTTTGAAATGCCCCGTTTTAATTGCTTCCACATAGCTTTGAGTAGTCCCTTTTTGTATGGCAAACCAATCTGTAGCTGCATGCAGGCTGCGTTCAACCTCCTTGGGGTTCATATCCGTCCACTCACTTAATACGACTGGAATGGTGGGTATATCCCATTCCTTTCTTTTGTTCATGATAAAAGCGCCATACATGCCGATTTGTTCCTGCAACCCGGAATGACTGTGATACCAATGTGTGCCGTGCTGAACGATGGGGTATTTATACAAATGTGTTGTATGAGGTTTGATAGGCATAAATGTAAGATTAGGTACACCATCGAATTGATTAGGCAGAAAAAGGCCATGCCAGTGCAAGGATGTTTCTTCATTTAATTCATTATGCACCCATATTTCTGCTGTGTCGCCTTCGGTAAAAGTAAGGGTGGGCATGGGTATTTGCCCGTTTACTGCAATGGCACGTTTTGATTTTTTCCCAAAGGTTACCGTGGTATCTCTGATATATAAATCGTAACGAACGGTACGTGGCGGGGTATTATTGGTAATGGTTTTTATGGGGCCTAAATTTGCTTTTGGCATATCCATATTATCCATCTTCATATTACCCATATCCATTGTTTTTTCTTTGGAAGTATCCGTCATCGGCATGTCCATGCCTTTCATAGTGCTATCCTTTTTAATAGTACTCACTGGCATTTTCATATTTTTCATTTCAACAGTTTTCTTAGCCGCTTTAACTGGTGTTTTCTTCTTCTGAATTTTTTTACTTTTTTCTGGCATAGGCATTTTCATTCCCGGCATGTCCTGTCCAGATGCGAAGGCATATAGAGAGATGAGAAAAGCTATTAGAATAATTTTTTTCATTTTTTTTGTTTTTATTGACAACATTTTTTCTTGTGAACAAAAACTGTTCTAAGAATTTTAAGTATCACTTTTTTTAAATTTTCCATTATGGATTTATTTTGTCAAGGCTATCCTTCGCATTTTGCGCCCAATCGATAATTAACTTCTTTTGCGGTATTGTAAGCCTTGCGTTTTTATGTATGATTGTGTAAGAATACAGCGGCATTTCGCCATCTTTAATCTGGCTTGCTATTGCTTTCAATTTGCTTTGCTGCTTTCTGGCTGGATAAGATCCAAAGTCGCTAAAATTGAGATCCTTTTTTCCATGTTTAATATGATTTGCCAACATCCATGCAGCAGGCTGCACATAATTGTACCAGGGATAATTGGTATGGTTGCTATGGCAATCATAACAGGATGTTTGTAAAATTGTTTTCACATTTTCAGGAACAAAAACTGCATGGGAAATATCAGTTGGTAAAACCTGCCCGTTTGTGTTCCGGGCAGGTTGTATAAATTGAATCGCAATAAATACAATCAAAAGAAGCAATAGTATTTTTTTAATGCTGCTCATAAAACTTGTTTTTATTCTAAACCATTAAACTGTTCTAAACTAATTTAATTATTGGTTTATGGTTTCTTTTATTGCGCCACATGTATCCATTTTTTTACCCAAATAAGGGTTTTTAATTTCTTTGATTTCACTGAGCCATGTGCCTTTGCCGCCATCATACATTGGGCATGAATCCAGATACAGTGTTTTATCTGTACCCACAGATTTTACCAGGTCGTACATGTCTTTACTTAGCATTTCAAAGTGTTCGCGCTGGTGGTCAATTTTATCGGCATTTTCATTGATGTGTTCGCTGTTTTCTTTTAAATCTCCGGAAAGGCTCATGAATACTTTTTTCTGTTCAGGTGCCAAGGCGGAAGCATCAAATTTTGCTAACGCATCCAGTATTTCCTGTCCATTTTTTGCCGCCTCGCTGCTATTATCTACAGTCAACGAATTTTTTAGATTTAAATAACCGGTTAAAATTCCGTCTGCGGGTTTTACATTATTAGTAGCAGTTTCTGTAGGCGTAGTAGCTGTTGACGATTGCGCCTGTTCTGTATTATTTGTTTTGTTGCTATCAGAAGAATTGCAAGCTGCAAAAGAGAGCGATAAAATACCAGCGCTTACGGCCATTATTATTTTTTTCATTGTTTTAATTTGAAGATGTTTTGAATAAAACTATGTTCTGATAAGTTATTGACATTTATGGCCGATAACATATTAGAAAAAGAGTGAGATAAATTATTTAATAGTTTCCGTTGTTTTACCACAAGTGAGCATTGCATTTCCGAAATAAGGATTTTTAATTGTCTTATTACTACTTAGCCATGTTGCCTTTTTCATCGGGCAATATTGGTAATAAACCGGTTCAGAATTAAGTTTTACCGTTTTTGAAAGGGCAAACATATTTGCAGAAAAGGTTGAGAAATATTCACGCTGTTTTTTCAGGTCTTTTGTTGCAGAGATTTTACTTGCATCTTTTAGCAACGCATCCTTGTTTGATTCGTGAATAATTTCTGAACTAATACTATTGATTGTTTTTACAAATTTTTCTGCATTAGTAGCCGCGTTATTAGCATCGCCGCTAACTAAAGCATCTTTTACATTGTAATAAGAAGTGAGTAATTCAGAAGGCTTGGGTGTTGAAGTATTTTGCGCAAAACTTTGTTGCACAAATACCGTTGCACAGATGGCAACGAATAGAAGAATCTTTTTCATTTTATGTTGATTTAATGTTAATACAATAATTACAGGCATGGAAAAATACGTCCATGCACAGGGCATTGAAAAACATTAAATCATATTTGAAAACTCTGTATGGCTATACGGATGTCCGGGATTGGGGGATGATGTCGTCGGACAAAATATTTTACATCTGATATTCTGTTATTGGAAGATAAAATATCAATATTATAATAGGAAGCAAGGAATGAAGTAAAAAATAGAGGGTTGATTAAGCTAAAAGAAGTTGCAATATTCTTGTCAACCTGTTGAAATTTCATCACTCCATCATTACAGCAATTGTCTTTATTGTTATTTGTTTGATGGTGGTGAATATCCGCTTCATCATTATGGTGAGATTTATCGTGATGATGATTTTCCGTAACTTCTATTGCACTTTCTTCATGATGATGCGAATTAAATCCCATGTCCAATCCAACCGCACAAGCAAATCCAATAACAGTATTCAGCGAGAACACTATCAAAAGGAAGGCTGCTTTAATCTGTATGGATTTGTTTCTATTCATTTAATTGATGCAAAGTTCCATTTTATTTTGGATAAAGCTATTTTAAAGATCATAATTTTGAACTATTATCAAAAACGTTGCCGCTTTTTTAACACTTTTCTTTTAAACTAATTCTTCTGCTTTGTAACCGGCTTTTTCAACTGCTTTTATAATATCATTTTCGTTATTATTATTAGTTGAAACAGTAAGTATTTTATTCGGATTTTGTGTATCCACTTTCCAGTTGTTTTCGCCAAAAGTCTCATTCAATACGGGCGCAACTTTTGCAATGCATGAGCCGCACATAATGTTGGCTTTAAATTGTTTTGTTTCCATTTTTTCAAAATATTTTTGTGACGTAAAACTAATTTCATCATAATTAAATACGGTTACACAATTAAGGATATGATTTATAAAATTTTGGGAAATGCTTATAGCTCAACTACTGAAGCATGAATTTGCTTTTCGTTTTCCCAAACACAAATTACATGATCCTTATCCAGCGCTTTTAAAACAGGCTGGCTTCCTTTGCCAAGAACTTTTTTCTCTCCATTAGGATTCATCAACACCACCTCTCCCTTCTCTGTCCATGTGTATATATTCTTATTATCGACAATTTCTAATGCGCAATCTCTTCCTTCTCCAATCTCTTTTTCAGGCTCGCCGGGTATTGCAGCAAAAATTGTATTCTGCCTTCTCCAAACTGTTTGTATCTCTCCGTTTTGATCTATTGCAAGACTGCCTCCATCCATAGGGCAACCATTTAACTTCCAGCTTCCTGTACCTAATTTTTGCGCTTGTCCAAATGAAGCGCCGCCATCAGCAGATTGAATCAAATACAAATCCCTGTTACCATTCAGCCAATTCCGAAACATCACATATACATGATTGCCTTTCATAACAACGGAAGGCTTGCAGCATTCGCATACAGTGGTATCAGGCGAAGTATAGATCATTTTGTTTTCAGACCAGGTTTTGCCTCCATCGTTTGATTTAGCTCCGTATATTTTATTCCTTTTATTTCCTCTTAAATCCAGCCATATTGCAAGAGCATTTTCTCCGTCTGCACTCAAAGCCATTAAACCTTCCTTTGCCACCGTATCTACATCATTCACCCTGGCGCCCTGCTTCCATTTTTCATTTTGATTATAGAAGGAATAGATGTTTCCTTCAGAAGTACATGCTGTAATGATAATGCCTTTATTGGTAACTGCAATCTGCGGCCCCCGCATAGCAAAGGAAAATAATTTGGGTAATGTCGCGACAAGTGAAGGAGATGAAAACGAATTGCCCTTATCAAAAGAAGATGCGTACATAATACTATCACCTATGCCATATACCAGATGAATATCGCCGCTTTTATCTTTAGCGATGTTGGGCATTTGACCATCCGCTATAACAAAATCAGTTTTGGGGACTGATTTCCTTTCATTGCAGGAAAAAAGTATGCAAAAGACAATTATCATGGATATGGTTGTTCGAATTGTGTTATACATTATCTAAAGATTTTGACTATTTTATCTAAAAGGTTTATTTCTCAATTCTGCATTGTCGTTTAATAGGTAATGCACTGCGTAAATGTGATAAAAGTATTGGAAAATAGTTATAATGGAACGACTATTAGATTATTATGATTATCCAATCAGGTATAAGACATATCCTTTTCTCCTTCTTTCTAGTTGTTTTCATTAAAATTTGCTAAATGCACAAAAAAGGAGGCCATAAATCTTGTTCGTGTAATTTATAGCCTTTTTTAATTTAATTAATCGTTTCCTTTATCTCACCGCACTTCAACATTTTTTCTCCAAAAAAGGGATTACGTATTTCTTTGCCTGAACTTATCCAGGAAGCGCCTTTATTATCAAAAGCCATTGGGCAGTGTGTCAAATACAGTTCCCCGCTTTCAATGCCGGCTTTTTTTACGAAGGCAATTAAATCATCACTCATTTTTGAATATGCCGTTCGTTGAGCTTCAATATCGGATGTAGCTGCGATAGAGCTTGCAGAAGCAATTATAGGCGCTCCTTCATCAATCTTTTTAGCTGCTGCTTCAATTTCAGCGGCTACTATTTTCGCCTCGCCTGCATTATCATTTGTGAGTGCTATAGTTAGCTGTGAGTAATGCGAATAAACCGCATTTAAATTGTCATCTTTAATTATCAGCTTTGCGGTTAATTCCGGCGTTTTTTGTTCCGTAGAAGCATGGTCGTGGCCTTCATGGTTTTCCACTTTGGGTTCATTGCCTCCACATGCACTCAATAAAATAATTGCTACTGCAGGAATTGTCATTTTCATTAAATGTTTCATTTGCTTTTGTTTTTATTGTTTATAAATAATTGACTCATTACATTTCCATTCCACCATGATCCATCCCGGCCATTGGATCCGCTCCTTTTCTAAAAACATATTCACTTTGTAAAAGATAAGCGCCTGATGTTACTACCACATCATTTGGTTGAATGCCGGATTTTATTTCAATCATATCGCCGCTTTCATTGCCGGTTTCCACCATCACGCTTTTGAATTTATTTTGTGATGTTTGTATCCATACCATAGCCATTTTACCATCGCGCAAAATGGCATCTGATGGCAGGAAAAGAGCCTTTACTCCGCCGGTTTTTACAGTGATGTAAGCAGACATTCCGGGTTTCAGTTGATTTCCTTCATTGGTAACAGGGATCCTGATAAGATTGATTCTTGTGGAAGAATTTAATTCAGGATTTTGAAATGAAATTTTGCCTGGAAATTTTTTTCCCGGAATGTCTGGTATTTCTACCATCACATTTTTCGCATTATTCAATTGCGCAAGCTGCGTGGCATATACCTGCGCTTCTACCCAAAGAGTGGAAAGACCAGCGAGCTTTACAATGCTGCCACCTTCGGAAACATAATCTCCTTCCCTTAAATTTAGTTCAGTAATATAACCGGAAGCAGTGCTGAAAAAAGTAGTTCGTGGATTTGCCAACGCATCTTTATTTATATTCTTTATTTGTTGGCCACTCATGCCCCAGAGAAGCAGTTTATTTTTTGCGGATTCAATAACATCATCAAAGTTGATGACTGAATTACCGAGCGTTTCTTTCTTTTGCAATGCCAATAAATATTCCTGCTTTGCATTATTCAATTCTTCGCTATAAATATCATATAGCGGGGCACCTTTTGGAACATAATCACCCATTTTTTTGAAATACAATTTCTCAATACGACCGCCAACTCTTGCGCTAACGTCATTTATTTTCGTTTGATCGAAATTCAACGTTCCGGTTAAAATCACTTGATTCCCTACGAAGGAATTACCGATTGTATCTACCTGGATATTTCCTAATTGCATTTGTTCAGGGCTAAGAGCAAGCTCATCATTATCTGCCTGTTGGCTGCTCTTCTTAACCGGTGTTAAGTCCATATGGCATATAGGGCATTTGCCGGGTTTTGATTCTACTACTTGAGGGTCCATTGAACACGTATAATAGATATCCGGGTCTGCTGCTATTTGTGTTTTATTTTTACATGATGCAAATAACATCACAACTAACAACATCAATGATGAAAAAATAATCAAACGATGTCTGCTCTTTCTTCTATTCAACTTAGGTCGAAATATAGATTCCGAACTTGTTTTTCTTTGTGGCTTATTATATTCAAAGACATTTTTCATGATTACTGTTTTAATTTTATAAATCCTTCACTGTCTATTAA
>Ga0209941_1000201_pt1 | contig 103327 bp, 90 predicted proteins | sample ThiBiot_300_plan_FD_183945 | JGI IMG/M metagenome (GOLD analysis project Ga0209941, IMG submission 183945) | Wastewater bioreactor microbial communities from Cape Town, South Africa - Thiocy_solids_1 (SPAdes) | ecosystem: Engineered > Bioremediation > Thiocyanate > Unclassified | place: South...
GGCCTGGATTTGGCTACAACCACCGATATTGCCGCTTTGGTGCTCGCATTTCCTATTGGATCAACGGTTCACCTGCTGCCTTTCTTCTTTGTGCCAGAGGAAGGCATCAGGAGGCGCGCAGAGCGAGATAGAGTCCCGTATGAGGTATGGGCTAGGCAAGGCGATTTAATCGCAACTGAGGGCTCCGTAATCGATTACGAAATCATCAGATCGAAGATAAACGAGCTATCGGAGAAATATCACATCAAGGAAATAGCGATCGACCGCTGGAACGCCACTCACCTTGCAACGCAGCTCTCCGGAGATGGTTTCGAGCTGATCGGTTTCGGGCAGGGCTACGCCTCGATGAGCGCACCTACAAAGGAATTCGAGCGACGCGTGCTGGCGCAGGAAATAAACCATGCTGGCAATGAAGTGCTCCAGTGGATGGCTTCCAACGTGAGCATCAAGCAGGATGAGGCGGGAAACATGAAGCCCGACAAGAGCAAGTCCAACGGGCGAATTGATGGGATCGTGGCGGCTTTAATGGCACTTGGCCGGATCATGCAACATGACGACGAGCGCGGCAGTGTTTACGATAGCGGACAGATTACGTTTGTTTGAGTTTTGCTTCATTGCTCCTGGCGTTCTTCGCCCGATTAGTCGTGAGTGCGATAACCGCGACGGCTAGCGGTACGGGTGGTTCCCAGTACGCGGCTGGTAAGAGATCAAAAACCCTGTTGGCCAGCCTTCAGGGTTTCTCTTTTTTGCGGTTACAAATCGGTTACATTTTGGAAAAGCAAAAAGGATTCGAGCTTCCAATAAGTCATAAGTGACTGATTTATTGGCTCCCCGACCAGGGCTCGAACCTGGGACCTGCGGATTAACAGTCCGTCGCTCTACCGACTGAGCTATCGGGGAATTGGAGAGGTGCATATACTAATAGCTTAGGCCAAGCTGGTCAATCAGGAGGGACGAGTTATTGGGCTTGACAGGAGCCATTAAGGCTGATGGAACTGAAATATCGTGGCCTTGTATCTCAATAAAAGAGGGAAATCACCTTGCAGCCTGCTCGTCCCGTATTAAATTTTCTGTAAAAGGAACATATTTAATACTGGACGATTCATTTAATGAAGTATTTGTTTGCGCGATTGGCCGTGCAGGCCAGTAAATTTTCTAAACCGATCAATAATTTCTGTCGGAAAAATTTTTATCCGGCACGACAATAATTTTTCCTTCTCCTTTTCTTTTTCTGCCGGACGCTCTACGGATACAACAGCGACTTGAGCGAGCAGCAACGTCCCATAAATAATTTCAGTATTTTCATAATTCGCCATGAAGTAAATAATGCCGAATTATTGCAATATGCTAAAGCTGCAATCAAAACCGTTTGTTAGCACGCATCCTTGACGAGCACGTTTTCTTTGTATTCATACGAGAACCAGCGGGGAAACATATCTGCCGGGAAGGTTTCTCTTGACATTTAGAATAATCCACAGTTCCGATCTAGTTCATGATCCGAAATCGCCAGGCTCTTCGAAGGTTGCAACAGAGCTTGACTTTATTTTAATTTATTGATAGTAAAGCCTTTTTTAGAAATGTTCAAAAAATAGCCAGATAAGAAAAAGCTGTTACAGGAGGATGACTTACTCTTCCTTTCATCAGCTTATCAACAAACTTATCCACAGCAATTGTGGAAAATAAAACGCCTGATGTAGCGTGCAAGGAAATGCAAAGTGCTGCATACGAGGGAATTCAGACGAATACTTACGCATCAGGAATCCTTGCCCATTTCGCCTGCTTCAGCATTTGGGATTCCTGATTCGAAGACACTTCTTGAGGCCTTTTCAAAGTATCAAACGGCATTAAACGTCCGTCTGTTTCTATCGTACGGGCTTTTCATACTCCTCTTGCCGCAATGCCGCTTCCACGACTTCCTTGGCCTCCTCGATGCTCTTTACGTGCGACAGATCGATTCCCGGATTGGGATAGCTATGCCAGAAAGAAAACCCTGCGGTCGTGATCCACAGCAACCCCCTTACATGCTGCTCTACGAATACCTCCTGATGATGTTCATCAACTACCTTCCATTCAATATCCATTGTTCAGGCTCCTCAGCGTCTGGAAATGTTAATATAACAATCGAACTCAGACTGTAGCAGTTATACTTTCATACTAATACCAATTGCTTCATTCTGCACTCGCCCTGAGCAACCTGAGCAACCAGCACTAATTGAATGAATGCCTCCAAGCGCTGGTTAACTGGCAACGCCTAAAATACTACGAGCAATGTCTGTCCTCCCCGGTCTCCCGCCTGTTTCATATCCGTTGCCCCATCGGGATAATGTTCAGCGGCATGCACCTCGGCAGGAAGGAGGCTTTTATGTCGATTCATATATCCTATCCTGCCCAATCGTCAGCAAGGACAAAACAATGATTCAAGATGTAAGAAAAAACCGGTTACTGGTACTGGCAATAGCCATCATACCTATTCTTGTCAGTTCCGCGGCGCGTGCCGACGCAGTAACGCACTGGAACCGCGTGGCGGGCGATATTATCGTGGACTCGGGATTGGGCCCGCTCCCGGCAGACCGTGCTCTCGCAATCGTGCAAACCGCGGTATATGAGGCAACAAACGCGATTACCCAGCAGTATCCGGCCAGCGATCTCAAGCTGAAAAGTAAGCCGGAAGCCTCGGTTGAGGCCGCCATCGCAGCGGCAAATCGCGCTACGCTTACAGCCCTGGTACCGACACAGCGGACAGCCATCGATACTGCCTATCGCCAGGCGCTCGCTACCATCCCGGACGACATCGCAAGAAGCGACGGTCTTGCGATTGGCGAAAAGGCCGCAGCGGGAATTCTGTCGCAGCGGGCACAGGACGGTGCCGATGCAGGAGAATCCTACCGCCCGCACACCTCTCCCGGGGTCTATGTGCCTACTGTAATACCGGAAGCGCCGCACTGGCTGCAGATCAAGCCCTGGCTTATGGACAATCCTGCTCAATTTCGTCCCGGTCCTCCCCCCCAACTGGAAAGCGAACTATGGGCACGCGACTACAATGAAGTCAAAGCGCTGGGCGGGAAGCACAGCCAGCGCACTGCTTCCCAGACCGAAATTGCCCGTTTTTGGGAAGAAGTAATGCCTCCGATCTACCATGGCGTGATGCGCTCGGTTGCCGAAGCGCCGGGAAGGGAGATCACCCGAAATGCGCGCCTCTTTGCAGCGGCAACCCAGGCTTCGACCGATGCGCTTATAGCAGTATTTGACGCCAAGTATCATTACGGCTTCTGGCGTCCGGTCACTGCCATCCGCAATGGCGATCTTGATGGAAACAGCGCGACGGAACGGGATCCTTCATGGGTTCCCTTTATCGATACGCCCATGCACCCTGAATACCCGTGCGCCCACTGCATCGTCGCAGGCGCGGTAGGAACAGTACTGAAAGCCGAGATCGGCGCGGATCCCGTGCCGCCTCTGGCTACTACCAGCCGCGCGGCGGGCGGCGTGATGCGCAGTTGGAAAAATATTGATGAGGTCATACAGGAGGTAGCCAACGCACGCATATATGATGGAGTGCATTATCGCAACTCTGGCGAGGTAGGCACCGCCATGGGCAGGCGAATTGCCGAGCTGGCGGTCATGAAATATTTCCGTACCGACCAATAGCTTTTATGTATTCTCGGAAATTTTGTCCAGGCGAGACTGCCCTTGCCAAGATGCTCACAATCCCCTGCGGATTCGAGCAGGCGCTCCTCCACATCAAGGCGATATCAACCGCAACAAATGATGCAGCGGCCATTTAAAATAGGCTTGACAAATTAAATTAATCCACAACGTCACAAAAGTGCCATATCTTCGAAAAACCTCTTTAGCAAAACTTTCCGGATATAAGGCTTATTTATAAGCGCCTGAAAAGAAATCTGTTTTTTTTGAAGACAAAAAATGGCCGAATAAAAAAATCCGTTATGGAAACGTTACTTACCGATTGTGCTCATACCTTATCAACAAAGTTATCCACAGTTATTGTGGAAAACAGAATCCTTGGCAGGCATAAGCGAAATAACCATGAAATCGTCAATAAATGATCAAATGAACGTGCCTGGGAACAAAAGGGGTCCGGACCGTGCCTAAAATTTCTACAGGTGACGTCTTGTTGCTTGTTGTTTGAGTTTTGAGTGTGTAACGGTTGTTCTAATGGACTTTAGGAGGTTGAACGTGAAACAGCATGTCACTTCGCACAAATACATCCTTTTCTCTGACTTGCTCGATAAAGGGGCCGAAATCTTTACCAAGAAAAAACTCGAACATTCTCGATCGAAAGCCGACACATCATCTGATAGCATGTCAAAAAATTCGCCAGTCCCAAAACCTGTCAGCAGATCAAAATCTTCCCGGGAAAGAAAAGAAAAAGTTTAGCATTTCAAAAGTTCAGGAATGCGGCGGCAGCAATTGTTGCCGCAGTTGTTTTCCATGCAGCAGCAATGGCAGTCCTCCTGGACTGTCACATGAATAGTGAAGTCGCGGAAGTTCCCGTTTCGGAATTTCAAAGATTAAAGCAGCAGCTCCTATGTTACGCGGACATTCTTGAATTGCCAGGGGTCATCCCTGTCGATATCCTCGTCGAATAACCATCCTCGATCCTGCAGTGGAGTCCAGCCCGAATAGACCCCTACAAGCTCTCCGAGATAGGGCCGGGCCACTTCCAGGACAAGTTCGTGGTCGATTACTTCAGGCTCCACCACACCCGATCTCGGGTTCTGCAGAGCCCATATCATCCCGGCAAGAATGCCAGCCACGACCTGCAAGCTGGTAGCGCTATTGAACTGTGCAAGCCGACGTGCTTCCCGTACGGATAACCGGGATCCATACCAGTAAGCGCATTTGGCGTGACCCATGAGCAGCACGCCAAGCTCGTCCGTTCCATCCACCAGTTCATCCCGAAGAATGCGTTTTCTCGCTTGCACCTGCCAATTTCGGCCCGCAAGCTCGTGAACTGAAAGTACAGCATCGTCACAGGGAAGATAAGCATAATGCACTGTCGGGCGGTAAATTACTTCTCCCCTTTCTCTCAATGTCAGATGGTCGGCTATCGAAATGGATTCGTTATGGGTTATCAGAAAACCATGATATGGCCCGCTGAGAGGGGTCCAGCTGCGCACGCGGGTAGAAGCGCCGGGACGGCTGAGATAGATGGCGGCATCACATCCGAATCCATGATGCGCCCCATCTACCGGCCAATGGCGTTCATGACTGCCCCATCCCAGTTCCGATGGCTGAAGACCTTCCCCGACAAAACCATCCACCGACCAGGTATTGACAAACTCATCGGGCTGTTTGCATTGGGAAGCAACCTGAGTATCCCGCTCTGCAATGTGGATCGCCTTTATATTGAGCCGATGCGCAAGTTGCGCCCATTCGCAGGAGTTTGCCGGTTTTTTCACTGCCATGCCGGTGTCAGCGGCAATGTTCAGTAATGCCTGTTTCGCAAACGTCGAGGCAAGACCCGGATTTGCACCGTGCGATAGAAGCGCGGTGGGTCCTTCCCGCTTTTCCCGGGCAAAAGTGAGCGCTTGCTCACGCAATGCATAATTGGAACGCAAAGACGGGGAAACGGATCGGTCAACGTATCCACCAGCCCAGGGTTCGATGCAAGTGTCCAGGTAGAGTGCGCCTCGCCGCCAGCACAATCCCATCAGGGCAAGGCTTGAAACGTCTACTGCGAGATTAAGCAGAAAGTCTCCCTCATCGAGCCAGGGCTCCAGCACAGCAAGATAATTTTCTTCAGTCAGCGAATGGTGCATGAATAAGACGCCAAAATGACGAGCGATCTCGCCGCCATTTTCATCAGCCGTAATTATTCTTATCTGCTCCGGACGCATCTCGATATTCTGAAACAGTAACGAAAGCAAAGCCTGGCCTACGCTGCCAAAACCCACTATTATCAAATTCCCCTGTAAATGCGCGTGTTTGGTATTTGCCTGCTTGTGTGCTTTCATTTCCATATCGAAATTAACCCTCCTCTTTATTGCCGGTCGCTGCCGTCACTGCCTTTTCCAGTTGACAATCCGTTCTGTCCCATCACTTCCCGATTTCGATCCACGTATCATCCATAATGATATTTATCGCAGATAGGATCCTTTGTCGCAGATGCTCCCTGAGATGGCAGGTCCCTGCCCGATTCACGCTCCACTCCACTCTTCACTCTTAACTGCCGCCCACGCCAGGATTGCAAACATCCAAATACTCTTCCTGCCGGTTTTTCCAGCATGGATTTCCCTCGATCAGGAACCGTTGGAGTCAAACAAGGTCGAACCATTATTTTAATATACCCTTCAAAGTGCATGCGACCCTGCCGGACACTGATGCACCTCGGTGTCGTACCAAGGAAGGCCGGTAACGTAAGTAAAATGAGGGTAAAAAAGCTGATCCGAATGCAAGAGCGTTATGTTGTTTCATTTTTATTGTTATTTATGGATGCGGCAGCTTTTGAACTGATTCACCTTATTGAGACTTAAGGAGAAAAGAAGGAGAAAGCACAATGACAAACTCTAATTGTATCCTGCCACAGCATGAAAATCATACCCATCCCCACGGCCCGGAATGCGGCCACACTGGCGTCACGCACGGTGACCATGTCTGCTACCTTCATGATGGCCACCTGCACTACCCGCACGGCAGCCATATCGATGAGCATGTCATAGAAGTCAGTGAGACCAACCCTCAGCACTGTACCCCTGGACATGAATGCGGAGGTCACGCGCAAGAGCATGTACACGGCCCGGACTGCGGTCACGAAGCCGTACCTCACGGAAACCATGTGGATTATCTGGTCGGGGGCCATCTTCACTATCCCCATGACGGCCATTGCGACGATCATGGTCCGGTGAAGACAGTGGGCTGATTCTGTCTCCACGTACCCCTTCGGAGTTTCCCCAGGCCGAAGAGACTGACCGGGCTCAGGAAAGGGTTTAAGAAAAGGACAGTGTATTATCGCTTGCGCGAAAGATATTCCGCTCAGATTACGAGCAACGCAGGATGCAGCACTTCGATCTCGTACAGGGGCCGGCCCTGTTGTGGGGGTGAATAAGCGCTGTAACTCGAAATCACCGAAGGATCCAGATGACCGACGATCTGCTCCAGATCGGAAAGCCGCAAGCCTTGGCGTACAAGATAAGTAATGTAGCTATGCCGGACCGTCTCGGCAGTGATTTCCTGGGGATCAGGCAATCCTGAATCGATTACGGCACAAACCAGCGCCGTTGACAGATCGACCCGTGTCTGCGGGTCATCGGGGTCCCATACCGGACGGTTGCCAGATTGCCGGAACAAGGATTTGAGCGGATTGCTGAGCGGCACCGTCCTCGGAGACCTTCCGTCGAGATTGATGACACTGGCACGCTCATCGAGCCGATCCACCTTCAAGGATGCCGCTTCATCGATGTCGAGGCCGCTGAGCAGCAAGCCGATAAGCTGCTTCCCTTTCAGGTTGGCAGCGTTGATCAGGGCCCGTAACTGATGACTCGAAAGTTCCCTGTGCGCCGGTTTTGACAAGGCAAAGTTTGTTTTCTGCTCTAACGGTTCGGGTTTGACCCTGAGCGCGGCATGAGGATGATCGATCAGTTCGGCAGCAGGCGGGGCATATCTCTCCACACCGAATACCGCAATGGAAGGCTGTTGTTCCTTCTTTTGGGTCAGATACTCAAAAACCCACACGCTGATCAACCCCAGCAACAGGGAACCGGTGAGCGCTATCAACGCTTCACGACTGTAGTTCGGCCTTACCGGCTCCTTTGATTCATACGCCCTGCTGATCACATCGACCTGCGGATATTTGTCCTTGCGGCCGGTTTTCAACTGTACCAGTCGCTCCTGCGTATCCCGATACAACTTTTCCAGACCTTCCAGATCGCCCTTCAGCGCCTCATGCTGGGTAAATTTTGTCGCGAAAACCGATGCCCGCTGCTTGTGCTCGCCCAATTGCTCGCGAATATCCCTGACAGTCTGTCGTGCAGCCGCATAATTTACCTCGGCTTCGTTCAGGACTACGTTTTGACCGCGCAACCGCTTATTGTCAATAGCGGTCTCAAGTTCCTTGATCTGCTCAGGCAGAGACTTCAAGTCGGGTTGCAGGTTTAGGTACTCGCGGGTAAATTTTTTATCGAATTCCGCCAGTTTTTCACGTGAATCGTGCAGACGCTTCTCGAGGTCGGCCAGGCTGATTTTCTCGTCGTCCGGAACCACTGCCTTTCCCCTGGCAATTGCAGCCCTGATAGCGTCCAGTTCCGCTTTCGCCTTGACCTCGGCCTCGGAAGCCTTGTTAAGCGACTCGTTCAGCCCCTTCAGCCGGGCCGACGGTTCATTCTCATCGCGCTCTGTCGATAGAATGTTGTTGTTTTCACGGAAAGTCTCCAGGGCCGCTCTCGCCGCAGCAATCTTGTCAGCCAGCCCCTCCAGCTCATCCTCTACAATACGTTCGGTATTGCTCTTCAGACGTTTTACTTCTTCACCTCGCGCCTCCAGGTATACGTCTATCCATGTATTGATGAGCAAAGGCAAAAAGCGGGGATCTGAGCCTTCCGCCGTGACCTCGACGAGGTTGGTTTCGGGAACAGGCTCGACGGCCAATAGAGTCTGAATATCGGATTCAGTCAACCGGTTTAGGGATTTGCCGACGGGAGAAGCCTTCAATTTCGCCAGGGTTTCGGCAGCGAGCTCCCGTCCCAGCAGAATCTGGCGCTGGATTGCAACGTGCTGGATATCGGCATCATCGCTCTGCTGGTCAATCGGCGTCATGGCCGAAGTAAGCAATGTCGCACTGCTGCGATAAATCGCCGGCTGGCTATAAACGTAAGCAAGGCTGATAGCAGCGCTCGTCATAAATACGAGCCCGAAAATATTGAACCTGCGAGATTGGTACCAAGGGAATTCACTCTTGTCAGCAATCCGCCCCATCTGGTGTGAATTGCCTCCAAAATGCAAGTTGACCCTGTTTTTCATCATGCTTGCAATTCCCCTGCGCCAGCCGCGGTCATGCCATTTATCACCCACACTCCTCCGCGCAATTCTTCCATTGATTTGATACAAATGTCACGCGATAAATGAAGCTTTTGTACGGTGCCGCACAAACGGGAAAGGGTTCATCCTCTGACAATGGGCCCATTCAACATTCAAAAAAGCAGCGATATTCATACCATTGTAAAACGCTTGCTTTAACTTAACGGTTAGCAACCGCACGTTCGATAGACATAGGGTTTGTACCAAAACCGGAACGCAAAATCAGAATCAGCCTCTTAATCCTTTCAGGAAACACAAAATGAAAAAACATCGTGATCAGGTTCTGTTCGGCAATGCCTTTGCTTCATTCGATCCCCGATCGGCGGCATTTCGGCAAAAAATGTTTGAACATTTTCAGACGAATAAATGCAAACAGTGGAAAACGGTTGAAAGATTACCGGAAGCGGGAAAAAATCATGGTGTGATATACTTCAGAGAAAACGTGTAAAAAGCTCCTGTCTGGCCAGGATCATACCGCTGTCTCTACACGCTTTCCTGCGATTGCCAATGTGCTTCCGGCGTGACTTCGACAATCATGGCGTTCCGACAAGCCCGGCAGCGTCCTCCAGCTTTCCTCACTTCCATAGCTCCTGCCCGATCTCATGACCGCAATGCCCGCCATCTTCGTAGGCCACGGAAACCCTATGAATGCCGTGTCCCGCAACGCGTATACTGAAGCCTGGTCTGCTATGGGCACGGACCTTCCGACCAAACCCGAAGCTATCCTCTGTGTCTCCGCACATTGGTACATACCGAAAACAGCGGTAACCGCACAGGAAAATCCACCCACGATTCATGACTTCGGTGGATTCCCGCAGGAACTGTATCAAGTCCAGTACCCGGCGCCGGGGTCTCTGGAGCTTGCAGCGGAAGTTGCGGATTTACTCCTGCCATATGCGGTCATGGACACGAACTGGGGGCTCGATCACGGCACCTGGTCGGTCCTCACCCATATGTTTCCGGATGCGGATATCCCTGTCATTCAATTGAGTATAGATGAAACCAAAGGGGCCGCATGGCATTATGAGATAGCGCGAAATCTGGTGCCGTTGCGGGATCGTGGCGTCCTTATCCTGGGAAGCGGTAATATTGTCCACAATCTGCACACCTATTCATGGGGAAAGCATGATGCAGACCCCTATGACTGGGCTCTGCGGTTTGAAAAAATGGTCCGCACAGCACTGAGATCAGGCAATGTCGAATCCCTGATTGCCTATGAAAAACTGGGAAAGGACGCGTTGCTATCGGTGCCGACCCCTGATCATTACCTTCCGTTTCTCTATATTCTTGCTCAGAGGCAGCACAATGAGGAAATCAGTTTTCCGGTGGAGGGATTTGATGATGGATCAATTTCCATGACGGCGGTCCAGATCGGGGTATAAGGTCGGCTTATCCGAAGCGAAGGTTAGTATATCTCCTGTATCTCCGTGTATCTCCACGAAAACCCTTCCTCACGTTTTCTTTTCCCTTATCCCTTCTAACCTGTGGTAATGGTAAGCGGCCGTCTTTTTTCGAGAGACGACGCGTTGGTGTATCGCATTCTCAAAAGCCGGCAGATCGAAAAGAATGTTCCCTTCAGCTTTTTGCAAAGCTTCCAGTAACATGTCTGCGCCGAGTTGCGCGGATTCGATTGCCCACTCGATCCCCATTCCGCTGAGAGGATCCGGCGTTGCCGTTGCATCTCCGACTGCAATCCAGGCATCTCCACCCATTGCTGGAAACGTCGTCGTGCCAGCCGTCCGTCCGGATATCGGCCGCTGATCGGAAGCTCCTGCCGTCAATGGCGCGAGAAGACGGGTACGCCGCAATTCCTGAAAGAAAAAATCCTTTAAGCGCGACTGCCGCTGCTTGAGTTCATTCCGTTCAATACAAAAACCGGCAAAATAGCCTTTTCCGGCAGGCAAAGCGTACCACCAGCCTCTACTTGTACCCTCGATATAGAGAGTATGGCCAGGCGCCATCCGTGCCTGTGCCTGGAGCGAAGTCATCAGGGCAATCTGCGAAGGCTCCGATACAGGTACATGGTCAAAAAACGGCAGCGGTACACGACCTGTCGCAAGCACTATAAAACGCGCATAAATAGCACATTCGCCTGTGCCGGAAGTAGCTTCATCGGAAGGCGGCTCCTGGGAAGAGCGCGCGACCAGCCGCCATCTGTCATGCTGTCGCTCCATGCCCACTACTTTGGCATCGGGGAGAATAGTACTGCCCGCGTCAGAAGCAAGATTTCGCAAGGCTTCATCCAGAAGCGGACGCTCAATCGCTACACCCGCGCCCCATGGATTAAACATTGCATTGAATATCACCGGCTCGGCTGTATCCCACAGCGAGACAGTTTCATGAATCTCTACTCCATGCACCGCCTCTGAAAAAAAATCGGGGCAGTACTGCTCAATAAAATGGCGTGCCCGACCCGATATGAGTTCGATGCCGCCCGGAGCGTAGCCTCCCCAGTACACCAGCTTTACATCGACACCCGCACGCGCGAGCGCAAGCGCGCAGATGGCGCCCGCCGGTCCGCCACCTATCACAACAACATCCACTATCCTTCGGTCCGGAAACATTTGCTGCTATCGGCTCTTTTTGCTGGCAAACAGGGCTATTCTGTACTACTGTCATTTTATAGGAAAGAACTGAATAGTGATGTCGCAAGGCAGAATTGGCAGAATTGCCGGTTCATGCTTCCCTCTCCCTGATTCTTGAAAACCCGGAACCAGGCACGGCTAAAAAGGGGTATCAATCATGCGCGCTCGAAAAGGAATACAAGAAGAATGTCGGCCTATCAGTCGCCGCGCTATTTTAAAAGCGTCTGCCGCCATGTTTGCCGCGGGTATATTGCCGCCTGCCAGTGCAGTTTTTGCGAAGACCCTGGAGCGGACCCAGGATCAGATCCTGGGTCCCTTTTATCCCATTATGAGTGAACCTGATCGCAGCGGTGACCTCACGCGGGTACCCGGAGGATCAGGACGCGCCAAGGGACAGCCCATCATCGTCAGGGGAAGAGTATGCAATCCTGACGGCAAACCGGTCTCGGGTGCGGAGGTTGAAATCTGGCAAGCCAACGCGGCCGGACGCTATGCGCATCCCGACGATACCAATCCCGCGCCCCTCGATCCCAATTTCCAGGGCTTCGGCGCAGTGACTACAGGTCCTGACGGCTTCTACCAGTTTAAAACAATAAAACCGTTGCATTATCCGGCAGGCAGCATCGGAATTCGGCCGGCTCACATCCATTTCGACGTCAGAGGCCGTCATGATGTACTGGTAACCCAGATGTACTTCGAGGGAGACCCCTACAATGAGAAAGACTCCTTCCTCCAAAGCGTTCTCAATCCGGACGCCTTGATTGTAAAGCTGCTTTCGCCAGCCGCAGAGGAGCCTGAGTTCATGGTGGCAGTATTCGATATTGTCTTCAGGGGCTAGCTGCTCGATGCAACTGGTTCTTTGACTGATTCTTTATGCAGGCACATTTGAAAACCGGAGGTATCGTAGAGCTTAATGAAATACTTAGGCCATCTGTCGACAGATGACCCCTTTTATGAATACCTCCGGCATGACATCCTCCCGGCGCTGCACGCTGTGAATCATCCGGATTTCAGGGTTTATGAGTTGCGGGCCTCCAATCATGTTTACCTTTACGAAGAACGGGAAAGTAGAGCGCGGGTTATCGGAAAATTCTTCGGTGGCGTTCCGCATATCGGCCCCGACGCCGCATTGCGCCACATGGAGCAGGAGTTCAATAATTTGAATTACCTGCGCAGAATCGGCTTCAATGCCTACCCCCACTATGTGGCGCGTCCCCTTGGCCGCAACGCCAGCCTTAACCGCGTGGTTGTGGAAGAATATTGCTACGGCACACATTTCAAACATGTCATTCTCAAGGCGATCCGCGAGAATGTGCGCGATGTTCTTTTCCAGAAACTTACCGCGCTTGCTTATTTTCTTGCCACGCTGCATAACCGGACAGCCCACGATAGCAAGGTGGATTTCAACAAAGAATGCGATTACTTTGACCAGGTCATGAACCGGTTGCTAAGCGCACCCTGGATTGAATGGGGTCAGGCGCAGGACTTGTACCGGCAAAAGAACCGATGGAGGGACAAAGCCTGCATGTGGGAAGACTGCAAGGTCCTGATCCATGGCGATGTTACTCCGGATAATGTTCTTTTTGGCGATGGCCTTTGGATCATTATGCTCGACCTGGAGCGGATGAAATTATCTGACAGGGTATTTGATCTGGGCCGGGTCGCAGGTGAACTCCAGCATTTCTTCCTGCAGCAGACGGGTGAAAAGTCGCGGGCCGAACCCTTTATCGGACATTTTCTATGGGAATACAGTTGTCATTTTCCCGATCGCGATGCAGCCTTCGCTGCGATAACCCGCCGTCTTCCCTTCTATGCCGCGCTCACTCTCCTGCGCATCAGTCGCAATGCGTGGATCGAGGGGACGCACAGGAAACGCCTGCTGGATGAAGCCAGGAAGACATTGGCCTGAGGGGTATTCATTATGGCAATAAAAGGCATCCTGTTTGACCTCTATGGCACCCTGATCGACATCGAAACCGATGAATCCCTCGATGAAATCTATCGCACCATCGCACACTACCTGGTTTACCAGGGCGTATATCTTCATCGTGGACAGGTACGGGAGCGCTACTATGCCATCATGAGACAACAGAAGGATGGGCGGGATGAGGAATACCCGGAAATCGATGTGGAAGCCATATGGAACGAACTGCTCCTGCAGCAAGGCATCAAATCAGGCTATATCCGGGGGCAGCAGGCAAAAGTGATCGCCCATATTTATCGCGGCATCTCGCGCAAACGGCTTCGACTCTATCCAAACGTGAAGGAAGTATTGAATGAACTTCAGGCGCGCTACCAACTCGCGCTGGTGTCTGACGCGCAACCCTGTTTTGCACTGCCCGAAATTCGGGCGGTGGGTCTTGAGAGTTATTTCAATCCTGTCATCATTTCCAGTTACTACGGTTTCAGAAAACCCGATTCCCGTCTCTTCAACAAAGCGCTCGATAAAATGGGTATCTCGCGTTCAGAGGCAATCGCAGTGGGAAATGATATGTTCCGGGACATATATGGAGCCCAGCTTCTCGATATCAGGACGATTTTTTTCGACTCCAATCAGGGCGCCAAAACTTACGAGGATGTTGTACCCGCATATCGAACCCAACAATTCGAGGATATCCTCACTGGCATAGCTCAACTGGCGCAACGTTAGCGTCGACCGCGGCGCGGAGAATCGATTCCCCCTCCCCTATGAAAAAGGAGATAAAAGAAAGGATAGCTGGGAAAAGTTACTCTCAACCCGGGTATTTAAGCTTCAACCGGTTAATGAATGGCTCAGACAACGAAAAGTCCCTGTCGCCCGGCACGAAAACCTTGCAGCTGTGTTCCGTTCCGGCATGGCTTACCTTGAGGGTTGCAAACACACCCTTATCTGCGGGTCGGGTAACAGGGATCTGCAGCGTTCCTGCTTTCAGTTTATAACGGTCAGGCAATATCCGGGACGCCGCGACACCTTCGAACTTCGCCACCCCGCCTCTCGTAAGATAGGAATATTCGACCTCGGGCTGACCCTGGGAGCCTGAAACCCCGCCTGATGCCCAATTGACATTGAGCACGAATTCTTTCCCTTGCTCTGCTGAGGGTACCTTGGCCGCAGTTGCCCAACAGGTCAGCCCCGGCCGCTTGCGCAGGCATGCTGACCAGTTTTCGACTGCCCGGGCAGCATCGCTATTGCCGGCCACTGCCTGTTGCATAAAAAACTCCGAAGCCTGGGAAGGATCGAGCGTTGCGTTTTGTGCGCAATATCCCCCCTTCCATTGACCGAATCGCATATCGCTCATCGTATCTGCCGGACTTGAGCCTGAATCCGGACTGTTGTCAGGCGGCAGATCATCCAGATTGACAAGCCCGTACGTCAGCCCCAGCGATTTATCCTTACCGAACTGCTGGGCGCGCTTGATCGCCTTTTGCGCGTCCTCGTACCTCAATGAGCACAATTCCGCATACATTGCCCGATCTCTCAGGGGCGGCGCAATCCTCTGGTATTCGTCATAAAATCCATTTACCAGAGAGGCATGGCATGTTTCGCTGGCAAATACATTCCCCGACAGAATCGGCCAGATCAGGATGACAGACAAAATAAGCGTGAGAGTGGAAGTATATTCCTTTTTCATGATGCTCCTCCAGAAGGCAAGCATATTATATATAAGATGTTACCGGGCCAGAAGAAGGCTTTGCCCAGAAGAAGAGTTTGCCTTAAGGAAGAGGAGGAGGAAGAGGGAAAATTCAGCGATCACAAAACACATCTCACTGTAATCAATCACACAGACAATTGTCTAACTTTATGCTGAACTGACCTTGAATTTAACCTCTGCCAATTAATAACAAATAATCGGAAACCCCCTGCCCCGTTATTGGTACCGGGTTTCTGAATTCAGATGATAAAGTTTCCCCATTGCTCAGCCGTTATATGATGAGTCGTTCTCCCTGGCTCATCGTCTTGCTTTACGTCGCTTTATCGACCCTCTGGATGGCTGTAGCGGGCTATCTGATATCCCTCATGCTCGAAGATCCGGTTTTGCGAAGCCGGACTTATCTGGCAAAGGAACTGGTTCTCGTTGCCATCAGCAGTATCCTTTTTTATACGCTGCTCAAACTGAGCCGGGATACCACTGCCCGTGAAGGAGGCGCGACACCTCCGGCTTCGGCAGGCTTCTGGTTGAACCGGTTGATGTTGGCGTTCTTCACGCTGGCGATGGTAGCGCCCATTATCAGCATAATGATCGTAAAAGTGTATGGTCCGGAGATAGAGCGAGGGGCTTATGCTGATCTGCAAACCATCGTCGATCTTAAGGCAGAGCAGATTGAACTCTGGCTCGCTGAACGATATAACGATGCACAAGCATTGCTGGCGAGCCAGGCGCTCATCGAGCGAGTGGTCAATCTCCAGGAAAGAATAGACGGGCATGCACTGGATCTCATCCGTAATCGGCTGGAGGCAGTACGGCAAGCCTACAGCTATGAGTCAGTGATATTGCTTGATGCCAAAAGCCGCCCTCTGCTCGTGTTGGGCGAAAAGCATGAACTGCCATCCGTTACCCGGGAATTACTGGCTAGCGCACTACGGACGCGCCAGATACAGAGCACCGATTTCTTTCTGGATGAAAACGGAAAAGCCCTGCTGGATATTGCAGTGCCTTTGGTGGCGGAGAAAACAAATAAGGAACCTGTTGCCGTCGTGCTTTTAAGAGCGGATCTGGAGCAATTCCTTCTTCCACTCGTCGAGAAGTGGCCGCGTATCAGTCCCAGCGGAGAGATACTGCTTATCGTCCAGACGAATGAAACCGTTACTTATCTTAATAAGCTGCGTCCCTCTCAATGGACACACACAGCCGATGGATATCATGCGCTCGCTGCCACCGATGAACTCCCCGGGGCCCTGGCCACGCGTGCCGAACAACAGGGAACCATACATGGAACTGACTATCGGGGCGAGCAAGTGCTGGCGGCGTATCGGCCCCTTACCGGTACCGGTTGGCGCTTGCTTGCAAAAATCGACCAGAATGAAGTACTGACGCAGTTATGGACGCTTGTATTCTGGATCAGCGCCATCATTCTCATTGCGGTTACTGCGGTAAGCATCGTGCTGCTGCTGCTGTGGCGTCAACAGCAACGCGCCCACCAGTTGGCATTGATCGTTCACACCGCCGAGCAGGACCGCCTTCTCAAGTATTTCTATGAGCTGCCATTCATCGGCATGGCGATTACCTCCCCCGATACGAAACGCTGGCTGCGGTTCAATGATCAGTTTTGCGAGATGATGGGATACTCAGGTGAGGAGTTGGCAAAAAAAACCTGGGTTGAGGTAACGCATCCGGATGATGTGGCTAAAGGTACTGCCGAGCGCGAGCGCATCATGAAGGGTGAGTCTGAAGGCTATGCGATGAACAAGCGCTTCATCCGTAAGGATGGTTCAATAATCTTCGCCAACGTGGATGTCAAATGCGTCCGCAGGGACGATGGCACAGTGCATTATTTTGTTTCCATGATCCGGGATATTACCGAGCAGGAACGCCGCAAAACCGAGATTCTGGCGGCGCGGCGCCAACTGCAGGCCACACTCGACGCCATTCCCGATTTACTGTTCGAGCTCGATGCGGACGGCTGTGTTCACGCGTGGCATTCGGTCCGGCGCACCGAGTTCCCGACTTTGTCCGGTGAAAACCTCGTGGGCAAAAAGGTTGCGGATGTTCTGCCGGGTGAGGCCGTGGATATCATCCTCTCGGCGTTATCGGAGGCGCAGGAGAAAGGACTCTCCTCCGGGAAGCAATTGGAACTCCGCCTTCCCGGCCGGGAAGACAAGTGGTGGTTTGAGCTTTCCGTCTCGCGCAAGCACGTCGATCCCGCAACGGGTCTCCGTTTTATCGTTCTTGCGCGTGATATCACAGAACGCAAGGCGTCAGAACAAAGAATACTGCATCTGGCCCATTACGATTCGCTCACCGGCCTGCCAAACCGCTCCCTGCTGGCCGACCGGATGAGGGTAGCCATCAACCGTGCGGCACGGCAGGCCAAACGCCTCGCTGTACTGTTCATAGACCTCGATCGTTTCAAGGCAATCAATGATTCGCTTGGTCATGACATCGGCGACAATCTCCTCAAGGCTGTGGCCGAACGGATGCAAACCTCGGTACGCAGTGTCGACACGGTAAGCCGGATGGGAGGTGACGAATTTGTCGTGCTCCTGAGCGAAATCGAAACCGCGGAGGATGCAGCTCGTGTAGCGCAAAAAATCATAAATGGTCTTTCGCAGCCATACCGGATCGAAAAGCATGAACTGCTGCTGACTGGAAGTGTCGGCATCTGCATCTATCCCGATAACGGCACGGAACCGAATATCCTCCTGCGCAATGCGGATGCATCCATGTACACAGCAAAGGAAGCCGGACGCAACCGTTACCAGTTCTATTCGGAAGACATGACAATCCGGGCGATCGAGCGGCTCAGCCTGGAACACGATCTCCGCGGCGCGGTCGAACGCGGTGAAATGTTTCTGGTTTATCAGCCCCAGATCGAGCTTGCGACAGGCCGTATTATCGGAGTGGAGGTGCTGATGCGTTGGCGCCATCCCGCACGTGGATTGATTTCCCCTGTTCGCTTTATTCCCGTTGCGGAGGATACGGGACTGATTCTCTCGATCGGCGCATGGGGTTTGCGCGAATCGTGCAGACAGGCGCGACTGTGGTATGAACTTGGATTACTGAACGGGTGCATCTCGGTCAATGTTTCGGCAGTGCAATTCCATCAGACTGATTTTGTCGAGGTCATTGAAAATGCGCTGCAGGAATCCGGTTTGACTCCCGCGAACCTGGAACTGGAGCTTACTGAAAGCGCGGTGATGCAGGGTGCGGAACCTGCGCTGAACAAGCTGCGCGAACTGGATGCGCTTGGAGTGAAAGTCGCAATCGACGATTTTGGTACAGGTTACTCAAGTCTCGCCTATTTACGGCAGTTTACCGTTGATCGCCTGAAAATCGATCAGTCATTCGTGCGGGATGTGCCGGGTAATAATGATGCCGAGGCCATTGCGGCGGCAATTGTGGCGATGGGTCTCAACCTGGGCTTCCGTATCATTGCCGAAGGCGTAGAAACGGAAGCGCAAGCGGAATTCCTGCAAAGTGTCTTATGCAAGGAAGGTCAGGGTTATCTTTATGCCTGGCCCATGACTGCCGATGAGTTTGAAGCATGGGTAGGCGCGTGGCAAAACCGCGCAGGAAGCACGTCCTAGCCGGGATATCTGAAAGCGGCGCCCAAAAATGTGCGGGTCTTGATTTTCAGTCCTTCTGATTGCTGCTTTTCTCTTTCGTGACCGGATTTTGTACCGTATACCCTTCCTCTTTCATTTTATAACCACCGTAGGCCCCCGCGCCACCGGCCGCAAGTAGCAGGCAGCCCGACAGGGCCGGCACCGCCAATAGGAATATCGCCAGATAAAACAGTTTCCAAACTCTCTTCACGCTATCTCCTGTGGTAATCGTTGAAATCAGGAAAAGAAAAACTATATATCCTGGTAATTACGGGGTCTGTACGATCGCAGACATTTGTCATCATGTGAACATAGTATACTGAAATTGTGGAGTTTCAGGGTGGCACGAGCGCCGCACCAGCCACAGAAAGGCGATAGCTTCGGTTCGGGCTGACGATGAGCAGTCCCCGAGCAATCTTCGATGGAAACAGGCTGGAGGCAAAGCCGCTGGAAACCGCGCAAGGGATTCCACAAGTAGAACTGATTGTACCTGGAGCCGAAAATGAAGTGGGAAGGTTATCGCCAAAGTAGTAATGTCGAGGATCGCCGAGGTTCGGGCAGCGGATTTGGGCTGGGTGGCGGCAGAATCAGCGCCGGGGTGATTGTCATAGCGTTGATCGGCGGCCTGTTGTTCGGTATCGACCCCCTCACCATGCTCAGCGTGATCACCGGCGGGGACAGCAGCAACCTGGTTCACGAACAGGGTCCTGCACCTCCGGCACCCCCAGGGGACATGCAGGCAGCCTTTGTTTCTACGGTCCTCGCCGATACCGAGGATGTATGGATGAGCCTCTTGAGGAAGGAAAATAAGGTTTACGAGCCACCCAAACTTGTGCTGTTTCGAGGTGCTGCTTTAACGGCGTGCGGCCAGGGAAGCGCGGCAATGGGTCCCTTCTATTGTCCGGAGGATCAGCGCATCTATATCGACCTGAACTTCTTCGATACCATGGCAAACCGGCTCGGGGCAGGAGGCGACTTCGCGCAGGCATACGTCATTTCGCATGAAGTCGGGCATCATGTACAGAATCTCCTTGGCATTTCTGATCGCGTGAATGCCGCGCGCGCGCATTTGCCGCGCGCACAGGCCAATTCCTTGTCGGTACGTGTCGAATTGCAGGCTGACTGTCTGGCCGGGGTCTGGGCTTACCATTCGCAGCGTTCCAAGGGTTGGCTGGAGGAAGGCGATATCGAGGAGGCCATGAACGCGGCAACCCAGATCGGCGATGATACATTGCAGAGCAGGACACGCGGCACGATTGTGCCGGAAAGCTTCACGCACGGTACAAGCGCCCAGCGTACTCGCTGGTTCACGCGGGGATTGCAAACGGGAAACATGGGGGATTGCAATACTCTTGGATCGCAAACGCTGTAACCTTGTCCGAAACTCAGAGGGAATCACAGGGAGAACGGTCATGAAAGTTTCAGAGCTTAAAGACGAACTGCTCGACTACTGGGTGGCAAAAGCCAATGATGCGGAAGAAGTGCATGTTATCGATTCTCACTGCGTGATCAACCATCAGCGCTGGGAACCTTCGGCAGATTGGTCTCAAGGAGGACCGATCATCGAAAGAGAAGGAATAAATCTCAGTCACAGCCTGGAACCGGGTTCCGAGCATTGCACGGCGTTCATGCGATCAGGCAGAAACCGGCAAAAGGGGCTTACTCCCCTGATTGCCGCAATGCGCTGTTATGTAGATTCCAAGTTTGGAGAAGAGGTTACGGACTAGACGTTACGGAAATTGGGGAAAATATAAAAAAATGGGGAAACTCAGAAGAAAGATCTGCCGGGGAACATACACGGGGAAGAACAGATCAAATAGGATATGGCCAAGTTCAAGCTGACAAACCTGCCGCGCGAAACTCCCCGCGAAACTCCGCGTAAGGATGCTTCCACCAGAATCATGGCAGCCCAGGCGTTTTCGCGCGCCGGAGGCGCGCCTCTCGTGCATGGCAACAGCATCCGTCTTCTCAAGGATGCAGGCGAGAATTATCCTGCATGGCTCGATGCGATTCGGTCGGCTGAAAAGAACGTCTATTTTGAAAATTATATTATTCGCGATGACACCATTGGCCACCGATTTGCTGATGCGCTCATTGCGAAAGCAAAAGAAGGCGTACGGGTAAGATTACTTTATGACTGGCTTGGAGGACTGACTGAAACGTCATCCAGTTTCTGGCATCACCTGAGCGATGGCGGCGTGGAAGTTCGATGCTTCAATCCAATGCGCTTCGACAGTCCTCTGGCATGGTTGAGCAGGCTGCATCGCAAATCGGTCTGCGTGGACGATCATGTCGCATTTGTCAGTGGATTGTGCGTCGGCCAGATGTGGGATGGATACCCCGAGCGGAATATTGCGCCCTGGCGGGATACAGGTGTCGAACTGCGGGGGCCCGTGGTAGCGGATGTCATAAAATCCTTTGCGCGCGCATGGGCGGAGACGGGACCGGAAATACCTGCGAATGAGCTGCCGGCTCCCGATTCAATTCCGATTTCGGGTCACGTCGATGTGAGGGTATTGGGAAATTTTGCCGCGACCGCGGGCTTATACCGGCTGGAGCAGCTGATCACGGTGCTGGCACAAAAAACGCTCTGGCTTACCGATGCCTATTTCGTCGGGACTACAAGTTATGTGCAAGCGTTGAGAGGCGCTGCAATGGACGATGTAGATGTCCGCTTGCTTGTTCCCGGATCAAGCGGGGATCTCAAGTTTCTCAGGCCGATTTCGCGTGCCGGTTATCGTCCGCTGCTGGAAGCCGGCGTACGCGTATTCGAGTGGAATGGCTCGATGCTGCATGCCAAGACAGCCGTTGCCGATGGGCGCTGGGCACGCGTCGGTTCAAGCAACCTCAACATGGCGAGCTGGCTGGGAAACTGGGAGCTGGACGTTGCAGTGGAAGACCTTGATTTTGCGCATCAAATGGAGCAAATGTATCTGGATGATCTGGAAAATTCGACCGAGATCGTTCTCAACAAAAAGAACCGGGTTCGCCCTGTACGCCCCGTAGCAGATTACCCCCCCTACCGCGACCGTCGCCAACCCGCGGCTGTCAGGCGCCGGTCTGGAAGCGCGAGCCGGCTGACAGCGGGCGCCTTGCGCGTAGGCAACACCGTCGGAGCGGCTATCACCAGTCGGCTCGTTCTGGGAGCCGCCGAGGCAAAAATCATGTTTTTCGGGGGCGTTACGCTGCTTGCCTTGACGGCGATTGCATTGCTGGAACCCCTGCTCATGGTGGTCCCTTTCTCGCTGCTTGCGGGATGGATCGGCGTTTCACTGTTGATACAGGCTTACAGGCTGCACAGGAACAGGCAAAATGATGCCCCAGCCCAGAATGCCAGTCTTGCATCCGATGAGGCTCAGGATAAGGTGATCGAACTCCCCAACTCCCTGCGCGAGGGCCAGCAATCCGAGGATATCCGGAAAAAAGCCCGGGAAACACAGGAAATTCAGAAAGCACTCAGGCAACGCTGAGAAGAACTGCTGCCCACGAGTGGGGGGCAGCTTTCTCCTGCGGACGCCCTCTCCTGCGCCGCACCCCTTCCCGATCAGAAAGAGGCCATCGACTCCGGTCGCCGCCGGAGTACGGGAAGATGGCAGCGAATGCTATTTACTTCTTCTGGCCGCTCAGAAATTCCACCAGAACAACGGCGTCGTTGTGCTCCTCGTCTTTGGCGCCATAGAGCAATGTAACAGCCCCTTTCTTTATTTCCTCCCTCAGTCGCGCCAACTGCTCATCATTCCCCTCGAGCTCGGCCCGGTAACGCTTCTTGAACTCGGTCCATTTGTCCGGATCATGCCCGAACCATTTTCGAAGCTCGGCACTCGGCGCCAGTTCCTTCAACCAGATATCCACGCCCGCTTTTGCCCTTGTCATTCCACGAGGCCAAAGCCTGTCAACCAGGATGCGAGTACCATCGTTCTTTTCGGACGGTTCGTAAACCCTTTTGAGCTTCAGATTCATTTCTGCCTCGGCCTCTCCTTGCAAAAGATCGGTTTTTCAAGCTGGATATTACGACCGTACAACACCTTTCCACGTCATTTTGGTAAATTCAACCCTATACCGGCGCTTTAATCAATTATGCGCCGATATAACGAAGTGTTTCAATTTTGACCGACAGGGAGAAAAAATGTTACGAAAAAGATTTATGGCGGGAGTGGCGGCGGTCACATTATTTTCCACAGCTTTTTGCGGTATGGCAGAGGCAGAGCTCATCGGTGAAGTGGATACCGCGTTCCGATGGCTGGGGAAGGATGACCGGGTAGTGATAGAAGCTTATGACGACCCTAAAGTGCGGGGTGTAACCTGCTACGTTTCCCGGGCCCGTACTGGCGGAATCAAAGGCACCGTAGGGTTGGCGGAAGACAGGGCGGAGGCGTCGATCGCCTGCCGACAGGTAAGCGACCCGGTCGAGTTCCGTGGCAAACTTCCTCGTCAGGAGGACGTATTTACCGAGCGCATGTCAATTTTATTCAAGCGCCTGCACGTAGTCCGGGTGGTGGACCCGTCGCGCAACGTGCTTGTCTATCTGACATACTCGGACAGAATTATAGAAGGCAGCCCGCAAAACAGCGTTACGGCCGTCTCCGTCGGCCGGAGCAATCCCATTCCAATAAAATAGCCGGAAACCCGGGTGTTTTCAGAACAGGATTGCGTTCAGCCGCTTCGCACTGAAGGATGAAGGAAGTAAAAAAGAAAAATGACGAATCAGATGAAACGAAGCTGAACAAGAACTTGGGAGTTGCGTACGCTAGCGTACGGACATCATGCCAGATGACAAATAGAATTGTTCCGATTCTTCGTGTGCGGCGCTTCTCACAGCGCTTCCGCCAGAAAAGTCAAAAGAACATGGCAGACTCCAATTCAAAACGACTATGAAATTACATAATTTTATTTCTAGAGGAGGTAGTTAAATGAATAAAGTTCGCAAAACCCCCTTCGCCCCCCCCGCGTGGACAGTTGCATTGCTGGCTGTGCTGGCTTTAGGGGCCACCGCAGCCAGCGCCACAGACATTACAGTGCACCTGACCGGCGACCAGGAAGTGCCCCCCGTCCAGACTTCCGCAATGGGCCATGGCACCATAACTGTAGAGGATGACAAATCCATCAAGGGCAAAGTCATGACCTCCGATATAAAAGGTATCGGTGCGCACGTTCACGAGGCTGCGGTGGGCAAGAATGGTCCCGATATCATCACGCTCAAAAAAACTTCCGATAACGAATGGTCCATACCGGACGATGCGAAATTGACAGATGCGCAGTATGACGCCTTCAAGGCAGGCGGACTTTACATCAACGTTCACAGCGATGCCCATAAGAACGGGGAAATACGCGGCCAGCTAAAACGCTGACACAGTATTCCGAAAAAGCCGGGCTGGAGCCGGTACGTTTATCATGACTCATGACTGCCGGTCTCCCAGACCCGATAGCCCAAAAACCTGATTCATCTTCATGCCAGAATATCGCTTTCAGAAAGAACCGGATGGACCGGGCCGGCCGGACAAACCAGACGGCCCCGGGCCAGGTCCTGTTCCCGATCGTGGCCCTTCCCCCGACCATCCCATTCAGGATCCGCCCCGTCCCATCGGCCCCGATAAGCCGCGGCGGGATCCGGAACCCTCTAATCCCGACAAACCTGTCGATCCTCGTCCTTACGATCCTGATCCCACCCCCGGCGATCCTGTCATCGATCCGGCGGATGAACCCCTGCTTTGATCGGAGTAGAGTTCCTCGCTCCTCAGTTGAGCCTCACCTGAATCATCAGATATAGCTGGACCTTCGGAAGCAAACTCCTGCAATTCGCATTCGCGTCGCACGCCTTCTCTGGGATTCTGTACCTGGAACGGCCCGCATTTCAGATCAGCCATGCTTAACCCGTTTCCGGCTCGAATTAAAAAGTGCGCGGAGAAGACTATTCTCGTGATAGTCACCAGACATAGACGAATGTATATATACCCCGCCTGGGTATTGACATATACCCCCAATAGGTATATTGTGAAATCGTCTGAAGCGTTTCTGTTTCCTGGTTTTCGAGTGAAAGTCAGAGGCGTGAACCCGCAACAAAACGTCCATGGGTGCAAAAATGGCTACTAGATCGGCTCATCTGAAGATCAAGGGCATGCACTGTACCGGCTGTGAGGAGACTATCGAAAATGCGGTGGGCCATCTGGCCGGGGTCCAGAAAGTAAAAGCGGACTACGTCAAGCAGACCGTCGACGTCGAATTTGACTCCAGGCTCATTGGCGATAGCAGGATCCAGCAGGTAATTGAAGAAAAAGGTTATGGGTTTGAAAGCGCCCTGAACCCTCCCAGCCAGCACCTACGAAACAGCCTGATTTTTTTACTGTTTCTGCTGGTGGTGGGCGGAGTCACCTTCTGGGGTAAAAGCATGATCCCGGATCTGGTGGGAGAGATGAATCCAAATCTCGGTCACGCCATGCTGTTTTCCATTGGTTTCTTTACCGGATTTCATTGCATCGGGATGTGTGGCGGTTTTGTGGTGGGCTATGCAACGGGGGGCGGTCCTCGATCCGGTGCCACGACAGCCACGCGTCATCTGATGTATGCCATCGGCAAGACAGCTTCTTACACAGTGATAGGAGGCACTTTAGGCCTGGTGGGCTCCATTATAACCTTCACTCCCTTCCTGCGAGGTGTAATCAGTCTTGCAGCCAGTCTTTTCGTAATAATCTACGGTTTGAAAATGCTTGGCATCTTTCCGGTGTTGCGGAGCTTCACCTTGCGTTTGCCGCATTTCGTCGCCAAAGGTGTATCAAACAAATTAAGGGGTGAGCGCAGTCCGCTCGTGGTCGGCTTGCTGAATGGTTTAATGCTGGGCTGCGGCCCCTTGCAGGCAATGTACATCATGGCTGCGGGTACGGGTAATCCGATGGAGGGAGCGGCCATGCTGTTCTTCTTTGGCCTGGGTACTCTATTGCCGCTCTTAAGTTTCGGCCTTATTGCCAGCAGCATATCCCGTTCTGTCATGCATCAACTGGTTATTGCGTCAGCCATATTGGTTATCGCCATGGGCTTGATGATGGCTGATCGGGGACTCAAGTTGACAGGGTCTGGCTATGACTTCAGCTCTTTATCGTCTCGCTGGCAGCAAGCAGCTCCCGTAGCTGCCCCACATGGACATGGAATATGGAATCGGCAGAGCCAGGAAGCAGGTTAGCGAGAATCGATATTGCCCATGGCGCCCATTGGGACGACGCAAGCCAGGGATGACTGACATACTGAAAAAATGCTGAACAGACTTTCGAGTGTTATTGCCATCAACCTGAACACTGAAACGTGTCAACCTGGGCTCCAGCACGACAGCGATCGACCCGATAATTGCTGCCATTTGTGAGATAGCTTTAACCAAAGGAGTAATGAAATGACAACAGAAATCATCAACGTTAAGGGCATGTCCTGCATGGGTTGTGTAAACAAAGTAAAAACCGGCTTGGAGAATACTGCAGGGGTGGAAAGTGTCGAGGTATCCCTGGAACAAAAGCAGGTGACGGTTCAGTACGACGAGACAAAGACTCAGCCAGATCAGCTCAAGGACGCGATAAAGAAAGCTGGTTATGAGGTTGTGAGCTAGTCATCATCACCTGAAGATTTTCTTAACACCAAAGTTGTAATTTGAGGAGAAGTTAAATGGCTACATGGCGTATCACTATGTTTCTCATCGGCGGTGCATTGATTGGCATGTCTTTCTTTGCAAGCGCTCATACCGAAGAATTTTTCGATTCCAGAAAGTCGCCCCACGGCGGCCAGATGCGCATGACGGGGCCTTACCACTTGGAGCTGGTTGCCAAGGATAACGAGATCGTGGTGTATGTGATGGATCATGCCGATAAGGAGCTCAGCGTCAACGGTGGCTCAGGCAAGGCAACCATCCAAAGCGGCAAGACCAAGACTAAAACCTCGGTCAAACTGGAACAGGCGGGTGACAACATTCTCAAGGGGAGCGGAAATTTTTCTATCACGCCCGAGACCGTCGTAACCGTATTCATTGAGCTACCAGAACAGGAAGCCTACGCTGCCAGCTTTGCCCCTCTCAAGCCCAGGGCCAGGCTCTCCAATAAAACCAGGGATGCCAAACGTGAAGTAGATAGCAGTGAAGGACATTCTCACCATACGCAGCATTAAGTGTGACAAGCGGGACGTGGCCTGAAGGTGCTGCATTCCGCTTGGACACGTTAACAAGAAATGCTCGTGCTGCACCGCTAACTTCGTTTCGTGCCTGAGATTGGAGCAAAGGGACAACATTCATCATGATTTCCCGTGCCTCGTTTCGATTCGGTGGAGTCTGTGATCGAGTTATCGGGCGCCGACGCCAAATTCAATGCGCTGCTGCGTTGACGGCAGCATAATTGTGGAACGTATCGCTGGTCTCAGCTCGCTGCCATGATGAGGCCAACTTAATTGCTCTCAATCTGATGCATGGCATGTCACCGATGCCAAAACAGTCGAGGAAGCCAGGAACTACTATGCAAGGGAATTTGCCGACTATTGTTGCAAGAAGCCACGTCCTATATGGAAAATGCAGATGGATTGATCGCTGTAATGCAAACCTGCAAACCGATGTTGACGAGCAGCCTTTATATGGCATTGCGTGATGTAATCTGACACATCCGACGATAGCCGAAGGGTTACGGCCCTGTTTGTGAACGTGCCGACTCTCCCTGCACTCCAGCACGTCGGGCTACGATATCAACGATATTTCAGACAGACAAGAGGCCATTGGCAATTTTTCAATGAGGAAAAGTTATGTCCCATCATGACGGGAACAAACACGATACAGCCGGCACTCCTGATCCTCTGAGCAAGGCAATTCCCGCCGCCTCCTCCGCCGCAGAGGCTGCAGCAGCCGCTCCGAGCGCCGACCACTGGTCAAGCAATGTCGCCATCCAGACACAATGTCAGAGCGAGCACGACCGGGAAATCCCGGAAGTGGATCTGATGTCTCCGCTTACCCTTCGCGGCGTTACTTTCCCCAACCGGATCGCCATGTCGCCCATGTGCATGTATTCCGCCGAGGACGGTTTTGCCAATGACTTCCATCTCGTCCATCTGGGCAGCCGGGCAATCGGCGGCACAGGACTTGTGATGGTTGAAGCCACTGCAGTCACGGCTGAGGGACGCATTTCACCGGGAGACATGGGAATCTGGAAAGATGAACATATCGAGCCCCTGGCCCGTATCGCCCGGTTTGTGGAGATGCAGGGGGCGATTCCGGGCATCCAGCTCGCCCACGCCGGACGTAAAGCCAGTTGCGATACCCCCTGGAAGGGCGGCAGCAGCCTGAAAACGCCGGCGGAAGGAGGGTGGCCCGTGATAGGCCCCAGTTCCCTGCCGTTTTACGCCGATGACCCGGTCCCAACATCCATGTCGGAAACAGATATCGAGGAATGCATCGAGGCATGGGGAGCAGCCGCTCGACGTGCGCTGAAGGCCGGCTTCAAAGTGATAGAACTGCACGCGGCGCATGGTTACCTCATGCACGAATTTCTATCGCCGTTAAGCAACCATCGCGCTGATAATTATGGCGGCAGCCTGGCAAATCGCATACGGTTTTTGCTGGCGGCTGCCAGTCACCTCCGCGATATCATACCATCGGAACTGCCTCTCTTCGTGCGAATCTCGGCAACCGACTGGGTCGATGGAGGCTGGGATATAGAACAATCGATCATTCTTTGCAGAGAGCTGAAACTGCTCGGGGTGGATCTGATCGATGTCTCGTCCGGCGGCGTGATACCGGATGCCAGGATTCCCGTCGCCAGAGGTTATCAGATTCAATTTGCCAGGCGTATCCGCGATGAAGCGCAAATCCATACGGGAGGAGTAGGACTGATCACCGATCCGCAATATGCCGATGAGATCATCACCAGCGGCCAGGCCGATCTCGTTTTTATCGGCCGGGAGTTGCTGCGGGAGCCTTACTGGGCCCTCAAGGCGCAACATGCATTAGCGATAGAACCGGAATGGCCGGTACAGTACGGCTATGCTGTCAAACGCCGCGCAAAATAGAGGTTGTCAGCGTTCCGTTATCCCTTCGCGGCTCTTGTCGACTTGAGCGGTTGTCACCAGGCTGGCGCGATTGCCCCACGCGTTGCGGATATATGACAGAACCAGCGCAACCTCCCCATCGCGTAAAACCTGCGCGAATGGAGGCATGCCATAAGGCCGGGGATTACCTGCAGTCGATGGGGGGTAACCTCCATTGAGCACGCTGCGAATGAGGTTCGTAGGGGGTGTCAGGGTAACACTTCTGTTACCGGCCAACGGAGGGTAGATTCCCGGGGCGCCCTGTCCGGAGTCGCCATGGCAATCCTGGCAGTGCTCCTTGTATATCCGTGCCCCATACCGCAACCAGGCCTGTACCTGTTCTGTCCGCGCAGGAGGATTTGCCTGCTGGTGCGACTGTGTTTCAGGCAATGATTTCAGATAGGCTGCCATTGCCCGGGCATCCTCTTTTGTCAGATGCTGGAGGCTTTGGCTGACAACCTCCGCCATCGGTCCTGATGTCGTCGCTCGCGGTGAAATTCCGGTGGTCAACAGCTGGACAATTTCTTCGATCGGCCAGCCGGCCGTACTTGCCTCCAGGCTTGAGGTCAGCGATGGCGCGTACCAGTTCGAGCCCATGATCTGCCCGCCTCCCAGCTTGTCATCTCCCTTGCGGCCGATCATGCCGCCCAGGGGATTTCGCTCGGCGTGACAGGCGCTGCAATGACCAAGCCCCTGTACCAGGTAAGCACCCCGGTTCCACTCAGTGCTTTTGGTAGGATCAGCCTGATACACGCCGGGCTTGAAATAAGCTGCACGCCAAAGAGTCAGCAGTGGCTGGAAATCATATCGGGAAGCAACCTGGCTTGGCGGATTCTGCTGAACGACGGGTTCGAGGGCTTGAAGATGGGCAAAAATTGCATCGGAATCCTCGCGGGTGATTTTCGTATATTCCGTATACGGAAACGCGGGGTACAGAAGCCTGCCATCGCGCGATTTACCCTCATGCAGCGCTTTCCAGAAATCATCTTCATTCCAGCCACCTATTCCGGTTGCTTTATCCGGCGTGATATTAGACGTGACAAATATGCCGAATGGAGTCGAAAGCTTCCTCCCGCCGGCGTAGGCGCGTCCACCTTGAGCTGTATGGCAGCCTATGCAATTTCCTGCCCGCGCAAGATATGCTCCGCGCGCTTGCCGCTGTTTCAATAGAACCGATGATACCGGCGTGGCATTCTTTTCTGTCTTTGCTTCCTTTTTCGGTGAAGTTGCGCCGGTTTCCCCAGGAGACAGGCTGATACCCGCAAGAACTGCCACTGTGGCAGCGATGACAGCGATTTTCATCGGTCTGCCCTCCGCTGTACAATACTCCTGCAGCGCTGCACCATCTCGGGAGGCAGCACGTCCGCCGGCCTTGCATTTTCCGGCACAGGTTGAGCGGCAAGCCACGCCGCAACCGCATTCGTCTCCTCGATCGTAAGTTGTCTGGCGATATCTGACATACAGTTGCTCTCTTGCCCCCGCATCACTCCACCATTCTTCCAGGCGCCGAATTGGGCAGCGATATAGATGCGCGGAAGCCCCAGGAGTCCGGGAATAAAAGGCGCAGTGCCCATGAGCTGCTTGCCGTGGCATTCGACGCATGCGGGTATATCCCGCGTGGCATCGCCCTGCTGAATCAGCTTCTGGGCCTGCCTGATTTCAGCGGGGGAAGATGTCACCTGTTCCGGCGAAGGATAAGGCTGCCTGAGTCCCGAAAAATACGCTGCCATTTCCCGCAGGTATTCGTCGCTCACATTTGCCAGCAGTAACGTCATCGGCCGGTAATAACGGCGCCCGTCCCGGAAATCGCGCAACTGATTGAAAAGATACCCCTCCGGCTTGCCCGCAATCCGCGGGTAATAAGCGTCCCTCCCCACCTTGTCTGCCTGACCATGGCACACTGTACAGGGTTTGACCCGTTCGGCCATGGTATCCGGCACGTTCACCGGAATAGCCGGTGCAGTCCTGCTCGACGAAATTGCGTCCGAAGCAGCAGCAATGACACCCGATATGCCTGATACGGCTGTAATGAACAGGAACAGGAGTGAAATAAGTTGACGCATGAGGCGCATGAAGATTAATGAGTAACCGGATTCTGCCAGAAAAACTTTATTGATGAGGCTCTGCCATTCTGTCTGCCAAGGCGGCCCGAATTTCCAAGTTTTACCTGGAAGTGGCGCCCCGGTCAACAGAGTCGGCCCAAACTGGCATTGGAGAGCACGACCAGTGAACATCGATTGTTCTGCTAGACTTCAAGATGAATTGCGTGTATTCCGCGGGGAGTATGCTGTTCGGTTCAATATCCGGTTCGACATTGAGCAGATTCGTCAATCTGCGCAGTCCCGGCGAAAGCAGTAAAAGGGCGCCGCGGCCCCGTGCGATAACGCAGGGAGCAAGACCACTAACACGAATCCAATGGCAACGATCGGCCGGAAAGGTTTTTCTGTGAATATCCTGGTTATTGTGGACAGACCCGAAGATTGGCCTCTTCAGATTCCAGGCGTGACCGTTATTGGGTCTCGAGCCTATCTGACCGATCCATTTTTTGCCACCCGGGCGGAAAACAATCACGGCATGAGCGCCGCAGGACAGTCTGTCAAGGTTTTCAACCTTTGCAGATCGTACCGCTACCAGGGATCAGGATACTACGTTTCATTGCTTGCCGAGGCGCGAGGACACAAACCTGCACCCAAAGTAGGCGCCATCGAGGATTTACATTTCCGGAATCTGGTGCGTCACCTCACGGAGGATCTGGAGGATCTCATTCAGAGTGTTCTGACGCCCTTGCCGGGGGACGACTTCCAGCTTGCCTTCTATTTTGGCCGCAATCCGCTTACCGATTATGATTCCCTGGGTCATCAGTTCTTCAGCCTGTTGCAGGTGCCGCTCCTGGCCGTCCGCTTCGAACGCCACCGCAACCACTGGAGTCTGCGCAGCGCGCGCCCCATGGGCGCAGGCGAAATTCCTGCCGAACACCGGGCCTTCGCGATGCTTGCCGCGACTACTTATTTCAATGGACGCATGCGGCAATCAAGAAAACCTCCTCCCCGCTATGATCTTGCCATTCTTTGCAACCCGGATGAATCCGAGCCGCCCTCCAATGCAGAGGCCCTGCAAAAGTTCAAGCGGGCAGCGGAAAAACTGGACATGCGCGTGGATTTCATAACGCGGACGGATATCGGCCGACTGTCTCATTTCGACGCCTTGTTCATTCGCGAAACCACCTTCGTCAATCACTATACCTATCGTTTTTCGCGGCTTGCATTCGCGGAAAAACTGGCGCTGATCGATGATCCCAACTCTATCCTCAAATGCAACAACAAGGTTTACCTGGCTGAACTTCTCGCCCTGCATAAAGTGCCGATACCGAAAACGCTGCTGATCCACCACGATAATGTCGACCGGATTATCCCTGAACTGGGTCTTCCGTGCGTGCTGAAGCAGCCCGACAGTTCATTTTCACGAGGAGTGGTGAAAGTGAAAACTGAAAGCGAACTGATTCCCAGGGTAACGGAACTGCTGGCAAAATCCGTACTCGTTATTGCACAACAATGGCTGCCGACCGAGTTCGACTGGCGGGTAGGCATACTCGACCGGAAAGTGCTGTTCGTGGCCCGATACTTCTTTCCTCCGGGACATTGGCAGGTTATCGAGCGAGACGAGCAGCGGCAAAAACTGAGAGAGGGAGCCACATCGGCTGTTCCATGGGATGAAGCGCCGCAAGAGGTCATCAGTATAGCACTCGAATCAGCCAACCTCATCGGGGATGGATTCTACGGGGTGGATATCAAGCAGACGAATGACGGCTGCTATGTAATGGAAGTCAACGATAACCCGAATGTGGATGCCGGCAACGAAGACACAGTGCTCGCCGATGCGCTCTACGAGGAAATCATGCGGATTTTCCTGAAGCGGATTGAAGCCGCCAGGCACTCACCCCGCTGACCGCCGATCTGGAGTTATAGGTGTACTGAACTGCATACCTTGCTGGAATGCCCAGCACATAAGAATGCGACCTTCCATCATGTATCCCTTCACAATGTTTGACTCCCACGGCGGTGCCTGAAGAACAACCTTTCAACGTATTGGAGAGGGAGTATCCCGTTACGGTCCGGTCGGGGTGCTTACTTGTGCAGCCAGGTCCAGTGCAAGCTGCACGAGCGTTTCGCCTTCTTCCAGGCCGTCGAGGAAGCGCTGGGGTATGTCCGACAGCCCGGTTTGGGCTCCGGCGAGAGCTCCGGTCAAAATGGCGCGTGCCTGGTTCTGTCCTCCGCCATTCACCGCATGCAGTACAGCCGACTCGAAGTCCTGAGGGAAGCGGGCCGCCAGGTAGTAGGCTGCGGGAAGCTGGTGATAGATGGCGCAGGGCATGCCGTATACGAGGGATACCTTCCAGGCGGGCTCTATCGGGATACCTGGATCAGCAGCTGCGGTGGAAACAGAGGACGGCGTGAGCAGCGCATCAGGGGATGCGAACCGTCCGGCCCGCGGTGGATCCGGATCGCCAGGGCGCGGCGGTTGCAGGTCCGCGTATGTCACCGCATGAAAAGGCAGTTGGCCGGTCTTCACCAGGTCCATCAATTTGCCGGACAGATTCTTGTCGAGCTTATGTCCCTGAACCAGAAGGCTCAGCACCGCCCCGTAAGCGACTGTCATTGAAAGCACGATATCGTCGATCTGGGTAAGGCGGGCATTATTGGAAATAGCGGTTGCCAGTTCGTGAGGGTGAAGTGCATAGCGAACCGCAAGGGCGAGCGTGCGTTCGATGGCTTCCGTGGTATCGGCATGACCGCCTGTCTGTCCCCACGGCAGTTTCTGCTGGACACGCTTGCGCCAGGTCTCGCGAATGGATTGGCTGGTGTACCCGCCGGGTCCGTTCACCGGAGTACCGTCCAGCAAGGGAAACAGCTCCTCATCCATGCGTCTGCAGAAATCCGCCTCGTCATAGCTGCCCCGCTGGACAAGCGAACGCAGCATGAGCTTGAGAATAAAGCCTGCCTGGGACAGTTGGCCTGCCTTGAGGCCTTCATGATAGCGTCCGGGCCTGGGATCTGTATAAGTCGTAATCCAGTCGCCATAGTCGCGGCGCAGCTCCTCCAGGTCATAATACCAGTGGGGGCCAAGGCCCATCGCGTCTCCAATGAATGCGCCCATGATGGCACCTGCGGCACGGTCTTGAATGGCGGCATCGCCCATGTCTGATCCTCCTCATGACTAAACTGTATTTCTGATCAAACAGACTGGAAGCGTGTTGGGAGTCTGTAATGATATGTTAGATGTTTATTAGCCCCACGATCTGCAATCAAGCATTCGGCAACGTCCTCTCTATCAGGCAATCTGCCCGCAATCCGTTATGGAATCTTGTATAACAAGAACTCTGACCAGCACTCGCGGCGCTATGCCAGCTTCGCGCGGTCATGCGGCTCGTCAAGATTCAGGATCGGGCCGGCCGGCACAATGCCATTCGGATTGATGGTGGGATGACTGCGGTAATAATGCTCCTTGATGTGCTGCATGTTCACCGTCTCTGCCACGCCCGGCCACTGATACAACTCCCGCGTGTAGGCCCAGAGATTGGGATAATCCACGAGACGCCTGAGGTTGCACTTGAAATGGCCGTGATAGACAGGATCAAAGCGGATCAGGGTGGTGAATACCCGCCAGTCGGCTTCGGTGATACAGTTGCCGATGAGATAACGCTGACGTGAAAGCAGTTGTTCCAGTTCGTCCATGCATCCGAACAGCATCATCACCGCCTTCTCGTACACCGATTGCCTGGTGGCAAAACCTGCCTTGTAAACACCATTATTGACATCAGCGTAAGTGCGCGCATTGATCTCATCGATCTGCGGAAGCAATACCTCAGGGGCATAATTCCCCGGCAAAGCGCCAATTCCATCGAAAGCCGAATTCATCATGCGAATGATATCGGCCGATTCATTGCTGACAATAGTATTCCGCTGCAAATCCCAAAGCACGGGTACCGTCACGCGTCCACTATAGTCAGGCATTGACCGGAGGTAGACTTCATAAAGATAGGGTGCACCGCCAACGGGATCGGATACTACTCCCGGCGCCTCATCGAAGGTCCAGCCATGCTCGCCCATGTAGGGATGCACCACGGAAACAGTGATCATGCTTTCAAGCCCTTTGAGCATGCGAAAAATCAGCGTGCGGGAAGCCCAGGGGCAAGCGAGTGAGACATATAGATGATAACGCCCTGCCTCGGCGGGAAACCCGCCTTCGCCGCTGGGCCCCGGACTGCCATCGGCCGTTATCCAGTTGCGGAACTGTGCATTGGTACGGATGAACCGGCCGCCGGTCGATCTGGTATCGTACCACTCATCCACCCACTTGCCTTTGACGAGTAAACCCATTCTGCAGATCCTTCCTGTTTCGCCGGGTCAGCACGATCAAATCGGGCAATTACTGATCTTGCTCATACGGCTGTTCCCCGATATCCGGCAGCCATTTTGATGTTTACTGCCCTATTCTATGTTAAGGTCTAGTTGCTTGACGTCATTGAACTCATTCAATGCTGCGTAAATATCGCCGCGCCTGTAAGTATTCATCTCGGTCGATAAGGATTTTCCATCCAGTCTCGCCACTATGTTTGGCCCCTGCTCAACTCCCCGTCTTTTTAAAAAATGGCCAATCAGACTGGAAAGATTTTCCCTTGAGCCAGGATACAGCGGCATGAGGCTTGAATCCAGACCCTGCTCGGCAATCGCCTGTTTGACGGAAATGAACGCGTTCTGGTCACGCAGGGCAGCCACGGCTTCTCTCAATTCCGCAATTACAACATCCTGTTCATGCAATTTCTTATCGTGATCTCCCAGCCGCGGTGCAATAACCTGTCTGATAACCTCAAGCAATGTTTCTTGTGTGACAGGTGAACCCGGCAGGGTACTGGAACTTATTCCATGACTCAGTGCCCGCTCCTGAAGATCATATCCCCAATGAACCAGGCGTTCGTAGTTATCGTGAAATCTTTCAATATCCCGCTGCTCCTGTTTGGGCCTGCCTTTAAACTGGGTTTGATACCATTGTCTGTCGAAAACGCGCAACTGTTCAGCAACGATATGCCAGCGATAAACCAGCACACCCTTGTAGATCATTTCCAGTTCGCCATCCATCACGTTCTTGTTCAGCAAAGCTGTTCTGATCAGACCTGTTTCAAACCAGACTTTCATGGCGTCCGGCACCTGTAATGCCCTGGCCCATGATTTTGCCGACGCATACACGCGTCCGCCGCTGATCAGATAATTCAGTTGTCCACCATTGGGTGATAATTCCTTCATGGTTACAACATTGGTAAGAGTTTTCATTCCTGTACCTGTAGAGCAAACTTCCACAAAACCGGCAAAACCAAAAATCGGAGATAAGGTAAAAGCGAATGCGTTACATCGCCACGATAAGCTTATTAATAAATAGGCTTTATATTCCTTTCATATTCCCCTTCGTCTGGCAGTCAATCCCGTATTGTACAGCCCCTTCAACTCCCGGATTGGAACTCGATTCCGCCAGGGTTATGCTCTGAATTTATGTATGACAAGAAGGGAAGAGGCGGTGTATTCTTGATGATTCTTCTGGAATCATCAGCCTTTTGCAAGACCGTAGAAGAATCGCAATTTGAGCGGGAATTCCCTGAGCCGACTCGCGGCCAGATTATCGATAATGTATTTTATCAATAATAAAGGATGTGTTAATTTTGGCGTAATGCAATGAATGACTGGTGAGAACCAACCCGATACAGAAAACACCCTTATTGCCAGATCGCTCTGTCCCTCATAAACCATACCTCGTTAAAAACAGAATTTACAACATGATTGGTATAACAGCTTTTGGTTTGCTTGCATTATCGCTGCCCGTTTTCGCATCAACCGATACATCGGATGCGTCGTTTCAATCAGGCTGGGTGGGGGTTCTGCTCACGCTGCTCATATGGTACGTTTGTGCGAGCCGCAGGAAAAAAGAAATTGGCGGTTGGCTGCTCTATTACTATATTCGGCTTTATATAGGGGTAATCATAATATTGCTGGTGACAGTGAGTTCCTATGATAATTATCTGCCTGAAGCATGGGCAAAAACACCCGACCTGTATCCGTTTTTTCTTCTGACCACAGTTCCTGGCCTGTTATTGTACTGCGCGGAATTTGTAGTGGCGGAAAAACTCAGAAAATCTAGAAACTATGTCTATGTTCCCATTCTCAGATACATACTCTTCGCAGCTCTGGCATCTTCGCTTATTGCTATGATGATTAGAAACAAGTACTTTGAGGAGGACTCTACAGCTTTTTTCAATATAGCGACCATGATCTGGCCAATCATCTGGATTCCTTATTTCTATCTCTCTAAGAGAGTGAAGAGTGTGTTTAAAGACCGGGATTGGCCATCCGAAGCTCATCCTGAATCGTCCTGAAACGGTGGATTCCGTTTTGCTGGATTCCGGGTCAGGTCCGGAATGACGGGATTCATAGTATTTTCTGCCCGGAACAAAAATGTTTTCATGTCAGGAATTTTCCGGTTGAGGAACGCTTTTCTTGTCTTTAGGAATGCTTTCCTTGTCTTTAGGAACGCCTCGTTTGTGATACATGATGGCATACATGCAGGGGACAAAAAACAGGGTATATATCGTTGCAAACGTCAAGCCGCCGATGACCGCACGGCCCAGCGGCGCATTGGTGGACCCTCCCATCGCCATCGGAAGCATGCCCATGATCATGGCCGATGCGGTCATGAGAACAGGACGAATACGGGCTTTGCCGGCCTCGATAGCGGCTTGCAGCGTGTCGCCATGCTCTGCGATGCGCTCCAGCGCATAGGACACGACAAGTATGGAATTTGCCGTGGCCGTTCCCATGGCCATGATGGTGCCTGTCAGGGCCGGAACGGAAATATTCGTTTGGGTCAGGAACAGGGCCCAGGCGATGCCTGCCAGGGCGCCGGGCAGGGCTGTGATGATGATGAAGGGAATCAGCCATGATTGAAAATTGATGACAAGCAGGAGATAGATCAGCACGACAGCCAGTACGAGGCCGATAATCAGCTCGCGATAGGTAGCGACCATAGTCTCGGCCTGGCCGGCGATTTTAATAGTGGAGCCGCGAGGAAGTTTATCTTTCATCTCGTCGACAATTTTCTGGACGTCCTTCAGCACGCCGCCCAGCCCCCGCCCTTCGGCGGATACATAGACTTCAACCAGCGGCCTGACACCCCTGTGGGTGACCAGGCCCGGCGTGCCTACCGGCGATTCCTCCGCCACATTGCCGAGGAGCTGATAATCCTCATACAGGCCATCTTCCCCCACCGGCTTGACAGGAACCTCGTTCAAGTCATTGATACTTGCGACTTCAGGTTGAGGATCATATATATTGATCTGGTATGACATGCCGGTCTTTGTATCGAGCCAGTATTTCTGGTCGATCTGCTGACTGCCGCTAGTCGTCACCAGCATGTTCAGGGCGATATCCTCTTCGCTCCTGTCAACACTGAATCCAAATGTTCTTTGACCTTCAACAAGCAGGGTTGGCGTGCGCATGGTTTGCTGGATCACCACATCGGAGGAACCGGGAATTGTGCGTAGCTTATTGGCCAGTTGACGCGCGAATGCATAGTTTCCGTATAGATCCATCCCGTTAACCTGAACATCAATCGGAGAAGGGGAGCCGAAATTCAGAATTTTCGCGATCAGATCGGCTGGCTGAAAGGTGAATTCAGTCCCCGGATAGCGCTCTTTCAGGCCCTCGTGGAGAATTTTCCGAATATCCCACACGGCTGATTTTCCGTTGAACAGGGTGATCGTCAGATCGCAGTCCTGAGATCCGATCGTGGGGGTCGGAATAAACGCCAGATTATGCGGTCCGACAGGTATGCCGCAATTGCTGACGATGTCTTCAACCTGTCCGGGAAGCATCCGTCTGATATCTTCCGCAACGAGCGTGGTGATGCGGTTTGTGGCTTCCATACGTGTGCCAAGAGGCGCCCGCATGTGCATCTGAATGGCGCCTGATTTGACCTCCGGAAAGAAATCGCGGCCGTTGAAGTAGAACAGAACAAGAGAGGCGAGTGCGAAGGTGAGCATGACCGTTGCGAACATGCGGCGATTTTCAATCGTTCGTTCGAGCAGATTGCCATACCTGGCACTGAAATGGGTAAAGCGGCTCTCGAATCCTTCCTGAAAACGGGAGAAAATCTCTAAATGATGCTTTAATTTCTGCCCAAAACGGGAGAAAATCGCCAAATGACGCTTTAACTTCTGCCAAAAACGGGCAAGCTTCCCTGCTGGCTTTTCCTCGCCATGATGACCTTGTTTTTCATCACCATGGTGGCCTTCCTTTCCATGTTCTTCCCCGTGAGGAGGCTTGATAAGATATTTCGCCAGGGTCGGCACGAGCGTGCGCGACAGGATGAAGGACGCCAGCATGGCGAATATCACCGCCAGTGCCATCGGCCTGAAGAGATAGCCCGATACGCCGGAAAGCGTGAACAGCGGGAGCCAGGCAACGGATATGCATAATGTGGCGAGCAGCGTCGGGATAATGATCTGATTTGCCGCATCGATGATGGCTTTATCGAGTTCCTTGCCCATCTCCAGGTGAGTATCGATGTTCTCGATCATCACTGTCGCATCATCGACAAGAATTCCTACCGCCAGCGCCAGTCCCCCCAGCGTCATGACGTTCATCGATTCGCCCAGCGCCTGCAGGCAGATGACGGAGGTTAAGATACACAACGGAATTGAAATCGTAACGACTATCATGGGACGCCATGAGCCGAGCAAGAGCATGACGATGAAACCGACAAGCAGAGCGGCGATCATCATCTCATGCATCACCTCGTTGATGGATTCCCGCACGAAGACCGATGCGTCGGTGATGATCTTAACGTCCACACTGGACGGGACTATCTCCTTGATAAGTGGAATGGCTGCCTTGACGCCGTCGACTACATCCAGGGTCGACGCATCACCGCTTTTCATGACGACCATGACGACAGCCTGCTTCCCATCCACGATGACGGAGTTTGTTTGCGGCGGCCCTGCCAGCTGAACGTCGGCGACGTCACGCAGGAAAATGAACGAATTTTTTTTCTTCTTTATCGGGATACGATTGAAATCCTCGATCTTCGGCGGCATCGCGTTTGTCTCGACCATCCAGTCGGTCTGCTTGATCTTCATGTCACCCGCGGGCAGCACGATATTCTGTCGATCGAAAGCCGCATGGACATCGGTTGGCGACACATCGTGAGCCAGCATTCTGTTTCTATCGAGGGATACCAGAAGCTGCATGGGCTTTCCGCCGTAAGGATGCGGAACGATCGCCCCGGGGATCACGACAAGCAGGGGTCTGAGTTGCGTAAAAGCAAGATTATAGAGTTGTGCCGGGGTCATCTCTTCCGAAGTAAGCTGCAGCATGACAACCGGTACAGAAGAGGCTTCCAGGCGCATGATCATCGGCGGGGAAATATCCGGTGGCAATGCCTTGACGATCGTCTGGCTTATCGCTGCGACTTCCGCTTCTGCGCCAGGGAGGTTGGTTTGGGGCTGAAGAAAAATATTCGTGATGCTGATGCCATAGTACGATTGACTGACGATATCCGAGATACCTTCCACCGTCGAGGTCAATGCACGCTCGAAGTAAAAAGTGATACGACCGGACACGTCCAGCGGCAGCATGCCGGCGTAAGCCCAGACTACGGAGATCACGGGAATCTTGATGGCGGGAAAGACGTCCGTCGGCGAGTGCCGTATGGCCCTGATTCCAAATATGACGATCATAATGGAAAGAACCACGAAGGTGTAAGGTCTCCGTAATGCGATAAGTACGATCTGGTTCATACCATGTTCCTCTTATGCCTTCGGTAAAAAATTCATTTACCTACGATATTGCACGTAAGGAGGAGGCGATTCTTTTGCAAACCCTTATCGATAAGTATAGGCTTTAGACATGGAAGTGGCGCCGGAAATTCGGACAGTTGATAAGCGAGAGCTTTGCTGGCGGGCAAAGAGGACGATTCGGATCTTGCGATCTTGCAGTGCTAAAGATCGGACAGCAGGCGCTGGAAATCGATTTTTCAAGCGTCGCTCAACAAGGCAGGATTGCTGAGCACAAAAAGATCAAAGAGATGATGGGCCGTATGCACGATCTGCCGGTTGCCCGGCAATATCCGATACTGTCGCTGGCGAGTTCGACCGATTATTATCAGGCGCAGAAATTCAGCGAAGCCGACCTGGAATTGATGCGCCGGATCGACGCACTGCATCTGGAGCATCCATTTGCAGACAACCGAAGGGACGAAGGGTCGGTCTCATGGACCGACCCTCTCAGTACTGCTTGATGGTTACGATGCTGCCGCAGATGCAACTATGGAACCGGGGCCTTTGTCAGATTATTGTTTTTGTCGCTTCCATCGCTTCCATCGCTCTGCTCCCTATATGGAACCGGGGGCTTTGCCAAGGTACTGTTTTTGTCGCCTCCATCGCTCTGGTCCATATTGACGTCGCCGTCAACTGGAACCAGAGGTCTTGTCAGATTATTGTTTTTGTTGTTCCTATCGACAAAGTCCGCATTGACGTCAATTCCTCCGGCTGGTACTGGCTTATCAAGATCAGTATATTGGAGTGTCCCAAAGGGTTGAATTTGATCGTCAGCGGGTAATAGGTCGCGGTTCCAGCCTCCTCCAAGCGCACGAATAAGCGCCACCGATGCTACCAACCGATTAACCTTGATCTGTACAGAATCGATGCTTGCCGTCAGCGTGCCGAGTTGCGCATAAATGAGCTCAAGGCTGGAGGCCAGACCGCCCTTATAGAGGTCCATGGTAAGGTTCTGTGTCGTACGCGCGGCTTCGACGGCAGCGTCCTGCCGTTCGGCGGCAATAGTCATCCAATAAGTCTGCGCCAAGTTGTTTTCAACTTCACGGAAAGCCTTCAGCACTGTCGAACGATACAAGTTTTCTGTCTCGCGATAGATCGACCATGATTGTTGCAATTGAGCCCGGCGATATCCGCCCTGGAAAAGCGGAATGGAAAAAGAGGAACCATAGGCCCAGAAACTGTTAGCCGCACTGATCAGATTGAACCCGGAATCCTCCATTCCTCCTCCCAGCCGGAAGGCCACATCGGGAAAAAAGGCGGCACGTGCAATTCCAATGCTCCGGTTGGCCTGCGCCATCTGGCGCTCTGCTGCGGCAATATCGGGCCGGCGCTCCAGCAAAGTGGATGGAATTATCTTTGGAAGCGTAAAATGTGTGGTAAGGAGGTTAGGTACCGGCTCGATCCTAAAGCTGGCTGGAGCGAGATTAAGGAGAATTGCAATGGCCTGCTCCGCCACCTTGCGGTCACCTTGCATCAGCGCCAATGTCGCCTCGGTAGCGAACAGCAGCGACTGAGCCCGCGCTACGTCGAGATTAGAGGCGATCTTGCCTTCGAATTGAGTCACTACGACATCCAGTGAGTACTTATAGAGACCAATCGATTGCTGGTAAATCGCAATTTGCGCATCCAGTCCACGCAGCATGAAGTAATTCGATGCAATTTCCGCCTGCAGAATAAGGCGTGCCAGTCCATAATCGGCCGCACGTTCTTCAGCACGATAGATTTTGGATTGTGCCGCATTCCGGTATTTCGACCAGAAATCCGGTTCCCAGGATGCAATCCCACCGAAAATATGTTGAGTGTCGCTGTCAGGTTCTCCGGGAGCACGAAAGAGGGTTTTATCGGACTGTTTGTTATTACTGCCGCCATACGAAAAACCGAGCTGGGGGAAATATTGAGAGCGTGACTTCATCATTGAATTGCGCGCTTGAACGAACCGTTCGGCCGCTGCGTGCAAGTCCGGGTTGGCTGCAAGCCCCTGCTCTACAAGGCTGTTTAGAACCGGATCGTCATATAGTTTCCACCAGTCGGGCCGGAGCGCATCATCCGACGGATTAGCCTTGACGAAAGAACTGGTCCCCTCCCAGGAATCCGGAACAACGAATTCCGGCGGCTGATAAGCAGGCGTCAGATCGAATGCAGGAAAAGGAAGGGTAGGAAGGCTGTTGCAAGCCGTCAGGCTGGCTGCCACAAATAAAAAACTCCCAAACCTGGCGCCGAGACGACAGAGGTTTGGAACAGGAATTCTTTTTTTATGCCGCAAGTCAATCACGGTCAAATGAGTGTCATCGTACATGTGATGCCTTTAACGCTTGTGTTAACTCCGGGTTCGGTTTTCCTGCATTTGAGGCTGGTTCCGATGATTCCGGAGGTGTTTCTGCATTTGAGGCTGGTTTCGATGACTCCGAAGCCGGCGTATGGGGAGCATTGATCATGTCATATCCCGGTGCAGGCGTTACGATGGTCACCTTGTCACCTTCCAGCAGGGCCGCGCTGGGATTGTTTATAATCCGGTCTTCTGTCGTGACGCCCTCGGTCAATTCGACAGTAGCGTCGAGGATTCTGGCTATTTTGATCGGCTTGAAGTGAACACGGCTGTCGTCATCTACTACAGCCACACGCGTCCCCATCTCATCGAATACCAGGGAGCTGGATGGAATGGAGAGGTGCGTATTCTCGACATCCACGGTCAGGTTGACTGACGCATAGGAGCCGGGCCACAGATCCTTCTCTTCATTTTCAATCACGAATTGGGTGGTCACCGTACGCGTACTCACATTGAAGCCGCGGGCAGTGGTCAGAAACTCGGCGGTGAAATGCCGGTTGGGAAATTGCGGCACCGTCAGATCGGCTTTCAGGCCGTCATGCATCAGGGCGCCGAATCGCTCCGGCACACTGACAAACAAACGCAGCCGGCTGATGTCCGCGACCGTATAAAGATTGCGGACCTCGCCTTGCGGGGTACTGATAGTGCCTTCCTTATTGATGTAATCACCCACATTGATGGCGCGGTTGATGACCACGCCGTCATAAGGTGCGACGATTGTCTTAAAGTTGATCAATGCCTCGAAATTACTGACATTTTGCCTGGCGGCATTGACCTTTGCCTGTTGGGCTTTTGCCTCGGCCACCTTTACCGAAATCGATTGCTCGGATACCGCCTGGTTTTTGCGCAAGGCTATCCAGCGGTCAGCAGTAAGTTTGGCGAGATCATTGAGCGCAATTTCCGACGCCAGATCCGCCTTGCTTTGCCGGTATTGGGCATCGAGCGCCGGTGCATAGATTTCGGCAAGCACGTCTCCTTTTTTGACTCTCGCTCCCCAGTCCTTGTACCACATCTTGACATAACCGGATACCTGGGCATAGATCGGCGCCTGAAACCAGGCCTCGATGGTCCCTGGAAGCTTGATGGTTTCTTTGGCGGGCAGCGGCTCGGCGTGGACGATAGCCACGCTCGGAGTGTCATTCTTCGTCGCCTGTGTTTTTAAAGTATCCATATGCTTCCTGGATTCAGTGACCCGGTAACCGATATAGATAAGAAAAACAAGAAGAACGCTTGCGATAATTGTCGTAGTTTTTTTACTTAATGCTTTCATTTTCATGTCAGAAATCTCCCTGTTGAGGAGCGCCGTGTAGTGGAACGTCCTGTTGAGGAACGCTTTCCTTGTCTTTTGGAGCGCTTCGTGTGTAATAAATGATGGCATACACAACGGGAACAAAAAACAGGGTATATATCGTTGCAAATGTCAAGCCGCCGATAACTGCACGGCCCAGCGGCGCATTGGTGGACCCTCCCATCGCCATCGGAAGCATGCCCATGATCATGGCTGCCGCAGTCATGAGAACAGGACGAATACGGGCTTTTCCGGACTCGACGGCGGCCAGCAGCGGGTCGCCATGTATCTCGATGCGCTCCAGCGCGTAGGACACGACAAGTATGGAATTTGCAGTGGCCGTTCCCATGGCCATGATGGCGCCTGTCAGGGCCGGAACGGAAATATTCGTGTGGGTCAGGAACAGGGCCCAGCCAATGCCTGCCAGGGCGCCGGGCAGGGCTGTGATGATGATGAAGGGAATCAGCCATGATTGAAAATTGATGACAAGCATGAGATAGATCAGCACGACAGCCGCCAGGAGGCCGACAAGCAGTTCCCCATAGGTCGTGACCATATTCGCGGCCTGGCCGGCGATTTGAACTTCGGAGCCGCGAGGGACTTCTTCGTCCATCTCGTCGACAATTTTCTTGGTGTCCTCCAGCACGTCGCCCAGTCCCCGTCCTTCGGCGGAAACATAGACTTCAATCAACGGCATGATGCCCCTGTGGGTGACCAGGCCGGGCGTGCCTATCGGCGATTTCTGCGTCAGATTGCCCAGGAGCTGATATTTCTGATCCGGGTCGCCCTCTACTGGCTTGACAGGAATCCTGTTCAACTCATTGATGCTTGAAACTTGAGGTTGAGGCTGATAGATATTGATCTGGTAGGACATGCCGGTCCTCAGATCCAGCCAGTATTTCTGGTCGATCTGCTGGGTCCCGTTAGTCGTTATCAGCATATTCAGGAAAATATCCTCTTCGGTCATGTCAACACCGAGTCCGTAGGTCCTTTGGCCTTCCATAAACATGGTCGGCGTGCGCATGGTTTGCTGGATCACCACATCGGAGGAACCGGCGATTTTACGCAGCCTGGCTTGCAATTTGCGCGCGTATTCGTAGTTTCCGTATATATCCATCCCGTTAACCTGAACAGTAATCGGGGAAGGAGCCCCGAAATTCAGGATTTTCGCGATCAGGTCGGCTGGCTGAAAGGTGAATTCAGCTCCCGGATAGCGCTCTTTCAAACCCTCATGGAGAATTTTCCGGAGATCCCACACGGCTGACTTCTCGTTGAACAGGGTAACCGTCAGATCGCAGTCCTGCGTTCCGATCGTGGGGGTCGGGATAAACGCCAGATTGTGCGGGCCGACGGGCAGGCCGCAATTGCTGATGACGCCTTCAACCTGCCCGGGAAGCATTTCGTGGATATCATTCGCAACGAGCGTGGTGATGCGGTTTACGGATTCCATACGCGTGCCGAGAGGGGCCCGCATGTGCATCTGAATGGTCCCTGACCTGACCTCCGGGAAAAAATCGCGGCCGTTGAAGTAGAACAGAGTAAGAGAGGCTAGCGCGAAGATCAGCATGAACGGTGCGAACACCCGGCGATTTTCAATCGTTCGTTCGAGCAATCCGCCATACCAGCCGCAGAACTGAAGAAAACGGGCTTCGAAAGCCTCCTGGGCACGGGTAAAAAACGCCAGGGGGCTCAGTAGCTTCTGCTTAAAACCGGCAAACTTCCCTGCTGGCTTTTCCTCGCCATGGTGGCCGTGACCTTCCTTTTCGTGTCCTTCTGCGTGCCCTTCGCCGTGCCCTTCCCCGTGAGGATTATGCTTGATAAGATATTTCGCCATGGTCGGCACGAGCGTACGCGACAGGATGAAGGATGCCAGCATGGCGAATATCACCGCCAGCGCCATCGGCTTGAACAGATAGCCCGAGACGCCGGAAAGCGTGAACAGCGGCAGCCAGACGATGCATATGCACAATGTGGCGAGCAGCGTCGGAATAACGATCTGATTCGCCGCGTCGATGATTGCCTCCTCGAGTTCCTTGCCCATCTCCAGGTGAGTATCGATGTTCTCGATCATCACTGTCGCGTCGTCGACAAGAATCCCTACCGCCAGCGCCAGTCCCCCCAGCGTCATGACGTTCATCGATTCGCCCAGCGCCTGCAGGCAGATGAGGGAGGTTAAGATACACAACGGAATTGAAGTCGTAACGACTATCATGGGACGCCATGAGCCGAGCATGAGCATGACGATGAAACCGACAAGCAGGCCGGCGATCATCATCTCATGCATCACCTCGTTGATGGATTCCCGCACGAAGACCGATGCATCGGTGATGATCCTGACGTCCACATGGGACGGCACGATCTCCTTGATCCGTGGAAGGGTTGCCCTGATGCCGTCGACCACGTCCAGGGTCGACGCCTCGCCGCTTTTCATGACGACAATAATGACGGCCTGCTTCCCGTCCACGATGACGGAGTTTGTTTGCGGCGGCCCTGCCAGCTGAACGTCGGCGACGTCACGCAGGAAAACGAACGAATTTCCGTCCCTCTTTACCGGGATATTGTTGAAATCCTCGATATTCGGCGGCATCGCGTTTGTCGCGACCATCCAGTCGGTCTGTTTGATCTTCATGTCACCTGCGGGCAGCACGATATTCTGGCGATCGAAAGCCGCATGGACATCGGTTGGCGCTACATTGCGAGCCAGCATCTTGTCCTGATCGAGGGATACCAGAAGCTGCTTGGGCTTTCCGCCGTAAGGATGCGGAACGATCGCCCCGGGGATCACGACAATCAGGGGCCTGAGCTGGTTATAAGAAAGATTGTAGAGGTCTGCCGGGGTCATCTCTTCCGAGGTAACCTGCAGGCTGGCTACCGCTACCTGAGAGGCCTCCAGACGCATGATCATCGGCGGGGAAATATCTGGCGGCAACTGCTTGACAACCGTCTGGGCGATGGCTGTGACTTCCGCTTCTGCGCCAGGGAGGTTGGTGTGGGGCTGAAGAAAGATGTTCGTGATGCTGATGCCGTAGTAACACTGGCTGACGATGTCCGAGATGCCTTCCACCGTCGAGGTCAAGAAGCGTTCGAAGTAAAAAGTGATACGACCGGACACGTCCAGCGGCAGCATGCCGGCGTAAGCCCAGACTACGGAGATCACGGGAATCTTGATAGTGGGAAAGACGTCCGTTGGCGAGTGCCGTATGGCCCTGATTCCGAATATGACGATCAGAATTGACATGACCACGAAGGTGTAGGGTTTCCGTAACGCGACAATTACGATCTGGTTCATACTATGTTCCCTCTTATGCCTTCGGTAAAATTCATTTACCTAGAATATTGCACGTAAGGATGAAGCAATTCTTTTGCAAATCCTTACAAGGTTGGACGTGCAGTCCCCCGCCTTGCGCCTCCAGACGGTCTGAACAGGATTACTACCGATCCCTCGCCAAACCCAGAAGCTGATCACCCGGCAGAATATCCCGGGGGAATGGGGGGAAGGGAGAGTCGTACTGGTCCCGCTGTTCCTGAAAATCTCGTCCTTCGTTATGTGTTGCCCGAGCGCCATGCCGGCGTATGTCTCGGCAGATCGTGATGGCCAGATTGGCTGCTCGATATCGATAAGATGGACGTTACAGTATCGGCCGCCGGTATCGAGCCGCAGCTGATTGGGAAGTGTCTTGGCAATCAGGAGGAAGATGGCGCCGAAGGCTGCGGCAGCCGGATTGTTTCCCGACGCGATGGCAATCGCCGCAGCGACTGCGGATATTTTTGCGATATTTCTGCGTCTTCCGGTTTTGCCGACTTCAAGGGCGGGAAAACTCTGAACCTTGCTGGTATGCTCCAGCGCATAGTTAAATCCAAGCTCGGCCGCCTCGTCATCTGTCTTCCCGGCAGCCCGGGGGAAAACAGCCTGGCACATTGCCAGAATTTGGCTCACGTTCCGGCCGCAAGCACCGAGGATCGTTGCCGATGCGGCCACGGCTCCGCAGGCGATTTGCTGGGGGCGAGTGCCTGCTGCGGCCCATTGCGCCGCATTTGCCACCGCGTTCGAGATGGTTTCGCTTACGACTCGCATGTTGTCCGCATTCAGGAGTCCTATGATTTCCCCTGAATGGTCCTTGTCGTAGTGGCTGACGAGAACGTGATCAAGGGAGTAACCGTAACCCCTGAGGATGGGATCGATAAAATTGTGAACTGTCTCGGCATACCCGAGTAGCCCTCCCTCGATCAATATCGTCCGGTGCCGCCCGGCTGCCACGTCTGCCGCAACCACGAGCGCACTTTCTCCCTGCTCGACGTCAATCGTATGGATGGTGAGTTGCATGGTGATGAGCTTCCAAGTTTTCCCCCTTCCAGGATAAGCAGGTAGCCTGCATGCCGAAAGCATCCGGCTTCGTGCTATCACGGCTGATGGACCAGCGATTATGAAGTACGAATAATCGGATCGATTCAGCGGTCAAACGCGACACTTTCCACAGCGGTCTTTCTTCGACTGATCGGCATACCTTTAAAGATGCCAACGGCCAGTGTGGAATAAAATTACCACACCCGTTGTAAGAGAACTATGATGTATAGGTGGTCAATTTGTGAATACTACAACCTGAACCATTCAAGTCAAAAAGTGTGGGTGGCTGCAGAGCTTCGTATGAGAGGGGAAAGTGCTGGAGGGGGAAGTGCTGATCCAAGTGGAGGCACTCATTACATGGTTTGGCGCGATAGAGTTCACTGATGTCACACAGAATCTGGTGCTGGGCGTCGGCGCCGGTAGGGGCGAGGCTCTCCTTTCATGATTCAAGTCATTCTCGCAAAAAGACTTTCTCATGATTCGGGCCGCGATGCATTTGGGATTTTGTAGGAAATGCGGACTAACCCTGCAGCATGAATGTTTCATACTCCAGCCGGTTGAATTTGTGCGAGAGGATGAAGAGACCGAGAAATGCGGACAACGTAACGGATACCGCAAAGCCGTATCCGAAGGATTCGGCTCCCAGTTGCAGCGTGGCAACGGTGAACAGCAGGTTGGTTATAAAAAAACATGCCGTAACGATCAGCACTTCCCGCCGCGCGTCGAGATAAAAAAGTATGTTGAGTATCGCCATCAGCAACACCTGCACACTGACTGCAACCACATCGATATAAAACAAATGAATGTAGAGCGGAGATATGCCAATGGTTTGCAGCAGGCTCCTGCCCCACAGAAGGCACAGCACCACCGTCAAACCCTGCACTTTGAAGATTTCGTAGATACCCTGCCGCGCAGCGTACACCATCTGGTCACGCCTGTATTCGATATGCATCAGCGTGTCGCCTTCGCGCACGGCACGGTAAAAACGTTCGTGCTGTTCGGCAAAGTCCGCTTCTATGCTCACCAGAAATACGGCCATTCCCGGCAGGATGAATAGATAGGCCAGAAAAATGGGAAGATCGTAGATGATGGACGCGCGCAATGGACCGATGACCGCCTCGGAAGTGTAAGGCACGAACCAGAAGATGAATTTGTCAATCCACACTGCCAGGTAATAGAGCGTGCCGACCGCAAACAGGCTGTAAAAGCTCCGGCTTCGATCGAGAAAGTCAAACTTGAGCAGAGAATTTCCGGGGTATTCCCGCACGATATGATGCAGGAATGAAAACAGCAGATAGCCATGACCGGTCAGCACACCAAGCAACAGGCCGTTAAGTTCCCACGGAGACGCGAGGAGTCCGACTGCAATTCCCAAGGAATAACCCTTGGCCAGGGTCCAGATGATGCGCCCATAGGCCTTCATCCCCGACAGGAAGATGAGGACAATCCACATCCCGCTCAGCACGACAAAATTGCACAGCAGCAACAGCTGCTGGAAAAATGGTCCCGTGAAAAACGAGAAGATGAAGGGCGCTGCCCACATAAAGCCGCCCGTCATGGTCAGCATCAGGACGCCGAACAGGTTGGGCAGCACCTCTGCCTTGTCATCGGCATAAGTCCGGTCCGCGACGAACCGTGTGAACATGAGCTGCATACCCCCGGTCCAGATCAGCGAACCCGCCATCATGTAGGTAACGCAGATCTGAAAAGCATTCACTTCGCGCTGTTCCACACCCAGCATGACGGCAAGAACGCCTATCATCATGATGCTCAGAATTGAGAGCACCCATGGACCACCGCTGACCAGACCGGCATAACCATAGGCTCGCAACACCGACCAGTAATTGTCGCGCTCCAGGATTTTGCGGATTTCAAAACCGATGCCGGCCATATGGTTACATCAGTTCGCTACTGCCGGATGCCGCGGTACACCCAGGGCTTCCGAGTAGACTTCCCGATAAGATGAAAACATGAGCTGGTCGTCATAGTAGCGTTTCACGCGCGCAAGCCCCGCCTGCTGCGCAGCGCGCCACTTCCCCGGGTTGTTCAACAGTTCGAGCGCTGCTTTTGCCGTGCCTTCGGGATCGGCAATGTGCACTACACTACCCGCTGCCCCCAGTGCCCGATCCTGCTCGGCCGTTCCTTCGATGAGCTCCCGGCAGGACCCCACATCCGTGGCGAGGCAGGGAACACCGCTGGCGAAAGCCTCGAGTATTACCAGCGGCAGGGCTTCACTGATCGAGGTCAGCACCATCAGGCCAAGCTGAGGCAGAATTTCCAGCATGTTTTGAAAGCCCATGAATCTGAGATGATCCTTCAAGCCGAGGCTTTCGGCCAGTTCCTTGCATTCATTCACATACGACGGATCTTCGTCTTCCGGACCGACAATCCATCCTTGCGCGTCAGGACGCTCCTTGACCAGCATCCGCAATGTCCGGATGAACGTCTTGATATCCTTGATTGGCACCACGCGTCCGACCAGCCCCAGCACGGGTGGAATCTTTCCCGGCCTTTTTTCGAGTGCGCCGCGATAACGTTCCACATTAATTCCGTTGGTAATGACCCGTGTCTTTTCCGGAGCTGCCCCATCGGCAACCTGTCTCAACCGGTTCCCCTCATACAGGCTGATAATGGGCGAGGCCTGCGCGTACGCCATGCGTCCGAGCTGCTCGTAGAACCTGATCCAGAGGCCGCGGATATACCCCATTTCATCGTGCAGCGTATTGCATACATCGTCATTGTGATCATGAATCCACGTAGCCTGCGCCAGATCGATTTTCCGCTCCTTGGTATAAATACCATGCTCGGTGAGCACAAAGGGAATGTTTCGCCGCAGCCGCATCATCGCACCCAGGAGTCCTGCATAACCGGTCGAAATGGCATGCACCGCCCGCACTGGCGGAAGCCCGGTCGCGATATCGGCCAGCACGAACAGCGGTGCATGCATTGCCCGTATCGCCCAGAAATAGTCCACAAACGAAGGCTCGGTACAGCGCTCTTTATATTGTCGGGTAATGTAATCCCACGAAGCTTCGCTATACAGAAAATCCTCCTGGCTGATGCCGCCTTTGGAATCCAGTCGCGCAAACGCATCGATCATTTTCCCCTCAGCCAATTTCCCAGGCTGCCGCATGGTGGCATGCAGCTCTTCCATTTCCTGAAAAGGCTGGCGGTTCCCCTTGCGGCTATGCGGCTTCACAAGGCTGCGGTGCAACAGATAGTGTGTTTCGACATGCGTCACATTCGGCGGAAACTGATACTGCGCCGGTCCATACATTTCCTTCTGGCCGCCTATGAAGATCACGGCGAAGGTAAATTCCGGCAAACCGCTTATGATCTGGTGGACCCATGAAGATACCCCGCCACGGACATAGGGATAGGTGCCTTCCAGCAGCAGAGCGATATCCGCGACCGGTTCCACAACCGATCCTGCTGTCCGTACCATCGGGGACTTCTCCGCTCCTGCCTGGATCATGCTCATTTATTCCACCACGCTCTTACCAGGGCCAGTTCCCGCCCCTTCTCCCCAACACGTGCAAGCGCGGATAAACAGCGTTTTGCCTCGGAGAATTTCCGCTCCCGGAAAGCGATTTCGGCAAACCATGGCAGCAGTTGTTGCTGGTGCGCCCCATGGATTTCTGCGTTGACAAAAGCCTTTCTCGCCAGAGCGGCTTCACCTGATTCCAATAAAATCCGACCATACAACAGCCAACTATCGGGGTCTGCGCGTCCCGATAGAGAGGACGCCTCACTCATTCCCTGTTTGGGCGATGTCAGAGAGGCCTCGGATGCAGTACCCGCAGGGGCCGATGCAGAGGGAGCGTCGCGTGGCGTAATGGATGACGAAGTCAATACAACTTCCATTTGTGTGCGGGCGTTTTTCAGCCAGTGCTGCCTGACCGCACCCTGTACCAGCTTATGATATACCAGTTCCCAGCACAGCGCGGCGATCGTTTTGCGGCAGGCATTCTGTGCTCGTGGAGGAAATTGTGGCAGCGCTTCGGTTAAAGCCAGGACGCGGTCGATGAGCCTCTTTTCATGGTCATCCTTCATCGCATAGGCAAGCAACCTTACATCATCGATCGGGTCGCGAGTAGCCTTCGACCAGATCTCCATGGCTTCTCTCGGCGCCATGTGCCGTGTTGCCATCACTGCTTTCAACCGCTTGAGCGAGCGCTCGGCAAAATGGACAATCTGGCGCAGGGCTCCTTGGCTGTAAGGGGGAACAGGGAAAATGACAGGGGGTGAAAAAGGCAGTTCAGGCAGGATTATAATCTTTACATTCTTCGCGGAACGGGTGCGGGGCTGTTTCAATGCACGTGTTATGCTCCACAGCACACCCAGCGCCCCGAAAACCGGCAGAATCCATAGAAAGGCAAACAGCAACCCCAGACTTCTGCGAGGAGGAAGCTTGTAGCGGCGCGGCAATGACTGCCAGAACATGCGCGCAAGGTAATACGAGGAAGCAGAGTGAAATACAACCGCCGTAAACAGCAGCGCGCCTTCCTGCCAAGCTGCAAGCGCATCATCCGCGCTCAACCACACCAGGAGAACTGCTACTACTTCGGCAGTCACTCCTGCCAACGCAAGCAGGAGATACATGCGAGGCATCACCCCTGCTCCAGGGAACGGATCCTTTGCGGATCGATTTCGTTGATAGGCCTCCATTCCTGGGCGGATGTTGCGGGAATATCGGCTACTCGCTGCGCCCATGCCTGTGCGCCAGTAATATCCGTCAGTGGCAACATCACCCAGACGACATACTGATCCTTTTCACGCGCAAGGCAGATAAAATCGATGGCACGAATCGAAAACCGGAGCTTTTCGTGAATGCCCCGCATCTCATCCGGATTTCCGGATAATCTCAGGAGTGCCGTATCGAGCCTGAAGCGCGAAAAATCCTGATATGCACGTTCAAACGAAGCAATAAACCGGGGAACCGACGGTCTCGCTGTTCCGAAGCGGAGATGGTCCACGCCATGCGCTACCAGCACGGCAATAAGCTTGAGATTGCTTTCATGAAACGAAAAAAAAGGCATGGAACGCACTGCCAGCACAGCATTTATTTCACCGCTGGAGTCGGCTAAAGGTACCGCGGCCAGAAGCCGGGCCTGATCCATCACTGAATCCTGCAGAAGATTCACCGTGGCCAGTTCGCCGCTGTCGAGCGACATTCTCAGCACTGGATCGGCCTCATCGACGGGAAATCGCTCTCCCACACAGGCCAGAACCTGGGAGGTATCAATGCGGTCGGCAGTAATACCAATAATGCAGACCTGCGTCAATGCACCATATTCGGCCACAAATTCAATAAGCTTTTGCAGCGAACTTTCCGTCAATCCATCGATGCCATCCAGAGTCGATTGAAGGTGCATGATACCTTCACGCAGCGAAAAGCCGCTGTTGGCAACGGTCTGTTCGAGACGGTCATGCGACAGGCGCAATAGCTGGTAACTGCGCGTGAATTCCTCGAGACGCTCGGCGCGATATTGATACGCGCCCTCCAGCCGGTGCAGGCGGCGCCCCCACATGTCACGAAACTCCCCCGCCACCATCGCTACCACTACAACGCCTATCGCCCAAGGCAGCGGAAAGCTCTTCGCGACCTGCCATTGCTGATCAATGGCAACACCAAGCACTGCGAGTGTCAACAGGGCACTGACAAAACCAAAGACAAACCCGTACCGCAACCCCGCGAGCAGGGGCGCCAGCACTGCCCACGGGAATCCGCCACTCAACCGGAAAGGGTCCGCCTGCTGGGTAATGAATGATGCCGCAATTACGGCAGCAGTTATAACGAATGTTTCAAACCAGCCGCCCCATCTCGATACCGGGGTGTTTACATCGACAATCTCTATACCTTCCAGCCAGGGTTTCTTCATCGCTTTGCAGGCTCACTGTTTGCAGGAAATTCCTGGATCTTGGTCAGCGTCTCGCGGCAGATATCCATTTCCTTCGCCAAATCGCTCGGGTTGGGTTCCGGTTCGCCCGCCAACCAGCGATTCGCGCGGTCCACATCGTCTATAGATAAGGGGAGCATGTCCGGATGTGATGCGGCTGCAGGTTGACGCTTCAGGTGATCCGAAATGAGCGCCAGCTGCCGCGCCACTTCACGCTCATTCCTGTTCCTGGCTGCCTTTGCAAAGTCTTTCCATTGCGACAGCTCAAGCCGTTCCACCTCTCTACGCAATGCGAAATAGTCGGCATTATCCAGTTTTCCTCCAAAACCCCATCGATTCCGAATCGACTTTAATTCCTCCTGTTTCTTTGCGTTATCGGTATCATCCCTTTTGGCCGGGAAATACTTTAATCCGAAGAAGTATTCGGCCAGGCGCGGCGGATATTTCACTTCTATTTGGGCATTCTGCTTCGAAGCGAATATTTCAAGCGCTCGGAAACGGGCATAGTTGGCGTGAGCCGGGCAACCCGCCCATTCCATATTATCCGCCAGCGTCAATATCCAGAGAAAATCCCCACCCCGGGTCGAAAGCGATCGTAAAAACCAGGCTGCTGCCGGAACCGGTCGGCCCAAACCTTGCTCCGCTGCCGCGAGGGCTTCGGCTAAAGCCGGATTCACGGTGGACTGATTGGTTGACTGGGCGCGATAGGGCGCAACGACGGAATCAAGCAGTGTACGGTCAATTTTCTCATATGACAGCAATAGCCAGATCATGGCCTCGGTGACTTCCGGATCTGCGGCCTGCAATCTCAAACTCTCATGCAGCGCATCGCGTGCGGCATTTTGCTCCCCATGCGCCATTCTGCGCATCGACTGGAAATACCAGTAATCCGGCGCCTGCGCTGCGGAAGGAAGTTTTTCCGCAACCTTGAGCCAGTGATCCAACTCATCCCAATTCCCCCGCTTCCAGGAAAAACGCATCAGGCGCTGCAAATCCTCGATACGCTTCAATTTTTCCCATCCATAGCGCGCAAGCTGCTCGCTTTTTTTATCATCGTGATGACGCAGGGCCAGACGTTGCAGATTTTCCAGAATTTCCACGTCGTTCGGCCGAAGGGCCAGCGCTTTTTCGTAGGCTTTGCTGGCGTACGCATCCTGCCCCAGTTGGGTGGAAACTTTCGCCAGCAGCAGCCAGTATTCTTCCGCAGAAGCGGGGTCCGGCGAGTCGATGTCCCGAAGCAGTAACTGAAAACTCTTTTGCGCATTGCCGGCTTCCTCATACAGCCTTGCCAATGCAAGCCTCTGCCGCGCATCCTGCATTTGCGGCATATCTTCATACAACGCGAGCGCCGCGTCCGGTTTACCCTGAAGAACAAGAACTTCCACCAGTGCTTTAAGTATGGGCGGAGGGTTGTCGAATCGCTCCGCGTGACGTCGCAACTGCTTTTCCACACGAGACGGCTGGGCAACAGCGAGACCCGCCCTGACATAAGCTTCCGCTTCGGTAGCCGTCAGCTTGCGGCGGGACATGACTGCCTCAAGAAGCTGCACAATCGCCTCGTTATCCGGCTTTGCCTGAGCCAGTGCGAAGGCCCGGGTTTCAGCCTCCTCATCAGCCTTATGGCGCGCGAAAGACAGCCACAAGGCGAGCGCTTCATCGGGCTGACCGTTCCAGTCATATAAATGGGCAAGCAATCGATGGCGCTCGCTTCCAGGAACCAGGGAAGTGCGCAGCACGGCCGCCCGGGCAAGACCCTCGCCGAGGAGACCCATCGAAACCTGCAGGCGGACGATACGTTCCGCCAGCTTCTGATCCGCCGGTGCCTGCACGCTCGCCTGCTCCAGCCAGACCAATGCATGGTCACGATCACCCATCGGCTGGGCAATGTCGGCCGCCAGCATCAGCAGTTGTGCCTCCGCGCTGGAGGAGGGAACCGGGCTGGAATTACCAGGACCTGCGACATCAGCCGGTCCGCTATAAGCGGAAAGTATCTTTATCGCAGCTTTCAAGGCCTCCCGGTCGACACCCGCCTGAAGATAGGCGCCTAAACATGCTTTCGCCAATTCTGTTTTCTTCCTGGCGACTCGTTCGAAAGTGAAGGCCTGACAGAAATCTCGTGCCGCAACCCTGGGTTGTGCGGCCGCGAGCCGCTGTTTGGCAGCAAAAGCCAGCCAGCGCGATTTTGTCTGCCGCGTTTCATCCTGCATGCGAACCAACTGCTCGAAGGTTTCCGCAATGACCAAGGGTTCGCCAAACTGCTCTGCCAGCAACACCACCTGATTCGACTCTTTGTCATTCTCTGCCAGGCGCAGCAAAGAAGGGACCAGTTCCCCGATACGCCTTCGCAGTGATGCCTCGACATCCTGGGGAGGATGTCGGTAAAGCTGCTGCAGTGCCAGCTTCAACTCCGCCAGGCGAATCTCGTAAGTCAACCCTGACTCGGGAGCATTCTGCAGGGGTTCCAAGGCAAGGATGGCCTCATCGGTCATGCCCGCTTCCGTCAGCACCTGAACGAACGACAGGCGTAGCGGAGCGTTACGCGGGTCGGACTGTACGAGAACGCGAAGATAAGCGACTGACAAAGCATCTTTTGCTGACAGGTTGGCTGGATCCCTGAAAGCGGGCTGACGCGGAAACAATACCCAGAAGGCAATGAGAACCACCGCGCTCATGAACAGCAAAGCGGGTGCGTTCAGCAGTGATTCGCGTTGCGTTTCAACACTCAAGCCGGAATTTTCCCGCTGCCAGGTTTCCTGAAACTGTATAAACGGAATGTCTACCCTTCGCTTGCGGCGTCAATCTGGTGTCATTTACGCTCAAGGCGCAGGAAGCGGGAGCCGTGACAGTCAGGGGAGCCAGACGCCCCCGCGATTCGAATAAAAGTGTGGCGGAACCATCATTGTTGATATGCCAGGATTTCAGGGGCGCACTGGCCTCGATCAATCTCAGTCCCGGATTCCCATCCCGTTTACCCTGCACGGCTTTAAGGATCGCATGATTCCGGGCAAGATAGATGTAGCGGGTGTCATTGCGGTCATTATATCCAACTACATCGCTGGAGAGTTCCGGCGTCATTTCGGTCGGGGGCAACCGCACTGTTCTAAGCGCATCTCCGAAAAGAAGCCAATTGCCATCGAGATCGCGAGCGATGCTCGCGGTCTGGAACGCGCGCGTGCGGGTGGCATATTCATCGACCCAGATACCGAGCACATTTTCCTTGCGCTGCGCCTCCGCCACTTGCTCCAGAAGCTCCCTCCCCCGTTCGTTCAGGAATGCATCGGCATGAATCGATATGGACGAAACACGCAATCGGCGTGCAAGGTCGAGCTCGCGATTCCACTCGCCAACCTTGCCAAAATTCAGGGCTTCGCCGTACCAGAGCTGCGCGAACAGAGGCTCGGCAACCAGCGGCGTCATCACCTGAATACCCCATTCGGTCGGACGAAGCGCCGGATCAAGGTCTGCAAGCGACATCTGTCCGCTCTGCCAATGCAGCCCCCCTCCGCCATAATGCGGCAGTCCGGCTTTCTGCGCAGCTGCCAGCACTGCGGGCCCTGGCTTGCCATCCCCGGACCAGATCAACAGCGAGGGAGAATCCGGTGCCATCGTGCGCAGGAATGGAAGAGTGCCGCCCGTTTCGCGCTCCATTTCCGCCGCATAATCCTTCATGAATACGCTGTAACGGTAGGGTTGCTGATCCGCGTCTGTCTTGCCTTCGAATACCCCCCAATAAAAAGGATGGCTGTAGGTATGGCTGGCCAGGCGAACCTGGGGCAAACTGGCTACCTCGCGCAGCTTGCTCCGCTGCTCTTCGGTCGCCACTTCCGCTTCGATGACACCCAATGTGATCGGCAGCGGGTTTTTTTCCATCCACCCCTTGAGCCGATCGATCGCCTCCACACCCTCTTCATCCTTTGCAAACAGGCGATCTCCCCTCACCTCGATAATCCCCAGGCGCCGCCCGTTTTCCGTTGTCATGTCAAACACCGGCTGCACCGGCAGGCGCAACGCCGCCTGGAAAAAAACAAAAGGATCGAGCAGCCATTCGTGGCGCCCGGATGCACTCTCGTTCAGTATGTGAGGGTGTAGCGCGTAACCGCCCCAGCTCGTCACTGCAATCGGATGAAATATTTTGCCGGCACTGCTCAGAGTAAGCCATGCGTTATTGCGATCTCGAACCCGCACATCGGGCGTGCCGCTGCCGACCACTGGAGCGGATTCGGGGCGTCCCAGGCGCTCGTTCATGGCATCGAGTTTCAGTATGCCGGTCGTCGGCTGTAATTCCCCCTGATAATCCAGCAAGTTCCGGCACGCAACACCCGCGGGCAGATAACCCATGAGCACTATCGGCAACCCCGCATTCGCTTCTGGCTGCAGCCGTGCGCAGACACTCTCATACCGTTCGGTACCGTTCGCACTGTCATCCCCCAGCCACGCGATAATTCCGGCATATCGCCCGACGAGCGGCTCGATCGGCAAGGGAAGCTGATCGATGTACCAATAATCGAGCGCCAGGCCAAGATATTCGAGCGGCATGGCAGCATGCCGAAACAGATCATGCTCCATCTGCTGTGCCGGGGTTCCGTTTACGATAGCCAGCAGCTTGCGGGGAGCCAGGCGTATCCGTCCCTGCCCCAGCCATGTCAGGTCTCCATTGGCGATCCAGGGCATGAATCCCAGCTTGAGGATGTCGCGCGCCGTTTTTTCCGCTTCCACCCAGTTTCCCGGATCGACATAGTCGAGCACTGTAATGGGCACCTTGAATTCGTTTTGCGCCCGCATCAACTGGTCGAGCAGCCACTTTCTGTTTTCTTCCTTGGTTGGGGCGTGTTTACCGCTAATCGGGTCAAAACCATGAAAAAGTGATTCCGCCACCATACCATCAGCATACTGGCTGGCACGGTCCAGCACTTCGAAGCCACGGTTGAGAATGAGCTTGCATCCTGGAAAACGCTGCTTGACTTCCGCGAGCAATGAGACCAGTCCTTTTTCCTGCTCTTCGCGTTGCTTGCCTTCCCGCGTCACGATCAGGTAACTGTCGACGGTATCGAGAAAAAAAGCGCGATAGCCGTCACGCCACAAGCGTTCGAAGTGCTGCTTCAGCAGATATTCGCGCCAGGCAGGATCGGTCATGTCCATTACCAGGCTGTTCCAGGCAGGATTGACGCCTATCGACCAATCCGTATCGATACGCGCCATATCTTCGCTGTTGCGGGCAATTTCACCAAACGAGACATAGGCGAAGACGAGTGAAGAATCCAGATTCAACAGTGCTGTTTTCTCATGTGGCAGAATCTGGCTTGGCTGAATGACGATCTGGTCGAAATGGCGCAGGTCTTCGATGGGCGGCCTGCTGCCATAGTAGAAGACAATATCGCGTTTCTCCAGCTCCAGTTCATCTGCGTGGGCTGCGGATGCCACCAGCATCAATGTCAGAAGCAGCCGTCCGATGCCTGAACAGAGCGACGATACTTTGCTCCAGATCGCACCGGAAAAATAGAACAGGAAGCGGAATCCTGATATTTGAGGCAGGTTGTCATGAGTGCTTCCATGGTCTTTGCGATCTTTACAGATACGCAGAACACCTCCGTCTCCGATATCAACGCCCGGAATAATGGGATTGCGTGTAGCAGTTTGCAAAACTTGTCGAGATATCCTTTCTGCTCCGGAGGCCAGTGAGGCGTACCGGAATGTATTTTGTATCAAGGTGCTTCGCAAGGTAACAGGGGATGTTCTTTCTGCCGGGTTTCCTGGTGGAGAGTTTGACCGCCAGGACAGATCTCATCAAGAGGCATGCTGCTATTTGATAATGACAAAATCGAGCGCATACTGTTTTATACCCTTTATACTTTTTATTGATTTGCGGAATAGGGCAGCGGCATAATTCCCAGCGCGGGACCATCCAGCGATTTCCAGTGAATCTCACCGGCCTCGACACTGCTGGTCTGAATGACAGCCAGCAGATCAATTCCTCCGTTGGAAGACGATGCCGGGTTGACTACCATACCTGCGGATTGTTCCCCCAAATCGGCGCTGAACAGCTCATCTCCCGCTTCGATTGGAAGGTCACACGTTTCCGGACGAACATTTGCAAGATACATGCGCCGCTTTATTTTGCCGAGATACTGCGTGCGGGCAACGATTTCCTGACCGGGATAACAGCCTTTCTGAAAGCTTACCCCTCCGAGGGCATCCAGGTTCACCATCTGTGGCACGAATTGTTCCTGAGTCGCGGGCAGGATGTGGGGAATGCCTGCCCGGATTTCCAGCCAGTCCCAGCAGGGTTTCCCTACCGGCGCCGCATTCCTGCTCAAATCCTCCCATATCATGGACGCATGCTCCGGAAGAATGAGGAGTTGAAAGCGATCTTCTGCAAGACGGATGATGCTTCCTCTTTCGCCATGCCTCACTCCCAGAGGTGCATCAGGAATTTCACCCAGGATCTCCCTTAACAGAGTCGCGGTGTGGCAGCCCGCAACCCCTATGCGGATCCAGGCTCCGCTGCTGTCCGCCAACTTGACCCTGGCCCGCAGCACATACATGGCAAGGCGCTTCTGGATCCCCGCGAGCAACATTGCAGGCAATTGCATGAGATAACCGTCATCAGTCGCGCGCAAAATAAGAAAAGTCGCGAGAATTCTGCCTTTTGGATTGCAATAACTCCCATAGGAGGCTGCTGAGGCAGTGACACGCCTCATGTCGCAACTCAATTGTCCTTGTAGAAAAGTTTCCGCATCCTCCCCCCAAAAGTGAATCAGGCCAAAATGAGAAAGATCACTCAGCACGTTGGCAGATCCGGTACTCTCAAGTTCGGCAGCAACATTGCCGTAGCTGACAATGCAGTCTTCCCGAAAAATCGCACCACGACTTTGCATGTAGGAACGCCAGACAGGATTCATGTAAAGGCAGATGCTCGAAGAATGTCCGAAAAAGGGTTAATTATAAAGCATACACCCCAGCCAGGTAGGAAACTGCCCGCACACTGAGACAATAGTTCATCAATATTTTAAAACATGCAACCTGTTATGCAACTGCCCGTTATGCAACCCCCTGCGCCTTTCCTCGTCGTCCACCTGAAACCATCCCGAACGTTAGGAGTAGTGCTGGGCTTCGCGCACTTTATGGCTATTGTACTGTTGTGGCCCCTGATGATGCCACCTTCAGTCAAATTGACGGGCTCCGCTTTGCTCGTCATCAGCCTTGTTTTCTACCTGAAGCGCTACGCATTGTTGCGCTCGCCGGATTCCGTTTCCAGTCTCGAAGTAACCGATGAAATGGTGTGCACCCTGAATACCCGCGAGGGCGGACAAATCACCTGTGCCTTGCTTGGCAGCAGTTTCGTCGCACCCTATCTGACCGTGCTCGACTTGAATCCTCGGAAAATCGATAAAACAGATACGTCCCCGCGACAGTTGAGCCAATACTTTTCGCGCAGCGTTGTAATCCTTCCCGATGGAATAAACCCGGAGGAGTTCAGGCAGTTACGGGTGCTGCTGCGGTGGAAGTGGAGAAACCAGAGAGGTGAATTGAGCCGGCCTGAATAGCCGGCTGCTTTCTGTAATAATCCGCATCAATTACTGTGGATCTGTTCAAGGATTGCACCCCTGGCAAAATGCGTTCTCTCGGCTTTCTGCCAGCCACCGAAGGCTTCATCGACGGTAAATAATTCCAGCGCGGGAAACTGCTTGGCATATTTAACGCTTACCTGTTTATCCCGCGGACGCAAATAGTGGCTCCCTACGATATCCTGCGCCTGGGGCGTATAAAGATAATCGACATAGGCAGCCGTCACCTCGCGCCCGCTTTTGCTATCGCCGGCCACCGCTGAGTCCACTATGCTCACAACCGACTCAACCATTATGGAGGCCGATGGCGTAATTATTTCAAACCCATCCGTCTTTCCATCTGCCCTTCCTTGTATTGCCAGATGAGCTTCATTTTCCCATACCACCAATACGTCACCCACCCCGCGCTCCACAAAAGCAGTGATGACTGCTTCTATCCGCCCTGCTTCAGGATCCGGCTGTATTACGTTGGCAAGCAGTCTCCGCACAAAGTCGAGTGCACTTGCTTCGTTGCCGCCCGGTTGCCTGAGCGCATATCCCCATGCTGCCAGATAACCCCATCGACCACTTACTGAAATCCTGGGGTCGGGCATGACAGCTTCTATTTCCGGGTGTAAAAGGTCATCCCAGTCGTTCACCCCTTTGGGATTACCCTTGCGCACGAGGAAGACAACCGTGGAGGTATAGGGCGATGCGCGGGACAAATTGCCGGTGGTATCGTGTGAGAGAAATTTGCTCAGCGAAGGCGCAATGGACCGGTTTTTTTCGCCCAGCTTTGCAGCGTCATAAGATAACGCGAGAGTTGTAACATCCAGACCGTCGAGCGTTACATGCACCGGCTTCCCTGATTTGCTCAGCGCCTGTCCGACGCTCACATCTACACCTGTACGTGCTTTCCAGTGCTCAGCAAACGAATCGTTTAAATCGGCGTACATTTCCGCCGCGGCAGGCGAAGGCTCATAAGCGGAGTGAGAAGATTTGTTCAGTGTCGCGTAGGCGCCCCCGAGGCTGATCAGTGAGATGAAGAGGCTGACAGCAAGACGGGGAGAGTTATTGAAAGCCATTTTTATTCCTCCAATGCAAAGAATCAAAGAACGAAATTTAGCATCGGCGTCACCCTGCTCAAACCAAGAAAAAATGAATAGCTTATCAACGGGGAGTGTCATCGGTGCCTCCCACTCGTTTACGTCTCCCGCCCTTCCTGCCCGTGAGCGTCAGGTGCTCTTTTTCGTGGGGTTATGCATAAAAACGTATAAACAAATGAATTAATATTGGTTCACTGGGAAAAACAGAACTGATAACTTTCAGGTGTGGTTACTCTCCGTTGTTGTTGTGATTTTCAAGGCGCTGGCCATCGGCTCGCGCCTTTTCTTTATCGCGCCACTGGGAAAAGCCATAATGATTTTTCAATCAAAGTTCCGCGCCGCCACCGCATGAACCGGTCACGACGATAACAGGCTATACAGGCTATAAATATGAACTTTCAACAATTGCGCATCATCCATGAGACGGTTCGCCAGAACTACAACCTGACCGAAGCGGCCAACGCCCTGTTTACCTCCCAGTCCGGCGTCAGCAAACACATCAAGGACCTGGAAGATGAACTGGGCGTCGAGTTGTTCGTGCGCAAAGGCAAACGGCTGCTCGGCCTGACCAATCCGGGCAAGGAACTGATAGAGATTGTCGAGCGCATCCTTCTGGATGCAAAGAATGTCAAGCGCCTGGCTGAGCAGTTCAGCAAGCGGGATAAAGGACGGCTGACCATCGCCACTACCCACACGCAGGCACAGTACGCACTCCCCACGGTGGTCACGCAATTCAAGAAAACCTTTCCCCAGGTGCATCTCGTCCTGCACCAGGCCAGCCCCGGCGAAATCGTATCGATGCTGCTGGATGGGATGGCTGATATCGGCATTGCCACCGAAGCATTGGAGAGTGTTGCAGAATTGGCCTCTTTTCCTTATTACTCATGGCACCACGCTGTCATTGTGCCCCACGGACACTCGCTGGAAACAATGCAGCCGCTCACGCTTGAAGCCATCGCAGAGTTCCCGATCATCACTTATCACGAGGGCTTTACCGGACGAGCGGGAATCGATCAGACGTTTGCCAGGGCAGGATTAGTCCTGGATATCGCCATGTCCGCACTCGATGCAGACGTCATCAAAACGTACGTGGAACTGGGGCTGGGAGTGGGTCTTGTTGCGTCAATGGCGTTCAATCCCGTGCGGGACGGCCGGCTGACTCTGCTGGATAGTTCACACCTGTTCGAGCAAAACACCACAAGCATCGCGATCCGCCGCGGCCATTACCTGCGGGGATACGCCTACCGATTCATCGAGCTTTGCCTTCCTTCCCTGACGGAAGCCGCTATCCGGGCGGGTGTGAGGCCTCAAGCGGGAGTGGAACTCGGCGACTGACTGCTGGAATGATCAAAGTTTGAACCGCAGGAGATTGCGGCTCCTCCGACCAGCCCTTGCTCTTATATGTCTTCCCCCAGAAACCCGCCACTCTGGTGCTCCCAGAGCCCGGCATAGAGGCCGTTCATTGCGATCAGGCTTTGATGCGTTCCTTCCTCAACGATCCGGCCCTTGTCGATCACGATCAACCGATCCATGGCAGCAATGGTGGACAGGCGATGGGCTATGGCAATCACCGTCTTGCCCTCCATCAGGCGATAGAGGCTGGACTGGATGACTGACTCCACTTCAGAGTCGAGTGCGCTGGTTGCTTCATCGAGCAGAAGAATCGGTGCGTTTTTCAGCATTACCCTCGCTATGGCGATCCGCTGGCGCTGGCCGCCCGAAAGCTTTATCCCGCGCTCCCCTACATGCGCATCATAGCCGCGACGTCCCGCAGGGTCTGCCAGGGCCGTGATGAAATCGTGCGCCTCCGCCTTTTTTGCAGCGGCTATCGTTTCCGCATCGGTTGCGTCAGGTCGACCGTACGCGATGTTGTCTCTTACTGAACGATGCATGAGGGACGTATCCTGCGTGACCATGCCGATGTTGGCACGCAAACTGTCCTGGGTAACATACCGGATGTCCTGCCCGTCGATCAGCAGGCGCCCCCCTTCCACATCATAAAAGCGAAGCAGCAAGTTGACGAGAGTGGATTTACCCGCGCCCGAGCGTCCGACCAGACCGATCTTTTCGCCCGGCCTGATATCCAGCGAAAGATGATCTATTACGGGAACGTCGCCTCCGTAACAGAAAACCACATCCTCAAACCGTATCTCGGCATTCTTAATCTGAAGACGTCTTGCATCGGGATGGTCGGTCACCAGGTGAGGACGTGACAAGGTGGTGATTCCATCGCGCACGGTACCCACCTGTTCGAACAATGAAGTCATTTCCCACATGACCCAATGCGACATCCCGTTAAGCCGCAACGACATGGCACCGACGGCCGCCACTGCGCCCACGCCGATCTGACCATCCATCCACAACAGCAAAGCAACCACAACTGCGCTGATGATGAGACTTGCCCCCATCACCTGGTTCACGGTTTCAAACCAGGTGATCAATCTCATCTGGCTATGGACTGTCCCCAGAAACTCCTGCATCGCCAGTTTGGCATAACCCGCCTCCCTGCCCGCGTGAGAGAAGAGTTTTACGGTGGCGATATTGGTGTAGGCATCACTGATGCGTCCCGTCATCAAGGCGCGCGCATCCGCCTGAGATTGGGATACCCGACTGAGCCTGGGCACGAAATAGCGCAGTGCGCAAAGGTAGAGAGCAAACCAGCCTGCGAAAGGTACCAATATCCAGGGATTGAATGTGCCCACCACGGCAACCAGGGTAAAAAAGTAAATCGTTACATAAACAAGTATATCGCCGAGAATAAAGCAGACGTCGCGCAGCGCGAGAGCGGTTTGCATCACCTTGGCCGCTACCCGTCCCGCAAATTCGTCCTGATAGAAGTGCATGCTCTGGTTCAGCATCAGCCGGTGGAAATTCCAGCGCAGGCGCATTGGAAAATTCCCGCCCAGCACCTGATGCTTGACAAGGTTTTGTATCCAGACCAGCAGGGGACTTGCAACCAGCAGTCCAGCGAACAGAAGAAGCGTGTTCCGTTCCTGTTCCCATAGAAGAGAGGGCGGTATCTGGTTGAGCCAGTCGACGACTTTTCCCAGCATCGCGAACAACAAGGCTTCAAACGCGCCGATCGATGCGGTAAGCAGCGTCATCGCCACCAGGTACCGTCTTACGCCCTCGGTTGCCTCCCAGATAAAGATAAAAAAACCTTTTGGGGGAATCCTGTCGGTGGGATCGGGATAGGGATAAATCAGTTTCTCGAAATAGCTGAGCATTTAAAACCACTGTAGTAGGAATCTATAGTGAATCGCGCCGAATCCGGTGTGGCCGGATTTGATTTTTTCTGGACTGTGCGACCACCAAGAAGTGTGCACAAGAAATTGACGAAACACGCTTGTCACTCTGCCAGTACGGCATGTCGCTTTTTTACTGTCTCCGCTTCAACACTGTATCCCTCGCTTCCGGCAGCAAGTCCGGATAATCCCTGCTGTAGTGCAGGCCGCGGCTTTCATGGCGCAGCATGGCGCTTTGCACGATCAGGTCCGCGGTATCCACCAGGTTTCGCAATTCCAGCAGGTCGTTGGTGACGTGGAAATTCGCGTAATATTCGTTGATCTCTTCACGCAAAAGATGGATGCGATGCTGTGCGCGCTGCAAACGTTTAGTGGTGCGGACGATGCCAACGTAGCTCCACATGAAGCGCCGCAGTTCATCCCAGTTATGGGATATGACAACTTCCTCATCCGCATTGGTCACGCGACTTTCATCCCAGGGCGGCAATGCGGTGAGGGATTCGGGCGTCTGCTGCATGATGTCCCGCGCCGCGGCCTGCCCGAATACCAGGCACTCCAGCAGCGAATTGCTCGCCAGGCGGTTGGCTCCGTGCAGACCGGTGTGCGCGGTTTCGCCAATCGCATAAAGATTGTCCAGGTCGGTCTTGCCATTCCAGTCGGTGACGACACCGCCACATGTATAGTGAGCCGCAGGCACGACAGGAATCGGCTCTCTGGTGATATCGATGCCGAATTCCAGGCAACGCTGGCAAATGGTCGGAAAATGCTCCTTCAGGAAGTCTGCCGGCTTGTGCGAAATATCCAGGTACACGCAGTCGAGTCCGCGCTTCTTCATTTCGAAATCAATGGCGCGCGCCACGATATCGCGTGGCGCAAGCTCTGCGCGCTCATCGTGTGCGGGCATGAAACGGGTGCCATTGGGCAGTTTCAGCAGCCCCCCCTCGCCTCGCACCGCCTCGCTGATGAGGAACGATTTGGCGTGAGGATGATAAAGGCAAGTGGGATGAAACTGGATAAACTCCATATTCGCTATGCGGCAGCCTGCCCGCCAGCCCATGGCGACGCCGTCGCCGGTCGAGGTATCCGGATTGGTAGTGTAGAGATAGACTTTACCGGCTCCACCCGTTGCCAGCACGGTGTTGCTCGCCGCTATGGTGTGCACCCTCCCTTCCCTGCTGTCCAGCACGTAAGCGCCAAGGCAGCGATTGCCGTACCTGCCGGAGGGCTCACTGCGGCCAGCCAGTTTGGCGCTGGTGATCAGATCGATCGCGACATGATACTCCAGCACGGTGATATTCGGATGGGCATGCGCTCTTTCGATCAGGGTCAATTGCACTGCCTTCCCGGTCGCATCCGCCGCATGAATGATGCGGCGCACGCTATGCCCGCCTTCACGGGTCAGATGATAGCCCGTCCCGTTGCCGCCATCGCGCGTGAAGGGCACTCCCTGATCGATCAGCCATTGAACCGCCTGGGGACCGTTTTCCACTACATATCGCGTCACCTCTTCGTTGCAGAGCCCTGCGCCTGCGACGAGCGTATCATGGAGGTGAGCTTCGGGCGAGTCCTCTTCCGATAACGTGGCGGCGATTCCTCCCTGCGCCCATCCGCTTGCCCCATCGAGCAAGGCACGCTTGGTGATAAGGCCTACTTTCCTGTTTTGCGCCAGATTGAGCGCAAGGGTGAGCCCGGCCAGGCCGCTGCCAATTATCAGGGTATCGAAATCAAGCTGTGGCACTGGTCGTCGTTATTTGTTCTTGTGGACAGGGAATGATAACAGACCTGGCGGGTGCTTTTATGGCGGCAAGATCAATGCGGATCAATGGTTGGCCCTACTGATCCCACCGTGCAATAATGACTGATGGTGCCCTGCTCGATTTCCAGGGTACTGTGATGAATGGCGTAGCGCGCCTCCAGAGTCGTTCTGATGCCGTCCATGAAAGAATCTCCAGGATACCCGTCCGGCATGACGAGATGGACAGTGAGCGCGCTCTCGGTCGTGCTCAGGCCCCATATATGCAGGTCATGTACGTCCGTCACGCCCGGCTGGTTGCGCAGAAAAGCTTCGATCGCTGCAATGTCGATATGCGGGGGCACGGCGCTTAACGCAAGCTGAACCGAATCGCGCAGAAGACCCCATGTATTGAAAATAATGACGGCAACGACCATCAGGCTGATCATCGGGTCGAGCCAATACCATTGGATGAAAAGGATCGCCACTCCGGATACCAGAACGCCGGCCGAAACCGCGGCATCCGCCGCCATGTGCAGGAAGGCGCCGCGAATATTCAGGTCCTCTCTGCTCCCCTTCAAAAACAGCCAGGCAGACAGGCCGTTGATCAGAAGACCGGCGGCCGCGACGACTGCAACGGTGAGACCGGCCACTACCGGAGGTTGCGAAAACCGCTGAAAAGCTTCCCAGGCAATAGCACCGCATGCCACCAGGAGCAGAACGGCATTTGCCAGCGCGGCGAGTATCGAAGTGCTGCGCAAACCATAGGTATAACGTTCGCTGGGGGCCTTGCGGCTCAAAATTGCCGCGCCCCAGGCTAACGCAAGCCCGAGCACATCCGATAAGTTGTGCCCTGCATCCGCCATGAGTGCCGTCGAGTTGGCGGCAAAGCCGTAACCGAACTCGACTACGACAAAGCCGGCGTTCAAGGCAATGGCAATAACGAATGCACGTCCATGATTGCGTGCGGGAGAATGGTTATGATGTCCGGGATGCCCGGTATGAGATGACATGCTGGAAAAACCGTGTCCGTGACTGTGATGACTTCCCATCTGGCTCAATCTGGATGAAAGACGCGTAATCCGAACAATGATAACAACAATCTTTCCCTGTTCCCTATTCTGCTCCGCCATCGCCCGTCTCTTTCCCCGACCCCGAATTTTATGTCTGCTAGCGTACAGAATGTGAAGCGGTGACTGGCGCACATTATGCGCTAGCGGGTTTGACGAGGCTCTATCGATCCCGAAAAACTTCCCAGAACGGAAAAGGAGAAGACCATGTTTTTATACACGCAAACTGATCAGGATCTGCAAGCCTGTATCGATGCATGCGACCATTGTCATCGCATCTGCCTGCAAATGGCGATGAACCATTGCCTGGAATCAGGCGGCAAACATGTCGAGGCAGACCACCTCCGGCTCATGATGAATTGCGCGGAAATCTGCCAGACGTCGCTGAATTTCATGCTTAGCGGCTCCAGGTTCAGTCCCAGAATCTGCGGCGCCTGTGCCGAAATTTGTGACGCCTGTGCTAAAAGCTGCGAGCAACTGGATGGGATGGAAGAGTGCGTGCAAGCCTGCCGGCAGTGCGCGGATCACTGCCGCGAGATGGCGGCATAAACACATGATCAGGGCCTGCTGGCACTTGTTTCGCGGGAGCGAAACAAGTGCCAGCAGGCCCTGAATCTGACATGTACTCTACCTGCCGGAATAACCACATTTTCAACTGAACTAATTTATACTACGCGTTGTCTGTTCACACAGACGGCGGTCGACGGACCGGTGCGTAATTCCCGATGGGCTCCTGAAGGGGTATACTTGGCTGAGCTGCCTTATAATGAAGCAGTTACGGCTAAGAGATTCGTCAATTCAGGAATTGGGCAGCATGGGTGACCGGGAAATCGATCAGCAACTGGTGGAACGCGCGCAACACGGCGACAAGCAGGCCTTCGATCTTCTGGTGATCAAGTATCAGCGCAAGCTTGCACGTCTCCTTTCGCAATTCATCCGGGATGCGTCAGAAGTAGAGGATGTGACCCAGGAAGCCTTTATCAAGGCTTACCGCGCACTACCGTCGTTTCGGGGAGACAGCGCGTTTTATACCTGGTTGTACAGGATAGGCATCAATACTGCCAAGAATTTCCTGGTGGCTCAAGGGCGGCGGGCACCTACCACCACGACAGGATTCGACAGCGAGGAGGCCGAAGGTTTTGAAGAAGCGAGCCAGCTGCGCGAAATGAATACACCCGAGAGCGAACTGACAAGCAAACAGATCGCTCAAACGGTGAACCAAACACTGGAAGAATTGCCTGAAGAACTGCGAACGGCAATTACATTGAGAGAAATCGAGGGACTGAGCTATGAGGAAATCGCAGCGATCATGAATTGCCCTATCGGCACAGTCCGTTCGCGAATATTTCGTGCACGGGAAGCAATAGCGGAAAAATTGCGCCCCTTGCTGGGGACTGGTAAAGACAAGAGGTGGTAATATGCAAGAGAAAATATCGGCATTGATGGATGGTGAACTGGACGCAGACGATGCGTTGGCAGTGATAGAGCAATTCAGAAACGCGGAGGAGCTACGGGAACGCTGGGTCGCTTACCACCTGATCAGCGATGCTTTGGGTCAATCGGAGATCAAGCCACTCGATATTACGCGGCGAGTTAACGCAAGGCTGATGACGGAGCCTGTGGTATCCACGGTATCGAACACAGCGTTGCCTCATCCGATCCCGAAGCGCAGGCCAACAGCTTATGCCGCTGCGGCCTCCATCGCGGCAGCAATGGTAGGTGGGTGGATAATTCTGCAAACGACGCAAGAGTCCGATCTCCTGAGGCAGAATCTGGCTGATAACAGGACATCGCCCTCGACTTCTGCTGCCACTGGAGCGCCCGTTGCCACTTATCCTGTAATTCCCGCCAAAGTTTCCATCGCTGCATCCGAATCCGCGCAAATCGACGACTATCTCCTGGCGCATCGGCAATTCTCGCCTACCACCACAATACACGGAGCGGTTCCTTTCATGCGTACATCGGCGGAAAGCGCGCGATAACGTCTGCAGATGACACAGGTTTCACTGTCTTCCCTGTTGCTGACAATCATCGTCCAATCCGCATTCGCGCAAAATCCCTCCAGTTCATCCCCCTCATCCCCCGAGGCGCTTGACTGGCTGCAAAAAATTGCGACCGCGCCGCGCCATTACAATTATGTTGGAACATTCGTCTATTCGTCTGACGATCAGATAGAAACATCACGCATCATCCATCTGGTGAATGAGGAAGGCGAACAGGAAAAAAGCGTGGTGCTGGATGGTCCTCCACGTGAGATTATCCGCAACAACGATGAAATGAGATGTTATCTGCCGGAAAGCAGGACTGTGGTGACGGAAAAACGCTGGTTGCGAAAAGTTTTTCCCGCGCTGCTGCCTCAGCCGTTGATCAATCTCGACGACAACTATATCGTCAAAAAGGGCAAGCAGGAGCGAGTCAGCGATTATGTCAGCCAGGTCATCGAACTGGAACCCAGGGATGACAAGCGTTATGGCCAGAAATTATGGATGGATCCCAATACCGGCCTGTTGCTGAAAGCCGCCGTAATGGATAAAAAAGGCCGGGTGGTGGAACAATTTGTATTCACCGACCTGAAAATTGGCGGGGAAATAGACAAGGATCTGTTGAAATCCAAATATGCGGGTCAAGCTGCTGAATGGCGCAGGACAAATCTTGTCTCCTCGACGCAGGGTAGCGGGAAGCTTGGCTGGCATGTCAAAGACCCGCCTCCGGGATTCAAGAAAATTGTGGAAATGAAACGTAATCTCTCCGGCAAATCACGTCCTGTTGCGCATATTGCTCTCTCGGATGGCCTTGCTGCCGTGTCGGTATTTATCGAGCCCCATTCGGGGGAGGCTTCTTCTCCGGTCGAGGGTCTCTACCACAGCCGCGGCGCAATCAATATCTATACACGTACTCTCGGCGACCACAGGGTAACTGCCATAGGCGAAGTACCGCCAGCCACTGTAATGCAAATCGGCAATTCCGTTACCAGTCGTTAGGTCACCAGGACAGGCCGGCCGCGGCTTGGACCGAATGTGGTCATGATACTACTATGCCGTTATCCTGGACGGATGGATGAATGGTTCACCCCGTTTCTACTCCATGGAAGAAAAAGTATGATTGTTAAATTTTTACTGGTGGTGCTGCTTGGGTTATCCACGAGCGCGTTTGCAGAGGCACCGGCGCGCGAATTGCCGGATTTTACCGGGCTGGTCGAAAGAGAAGGACCTTCGGTCGTAAATATCAGCACCGTTCAGTCAGGCAACGCAGCCACGGAACGCGCTTTCCCGGGAATACCGAACATACCCGAGGACGATCCGTTTTTCGAGTTTTTCCGGAGACACATGCAGCCCCATGGAGGAATGCCACGAGATTTCGAATCCAGATCGGTGGGTTCCGGCTTCATTATCAGTTCGGACGGCTACATTCTGACAAATACCCATCTGGTGGATGGAGCTGATGAAATCAATGTGAAGCTTACGGACAAGCGGGAGTTCAGGGCAAAGCTGATCGGGGCGGATCGCAAGACGGATATCGCTCTCCTCAAGATCGATGCTACCGGGTTGCCGAAAGTCACCCAGGGTGATCCCAACAAAATGAAGGTGGGAGAATGGGTGGTAGCGATCGGCTCACCCTTCGGCTTTGAAAACAGTGTCACTGCCGGAATTGTGAGCGCCAAAGGACGCTCTCTGGCGCAGGAAAATTTCGTGCCCTTCATCCAGACGGATGTCGCGATCAACCCCGGGAATTCCGGCGGACCGCTGTTCAATATGAATGGTGAAGTGGTCGGCGTCAATTCCCAGATTTACAGCCGCACCGGCGGATTCATGGGCTTGTCATTCGCCATTCCCATCGATGTTGCCCGGGATATATCAAATCAGCTGATTGCAAGCGGCAGGGTGAGCCGGGGCAGAATCGGCGTGCTGATTCAGGAAATCACAAAGGAGCTTGCGGAATCCTTCGGTTTACCCAAGCCAGCCGGCGCGCTGGTAGCTTCCGTCCAGAAAGGCGGTCCGGCAGACAAGGCAGGTATTCATGCGCGGGATGTCATTCTCAAGTTCGATGGCAAGACCGTGAATTCCTCGGGCGATCTGCCGCGCATAGTTGGCTCGACCAAGCCAGGCACGAAAGTACAGATGCAGGTGTGGCGGAATGGGTCGACCAAAGAGCTCACGATCACAGTGGATGAGCTTCCGGAGGATGAAAAACCAGCGGCGCGTTCCGGGAAGCGGGGCAAGATGCCGGATGCAGCGAATCGCATCGGCTTGAGCCTGATCGAACTGACCTCAGAGCAGAAGAAGGAACTGGAAACTGAAAGCGGGCTTCTGGTCGAAGATATGGTGCCCGGTATCGCAAGCCGCGCGGGAGTCAGACCCGGCGATGTCATTCTGAGCATCAATAACCAGGATGTCAAAACGGTTGATCAATTCAACCAGTTGCTCAACAAGGTCGAGAAAGGACGCAATATCGCCCTGCTGATCAAACGCGGTGACACCGCCACCTTCATTACCATGAAGATGAATGGTGAAAACAAATAAATGGCTGCTCCCGGTCCTGATTTCCCTGTCTTGCTGACAGTCTATGGCCGGGAGCACTGCCACCTCTGCCAGGACATGCTTGCGGCCCTGCAGGAATTAAAGCCAGACTATCCTTTCAAGCTCGAAGTCGTGGATGTGGATAGCGACAGCGATCTGCAATCCCGTTACGGGCAACGCGTTCCGGTGCTGATGGCGGGAAACAGGGAGATTTGCCACTATCACCTCGACCTGAGTGCGTTTGCCCGGATATTTGAGCGAATCGAAAAATAGCACCTCGTTCTGTTGTGGAAGCGGTGGCCGCCTTCTTCCCCTTTTTATTGTCGGGAAAGAAGGCGACTCGGCAGGTGCTTATTTCCTCAAAATTCGCTAGAATGTCCGTCTTGAACAAGAATTTGCAGGGGCCGGATACACGTGCGACCAGAGGGCCACACCATGAGAGGGCACACCATGAGAGGGCACACCATGTGCCCTTTTTTGATTGCCGGTGAATTCCGGTGTCGCCCTGTTACCACCCTCTTCCCTGGCCATCCGGATCCCTGATGCAGCACATCCGCAATTTTTCCATCATCGCCCATATCGATCACGGCAAGTCCACGCTTGCGGACCGCATCATCCATCTATGCGGAGGGCTGTCCGACCGGGAGATGGAAGAACAGGTGCTGGACTCGATGGAACTGGAGCGCGAACGCGGAATCACCATCAAGGCGCAGACGGCGGCCCTCGAATACAAATCCCGTGATGGCAGCAGTTATCTCCTGAATCTGATCGATACACCCGGCCACGTCGACTTCTCCTATGAAGTATCGCGTTCGCTCGCAGCCTGCGAGGGAGCCCTTCTGGTGGTTGATGCTTCCCAGGGCGTGGAGGCCCAAACCGTTGCGAATTGCTACACCGCAATCGAACAGGGGGTAGAAGTCATACCCGTGCTGAACAAGATCGATCTGCCCGCCGCCGAACCGGAACGCGTCATCAAGGAAATTGAGGATATCATCGGCATAGAAGCCCAGGATGCCGTGCGGACAAGCGCAAAAACCGGTTTCGGTGTGGAGGATATCCTGGAAACGGTCATTTCGCGTATTCCCCCGCCGAAAGGAAATCCGGAATCCCCCCTGAAAGCCCTTATCATCGATTCTTGGTTCGACAACTACGTAGGCGTGGTAATGCTCGTGCGGGTCATGGATGGGGTACTGAGACCTAAGGACAGAATATTGCTGATGGCGAGTAAAACTGTCCACCTGTGTGAGCAGGTGGGCGTATTTACGCCCAAATCCAGAAACCGGGAATCTCTCAGCGCCGGTGAAGTGGGCTTCATCATTTCCGGAATCAAGGAGCTGAAGTCTGCCAAGGTGGGCGATACGGTAACACTTGCCGACCGCCCCGCTCCCCAACCGCTGCTCGGCTTCAAGGAGATCAAACCGCAGGTCTTCGCCGGACTCTACCCCGTGGAATCCAATCAGTACGATGCCCTGCGCGATGCGCTGGAAAAGCTGAAACTCAACGATTCCTCATTGCAATACGAGCCGGAAACGTCACAGGCTCTGGGGTTTGGTTTTCGCTGCGGTTTTCTCGGGCTCCTTCATCTCGACATCGTACAGGAAAGACTGGAGCGGGAGTACGACATGAACCTCATCACCACCGCGCCAACGGTGGTGTATCAGGTCGTGCTGCGCGATGGATCGGTCATCGAAATCGAAAACCCGTCCAGACTGCCTGATCTCTCAAAAATAGAGCAGATCCGGGAGCCAATCATTACGGCAACCATCCTCGTCCCGCAGGAATACGTCGGATCGGTCATCACGCTTTGCATCAGCAAGCGGGGAATCCAAAAGAATATGCAGTATATGGGCAGGCAGGTCATGCTGACCTATGAAATCCCGCTTAATGAAGTCGTCATGGATTTCTTCGACAGGTTAAAATCGACCAGCCGCGGTTACGCTTCACTTGATTATGAATTTAAGGAGTTCAGGGCTTCCGATCTCGTCAAGCTGGATATCCTCATCAATGGCGAGCGCGTAGACGCCTTGTCGCTGATTGTGCATCGCGCGAGCAGCCAGTACCGCGGACGGGAACTCGCGCAGAAAATGCGCGAACTGATTCCCAGGCAGATGTTCGATATCGCTGTGCAAGCCGCCATAGGTTCGCACATTATCGCCAGGGAAAGTATCAAGGCCCTGCGCAAGAATGTGCTGGCCAAATGCTATGGCGGCGATATCACGCGTAAACGCAAGCTTCTGGAAAAGCAGAAAGCCGGTAAAAAGCGCATGAAGCAAGTCGGCAATGTCGAGATTCCACAGGAAGCATTTCTCGCAATTCTGCAGGTTGGAGAAAAGTAGTTCAAACAATACGATGCCTTCAACAAGCGGCACATGCTCGCTGGAAAAATCCCGTTTCCGGGCGAGCAATGGACTGTCCACCCGAAGGGAATAAGGAACAAGAATGAACTTTCCGCTCATTATGCTGATATTGCTGCTGATCACCGGCAGTATCGCCCTGCTCGATCGTATCGTGCTGCAACCACGCCGCGCGCCGGGAGACCAGGGGCCATGGTGGGTGGAGTATCCGAAAAGCTTTTTCCCGGTGATTCTTGTCGTGTTCTGCCTGCGTTCTTTCCTGGTTGAGCCTTTCAAAATCCCCTCGGGCTCGATGATTCCGACTCTGCTGGTGGGAGACTTCATTCTCGTCAATAAATATACTTACGGTATCCGGCTGCCGGTCGCCAACATCAAGCTGATGGATATAAACGCTCCTCAGCGCGGCGAGGTCATGGTTTTCCGCTACCCGGTGGATCCATCCATGGATTACATCAAGCGTATCGTGGGGATACCCGGAGATATCGTCACCTACCGTGACAAGCAGCTCTCCGTCAACAATGTACCGGTGAGGATGGAACCGAACGGAGAATATACCTATGTGGAATCGGGCCTGAAATTCGTTTACAGCCGCAGCTACACGGAGTCGCTCGGAAATCACCGCTATAATATCCTTATCAATCCACAGGAAAAGGATAGTATCCAGCTGGGAGGTGTGCTCCCCTTCCCCCATCATGAAAATTGCAGCTATAACGATCGTGGATTTACCTGCAAGGTTCCTCCTGGCAATTACTTTGCAATGGGAGACAACCGGGACAGCAGCAGTGACAGTCGTTATTGGGGATTCGTACCCGACCAGAACATTGTCGGCAAGGCTTTCATGATCTGGTGGAATTTCAGCGACCTGAAACGCATCGGATTATCGATCAAGTAATTCGGGCAGCAATCCGGACCTTGAGCATGTGACGGATCAGTTCGCCACAGTGGGTCGAAGGGAACGCGCAAAATTGGGGACAGCTTACCGGAATATGGAGAGCGCGGCGCTGTGCCGGAGACTCGGCCACACCTTCCATCGGCCCGAACTGCTGCGGCAGGCGCTGACGCACCGCAGCCACAGCTTACCTCACAACGAACGGCTTGAATTTCTTGGCGACGCCGTTCTCAACTGCGCCATCGCCGGATTAGTATTCCATCATTTTCCCGGCCTCAGCGAAGGCAGCCTGTCACGGATACGGGCGAACCTCGTAAACCAGAAGATGCTGGCTGAACTGGCGCAAATGCTTGAACTGGGAAAGCTTATCCGATTTGGCGAAGGTGAACTCAAAAGCGGAGGAGACAAACGGCCTTCGATTCTTGCGGATGCGCTGGAAGCTGTGATTGGCGCCATATATCTCGACGCGGGTTTTGAGCAGGCCGAGAAGACAGTTGAGATTCTTTTCGCTCCTTCTCTGGGAGAGCTGAACACCCATACCCTCGGCAAGGATCCCAAAACCCTTTTGCAGGAATATCTCCAGAGCCGCAAGCTGGCACTGCCCCGGTATGCTGTCATTGCTACCCGAGGCGAGGCTCACCAGCAGCAGTTTCAGGTGGAATGCGTGATTTCCCGGCCTGAAATCCGCACCCTCGGCGAAGGCGCGAGCCGCCGCAGTGCTGAACAACACGCGGCCAGGCAAGCTTACGAGCAACTCCAGTCGCACTAGAAATACCTTTCGTGCTTTCCTGAGCTGTGAAGCGCTCCCTGCCACAGCCCAAGTATTCTATCAGTGAAGCCGTGAGGAATTTCCGGGAGTATAGGAAGTATATATTGGCGCAAAATCTCTCTGATGAACACTGAAGCCCCCCTTGCAGGCCCATCCTATCGCAGCGGTTATATTGCCATCGTTGGCCGTCCCAACGTAGGAAAATCCACCCTGCTGAACAGGTTGGTCGGGCAAAAGATCAGTATCACATCAAAAAAATCCCAGACGACGCGACATCGCATACATGGGATTTTCACTGATGTACATTCCCAGTTTGTTTTTGTCGACACGCCCGGTTTCCAGACGCAGCATACAAGCCGATTGAACAGCGGGATGAACCGCCTTGTTACCCAGACGCTGCGGGATGTGGATGTCGTGATACTGGTGATTGAAGCGATGCGCTTCGGCGATCGCGACAAGTCGGTGGTGAAACTCCTGCCAAAGAACAAGCCTGTGGTTCTTGCCCTCAACAAAACAGACCGCCTGCCCGATAAATCCCAATTGCTTCCCTTCCTCGAAAAAATGTCAAAGGAATTTGATTTCGCTGCCATGGTACCGGTAAGCGCCGAGAATGGAGATCAGTTGCCCGAATTGATGGCTGCGATACGCCCGCACCTGCCGCAAAATCCGCCATTATTCCAGGAAGATGAAGTAACCGACCGGGATGAACGCTTCATTGCCGCGGAACTGATTCGCGAAAAATTGTTCCGGCTGTTGGGAGAAGAGATTCCTTATTCTACCAGCGTCATCATTGACCAGTTCGTAATGGAAGGGGAACTGCGCAGGATTCACGCTTCCATTGTGGTGGACAAATCCAGCCAGAAAGCGATTGTCATCGGCAAGGACGGAGAAAAATTGAAGCTGATCGCCACCCAGGCGCGCAAGGACATGGAAGAAAGCTTCGGCGGCAAGGTTTATCTCAAGGTCTGGGTAAAGGTCAAAAGCGGCTGGGCCGAAGACGCACGCATACTGAAGATGCTCGGGTATGAGTAACCCGTCAGCACGCCATAAGTTTCACACTTATTCTCGCCGCTTCAAAACCCTGAGTACAAGTCCGAATGGATGTTCGCACGAGCGAAGGTAGCTGACGAGATACCCGCTGAACATGAGCGTAGATAAACAGCGTCAAGAAGCACAGCTCGCTTTTGTATTGCACAGCTATCCCTATCTTGAAACAAGCCTTATCGTGGAAGTTTTCACGCAAAATTTCGGGCGTATTGGCGTGGTTGCGAAAGGCGCCAAGCGCCCGACATCTGCCTTGCGAGGCTTGCTGCGCGCCTTTCAGCCTCTCCTGCTGAGCTGGGGGGGAAAGTCCGAATTACGGACCTTGCATAAGGCGGAATGGCAGGGTGGACAGCTGCCCTTACAGGGAACCGCCCTGATCTGCGGATTTTATCTCAATGAACTTTTGATACGGTTGTTGCACCGCAATGACCCGCATGAACGGTTATTCGCCTGCTATCAGGAGGCCTTGTCCGACTTGAGCACGGCAAGCGATTACATTCCCATACTGCGTCACTTCGAGCAGCGTCTCCTGCAGGAGATGGGTTATGCCTTGACGCTCGATCACGATGTTTCATCAGGAAAACCGATTAAACCAGACCAGACATACTGCTATGAAATCGAGCGGGGACCCGTTGCATCGAACAACGGCAACTGCCTTTTTAACCCCCGGTTAAGTGGAAAAACGCTGCTTGATATGAGCCAGAAAAACTATTCAGCCCCCCTGACGCGTCTGCAGAGCAGGGCCTTGATGCGCTCGCTGCTCAACCACTATCTGGGAGACAAGCCATTGCATACACGCCAGTTACTGAAGGAGTTTCAGCAATTGTAATATGCGCCCTTGTAGAACCGCGGCAACCGGTTCAGGAGTCAACCTGTGCCAGTGTCGGCCTGTTCCACCACCAGCACATCGCAGGCTGCCTCCTGAATCACGCGTCTGGCAACACTGCCAAGCAGCATGCTCTCCCATCCCGATTTGCCGTGTTTCCCGATGACAATCAGGTCGGCACCGATCTCTTCTGATTTTTTTATCACTGTATCAGCTGTGGGACCCAGTTCGATAACCGCCGTGAGCGAACGACCCAAGGTCTCGAAATCCGAGAGAAGTTTTTGCATCTCCACACTTATGCGGGTTTTCACTTCGGCACGAAACGACTGTATTCTCTCGTCGCTGAAATCCAGTCTGCCTTCGAACGGCACTTCAAATGCATGAAGGATAATAACATTTGCATTAGGAGCGATGGTCAGGGCCATTTCCACTGCCCGATGCGAGGATTCTGAAAAATCGACGGGGACGAGCACACGCCGATAGCTTGCCTCAGGTTCCTGTTTGACGATCAGCAATGGACAAGCGAGCGTTCGCAAAACTTTATCCGCAGTCGAACCGATAATGAGTTCCCGAACGGCGCCACCGCCGAAAGCGCCCAGCACGACCAACCCCGCCTTGAGGAGACTGGCATAATGTGCGATTTCTGCATCTGCCTGCCCGACATTTACCGTCGTCGTCGTAACCCTTATCCCGTAATTGGTGGTAAGCCTGCGCTTGATCTCCGCCATTTGCTCGCGGGACCCCTGCATCAGCCGTTGCTCGGTATCCAGGGGCAAGGTCAGATTACGCAGGGATTCCAGCGCGAGCCTATCAATTACGTGTATCAGATCCAGAGACTCACTGCCCAATTCCTGCGCCAGAAGCGCCGCGCGAGACTCGGCACGGCTCGCAAAATCGGAAATGTCCGTAGCAACCACTATTCTCGTTATCGGGCCCATCATTACTCCCACCTCTCACTTGAAGATCAATCAACTTAAAAATCCGCATCGCGGGTACCGTGGATTCTACCCTCCCCTTTCTGACATGACCGGCTCTCTATATGTTTCAGGTAAACAGGAGGTATACCGCCAGCAGAAATCCTATGGTAGCAACCGATAAAGACAGGAATGACGAGAGCCAGGGCAGGGACAGCCTGGGCAGATCTTCAAGCGGCAACGAGCTTACATAACGCCTGTGATTAAGCAAGGCGCCGAGAATGGTCGCGGCGCCTGAGAGCACAAGAATAATGCCGAACACACCGGAGATCCCATGAGCGCTGGCAGCACTCCCATTTCTGGAAATTTCCCCCGAGGCCGCAAGAAGATTCAGAAACAGACCGAAGCGGGCGACGACGAAACCCAGCGCGATGATCGTCAGCCCCGTGCGCACCCAGGCCAGAAGCGTCCGCTCCGCCGCGAAGAAAACGCGCGGGTCCGACATTTTCTCCGGATCACTCTCTCCCTCTCGCAGGTTTTCAGACGCGGAATTTATAGTCGCCCTCTTCAATCAGATACAAAACAGCCAGGAGTAACGACCCGGAGAGTAACGTTCCCAGACGTCACAGAGCAATCAACCTGGCGATCCGCTTTTATGTACATACTGTCTTTGCTGCACGCGCTATTATAATATAGTCATTTTTTGCCCGGCCCCTCTTGCCTCTTTCGGGTACGCGAGAAAGTAAATATCATTCAGGCAATCATTGAAAAAAGCCGAATCGGGAAAATCTCCACACTATTATGATCAAACTCGGCGTTAATATCGATCACGTCGCCACCTTGCGTCAGGCGCGCCGCACAACCTATCCCGATCCGATAGAGGCGGCACTCATTGCAGAATCGGCCGGGGCAGATGCCATCACCTTGCACTTGCGCGAAGACCGGCGCCACATACAGGACAGAGACGTGGAAATCCTGCGCGGCGCGCTCAAGACCCGCATGAATCTGGAGAGCGCGGTCACGGATGAAATGATCGAATTTGCGCTGCGCATCAAACCCCATGATATCTGCCTGGTGCCGGAACGGCGCGAAGAATTGACGACCGAAGGCGGGCTCGATGTGGTGCGGCATTTCGAGCAAGTGCAACGCGCCTGCCGCAGGCTGGCTGAAGCCGACATCCGGGTTTCGTTATTCATCGACGCCGAGCCGGCGCAGATCGCTGCGTCCGTTGAGGCCGGTGCGCCAGTCATCGAAATTCACACTGGACATTACGCCGATGTGCAAGCGGCGGACGAACAGCAAAGTGAACTGGAGCGGGTGCGAGCAGCAGTAAACAGGGGAATCGGACAAGGGCTCAGGGTTAACGCCGGACACGGCCTGCATTACCGGAATGTCCAGGCAATCGCGGCAATCCCGGGCGTATCGGAGCTTAACATCGGGCATGCGATCGTGGCCCGGGCATTATTCGTGGGCTTCGAGCAGGCAGTCCGGGAAATGAAAAACCTGATGCTGGAAGCATGTAAATGATTTATGGAATCGGAACCGATCTGGTTGAAACCTCGCGTATTGCGCGCCTGCTGGAAAAGTACGGAGAGCGTTTCGCCCGACGCCTGCTGACAGAAGAAGAATGGCCGGAATATTCAAAAAGCATGCAACCGGCCATGTTCCTGGCGAAGCGTTTTGCCGCCAAGGAAGCGCTTGCAAAAGCCTTTGGCACGGGTATCCGTCATCCGGTCAGCCTGAGCCATATCGGAGTAACCCATGATCCCTTGGGAAAACCCTATTTCAGGTTCCACCCTGAATTGCACACCCTGGCTCAAAACGAAGGCATTACCCGCCACCATCTCTCAATCAGCGACGAATTGAACCTCGCTTGCGCTTTTGTCATATTGGAAAAATAAATGTCGCTCGGTCCCGTCATGCTCGATGTCGAAGGCACGCAACTCACCGCCAATGATAAAAACAAACTCCGGCATCCGCTGGTCGGAGGGGTGATCCTGTTCACGCGCAATTATTCCTCGCTCGCGCAGCTCATGCATCTGACCGCTGAAATCCACGCGCTGCGAACGCCGCCGCTCCTGGTCGCAGTCGATCACGAAGGAGGCAGGGTTCAACGTTTCCGGGAGGATTTCACGCGCCTGCCTCCCATGCGGGAACTGGGCAGGATCTGGGATGAGCATCCCGCCCAGGCACGGCATCTGGCGCATCAGGCGGGATATGTGCTGGCGGCGGAGCTACGGGCTGCGGGCGTGGATTTCAGTTTTACACCAGTCCTGGACATGGATTATGGTCAAAGCAGCGTCATCCGCGACCGTGCTTTTCACCGTGACCCGCAAGCCATTGCCGATCTGGCTCACAGCCTGATGGCCGGGTTGAAATCTGCCGGAATGGCAGCAGTGGGCAAGCATTTCCCTGGTCATGGATATATCGAAGCCGATTCCCATTTCGAAATGCCGGTGGACGAACGAACCTACGCGCAGATCGAAATGGATGACCTCATTCCATTCCGTAAAATGATCGGTTTCGGTCTTACCGGCATGATGCCTGCCCACGTCATTTATCCAAAGGTGGATGCATTGCCGGCCGGTTTTTCCGAAGTATGGCTCAAAAAGGTTTTACGGGGTGAACTCGGTTTCGAAGGGTGTATCTTCAGCGATGATCTGAACATGGCAGGAGCAGCTTTTGCAGGCGGTCCGCTGGAGCGGGCCCAAAAAGCATTGCATGCGGGCTGCGACATGGTGCTGCTGTGCAATAACCCGGAAGCGGCAGAAATGCTGCTCGCGGAACTGCATTGGGACTTGCCCGCCCTCGGGGTGATTCGTCTCGCCCGAATGCGCGGGCGACCAAACCCGGATTCACTGGTGAAGCTGCATGAAAACCCGAACTTCATCAGCGCCGTGGAAAAAATTGCCGGTATTGGTGTTCGCAACGGCGAGTTGCCGCTGGTGTAGCAAAACCGAACCTGCCTTCCAATCCCCGCTCATCCTGCCTGCGGCGGGTTTCCTCTGTCGACCTTGATCCCCCATGGGCTGCATGATGAGTCGGCCATCTGTTCTACAATACTTCCCATGTCACGCCGAAATCGCTGCTTGGCAACCCGTCCCAGCTGGAAGCCAGCCGAAAAACCATCTCGACGGCTTCTCGGATAATGTAAAGGAGATCGTCGAGAAGTTCCGGGCAAGCCGCACGCTGAGAACCTTGAGCACCGGCAATCGTATACTGCTACGCGCGTCAAAATCCCCCTTGATCACGTTTGATAATTGGAAAACCCAGGGTCTCGTGCGCAGATCTGAGGTCGCGGATTCCACTTTCTTTGGATGATTGGAAGAAACGAAGCGCTACATGGTAGAGGCCTGTTGCATCGAAACCTTCGACAGGAGCGCTAGTTTTACGAAATCACTCCTCCAAATCTCCTTACGAAGCGTCCGAACATTTCCGTAACTCCTGGTCCCGACACTACTGTATACGTTCATCAATGTCGAGCACCCGGACAGCACCTTAGGAACTACCTTAGCTTTTCCCCATGAGCCCATCCTCAGGGCCCTTAAAAATATCGTAATAAAACCACAGTACGATGGGCAAGCAAACCTCATTACAGGAGTGAGCCATGTTTGAATATGCCATATATATACGAACTACCCGAGGCTATATCGAGCGCACGAATAAGGTTATTTTTAATCCACCTCGCGATCCGCAGGAAACCCATCGTTCTTTAGCTCCCTATGTTCACGAAGAAGAACTCATCGGTTTTCCTGAATCCGTAGTGTTCTGGGACAACAAAACTGGACTCAGCGTTGGCATAGCCCCCATCAACTCTCCTTCTCACCCTACGGATAGTATCCCCCTCCCCGCTTTATTGATGGATTAGGGCCCGGTTGCTTTGGCAGCTGGTTTCCCCTGGGAGAGATATGTCAAGCCTGATTACATGAATGTTTGGCACGGTAACGAACATATTCCTCCCCTAAAGATTGTAAAAATGCAGCCGGCCTGAAACGAGGGCTTTTTTAGCTGATACGTTTTCCTATTGTGAAGAAATATTATGAAGAAACGAAGATACATTGATCTGTATGGTTATACATCGGATGAGTTTGATCGCTTGCTGGAAAGAGGTATTAACGAAAAGCTTCGCTCTGCCGGAAAGTCCAGGTCAGAGTTAGACATGTCCACTGTTTTTGCGGCTTATGAAGATGAAACTCGCAAACTTCCTCGCCGCAGACTCCGCGAGATGCGCACTGCCACCTGATCTCGAACTTCTCAAGACACAACATCTGCCCTTGTGAAGCCTTGCTTTCTATGCGCGCCACTCCATTCATGAAAATTGGCTATACCACATAAAGCACTGGCTGGCCTCTGCCCGGCACAAAAAACGGTCTGTAACGGCTTCTCCGACGTTTCGGCCCGATAGCAATAACACCCAATGAGGCCACCGTGAGCGGCGGGACGTCGATAAACCCGTCCTATCAGCTACGGCTCTTTCCTGCCTTTTTCACTTGGGCCAACGCTTCCTCGGGGATGGCTTGCCAGGCCCTGTGGGAGAGCGATGTCATGACCACGCTCCCGGCGGTCACTGGAAAACCATGATTTTCGTCGCAGGTCTCTGTCTTGAAGGCCTGGTTGCGCCGTGGTGCCTGGATGCTCCCATGAACGGCAGAGCTTTCCTGCTTATGTGGAAATTCAGCCCTGCCCTGTGCTCAAGCCCGGCGATATCGTCGCCTGCGACAACCTGGGAAGCCATCGGCCGCATCATTGAAACCATCCGGCCCCAGGAATGCCGCAACTATTTCGCCAACTCCGGATACGTATCCAACTAAAAGAGAAATGCTCTAGCTCCGCTATCAACTGCCTCATGATGTACCACACGTTTTGCGACTTTCATCCTCGCAGCAGCTGCATCGTTCCCTGCCCATTTTTCACCATATACCGCCGGGTTCGGAGATGGGATGTGACGAAAAAATCGAGGGATCGGTTGAAAAATAGCCAAACGAACCTATATTGATTAATAAGTGCTGATTCACAGCATCAGCTTGATGTCAGATATTTATTCCAAAGGAGATATTATGGCTATTAGTCGGTATGAACCGTGGAGCTTGCTCCACCAATTACATCGGGAACTGGATCGTGCGCGGGAAAATGTTCCCGGCGACGGTTCCGCCGCGACCGCCGAATGGGCGCCAGCAGTGGATATCAAGGAAGAAGCGGACAAGTTCGTTCTTCAGGCTGATCTTCCCGGCGTAAAACCCGAAGATATCGAGATCAGCATGGAAGAAAGCGTGCTCACGATCAAAGGCGAAAAGAAAACCCAGGCCACTACCGAGAAGGAAGGCTACAAGCGTGTCGAGCGTACCTACGGCTCTTTCCATCGCCGTTTCAGCCTGCCGGACACTGCCAATGCGGATGCGATATCAGCCAGATCCAACCTGGGCGTTTTGGAAATCGTCATCCCCAAACGCGAACCGGTCCAGCCGAAAAAGATCAATGTGACCGTTCAATAAGAGTACCAACCCGCTGACAGAGCCCGGTGGAAGCAAAGTTTCACCGGGTTTCCTTTTCTGGATCGGTTGTTCTTTCCCCTTCGCCCTCACCCCTCATCCTCACCCATCAGCCTGTTGTTGCCGAAAGAAAAGGGGGAAGGGATAAGGAGAAAGGGATAGGCGCAGAGGATAAAGAGTACGAAGACTTTTCAGAAGTTTTTTACACGAACCCGGTAGTTCAGGACAGTATGGCCGCCGGCAGGAACAATCACTTTCCATTCCGCCATATTCGAAGAAACCCTGCTGTGGGCTTGCGATTCCGCTATCATCTGCCAGTCCCCGGGTATCGGTTCCCGCACCGTCACCGTGGCAGCTTCTTTGCGGGCATTGCGCAAAAGAATCTCAAATGCACTTTCGAACGTGCTCCCCTCCCGCGAATCCTTCAGCCCTTCTCCCGCCAGCCTCCGGAAGTCCGTCTGTTTTCTTTCCGCTGTCACATCGAACGCATTTCCCGGTTTCAGCCGGACAATTTCACCTGCAGCCGAGTGATCCACCTGATCCTCACCCACAAACTGAATATGCCCATGTGAATCTTTTTTATACATTCGTGCTATTCCGGCAGGCAGGGGAATTCCCAGTCCTTCCCCCTTGTTCCTGAATTCGAGCAGTACCGCTGGCTTCAGCTTCTGCCCTATGTCGGCAAATTTCCCCGAGTAATAATAATCGGAACCCGTCAGGACCAGTTCTTTCTTCACCGGTATGCGGGTTGCAGACATCAGCCCCACCTGCCTGACCTGGTTCTCCGCCAGCGTTATGGGGTGATCCAGGGTATAAAGGTGATACTCAAGCAGCGACTCCGGTTTCAGGTCGGTGGCTTCCGCCATTTTTGCCATGGCCATGGCTCCTCTAGCATGCAGCGGCACAGGCGCACCTTGGCGCACCTGGCTGACCTCCCCTGCAACCAGTTGCAAGGCAGCATCCCGATAACCTGCTCCGCTTTGATTGGTCACGGTCGCCCAGCCATGAATATCCGCATGGTCCTCGCGCTCGTTCAATTCCACTGCATAATCCGCCCGCCAGGATAACCCCGTAGTCAAATAGGAAAGTTCCAGATCCTGCTCGCCGGCAACCGGATTGACGAAGGAAATAGCCAGACTGGGCTTGTCATGTAATCCCTCAGGAACAGCGGGGAAGACCAACCGGTCCAGACGGGAATTGCCGATCTCAACGCGATCTGCATACTTGAACACCCCGCCGTTATTTGCGGAAAGCACCACTGCGGTTTCCCGGCTTTCCTCGCCCGTAGCAGGATGCGTGCGGATGACCGTTACTTCCCTGCCGATGTATCGCTCCAGCAGTTTTCCGGGAGTTAACAAATCGAGATCGAAACTCAGTTCCTGTACGCGAAATCCACGGAAATGAGCTGGATTACGCAAGCGTGCCGTTTCCGGACGTATCTGCTTTGCAACATCGAGCCAGACGAGTTGATTGAAATCGCGCGCAAGACCAACGCGGCGCATATCTTTTATCAAACCCAGGTTATTGCCATAAATCGTGATGGCAACCTCTTTCTGCTGCGAAGTATCAGTAATTCTTTCATCTTTCCCATCAGACAGTCCCGCGATGCTGTACGTGGAGAGCAGGATGAAGATCACCCCGCGCGTAAGCGACATCATATGATCCATCAATATTTTCCGTATTATGTTTTTCGCATAAGTTGTCATGATAGAAAATGGAGAAAAGAGAAAGGAAGCATTCCTGTATAGTCTGTTAGCCAGGGGCCTGGAAGAAGCAATGCCAGCGAAATGGAAGGCGAGAGGTTAACGTGCCTGAGAACCGATTGCCGGGAGGCCGCGATAACCCTGTGCAATCCGGTAATATATACCGCGCAGCGGCTTCCCTTCCCGCTCGATCTTCAATTCCCTGATGGGACCAGGCTGCACCAGCAGCGGAGTAATGTTATCGTTGCCATCAATGTCATGCTCGAGCTGATGCGTTTTCATTCCGAACAGAATAACGGGACGATCCGTCGGCGGTACCGAGGGATACCAGAAATCATACATGGCCGCGCCCTGCAGGAACATGTTGCGTCCACGAACATCCAGCGGTTCGCTTTTATCGTTATAAAACGACAGGGAACTCGCGACTGACCATTTGCTCATCCCCACTATAAGCGGTTTTTTTCCGGTTTGCCGCTCCACTTCTGCCGCAAGTCGTTCGACTTCACGCGTGGTTTCACGCCAGAAGTAGTGTTCGCTGAAACCCACGTAGGGAATGCCGGGGATGCCCAGCACGACGTAATGGAGTGCCAGTGCATAGAGAAACATACAGACTGCTATGGTTGGTTTCCACGCTGCCCGCAAACGGCTTGCTGCCTTGCTCCAGTTATCTGTCTGGCCCAACATCCAGCCCATTGCCGGCAGAATAGCCAGCCAGATGGGCGCCGTCCAGTGGAATTTCGGCCAGCCGAACAGGCTGAGCCAGAAAAATACCGCGAGCGGCGCAAGCGTGAATACCTGCATGAACAAACGGCGTCTGCGTATCAATGGGTTGACGGTTCGGTCATGTCGCGCAGCCAGCGCCATGAATGCTGCAACGAGGCCAACCGGCGTCAGGACAAGCAGCATATGAAAGAAAAGCAGGTGCAACGAAAACTTGCTGCCTATTCCCGTCGCGCGCTGGGACTGGTACATGATGGATGCCCAGTCGTTCTCCATATTCCAGGCAATAACGGGGGAGAACAGCAATAGCGCAAGCGCTGCCGCAAGATAGGGTTCGGGCCGGCGCAACCAGCGGCGCAAACCCGGGTCGATCACCACAAACAGCAGTGCTGCAAGACCCAGCAGCCCCAGCGTGTATTTGGACAGAATACCCAGACCGAAGGCAATGCCCATGCCCAGCCAGGCCCACCGCTGGTCCGCTATCAATGCCCGCTCCATGTAGTATAAGGTAGCGGCCCACGCGGCCATTAACGGGGCATCCGGCGTCATGAGCGTTGCGGTAACAAAACCGAGGGGCAGCACGGCCAGCAGGAGGACGGTTCGGATACCGGTCGATTTGTCGTAGAGATTGCGCGAGAGGGCGTACAGATACCCTATTGTAACCAGGCCGCAGATAAAGGCGCCTATCCGTACTCCGAATTCGTTGTCACCGAAGATCGAAGTCCCGAACCAGATCAGCCAGGCTACCATGGGCGGATGATCGTAAAAGCTCAGGTCCATGTGCTGCGCGTAATTCCAGTAGTACGCTTCATCCGGAATCAGCTGCGCTATACCGATATAGAGCAGGCGCAGCAGTACCGCAAACACGACGATTCCGAACGAGGCGACGCGCCACCGGACATCCAGGGAGGGCGGATTCTGTTTTACCGGAAATACGTAGAATGCCGAGCCGATATAAACAATGACAGCCGTGGCCGCAATAGCGGGAAATATCGCCAGCAGTGGCGGCATATGCCATCCATGGACCAGGAAAGCCAGCACACCTCCACGGGTCAGCAATGCGAACAATCCGACCGTCAGAAAACGACCGAATTGCCGCCGCCGCAAATATCCTTCGTGGTTTGGACGAGAAAACCATTTGGAATTGAGCGAATAACTTACCGAGGCGGCGACAAAAAAGCTGAGGATATGCGCCAGCGCAAGTCCTGTTCCATCACTCATAAGCCACTGAAACAGCAACGCATCGACGAAAACGCCGAGCAATCCTGCTGCTGCAAAGCGGCCGGCTGTATCCGTCGAAACCATGCCGCCGCCCAAAGTCATCAGGCGCTGCAAATATGTCCATTGCTGCGAAAATGACAGCTTCGACGCACCGTACACCCGATCACGATGACAGATCGGCACTTCCGTTACTCGAAGCTTGCCCTGCCCTGCCATGAGCAGTTCGGGCAATATCTTGTATCCGCCCGCACGTTCCGCAATAATTCCCGCCAATTCACGGCGGAATGCGAAAAAGCCGGAGGTCGCATCGTTGATGTCACAAAGCGGACGGGCTAACCAGCCGCCGAGCCAGGGCAACCATCGCCGGTGCAGCGGCGAGCCCTCCGTACTGCCACCCGGCACATAACGACTCCCGACTGCGACGTCATGACTCCCATCCAATATCGGCGCAACCAGGGCAGGCAATCGTTCAGGCGGATGGCTCAAGTCCGCATCCATTATGACAACGACATCTCCTCGCGCCGATACGGCGCCCGCCAGAATTGAACATGTGAGATTGGGTTTTTCCCGGCGTTCGATCAGTCTTACATTACCGCAGTTTTCCCATTCACGAACTTTTTCCGGCGTTCCATCGCGGGAACCGTCATCCACAAAGATGACTTCGAAACTTCCCTCCGGCAAACCAAGCGCGGATAGTCTGGTCAGTAACGGGTCGATATTGCCGGCTTCGTTAAGCGTGGGAACGACTACTGAAAACTGGATAGAACTGCTCAGGCGGGCGCTTGAAGGATGGGGTGATGCCGAGGAAAACGAACGCAAGGACAGGAAGCTGGATGCTTCCGGAGATTTAGGTAAAGAACTCACTTAGCAGCTTTTCTTGTACGGGAACGTGCCACAGTTCCTGCTTGCAATCTGTCGGATGATGGTTTCACAATTGTGAAACATGCGGAAGCGTAGCACAATTCGCGCAAAAACGGCTGAATGCTGGATGATTAAGATGACCGAAAAGCACAAGTAGCGATAAGAATTACATTTGCTGATTCCACCGCACTTTGAAGCGAGCCACGCCGCCGCATAAGCCTGGGCATTCGCTGTAGGGTCCTGATATCTACAAAAATTCCCGCCTTCACCCAATTTGACTCCACGGCAGATACGACGCCAGGTTCACGAATTTTGGCATGCCTTTTCCATATTTCTTGGCGGTATGCTAGTATTAAGTTGAAATTAAATTTTTATTTGATCTATTTAAGGGAGGTATCGATGAAAAATATGTTGAAAACGCTAATGATACTGTCTGCATTATTATTCGTCTCGCCACAAGCAGCGTTTGCACACAGTTATGCGGAAGGCGTGGGCGACAAGCTTGCGCATGGCCTTGCCAATACGATCACAGGCATAGGCGAAGTGCCGAAGAACATCATGATAGGAACCAACGAGAAGGGACTTGGCTATGGACTTACCGCTGGCTTGCTTACAGGTATCGTGCATGGTATCGGCCGCACATTGACGGGCGCGGTAGACCTGGTCACATTTGTCATTCCGACCAAGCCCCTTATCTATCCCGACTATATCTGGAAAGACTGGGATAGGGAAACACACTATCATCCTGACTGGAAACTGAGCACGGATGAGCCCAAGGAGAAATCCTACCGCCAGCCACCCGCCGGGACTTATGAGCAGCAACAGCCTGCGGATCAGCGCTATCAATAGTTCCTGCTGCCATGGCATTCCGTAGAAAGGGAGCTTCGGCTCCCTTTTTTTATGGAAACAATGTATTCGGAATAAATGAATGAGCATGACGCAATTCCTGATCAACCTCCACTTCCCTGATGCGCTTAAGCAGTTTCCAAAAAGAAAATCCGGATATACTCGCCCGGCTCAACTCCGCCGGGTTCAGTCCCCGCTCTGGCCTGGCAAATGAAGCATGATATTCTCGCCCGCCGCCCCGGCGATTTGAATGCAGACTGGGCGCAGCGGGTAGTGAACTGTCATTGTTCCCGTGTAACGGTATCCAGGGTAGATCTGGTTTCCGTCGATATAGGAACGACGACACGGGTTCGTATCGTGGTTGAACATGATGGGCCAGCAACGATTTCACGCAAGTGGTTTGTAAAATTACCCTCGCTGGCCTGGCGCGCAAGGCTGGTTACTGCATTGCCAGGGCTGCTTCATACTGAAACCCGCTTCTACAATGAAACAGCGCAAGCAGTGCCCATTGCCCTGCCTGGTTTTCTCGCAGGTCAGAGCAAACCTGGCAGGGGTGCGACGCTGGTTTTGAACGATGTGACAGAATCCGGCGCTACTGCCGGCAACCCCGACGATGCACTGACGGCTGATCGCGCCGTACTTGTCATCAGGCAGTTGGCCCGGCTGCATGCCCGCTTCTGGAACAGATTCGATCTGATGCAGAAGTATGCCTGGCTAGCGGGCCCCATACGCCAGCTCGAGGATCGCCTGGGTACTGCGCTTGCCGTTCCGCTCATGAAGCGGGGGCTCCGGCTGGCGGAAAAACTCATCCCCTCGCCGCTTCATGCACCTGCCATGAATTATGCCCGCCAGCGCCGACGCGCCATGCGCTTTCTTTCGGGGCGACCGCAAACACTCGTTCATCATGATTGTCACCCCGGCAACCTGTTCTGGAACCAATCCCAACCGGGTCTTCTCGACTGGCAACTCGTGCGTTTCGGCGAAGGTATTGGTGACATTGCTTATTTTCTTGCTACCGCCCTTACCCCCGAGGTGCGGCGTAATCATGAAGCAAATCTGCTGGCTATCTATGCCGAGGAGCTCACGAACCGGGGTATCGAAAACATTGACAGCGAGACATTGAGGCAGAGATACCGCGCTCACCTCGTTTATCCGTTCGAAGCTATGGTTGTGTCGCTTGCTGTCGGCGGAATGATAAAACCGGAAACCAACCGCGAACTGATTCGTCGCGTTGCCACTGCCGTGGACGACCTCGATGCTTTTGCGGCAATCCGGCTATAACCGGGAACCCTGTATATTGTGATTTCACTTTTGCCGCTCCCTTGTCTCTGGAAATTTACGTTACACTGTCTGTACTCGGGGCAGCAGCTCAATCCTTCACCTCCAGAACATCATGAATGACGATCTCAACAGCAGGCTCGAAGCAATCGATGCGGATTGCGAAAGAGCAGCTAAAGTGGAACTGGATAGCTTATTCGAAACAGCATCTTCCTCCGACACGACTTCGCGCGGCCCATCTCCTCAAGCTGCGGAGGCAATCTGGCTCAGGCTGATCGGACGAAAGGAGCAGGAGTTCATACAGGAAATAAGGACTGCGAAACAGAAGAAGGCCAGCGGGAGTTCCATGGTCGCCACCGGGGAAACGAAGTCTGTGGAGGAGACAATCAATGACCTGCTTGCCGATGAACGATACTTCTCGCGCATGCGCGAATTTTATGCGCAGGTGGCTGAGGAAGCAGTCCCGGAAACTTCGCAAGCGCAAGCAAAGCGCCTGGATCTTATCGATACCACTTATCGAGCGGGGGTCGAGAATGCACTGCGACGAGCGCGGGAGAGCATTCTCGTCGAACTGAGCCTGAATCGCGCAAGCAAGGAAGACGATGCCGCTTTTCTCTCGCAATGGAAGCAATACTCGACCCTGAGTCCCTGGCGAGCAATCTGGACAATCGTCCTGCTAAGTCTGACGTCATATCTTATTGCATTCATCATTGCCAGCGAAGCGTTCAGAGCGCTACTGGAGCGTTTTGGCTGGTCCACCGGAACGGGGATGTGAAAAATAGCCGACGGGATCCTGCATAACTGGATCAATCCCGAGCGATATCGATTCTCTTCGAACTGCAAGCGCCGCTACATTCCATTCAAATCCTGAATGGCATCGATGACCATTCCGGTTCCCACTGCGATCAGTAGTATATCGGCCGCAACTCGAACGTAACGATAACCGGGTCCGGGATTCCCTAATTGCTGCAGCAAAACGTGAGGCAAATCATAAAAAATCACGTCCCGGGGTAATGGATAACCCATTCTCCATCTCTTCGCCTGTCCCGGCGGCATGCAGCCGTTATATTTTTTTGCCAGTCCGGGAGGACAGTGGCCGCGCTGAAAACGCGGTGCATAATAGCTGCGAGCAATAGTACGCTGCCGGTCATCAAAATAGTAATGGCTGTGGCTGTTGCCACCTCTGTGGTTTTTTCCGTCCTTGCCTTTGTTCCACTTTTTTCCTTCGTGACCGTGCCGGCCAGGATGAGCGTCATCTCTCCACTTATCAGCCGATACAGGCGGGGAGGACAAAAACATCGAAAGCGCAAAAGCCGGAGCCAGGAATGCCAGGAATACCTTTTGCATAATTATCGGAGAAAATTATAAGTTTTGAGGGATGACAAGCTTATAAGATCAATTTTCGAGCCAACTGTCGAGCCTAGGGCCGAAATCCTCAAATGAACAATAGCCCCTTGTCAGCACAACGTAATCTGGTCCCTTCTGCCCTATTACAGCGGGAAACCCATGCACGCCCCATTGGCGCGCCTGCCTGAAATGTGTAAGCGTCAATTCCTTTACGGTCTCGGATTCGAATACTTGAGAGAAAAGCTGCGCATCCAGTTCTGCAACAACAGCCAATCGTTCCAGTATCTCTTGCCTGGTCACATCCTGTTGATCGACATAAAACGCGGACTGAATGGTCTTGAGAAATGGGAATACGGCATCAGGGCTGATGCGGGAAGCGGCGACAATTGCACGGCTTGCAGGCTCCGTATCGTAGATAAAGCCTTCCGGCATGGCGCCTTCGAAGCTGAACGGCTGTCCTGTTGCATGCTGCACGGCATGCCAGTGATGGAGAATTTCCTCGCGCTGTTGAGAAAGCATGGGAGTCTTGGTCCCGGCGCGCAGTCCGCCCAGCAATAACTCCATCCTCAGGCGATCGCCATATTCCTGCCGGATTCTCTCGACTACCGGCGAAAATCCCCAGCACCAGGAACACATCGGGTCGGCGACATACCAGAGAGTCTTTTCGTTCATGAGGTTGACAGCGAAATTGCTTCTGCTGACCGGTTCAGGGGATTGAGGGAAGCAATATTCCAATCGCGCTCTGAACCGCCACGTGTGTTTTTCCGTTGAACGTCAATCGGAAGGAACCGGGGAAAGAAGCCGACTTACGCCGCGCGCGCTGCTTTTTTGCGTTCATGCTCCTGCAACAGGCGCTTGCGGATGCGAATCGTTTTAGGCGTAATCTCCACGAGTTCGTCATCCGCGATGAATTCGATAGCCGATTCCAGGGTAAGCTGGATGGGTGGTGTCAGAACGACGGCTTCATCGCTTCCGGATGCCCGTATATTCGTGAGCTGCTTGCCCTTGATGGGGTTGACCACCAGATCGTTGTCACGGCTGTGAATCCCGATCACCATTCCTTCATACAGGCGCTCGCCCGGATTGATGAGCATGCGCCCGCGTTCCTGCAATTTCCACAGGGCATACGCCACCGCTTCACCCTGCTCGGCGGATATCAGGACGCCATTGCGGCGCGCGGTTATTTCGGGTCGCATGGGCGCATATTCATCGAATACATGACTCATGAGTCCGGTGCCCCGCGTCATGGTCATGAATTCGGATTGAAAGCCGATCAGGCCACGGGCGGGAATGCGATAGTCGAGCCTCACTCTCCCCCGTTCATCGGAAACCATATCCTGCAGATCGCCGCGTCGCGCACCCAGTGCCTCCATCACCGCACCCTGATGCGATTCCTCAACATCAACCGTGAGCATTTCGAAGGGCTCGCATTTGACACCGTCGATCTCCCGAATCACCACATGTGGCCGCGACACCGCCAGTTCATAGCCTTCGCGCCGCATATTCTCCAGCAAAATGGTGAGATGCAGTTCGCCCCGGCCCGAAACCAGGAAAGAGTCGGTATCCCTGGTTTCCTCCAACCTCATGGCAACATTGGTCAGCAATTCCTTTTCCAGGCGTTCACGCAGTTGCCGGCTGGTGACGAATTTCCCTTCCTTTCCGGCAAAAGGTGAAGTATTCACCTGGAAATTCATCGTAAGCGTGGGCTCATCCACGGCAAGCATGGGCAGTGCCTCAGGCTTGTCGGTATCGGCAAGGGTCGCGCCGATACTCAACTCTTCGACACCGTTGATGAGGACAATGTCACCCGCCAACGCCTCGGCAAGCTGCACTCGCTCGATGCCCCGGAATCCCAGAACCTGATTGACCCTGGCTTTCTTCGGCGGGCTGCTTCCCGCCAGTACCATGACATCCTGACCGGGCTTAAGTCTTCCACGATTGATACGTCCAATACCGATGCGTCCCACGAAACTGGAATAATCCAGTGCGCTGATCTGTAGTTGCAATGGACCATCGATCTCCTCCACCGGTGCCCTGACATGACTGAGGATCGTGTCGAAAAGCGGGCGCATATCGATGCCTGGCTGTTTCAGGTCAAGCGTGGCGTAGCCGTTGAGCGCCGAAGCATATACAACCGGAAAATCCAGTTGCTCTTCACTTGCGCCCAGCTTGTCGAACAGATCGAAAGTCTGGTTTACCACCCAGTCCGGACGTGCACCGGGCCGGTCCACCTTGTTGATGACGACGATCGGACGCAATCCCAGCGAAAGCGCTTTTCTGGTGACAAAGCGCGTCTGCGGCATCGGACCTTCCACCGCATCCACCAGCAACAGCACTCCATCCACCATGGACAGAACGCGCTCCACCTCGCCCCCAAAATCGGCATGACCCGGCGTATCCACGATATTGATATGCACGCCTTCATAATCGGCTGCGCAGTTTTTTGCAAGGATAGTAATGCCGCGCTCGCGCTCAATGTCATTGGAGTCCATCACGCGTTCGGCGATGTGCTGATGCGCGGCGAAAGAGCCGGCCTGGTGCAGCAGTTTATCCACCAGCGTCGTCTTTCCATGATCGACGTGGGCAATTATGGCGATATTGCGCAGGGAACGAGGCATAAGGGATCGTAGGCAATGGCAAAAAGGGCGGAATTATAACAGGTCGCTAGGTGACATGCATGCTGACACTGGGGGACTCCTGAAGTTCCAGAGTGTCGCTACCCCTGGAAAATTTTCATGCCTTGCATCCAGGTATGAAAAGCGGGCGGAAGATAAACAAAAACCCGCGCCAGCGGGTCTTTGTCAAGCAACCATTGTGCCGGCAGGTTTATGCCTTTCCGGTACGGCCGCGCGCTCTACTGCCTGTCCTCGCTACCCGTCACCACGGTTATCTATCGCATTATCGCAATCTATTATTGCGGCAACATTACTTACCCGCCGGCTTTGCTCCCACCTTCAGAACGGTGGGTCCGGAGACTGAAACATCCTTGTAGAGCTGTTTCATATCCAGATAACGGGGATTGATGCCATCCACCTTTGTCAGGTCCTCGGCTGTCCTGAATTTTCCCGCCTTCGAGCGGTATTCGATGATTGCCTTGGCTTTGGCGGAAGTAATACCGCTCAAGGTCTGAAGCTCTTCCTGGGTAGCGGTATTGATGTTGACAGCAGCATGAACACCGCCTGCGAAGATCAGCGGTGCTGAAATAATGATGAGCAGTTTGCGCATGGTTTTCTCCTCCTGGTATGAATGAACTGCGGTTGCACGACATTCGGGTAGGCTGCCCGAATTTTTTCAACACCTCCCGATCCAGCGGGGGGTGGATTTAAGCCGGTATTGATATCGATGGCTGGCAATCGACCTCCCTAGAAGCCGATTCCAAAGTAGCCACCTGCGGTCATGCCATCGATCTTGATGCCATCCGTTCTGCCACTCGTCAGGTGATAACGGCCGTCGACGCCGACAAAGAAGTTTTTCCAGATACGGTAGTCGGCGCCGACACCGAACATGACGCCGGGGATCAATACGGTAATGGACTCGGAGGGGGGACTGATTACATGAATTCCGAGGCCCGCAGGAATGATCCAAGGCCTGAAGCGGGAACCCTCGAAAAATTTGATCTTGGGCGCCGCTGTCAGGGTAAACTGACTCACATTCACGCCGGAGCCGGGGGGAGTAAGCGCATTGCCGGCTACCTTGGTGCCGAATTCCTTGTATTCGAACATCAGTTCAGACACCAGGCTCGTTTTGGGTATCAAGCCCCATACATCGTTTGTCAGATTGAAATCAAAACCGGCGCCGATATACCACGCATCCCGGTCCGCCTGCCCTCCGGCCCCGCCAATCCCGCCGCTCTGTATGGATACCCCCTCCCGAAGATCATTGCTGCGCGCATACCCTCCTCGGAAAAACAGCATGTGCGGACTGCTGTCAAGAATCTCTCTCGCCGATACCGCAGTCTCCTCAATTTTCGCCATCTTTTGCGCATCCACTGCCTGGCGTTTTTCTATCGACGTCGATTTCTGCTCGATCTGCATCAGCCTCTGCGCGTCCCGCGCGGATTCCGCTTTCACCTGCTCCAGCTCATTCCGGACAGCTCGCAGGCTTGTCTCCAGCTGCCTGAGCTGCTGCTCCAATGCCTGCGTTCTCGCATCCTGGGCGAAAACCTGAGGCGCAGCCAGGGATATGACAATAGCAAGGTAAGCAGCGGAAACAGCGGCAGCCATTCGCCTCTTGCCAGAAAAAGATTTCATCTGATTTCCTCCGTGGTTATTGTTGAATTTGCTGTCCCCGCTTGCCGGAAACCATATCGCGAAAGCATGATATGTCCTGCCCTTCAAAAAAAATCTGACAAATGTCATGTTCTGGTTGTTTTTCCGAAATCTCTTTGTCATCGGCTTTCTTTCCCACCACCTTTGGGTCACCGGATCAGGCACTCTTGAAGCACTGCCGACGCAGAATCCGATCATGCCGCCGCCATCATGACAAAAAGATATCCGTAACCGGAATGGATTGAATCAGACAGAAAAATGCTCTGTCTCGAAATGAGATCCGCCAATGGGGATCAAAAATGGAAATCAAAAATGGGAGACAGGAGAAGCGCAAGAGCTTTCAGGCCGGGGCAGGATGACTCCGAAACGGGTTCACCCAGGCAATCAACCTGGAATCAGCTTAAAAAGATGACGGGATTGCCCGGCGGTATTGCCGGCGAATCAGGAAAAAGCGGGAAAAAGACGATCTCCACCGAGAAGGAGACTGGCAGGGTCAGTTCTGCGAAACCGAGCAACCCTGCCTGGGTGATTTCGCCTCAGGAGTAAAGAGAAGCGACGTTGGTTTGTTTCAATGATTTCTGGCTGGCAATCTGCTCAAGCCGCTTGATATCCTTGAGCTTGACGTTACGGTATTCACTGCTGATGAGGCCATCGTCCTGAAACCGGGCAAATATGCGGCAAACCGTCTCCTCCGCAATGCCGAGATAATTACCGATATCGCTGCGGGACATGCACAAGGTGAATTCGGTGGCCGAACAATGGCGCTTTTCAAATTGCCTGGACAAGTTGAGCAGGAAAATGGCAATCCGCTCCTCGGCATTGTGCTTGCCGAGCAGGAGCAGCAATTCCTGACCGTGGTGGATTTCGGCACTCATGATTTTGAGAATTTCATACTGGATGGCCGGGTCCTTCTTGGCCAGTTCTTCGAAACGCTCGACAGAAACTTCACATACGGAAGTCACTCCCATCGCCCTCGCTTCGCATTTATGCTCCCGATTACTGATGGCATTCAGTCCCAGCAGTTCCCCGGCTGCATGAAAGCCCATTACCTGAACCTGTCCATCCTCGGTGCTCACACAGGTTTTGACCGATCCGCCGCGGATGACATAGATATACTCCAGCGGCTGGCCCATGCGGTAAAGCACTTCTCCACGCTTGAACACCTGTTTCTTTTTTACCACGCGCTCGAGCAGGGATGAATCGCCGGTCTTGAGCCAGAGGGACATACAAAGGTGATACGCCCCGCAATTCTTGCAATCATTGGGCACATCCGCGTGCTCCGTGGAGGAAGGTATCAGCTTGAGTGCGTGTTTTGACATGTTAGAACCTGTAGGCAATGAATTGGATGGCTACGCCGGCAGCTCGATGTTACCGAGAACCGCTCCGGGAAAATCCGTTAACTGATACTTGCCGCTTACCACCATCGCAGCCAGGGTATCCAGGGTCTGGCTTTGCAGAAGTTTCACGATCTCCTGCTTGATCGGCCACCATTTTGCGTGCATGGGACAGGCGGTGGTGTCGCTGCAAACTTTCAGTCCCAGAACGCAATCCTCGGTAAATCCGGGACCCTCGGTGATCCTGACGATCTGCATCAGATTAATCTTGTCGCTGCTTTCCCGCAAGCAGAACCCTCCCTGCTTTCCGCGAAAAGAATACAGAAGGTTGCCTTTGCATAACTCCTGCAGAATCTTTGCGAGATAAGTAGGAGGCGACCTCAGGCATTCCGCTATCGTGCGATTCAGCACAGCCACCCCGGGAGGCTGGGTGGCCATGTAGATGAGCGCCTGAATGGCATATTGAGTCGTACGCGAAAGGATCATCGAGAACCGGAAAAAATACGGTGAATATTTAGAACTCTCTTTTTAAGGATGATTCCTATATCAGCCAGTATACAAAGATGAACAGTCCCAGCCAGACTACGTCCACGAAGTGCCAGTACCAGGCAACCCCTTCGAAGCCGAAATGATTCTCGGGTGAAAAGTGGCCCTTCAGTACACGGCACCAGATGACGAACAGCATGATCGAACCCAGCGTTACATGAAAACCGTGGAAGCCGGTCAGCATGAAGAACGAGGCGCCATAGGCACCGGTGGAGAGCTTGAGGTTCATTTCCGAATAGGCGTGGCCATATTCGTAGGCCTGCAGGCCCACGAACAGGAATCCCAGGGCGAATGTGAGGAACAATCCCAGCTTGAGCTGCCCGCGCTTGTTCAGCTTCAATGCCCAGTGTGCCCAGGTGACTGTCACGCCCGAGGTCAGCAGGATCAGGGTATTGAGCGCGGGAAGGCCCCAGGGGCCCATAGGCATGAATTTCTCAGTGATGCCGGGGCCTGCCGTGGGCCATTCACCCGTAAAATCCGGCCACAGCGCCTTCTGCTCCAGATCCGCCAGATCCGGCACGGAATGCATGCGCATGTAGTACAGTGCGCCAAAAAAAGCCCCGAAAAACATGACCTCCGTAAAGATGAACCAGCTCATTCCCCAGCGGAAGGATTTATCGACCTGCTTGTTGAATTTGCCGCTCTCGCTTTCACCGGCCACAGTGCCAAACCAACCGAAAAGCATGTAGATCAATATGGCAAAACCTGTGGCAAGCAATCCGTAACCCAGGGGAATCCGGTTGACCGACAAGGCCGCGCCGAATCCCATGAACAGCAGCGCCAGCGATCCCGTAATAGGCCAGGGGGATGGCGCCGGAACGTAGTAGTGACTTGCTTCTTGACTTGCTTCTTGGCTCACTTTTTTCTCTCTTTATGGTTGATCGATAGGATGCCGGCTAGGAACTGTTGACACTTCAAAATAACTCATTGAACCCAAATCATTATCCAGAATCTTTGCATCCAATCTTTTACGAACGATGACATATGTAATATGTGTTAACAGGCCCTAGTTTCGACAGCGGCGACAGCAGCTATTGCCAAAAATATTGCATAAGAGGCACTGCCAGAGAGAAAGCCAGCGCATAAAGAGCCGTTCTGATTGCTGCAAGCTTCCTCTCGATCTCCTCGTCTTCCGACAAATTCACGGGTTGCGGCATATCCATATTTTTCAACATGACGATCTCCTGTTTATCGATTGGCGGATTACTTCACAACTGGCGGCGTTTCAAAGGTGTGATAGGGCGCCGGCGAGGGCAGGGTCCACTCCAGTGTTTTTGCACCCTCCCATGGTTTTTGCGGCGCCTTTGCTCCCCCGCGAATGCATTTCAGCACCACATACAGGAACAACAGCTGGGTCATACCGAATCCGAATGCTCCGATACTGGAAATCATGTTGAAATCCGCAAATTGAAGCGCATAGTCCGGAATACGACGGGGCATGCCGGCAAGCCCCAGGAAGTGCTGGACAAAGAAAGTGAGGTTGAAGAAGAACATGGACAACCAGAAATGCCACTTGCCCAGTGTCTCGTCATACATGTGACCCGTCCACTTCGGCAGCCAGTAGTACGCTCCGGCGAAGATGGCGAAGAGCGAGCCGGATACCAGCACGTAATGGAAGTGCGCAATCACATAATAGGTATCCTGCACCTGGACATCGATCGGGACAATGGCGCAGACCACACCGCTGAAACCCCCGATGACGAACAGGAAGATGAAGCCGATGGAAAACAGCATGGGCGTCTCGAAAGTCATCGAGCCGCGCCACATCGTAGCGGTCCAGTTGAACACCTTTACACCGGTCGGCACCGCGATCAGCATGGTGCCATACATGAAAAACAGCTGTCCTACCACCGGCATGCCCGCGGTGAACATATGGTGCGCCCAGACGATGCAGGAAAGAATGGCGATGGAGGCAGTTGCATACACCATCGAGGAATACCCGAACAGCGGCTTGCGGGAGAAAGCGGGAATCACCTCGGAGATGATGCCGAATGACGGCAGGATCATGATGTAGACTTCCGGGTGCCCGAAAAACCAGAAAACATGCTGGAACAGCACCGGATCACCCCCACCCGCCGCATTGAAGAAATTGGTGCCGAAGTTGCGGTCGGTCAGCAGCATGGTCACCACACCCGCCAGCACCGGCATGACCAGCACCAGCAGATAGGCAGTGATCAGCCAGGTCCACACGAACATGGGCATCTTCATCAGGGTCATGCCCGGCGCGCGCATGTTGAGAATGGTGGTGATGATGTTGATCGAGCCCATGATGGATGAAGCGCCGAGTATATGGATGGCGAAAATCATCATGTCCATGCCGATGCCCATTTGCACCGACAGCGGAGGATAAAAAGTCCAGCCCCCGGCAGCAGCGCCGCCGGGCGCGAAGAAAGAAGTAATGAGCAACAATGCCGCGGGAGGAAGCAGCCAGAAGCTCCAGTTATTCATTCGCGCGAAGGCCATGTCGGGAGCGCCGATCATCATCGGTACCTGCCAGTTGGCAAAACCGACGAAGGCCGGCATGATGGCGCCGAATACCATCACCAATCCGTGCATGGTTGTGAGCTGGTTGAAAAATTCGGGATTGACGATCTGCAACCCCGGCTGAAAAAGTTCGGCCCGAATGGTCAGCGCCATCACGCCCCCTGTCAGGAACATGATGAAGCTGAACCAGAGGTACAGTGTGCCGATGTCCTTGTGATTCGTGGTAGTCAGCCATCGCATCAGGCCGGTGGGGTGGTGGTCGTGCGCGTGATCGGCGCCATGCACGACATCGTGATCAGGTATTGCTGCCATGAGTTTCTCCTGGGTGCTGTTTCTTGAATATTCTTGATATCTGCCGACTGCTATCCCGACTCATCAAAGGAGGATAGCGATCGACCTGTCATCCCGCTTCATCCTGCTGCAATGTCACATTGGGCAACATCGAATACGCAGGGCCATGGTTTCCTCCTTGAGGCTATTATCTGTGTTGATTGATTTCGGATGGCTGGACGGCATCGCCTGTCGAGTTGCCGAAGGAATTGCGCTGGTAGGTGATGACCGAGGCAATATCCACGTCCGAC